>ENA-OSEO01003592-OSEO01003592.1-sediment-metagenome-genome-assembly--contig:-NODE-3592-length-17943-cov-4.798332_pt1 | contig 17943 bp, 15 predicted proteins | sample MGYA00237883_ERZ534232 | MGnify/ENA metagenome assembly ERZ534232
GCTACATGATCCCTGGCAAGTTGGTTCCTGGCATGGGCGGTTCCATGGACTTGCTCAGCGGTGCCAAAAAAGTGATTGTGGCAATGGAACACACCGCCAAAGGCGCTCAAAAGCTCCTTCGAGAATGCACATTGCCTATATCGGCTGTGAACGCGGTTGATTTGATCGTGACCGAGATGGGAGTGATCGAAGTTACGCATGAGGGTTTTGTGCTGGTAGAACAAAACCCGGATTACACGCTGGATGAAATTAAAGCGGCAACTGGCGCCCCACTGGTTATCAGCGCGGCATTAAAGCAAATGGCGTAGATAAGAAACTTGAAAAGAAACCACCCGTTTCCCGGGTGGTTTTTTGTCTCACTTGCCGCAAGACTTAAATTGCTTTATGATATCAAAAACGCTATCGCCCGAGTTTCCCATTTTGACGAGAAATAGTAATTTTCAATGAGGACAAAACTGTGCTTAATAACACTAAGAACAAATTCAAGACCCTACTCTGTAGGCAAGCTATCGCTTTGACAGAAAAGGAGAAGGTGTTTTTACAAAGAAATAGACCTGTTGCTACGACGAAAAACGATCTTTAATCTGTCATTGCGAACCTCTTTTGTGACACGTAGTGTACGATTTTGTAAGCAATCTAAACTCTTCATAGACTTAATCTCCGGAGGAAGCAAGATCACGTATGCTAATCGCAAAGCAAAATTGGTATCGGTATGGTTGTAAACCAATTACGGTCCATGAGGTTGAGAGTTTAGATTGCTTTGTTCCTCGCAATGACAAATTACACTTACCGTGACAGCCTGTCAGGACACTAAAAAGAGAAACTCAGGTATTAAACTGCTTTGAGACATAAAAAAAGCTGCCGGAAATCCCGGCAGCTTTTTTCTTGTTTCTCTAAGTATTACTGAACAATGAAACTTGTTGAAGCTGTGGCTGAAATGTAACCGGTCTTAGTGACTGTTGCGATTAGGTTATAGGTACCAATGCCTGTCTTGCGGGTGTTGATACGATAACTAAACGTGTACACGCCAGTCGTTCCCGTAGTACCAGAATAGGTAGTTTTCGTGCCGTTTGCTGAAGTAAGCTGAACACTGACAGAGGCGGAAGCAACTGCGGCTCCGCCTTGGTCTTTCACAGTTGTTGTTACATAAACTTTTTCCCCGTTAATATAGGACGATTTGTCAGTCGTGATAGTAGCATTCAGGGTCTGTTCAACGCTGGTTTGAGTAACTGTCACGGTGACCTGTTTTGTAGTGGTCAAATTACCGCTATCTGTAACAGAAACATCGAGTGTGTGCGTACCTACTTCCAGGTCGATTTTGGTAAAGCTAGCACCTGTATGAAGAGTAACACTGCCAAGTTTCCATACAATTGCGTCGCTGAGTGAACCATCTTCCACATCGGTTGCGGTGGCTGCAAAGGTGATTGCTGTACCTTCAGCAAAGGAAGAGTTATTAGCAGGACTTGTAATCGTCAAAGTTGGAGCGGTATTCACAGGAGGTGTCGTGCCACCGTACCCCAGGTGTTCAAGGGCAGCTCTGGCTTGCACCAGACCGTAACCATAATATACATCTCTTCCCGTAGCGCCCAGATCCTGAGCTGAGGCAGTAAGGGCGTTTCTAATTTCTACATTGGTTAAAGATGTATCCCAACTCCAAACCAAAGCTGCAACCGCAGAAACATGCGGAGTAGCCATGGACGTGCCATCCCAGGCTTCATATCCGCTGGCAGGTTTTGCTATTGAGCTGAAGACTGCCGCAGTCTTGCCAATCTTGTTGGCCACCAGGTATTGACCATCTTCCTGGCTCAAAGAAAGGCCAATAATCGAGGTGCTGTTGCCCTCTCCCAGGGTTCCCAGGAAGCCTCCTGGCTCATTGTTGTAGACAATCGCTGCAACAGCCCCACCGGCCTGAGCGTTAGCAACTTTTGTATAGAAGTCAATCACTCCCCGCTCACAAAGCACAACCTTACCAGACCAGGAACCAACTGAATCGCATAAGCCGCCATACACAAGCGCGCCGCTGGCGCTTCCAAGACCAGAATATTCAATATGGCTAACAGCATAATCCACACCATCCACGGTAAGGCTGTTTGTCTCAAGGTAAGGCAGGGTTGAAAGAACTGCCACGCCAGGTGCGGCAATTTCTACCGCGGTGTTGTATTGTGAAAAATCAGCCACGATTTTATCCTCATCAATTGCCGCTACAGACATTACCGAATCGTAAGAGGCTGGATAAGATTTTGCGGTAGTGCCTTCGTTACCAGCAGCAGCGATGCTCAGTACGCCCGCTGAATAAGCACTATTAAAGGCTGTCAATTCGCTCCGCACTGAGCGTGATCCGCCCAGGCTCATGCTGACCACATTCGCGCCGGCTGCCGTGCAGCGGTTCAAGGCATCTACCAGGTTGGAGGCATAGGTAGCATTGCCATCATCGCCGAAGAATTTCACGATATAAAGATCCACTGCGCCAGGTGTAACACCAACCACACCGAGACTGTTGTTTTCAGCTGCAATTGTGCCGCCCACGTGCGAACCGTGCCCAAAGCCATCACGCGCCCAGTTATCATCCACCTGCGAATAACCGCCGACAGCGTTTGGCAGGTCTTCATGATCCTGATAGTAACCAGAATCGATGATACAAAGTGTTCGGCCTGCGCCAGTGGGAGCACCCGCATCGACCACACTATCACGGTTAGTATCCCAAACATCGCGCGCCTGGACCATGTCGATACCATAAGGCACTGTTTGACCATTTGGGTCCACAACATCCAGGGCTTCTTTTGTTACTTGCCCAGCCATGTCGCTGATGGGATAGCGTTCTGCATCCTCTTCAACATCGATGACAAAAGGATTGTTGAGAATTCCGTTCAGGGCTGCAGCCGGGAGACTGACAACATAAGCGCCAAGCTCAGGAAAGTCGTAATGAATCTTGCTGCTGCTTGAACTCAATGCCTTGAAAACTTCAGACTTACCCCCATCCCGGTAGGAAACCCAAACTCGGACCGTATCCGATGGATCTGCCATAACCGGACTTGCGACGCTGAATAACAGCATCAGAACTGCGGATAGGACGAACAGTACTCTTGTTTTGTGCATTTTTTTGCTCCTTGTTGTTAAAGAGGATTGGAATTTGACCAATTCTACACCTTAATTTCACAGTCATGCGTAAATTGAATCAAATCTAATAATCAAATAATAGGGCAATTTTAATGTTTCTTATAGTTTATTTTTTGTCTGGATTATTAAAATTGAACAATTATTCAGGCACAACAACAAAGCTGCGGGCTGGAACCCGCAGCTTTGTCGTGTTTTCCTAATAGGTATAAAAGCCCTCACCAGTCTTGCGCCCAAGCTTACCGCCCCGAACCATCTTCCGCAACAAGGGATGTGGTCGGTATTTAATATCACCAGTCTCGGAGTAGAGTACTTCCATGATTGCCAGGCAGACATCCAGCCCGATCAGATCACCCAACTCCAAGGGGCCCATCGGGTGGTTAGCCCCCAGCTTCATTGCAGTGTCGATGCCCTCCACGCTGGCGACACCTTCCGCGAGAATTCCCACTGCTTCGTTGATCATTGGGATCAAAATACGATTAACTACAAAGCCGGCTGATTCTTTGACCTCAACAGGATTTTTGCCCAGTGCGCGCGCGATCTCAGAAACACGTTCCACCACATCCGCAGGTGTGGAAAGTCCAGGAATGACTTCTACAAGTTTCATGACTGGCGCGGGATTGAAAAAGTGCATCCCAACCAGGGGATGATTCAAACCCTGAGCGATTTCGGTGATCGAGAGCGAGGAAGTGTTGCTGGCAAAAATACATTCGTGTTTGGCAAGCGCGTCCAATGCCTTGAAAGTCTCTCGCTTGATCGACATCTCTTCCAAAACAGCTTCTACTACGAAATCGCAGTCTGTGCAGTCTTCCAACAGACCAGCCGTTATACGGGCGTTGATTTGACCTGCAGCAGTTTGCTCCAATTTGCCGCGATCTACCCTGTTCTGTAAGCCCTTGGCGATGCGCTGCTGACCTTTTTGAGCCAATTCCAGATTGATATCAGTGAGAATGACTTCGTATCCATCGGTTTGAGCAAATGCCTGGGCGATTCCGCTGCCCATGGTGCCTGCCCCAATCACTGCTACTTTCATAGTTTCTCCTTTTAGCAAAGCAGCCGGAAAAACATCCAGGCCGCTATTTGAATAGATTATCTGTTTTTGAAGACTTTCTCTTTGCGCTTCTCCATGAAAGCCTGCATGCCTTCTTGTTGATCCTCAGTCAAAAAACACGTGCTGAATAAGTCAACTTCGTGCTGGATCGCGGCATGGATTGGCATGTCCAGTCCTTCGTTTACGGCGCGTTTGATAGTCCGGATAGCGATCGGTGCATTGCTGGCGACACGATCAGCCATTTTTAGTGCTTCAAGCAGCAACTCTTCCAGGCGATGAACGCAACTCACCAAACCAATTTGAAGGGCTTCTTCTGCTTTGATATTCCTGCAAGTAAAAAGTAATTCCTTTGCCTTGGAAGTTGATCCAATCACGCGTGCAAGCCGTTGCGTGCCCCCAAAGCCGGGTGTAATGCCCAGGCTGGCTTCAGGCTGACCAAAGACGGCATTCTCGCTGCAGAGACGGATATCGCAGCTAAGTGCCAGCTCATTTCCGCCTCCCAAAGCATAGCCATTGATGGCAGCTATTACCGGCAAGGGGAATGTTTCAATCCTTCTGAAAAGAGCGTTTCCGGTCTCACTGAAAATCCTGGCTTCACTCTCATCCATGTTGCTCATCTCAGCCACATCCGCGCCGGCAATGAAAGCCTTTTCCCCCGCGCCGGTAATCACCAGGCAGCGGGTTGTCTCCAGATCGACAGCATCCAGAACTTCATCCAATTCTTTTAGAACAGCCCTGTTCAACGCGTTCAGAGCTTCCGGTCGGTTGATGGTGATCAGCCCGACCTGTCCTTTCATTTCGTAGCTAACAAGCGCCATACTCATGCCTCAGGTTTTGCGATTGCTGTAGCGCAGCCCATACCGCCGCCGATACAAAGCGTTGCCAGACCCAGTTTCGCGTTTTCCTGGCGTTTCATTTCATGGATCAGCGACACAAGGATTCTGCATCCGGACGCGCCGATAGGATGACCCAGGGCGATCGCGCCGCCATTGACATTCAATTTGCCAGTATCGATGCCCAAATCGCTTATTACCGCGATGGATTGAGCAGCAAAAGCCTCGTTGGCTTCGATAACATCAAAATCTGCAATGGTTTTCCCCAATTTTTCCAACAATTTTTGGGTTGCAGGCACGGGACCAATGCCCATGATTGAAGGCTCAACGCCTTCCAAAGCGCTTCCGAGCCAGATAGCCTCTGGAGTAACCCCGAGTTCAAGGGCTTTTTCCTCGCTCATCACGACCACGGCTGCGGCACCATCATTGATGGTGGAGGAATTGCCGGCAGTAACCATTCCGTCCGGTTTGAAGGCGGGTCGGAGCTTCGCCAGCCCCTCTGCCGTAGTTTCCTGACGGATGCCTTCATCTTCAACAAAATCGATCACATCTCGTTTGATTCGCACCTGGACCGGTACAATTTCATCAACAAATTTACCCTCAGCCTGAGCCTTGGCAGCTTTTTGCTGAGAGATCGCTGAGAATTCGTCCAGTTCCTCGCGAGTCAGGTTCCATTGTTGTGCAATATTTTCAGCCGTGATTCCCATATGCAACTGGCTGAAAGCATCGGTTAAACCGTCATTCACCATCGTGTCCACCAGCTTACCGTCTCCAAGACGGTAACCGGCTCGTGCCAGTGGAAGAGCATAGGCAGCCGCCGACATGTTCTCCATACCGCCTGCAACCACCACATCCGCTTCACCAAGTGAAACCATCCTTGCCGCCATGTTAACTGCCTCAAGACCAGAGCCACAGACAACATTGATGGTCACAGCCGGGGATTCAACAGGAATACCAGCACTTACAGCTGCCTGTCGGGTAACATTTTGCCCCTGTGCTGCCTGCAGGACACAGCCCATGTAGACCAAGTCCACATCGGTTGCTTGGATTCCTGCCCGGTGGACAGCTTCCCGGATGACGACTTCGCCAAGTTTTGCTACGGGAATGCTTGAGAGCATGCCGCTCATCTTCCCTATTGCAGTCCGACAAGACCCGGCAATGACGATCTTCTTATCCATAAATGAATTCCTTTCTCTACGGATCTGGGGGTGAGATTTGGCAGAAAACAAGCCCAATTTAAATCAAGGCGAGTTATAATCTGCCTCCCAGACCGGATTGTTTGCCTGAATTATCTCATAGAATCTCCATTTTTTCCCTGCTTTCTTTAAAAGAAATTCAAGTCCAAGCCCACCTGCCCTTAGCCAACTGAATCGATGAATTTTCACTTCACTAAACACATACAATCCTTGACATTAGAACAATTGTTCTATATAATTAGAACATGGAAAACTCACTGATACCCTTCAGCACTCCCCTGCCAGCCAGGCGTTTTCTGGCAATTGGCGCACATGCGCTTTCCAATAAAATGCTGGAGTTGATCGCTAAACTGAGCCTGATGCAGCATGTGACTGTGCTGGACTGCGGTAATCGTTCCAATATGTATTCGGTTGCCAAGATGATCCGCCCCTACACCTCCGACCCTGTGCGCGTTATGTGCAACATCCGCCTTTCACGCGCCTTCACCTGCTACCAGGTGGTGGCTATGCTGCAGGCCGTAACTGCCAACCCGCCGCAGGAGCCTTTGGTGGTGCTGGATTTGTTGGCAACCTTTCTCGATGAAGACGTCGAGCTTAAAGACGCGCAGCGCCTGCTGAATCACAGCCTCGGCCTGCTAACGCAGTTGAGTGCTTTGGCACCCGTGGTCATCAGCGTGCGACCCATCCCTCTGATTGCCCATCAGCGTGCCGTTTTGCTCGAGCTGCTCAAGAGTAATGTGGATGTGTGTTGGGAAGAGCCACTTGCGCTGCAAACCGCACAGCAGACACAAATGCCACTTTTTGGATAAGGTTCCTATGGGACGCACCATCGCTTCAATCACCCAAACCTGGCAGGAAGAAGAAGCCGCGCTCAATCGCTTCAAACGCGCCCTGCGCAAGGATGACCAGATCCTTTTGGATGAACTTCTGGTCATGTCGCGTCTGCATCTGGCTGAAGCCTCCTATGCTTCCAATCTTTATCCGCTGGATATGTACCTGATTGCCATCCTGCTGGAGCTCTACAAGCAACTCAAATCCATGCAAAAAGTGCTGCCCAACGCGGATCCTTTCAAAGCCGAACGCGTCGAAGCGGAAAAGGAAGATGAATTCATCCAACTGCTGAACGCCACTGTCTCAGCCTTATTTGATGCCCCTCAGAAGGAAACAGCAGCAGACCTGGTGGAAATCCCCCCCGAAGTGCAGCCTGAGCCTGCCAATGCTTTGAATTATGCCGACTTTGAGGAGGCACCCTGATGACCTTCCGCGGCTGGCTGCTGGACCTCTACCTTAACCAGGAAGAGGGATTGACGCTATGGTTCATCGGGGAAGATGACCGCCGGGTCTGCTTCAGGCAGGCTTTTCCGGTCAGTTTCTATGCTGCTGGTCCCAGTGAGCAGCTGCGCGCGCTCTGGAAGCAGGTGAGCGGCAAAGCGGGCGTTTTGGGGCTCAGCCGCAAGCAAAAACAGGATGTGTTTGTGGCAGACCCGGTTGACGTAATGCAGATTGACATGGACTCGCCTGCCAGCCAGGTCAAACTTTTTCGCGAGATCGAAGCAGATTTCCCCAACCTGACCTATTATGACGCGGATGTCACGATCGGCACGCGCTACATGGCTCGCCACGGCGTCTTCCCGCTGGCGCTGTGCGAATTGGAGGCAGATGAAAACCAGCTTATTCAATCCATCCACCCTCTCAACACCCGCTGGGATCTGATACCCAACCTGCCGCCCCTGCGCATTTTTGAATTGAAGCCGGATTGCGATCCAAACCGCGGCAAGGTACGCTCATTGCTCATGCGCACAGATCGCTTTGCGCAGCATGTCCCCCTGGACCCTGCCGGCGATTACCTGCGGCTGATCAACGAGGCACTGGCAACTTATGATCCGGATATTTTTGTCACCGATTGGGGAGATAGCTGGTTGATCCCCTTCCTGAACGCGCAATCAGAAGAAAAAGCCATTCCCCTGCAGCTCAACCGCGATGCCACGCGCCCAGTCCGCTGGCAGAAAGAAACGACCTACTTCTCCTATGGACACATCATTTACCGCCCGGAAGAAGCCCACCTCTTTGGTCGCTGTCATGTGGACCGTAAATCCTCGATGATGTGGTCTGACTACAGCCTGGCTGGCACTCTGGAAATGGCGCGCGTTACCACGCTGCCCATCGAGAAAGCCGCACGCGTCTCGCCCGGGCAGGGGATTTCAGCCATGCAGGTTATCACCGCGCTTGAGAAAGACATTTTGGTGCCCTATCAGAAACGCCAGGTGGAAGAGTTCAAGAGCGGTATGCAGTTGATCCAGTCCGACCGCGGCGGAATGGTCTACCAACCCAAAGTGGGGCTGCACATGGACGTGGCGCAGGTGGATTTTGTCTCGATGTACCCGGCGGTGATCATCAAAGGCAACATTTCGCCGGAAGTGCCCCTGCCGGAGTTGCTCGAGCCTGCCAGGGAAGAACTGGGCGTGGTGCCGCTGACGCTCAAACCTCTCTACCAAAAGCGTGTGGAAATCAAGAAGAAGATCCGCCAATACCCACCGGATCACCCAATGGTTGCTACTCTGAAGGAACGCGCCAATGCGCTCAAGTGGCTATTGGTGGTTTGTTTTGGCTTTTTGGGCTACAAAAACGCGCGTTATGGGCGCATAGAAGCGCACGAAGCCGTCACTAAAGGCGGTCGGGAGGTACTACTGCGCGCCAAAGAGGTGGCAGAATCGGAGGGCTTTGAGGTGCTCCACTTGTACGTCGACGCGCTCTGGATCAAGAAAAAGGGCTACAGTAAGCCAGAGCACTTCACCGATGTGATCAGCAAAATTAATCTGCACACCGGGCTGACGATCAACCTGGATGGCGTTTACCGCTGGGTGGCGTTCTTGCCGTCCAAAACCGACGCGCGCATCCCGATTGCCAACCGCTATTTCGGCGTTTTTCAGAGCGGCGAGATCAAAGTGCGCGGGCTGGAGGCGCGCCGGCGCGACACGCCTATCTGGATTGCAGCCGTGCAAAAGCACATGATCGCTTTGCTCGGGCAGGCGCGCACCAAAGCCGAGCTTTCCGCTTGCATTCATGAGGCATTTTCTTTCTACTACACCGCGTTGCAAAAACTGGAGGAAAACCAGGTGCCGTTAGATCAGCTGGTGATCAATGGCAAGGTCAGCTACGCGCTCGAGGCCTACAAAGCCAGCACGGCGTCCGTGCGAGCCGCGCGGCAGATGGAAGCAGCCGGCATGCCCATCAAACCCGGCATGCGCATCCGTTTTATTTATCGCAAGGGTGAACCGGATGTGTTTGCCTGGGATTTGGGCAAACCAATTGACCCGCTGGAAGTGAATAAACCAAAGTATATAGAATTGCTGGCCAAGGCCGGCAGCGCCGTGTTGGCGCCATTTGGCATTTCTGAAGGGTTGTTTCGGGAGTGGAGTGAGAATCGTTCGATCCAACTCAAACTTGAGTATGAGTCAACCGAACGAGCGAGGTAGGGCGATACAAAGTGCCCGGAGGGTATTGGAGGCACCCATGCCTTGTATCGCCTTACCATCCACCGCGCATCCAATCCGCCAACAAAAAAAACATTACTGGCAGATTGAGGACGGGAGATTAAGCCGGAATCCATGCATTAAACGCTGGAAAGGATCACCCTTTTGGTTTGACGCTCCGCGTCGAGTAATATATAATCATCAGTTTGAGGGGAAGTGCTGGAATTGGCAGACAGGCATGACTTAGGATCATGTGCGGCGACGCGTGAGGGTTCGAGCCCCTCTTTCCCCACTTCTAACTAATTTATACATTGAGGTATGCATTGAAAACCGAAAAGACTTACACCGAAGACCATCAAGTTAAACTAACAACCGAAATTGAGAGCGAATTGGTCGACCAATTCAAACGCAGAGCTGCCCGGCAGATTGCCCGCGGCACACGCATCCCGGGATTCAGACCCGGAAAAGCACCTTACAACATGGTGCTCAGCTACGTAGGTGAGGAGCGCATTTTCCAGGAGGCCATTGATTTATTGGTTGAGGATGTATATCCAAAAATCCTTGATTCTGAAGAAATAAAGCCTTGGGGTCCGGGCTCACTCGACAACATTGCCAGTGAAGATCCCCTGGTGCTCGAGTTCACCGTTCCTCTTGATCCGGAAGTTGAACTTAAAGGTCTTGAAGAACTGAACAAAAAGTACGAGCTCACCCCTGTGACTGACACCGAGGTGGAAGAATTTGTAATGTCCATGCGGCGCGATTCTGCCAACATTGTTCCTGTGGAAACTCCTGCAGAAGAAGGCAATGTGGTTTATATGACTGTTGAAGCAGTGGATAAAGACGCTGATCCAGAAACAGATCCGGTAATTGTGAAATCCAGCCCACAGCAAACCCTCATTCCCAAAGTTGAAGAAAGCCGTGAAACAGAATGGCCCTACGAAGGGTTTGCAAGGGAGTTTATCGGCAAAAAAGAAGGCGATACCTTTACCCTGGAGCATAAATATCCTGATGATTACGAGGGTGAGGATTTTGCTGGCAAGACAGTTCTGTTCAATGTCAACCTGCAGTCCGTCAAAGCGCTTGAGCTGCCAGAGATTGATGAAGAGTTCCTTATAAATGCGGGTGGTTTTGGCACTGTTGAAGATCTCTATGCGGGCGTGAAAGAGCATTTGCAAAGCGAGCGCAAGGAAGAATACGACGATGCTTACTATCTCGAGTTGGTAGACCAACTTCGCCAGAATTCAGTGATCAAGTATCCTCCCCAGATGCTGAAAAATGAAGAGGAAGAAGTGCTGCATAGAATTGAGCATGACCTTGGACATCGCAACCTCGACCTGGACCTTTACCTCAAACTTCGCAAGCTTGACCGGGAACAGTTCAATGAAGAGGAAGTAAAACCGACTGCCAAGAACCGGATTGAACGCTCCCTGATCATGGATGCCATTACCAAACACTATGAAATTAAAATCTCCAACGAAGAACTTGAACAGGAAGTTGCTGCTGTTATAAGCAATTTACTCATGAGTGGAGAATTTTCTGAAGCACAAAAATCACTTGGTTCCAAGAAGTTCTCTGAAAGTGTTTCGATGCAAGCGGCCAACCAGGCGCTAGAGAATTCAATTCGCAGAAAACTTCGCGAACTGGCAGATCCTGAAGAAGTGATCGAGATCAAAACACCTGAGACCACTGAAAGCCCTGCTGAAGAAATCGCTGAAGACGATGCTGAGAAAGAGTAATAAAACTCTTATACTCAGCAGTTATGCTTTTGGAAAACAAACAAAGGAAAATTATGGACAGAAAACCATTTGAATCAGTCATTCCCATGGTAGTTGAACGGACTGCCACCGGAGAACGAGCATACGATATATACTCACTACTCCTCAAAGAAAGGATTGTTTTTGTAGGCTCAGCTATCAATGATCAGGTTGCCAATGTGATTGTTGCTCAGCTGCTCTATCTAAGCCAGATAGACCCGGACAAAAGCATCCAGATGTACATCAATTCACCTGGTGGATCCATCTATGCCGGACTTGCCATTCTTGATACAATGCAAATGATCCGAAATCCAATCAGCACCGTTGCTGTGGGTGTTACGGCGAGCTTTGGTACGGTCTTGCTTGCAGGCGGCACAAAAGGCCAGCGCTATGCCCTCCCCCACGCTACCATTCATCTCCATCAGCCACTTGGTGGAGCTGAAGGTCAGGCAAGTGACATCGAAATCATGGCGCGTGAAGTTCTGCGGCTCAAAGCGGATCTAAATCAATTCTTTGCGAATGTAACCGGGCAGCCCTTAGACGTCATCCAACGGGACACTGATCGCGATTTCTACATGACCGCAGAGCAGGCCGTCGCGTATGGTTTGATTGATAAAGTGTTGGAACCGCCAGCCAAATCAGGTACCCCAGCATAGCTCAAAAATGCTGACAGACCGTTACCCTCAGATCAGAGGCCTCATCCTGGATATGGATGGGGTCCTTTGGCATGATAAAGAACCAATCGGCAACTTGCCTGAAATTTTTGATTTGATCAGCAGCATGGGGCTCATGGTTACTTTTGCTACAAATAACGCTACGAAAAACGTCGATGAACTCCTCCACAAATTAGCATTTTTTGGAGTGAGTGCCCAGGCAGAACAAATTGTCACCTCGGCAATAGCGGCGCTGTGTTACATTTCCAGGCACTATCCATCAACAAGCCGGATTTACATACTTGGAACTGATTCCCTTCGTGAGCAAGTTCGCAACGAAGGTTTTACGGTTTTGGATGAACCAAAACCAACTGATGCAGACATAGTTTTGGTTGCGCTTGATACAGATATAAACTACCAGAAGCTCGCAAATGCGGGTTTGCTCATTCGCGCGGGTGCCCAATTTATAGCAACCAACACTGACAAAACTTACCCCACTCCCCATGGACTTTTACCAGGAGCAGGTACGATTGTGGCAGCTGTCGCGGCTGCATCAGGACAAGAGCCGATTGTAATCGGAAAACCGCAGCCAACCCTCTTCAACCTGGCAATGGAAAGAATGGGCACGCAGCCCGGTGAAACTCTCTGCGTAGGAGACAGGCTTGAAACCGATGTTTTAGGTGGTCAGAATGCGGGCTGTATGACCGCCTTCGTGCTTAGTGGCGCCAGCACCCTGGAACAGGCTCAAGCCTGGCAGCCACAACCAACTATTATCGCGAAAGATCTCAGCAGCCTGCTCTATGACTAATCCAATCCTTTACGACCAATCCAGCGAAAGCCTCCAGTCCGTTCTGCGTGAGCTTGGTCAGCCTGCGTTCCGACTGAAACAACTTGAAGAAGGGCTGTATCAGCATCATTATCTGGAATTTACAGAATTCACAACTTTGCCGAAGTCACTTCTGGAATCGCTTGCGGAACACTTTACGCTTTTTCCCTTGGAATTAAAGCAAGAAATTATTTCAAGAGACAAAAAGACCGAAAAATTCTTGTTTAAACTCACAGACAATAATTACATCGAAACCGTCCTGATGCACTACGATGGACGTGATACCGTCTGCATCTCAACGCAAGTTGGCTGTCCGATGGGCTGTGTTTTCTGTGCGACTGGTCAGATGGGTTTCACACGCAATCTCACAGCAGGCGAAATACTTTCGCAGATCATTTTTTGTATGCGCCGCCTTGAAGAAGACGGGAAAAGCCTTACAAACGCCGTATACATGGGTATGGGAGAGCCTTTCCTCAACTATGATGAGGTCATGACCTCCATCGCTCGCCTGACGGATCAAAAAGGGCTTAATTTTGGCGCGCGAAGGATCACCGTCAGCACGGTTGGCATCCTGCCGCGCATCCGCCAATTCACTGAAGCTAAATCTCAGGTAAACCTTGCGCTCAGCCTGCACGCTCCCAATGACACCTTGCGTTCAGCCCTCATCCCATCCAATGAGTTTTATCCGCTAAAAGCGCTAATTGAAGCAAGCAAAGAATACACTGACTACACTCACCGCCGGGTTCTAATCGAATATGCCTTAATAGACGGGGTCAACGATACGCTTGCGCTCGCTGATGAACTTGCAACTCTGCTGCACGGGATGCTTTGCCTGGTCAATCTTATTGCCCTAAATCCTTCCCAGGATGGTAGTTTGATGGGTTCCCCGCGTGAAAAAGCTGAAGCTTTTCGCGACCGACTGATGAAACGCGGCATTCAGACGACTATTCGCCTGAAACGCGGCATTGAAATAAACGCCGGCTGCGGACAACTGGCGACTACTAAAAAAGGCGAATGATATAATCCCACCATGGCAAATATTTTTGATAAATGGCGCGATAGCCTCGCGAAAACACGTGATGTAACCTTTGGGAAAATCGCCACTTTCTTTGGCGCGACTGAAATCGAAGAAGACACCTGGGATAACCTCGAAGAGTTGCTCATCCAGGCAGATATAGGTGTGCGCACGACCCTCTACTTAATTGATACCTGCCAGGAAAAAGTGGATGAGCTTGGCTTGACCAAGACTGAACAGCTGAAAAGCCTGATCAAGTCAGAAATGTCTGACCTTTTGATCCAACCTGAGGAGCCAAAACTGAACGATCACCCCACAGTGATCATGGTGGCAGGGGTAAACGGCTCTGGCAAAACAACTTCCATAGGAAAATTAGCTGCTCGCTACAAAAGTATGGGTAAGTCTGTGCTGCTTGTCGCCGCTGATACCTACAGAGCCGCAGCAATTGACCAGCTTGAAATCTGGGCAGAGCGCGTTGGTGTGCCGATCATCACTTCGCAGCAGGGCAGCGACCCAGGTGCTGTGACTTATGACGGCATCAAGTCAGCTGTTTCCAGAGGTATGGATGTCGTCCTGATAGACACCGCCGGCAGGTTGCACACCCGTTATAACCTCATGGAAGAAATCAAGAAGGTCTACCGGGTTGCAGAAAAGGCACTTCCCGGAGCACCGCACCACTCCTGGATCGTGCTGGACACCACCACCGGACAAAACGCTCTCCAACAAGCTGAAGCCTTTGGCAAGGCGGTAAATCTCAACGGTGCCATCCTGGCAAAACTGGATTCCTCCGCAAAAGGTGGAATGGTTTTTGCCATCAAGGATCAACTTAAACTGCCCGTAATCTACGCTGGCTTAGGGGAAAAAATCGAAGATTTGCAGCTATTTGACCGGGATTCTTTTATTAACGGAATTTTTGACTAATACCTTGGAGCACTTATGATCGACCTGACAGAACGAATCCAAGCCCTTGAGGCAACCTACCACTCGCTCCAGGAGCATCTTTGACCTCTCAGCCAAAAAAAATATACTAAACACCCTTAGGCATGAAAGTGAAGTCCAGGAGTTCTGGAATAATCCCGAATCCGCGCAAAAAACGATGAAACGCATCGCTCAGCTCGAAAATCAGATCAACGAGTGGGACGAGATCGCAACGGAGATTGAAGGGCTGAAATCCTTGCTTGAATTGGATGATGGCAGCCTGACAGAAGAGATAGAGACTAATGTTGCAAAATGGGAATCCATCCTGGCTGAGAAAGAAATTACCATCCTGTTATCGGGGCGTTACGACCAAGGGAACGCCTTGCTTGCTATTCATGCGGGCGCAGGAGGAACAGATTCGCAGGATTGGGCTGCTATGCTGGAGCGCATGTACCTGCGTTGGGCGGAAATCAGGGGCTACAAAACCGAAATCCTGGATCGTACCGCGGGTGAAGAAGCCGGACTTAAATCAGTAACAATTTCTGTACAGGGTGATCTGGCTTATGGCTATTTAAAATGCGAAAAAGGAGTTCACCGACTTGTGCGGCTTTCGCCCTTCGACGCGGCACACAGGCGTCATACTTCTTTCGCCCTTGTTGAAGTTTTGCCTGAGATCGAGGAGAGTGACGAGATTATCATCCGGCCGGAAGATATCGAGATCGAAGTCTACAAATCTTCAGGTGCCGGTGGACAGAATGTTCAAAAAAACATGACTGCTGTCCGCATCATTCACCTCTCTTCCGGGTTGGTGGTCACCTGCCAGAATGAAAGATCGCAAACACAAAATCGTGAGAGTGCGCTTAAGGTTTTGCGAGCCCGTTTGTTTGAAATACAACAGCAACAGCGCAGCGATGAAGTATCTGAGCTGAAAGGTGAATTCAAGAAGGTTGAATGGGGAAGCCAGATCCGCTCCTACGTGCTGCACCCTTACCAAATGGTAAAAGACCACCGCAGCGAATATGAAACCGGCAATACCCAAGCAGTGCTTGATGGGCAAATTGATGGATTTATTGAAGCCTATCTCAAGATGAAGCAGGATTAATCGAGGATCGTGAAAAGCCTCAACAACTCTTCATCCAAAGGTTTGCTCTTACCAACAATGTCAGCCAGGGGTGTTGTGATAATGTGGTTTTCCTTGATGCCAACCAATACTCCGAACTCTTCACGTTCAATTGCTTCAATGGCTCCCAATCCAAACTTGCTGCCCAGAACCCGATCGGCAGCAGTAGGTTCACCACCCCTTTGAACATGCCCCAAAATGGTTGAACGCACGCTGAATCCGAGCCGATCACGATTAGTTTTGAAATACTCAGTAAGGGCGGCGGCATTATACTTCGCGCCTTCGGCAGTAACGATAATGGCATGCGATTTCCCATGCTCATATGCCAAACGGAGGGTTTCCGCCAGAGTTTCAACGTCCGTATCATACTCGGGCAAGGTGATTGCTTCAGCACCGCCTGCCAAACCCGACATCAACGCAATATATCCACAGTTGCGCCCCATAACCTCAACGATAAACGCGCGCTGATGCGAAGATGCGGTTACCTTCAGGCGATCGATTGCCTCAAGAGCAATGTTGAGTGCGGTGTCTACACCGAGAGTTATATCTGACCCAAATAAATCATTGTCAATAGTTGATGCAATTCCCACCACAGGGAACCCCATTTCAGAGAGGCTATAACTGCCAGTTTGGGTACCATTCCCACCAATAACTACCAAAGCATCCACACCCCGCCTGTTGAGGCTTCTGATGGCTCTCTCCCGTCCTTCAACAGTTTTGAATTCTTCGCAGCGAGCACTTCCAAGGATGGTGCCGCCGCGCTGAAGGATGCCACCAACCTCACGTGTACCCATGGGCTCAAACAAACCATCGATCAACCCCTGGTATCCATTTCTCACGCCAAAGGTCGACCAACCTTTGCTTACAGCACAACGAACAACCGAGCGGATGGCAGCATTCATACCGGGCGCATCCCCACCACTTGTCAAAACGGCAATTCTCTGAATCATGTTCACCTCGCTTACAGATTGTTTTCAGGGTCTATTATAATTCAATGCAATTGTACTCTGAGAGGAAATTTGTAAGAGGAAATTATGACGAAAGATATTCTTGTCTCCATATTAAGTGATGATTTGTTCTCCTTAAACTGGATGTCCATGTTGGTGGTGAGGGATTGGCGCACGCGGGCTTTCACCGAAGCAGGCTTAATGAATCCCTTGCAGCCAGGAGATGTCGGATCCATACGATACGTTGATGTAGTTGTGGCAGATATCGATTCTTTTGTCCAAAACACGATTCTCTTTTCTAATCTGAACCAATACCTCGTGGAGAATCCGACAATTATTGTTCTGGGTGTAGGAACCAGAATTGAACCTTTGTTCTTTCATCGAATACCTGCGGGCAATATTGGAGGATATTTATTGAAATCTGAGATTTCTTCATCATTGGGATGGGCCATCAATTTTGCAAATCAAGGTTCGCTTGTATTCACCCCAGGGGCTCAGCAAGCAGCTTTTGCGCTCGGATACAGCTCGAAAAAACCTGTCAGGGTAGTGAAATCCCGCATCTACCCTGGCATGACCGATCGGCAGTCAGAAATTGCGCGTTTGGCGATCATTTTTTCAGTAGGGCGTCGCGATCTGGCAGACGAATTGAAGATATCGGATCAATGGAGCTATGGGGTAGTCAGCGAACTTTACGAGAAGTTGGGACTAAACGAGCTGGCACAGGATCAGGAAAACATTATAGCCTACCTCGAAGACGATCCTGTGATCAAGTTGCACATCGATGAGATTCTCGCCGAATTGGGCACCAGCAAGAAAGCCAAAGACTTGGAGACTCTTGCGTTCCATATTTTGACGCTACCTGAAATTAGTTAAACTTAAGGTTATTAATTGGCTACGCGCATTATTGCCTATTGCTTTATTGCTCGCAGTTCCAGGCAGCGTGTGATTTGAAAAAAATTACTTAACTGACTCTACTGCAAAAACCCGAACTTTAACAACCAAACACCCATTTTTGAACTCCGAAATAGTTCGAAAGGGCGCGA
>ENA-OSEO01003594-OSEO01003594.1-sediment-metagenome-genome-assembly--contig:-NODE-3594-length-17919-cov-3.291952_pt1 | contig 17919 bp, 17 predicted proteins | sample MGYA00237883_ERZ534232 | MGnify/ENA metagenome assembly ERZ534232
AAAGGCCACCGAAAGCCCGGTCTGGCCCTGCTCCAAAAGATAGCGGTAACGCCGGTTGGATTCGGCGGCGGTGGCAAAGCCAGCGTACTGGCGCATGGTCCAGAAACGGCCCCGGTACATGGTGGGCTGCACGCCCCGGGTAAAGGGGTAGTCTCCGGGGAGGCCCAGCTTGTCCAGATAGGCCTGGTCAGGCTCGGCAGGCAGGTACAGGCGCTCAATAGGCAGTCCGCTTATGGTGGTGAACCGGGTTTTGCGCTCGGGGTTTTTGGCCGCCAGCTTGTCTACCTTGGCCTGCCAGGTCTTAAGTTTTTGACTGAATTCTTGGGCCTGGCTCATAGCAATTCACCTCACAAGGGGATGTTGCCGTGGCGCCGCCTGGGACGCAGGGCTTGTTTTTTCTGCAGGGCCCGCAAGGCCCGGATGATCTTGGGGCGGGTTTTCTGAGGAAGAATTATCTCGTCAATGTAGCCCAATTCCGCCGCCCGGTAGGGGCTGGCCACGGTGGCCCGGTAGTTGTCCAAAAGCTCCTGATAGGCGGCGTCCTTGTCCTTGGCCTCGGCCAGTTCCTTGCGGAATATGATGTTCACCGCCCCCTCCGGGCCCATGACCGCGATTTCCGCCGTGGGAAAAGCGAAATTCACGTCCGCGCCGTGGTGTTTGCTGCCCATGACGTCGTAGGCTCCCCCATAGGCCTTGCGCGTGATCACGGTGATAAGGGGCACCGTGGCCTCGCAATAGGCGTAAATAACCTTGGAGCCGTGGGTTATGATGCCGCCGTATTCCTGCTGGATGCCCGGTAAAAAACCCGGCACGTCCACGAAGGTTATGACCGGGATGTTGAAGGAGTCGCAAAAGCGTACGAAGCGGGCGCACTTGCGCGAGGCGCTGATGTCCAGGCAACCGGCCAGGAACATGGGGTTGTTGGCCACGATGCCCACCACCATGCCGTCCATGCGGGCAAAGGCGGTGATCATGTTCTTGGCGAAATGCTTGCCCACCTCCATGAAGCTTTTGGCATCCACCACCGTGCGGATCAAGGCCTTCATGTCATAGGGCGCCTTGGGACTATCCGGAATCATTTCATCAAGTTCCGGATTGGTGCGCTGGGCCGAATCGGCGGAAACGATGGCGGGTGGCATCTCCTCCCAGTTTTGCGGCAGATAAGAAAGGAGCCTTTTTATATCTTTCAGACAATGCTGATCGTCCGAGCAAAGAAATTGGGCCACACCGCTGGTTTTGTTGTGCACCGTGGCCCCGCCCACGGTCTCGCTGGTGACCGTTTCACCGGTCACCGACTTTATCACCTGGGGCCCGGTTATGTGCATGTAGCTGGTCTGATCAACCATGAAAATGAAATCGGTGATGGCCGGCGAATACACCGCGCCCCCGGCGCAGGGTCCCATGATGACGGATATCTGGGGCACCACCCCGCTGGCCAGGACGTTTCGCTTGAATATCTCGCCATAGGAGCCCAAAGAAACCACGCCCTCTTGTATGCGGGCGCCGCCCGAGTCGTTGAGCCCTATGATCGGAGCCCCGGCCTTCACGGCCAGGTCCATGATTTTGCAGACTTTTTCCCCGAAAGGCCCGGAAAGGGATCCGCCGAAGACGGTAAAGTCCTGACTGAACACGAATACCGTGCGTCCGTCCACCGTGCCGTGGCCGGTGATCACCCCGTCGCCGGGGATCTTTTGCTTGTCCATGTCAAAGTCATGGCAGCGGTGGATCACGAAGCGGTCGAATTCCTCGAAGGCCCCCTCATCCAACAGGGCCTCGATCCGCTCACGGGCGGTCATCTTGCCCTTTTCGTGCTGGGCCTCGATGCGTTTGGGGCCGCCGCCCAAAGAGGCGCTTTTATCGCGGCGCTTGAGTTCCTCTATCTTCTCGCTGGTTGTGGGCGGTTGCGGTGTCATGCCGTTAATCTCCCAAAGCCATAAATCCGGGGGATTGTTAAATACTAGAGAAAAATCGTGGCCGCAGCCTCAGAGGGTTAACTAATAAAACCACCTCGCCGGTCTGCGGCCATTTTCACTTTTCGGGCAGGAGTGCGGGTTTAATTCAGGACCACCAAGGTCTGTTCGGCTTCCACGGTCTGACCGGCGCTTACTTTCACCTCGGCCACCGTGCCGTCTCCTTCGGCCAGGATGGGCATTTCCATCTTCATGGCCTCGAGCACCAACACCTCATCGTCTTCGGCGATCTTATCCCCGACTTTCACTGAAACCTTCACAACTTTTCCGCCCATGGGCGCTTTTATCTCAGCCAAAGCAATCCTCCTGTTCTTCTGCTGGCTTCCAGTGACCACACTAGATGTCTCAAAAGTTATTCATCTCAAACCACGGCAGCATAAAACGGGTCCTCAGCCTTGTCAAGAGCTAACCTCCCTTTAAGCCGCAAAAAAAGTTTTTTATCGTGCCAACCAGCTAATAAAATTAAGTAATATGACAAAGTTCTCCTTGGGTCTCTTTGCTGAGGGAATAAATTATTTCTGAAAAATTTTTAATAAGTTATGGACTGGCTTCCCTTATTATCAAAAATCCTCGCATATGTGTTTCGCGCACACTTGGTCCGAAAAATTGGACAACTCTTTTAATCCAGACAAACCAGGGAACCGCCCTTTGCTCTCCTGCCCTTGGCGCATAGGCAAAAGCTTCCGCCATCTCTAAGTTGGGTTCAAGTTGTACCCGAGCTGTCACCTATATGAAAAGCCCATATGCTTCGGCCTCGTCAATACGGTATTTAGGCTTTTATCCTCTGCCCGGCCCGAATGACAGTTGGTGGTTGTAGCGCCGTTTAGGGTGGAGTATATTTTTGATTATGGGTTGCTTTTTTAGTTATCTTCAAGCTTAAAGGTATACGGCATGCGAGATTCTGATTATAGCGCCATGGATGATGGGCGATTGGCCGATCTTTTATATACTAAGGAAGACCGCCTGCCGCGGGAGGTGGCCGTGGAAATAGCCCGGCGGCCTACCATGATGGCCTTTTTGGGCCAGATTTTGATGGATAAGCAAAGTTGGCTGGCCGAACTGCCGGAATGGTGGGCGGTCGTCCACGCCTCTTACATATTGGGACTGCGGGGAGGGGAAGAGGCGGTGCAGCCCTTGCTTTCCGCCTTGCGCTGGGCCGATGCTTTTGATTGCGACTGGGTCAGCGAGGTTCTACCCTCCATGCTGGGCGTTTTGGGCCCGCCGGCCATTGCCGGCCTCACGGCGGTGACCCGCGATCTGACCGCCGGCTGGTCGGCCCGCGATACCGCCATGCAGGGCTTGGCCGCTATCAGCCTGAAATACCCGGAATCGGCCGCCCATGTCTTTCACATCATCGGCGAGCGTTTCATGGATGAAGGCGAGGATCGTCTGGTGCGTCAGCTGGCCGGCCAGATACTTTTGGATTTCCGGTGCCAAAACTACCGGCTGGCCCTGGCCAAATTCGCCCGGGAGGAAGCTGGTCTGTATGATGAGGAGGCCTTATATCCCAATGGGTTCAACCCCGAGGAGGTGGAATGGGCATTTCATCAGCCCGAGCCTGAACCCTGGCATTATCAGGAAGACTGGATGCGTTTTTACGAACCGTCCGAGATCCAGCGCCGCCAGAAGCGCTGGGCCAAGGAACGCTTGTGCCGCGTCCCCGCCGGCCGTGAACGCGTATCCGGCGTAGGGGGTGGACGGGTGCTTTCCTTTTTACGCATGAGTAAAAAACCGGAGGACAGCGCCACCCCCGAGGGCAGCGACCCCCAAGGTCCGGCCGAGCAGTAACTCTCTTGGCCCGCGCCCTTTTCTCGTGTTAAGCTAAGTAAAATTTGAGGTTGCTCTTTAGGCTTATTCCCGGAGGTGGAATATGAGTATGCGCCGCCAGGCCAAGATTTTGCAGTTAACGGGCTGGTTGGTAGTATTCGTTTGCCTGGTTTTGCTTGCCGCCTGTGCATCTTATAATGATTTCGTTGGCGCCGCGCCTCCCGCGCCGGCCGGAGCGACAACCTTAAGCGCCAATCAGCACTGGGACAAGGCCATGGAATACCGGGCCAAGGGCAACCTACGCCAGGCCGCGGCGGAACTGGAGCAGGCCGTCAAGTCCGATCCCAATATGTATCATGCCTACTACCAACTGGGGGTCACCTACCGCATGCTGGGAGAAATGGACAAGGCCAAGGAAATTTGGCAGAAAGGGATCAGCCTGGCCAGTGCAGGCCCGGAACGCAAGGACTATCCCAAAGGCAAGGCCATCGGCCAGATGCAGGCCGCCCTGGCGGACTTGCCGGCCCAGGCCCCGCCCTCCGCCGATAAGCCCTTTAAGGCTAGTTCAATCAAGGCAGAAAAGCAGGCCACGGCGAAAACCGTCAGCCTGACGGGACCCTACGCCGTGCTTTTTTCCTCCAGTCTCAATCCGAAATACGCCAAGGCCGACCAGGCCCGGCTGAGCAAACTGGGGTATCCGGCCACCATCAAGGAGCACAAAATAAAGGGAAAGAGTTGGCACCGGGTCTGGGTGGGCTGCTGCTCGGGATATGACAAGGCCAAGCAACTGGCCGCCGCTATGCGCAAAAAAGGGTTAAAGAGTGATTTGACGGTCATGCGGATGGGAAAATAAGCTAGGCATCACCTGGGGCCATTAAGCGGATTTCGGCCTGATCTGTCAGGCCTAAAGACCCCGGGTGTCTATCATCACGCTTGATAGTCAGTATTTGTCCGAGGCGTTGGATTCGGGCTGATTCCGCCGGCCACGGATCGCCAAAGGGCCTGGTCAACTCTAAGTCGCCCGCAGTCATTATGGTTCAAGCCAAAAACGTCCGGAAGGATGATAGACTCGTGCCGGCGTTTGACAGCGCGGGTTGGCCGATGTTATGTTTAGCTTCGGGTTTTGCAGGTAAATATTCAGCTAAACCAGGATATTACAAATACAAGCCTGGTGGCAACCTGGATGTTAGGCAGGTTTGGGCAGGCCATTGACATGGAACGCGCGTGATTTTTATCCCATATATAATGGCTTAGGCGCGCAGGGAGAAAGAACGAATTGAGCTACCTTGTCCTGGCCCGCAAGCACCGGCCGGCCACGTTTGAGGAGGTGGTGGGCCAGGCGCATATCACCCGCACCCTGGCCGGAGCCCTGGCCACGGGCCGGCTGGCGCACGCCTTCTGCTTCACCGGCCCCCGGGGGGTGGGCAAGACCTCGGTGGCCCGCATCCTGGCCAAAGCCTTAAATTGCGAGAGCGGCCCCACGGATAAGCCCTGCGGCAAGTGCGTGCACTGCCGGGAGATAGAGGAGGGCCGGGCCATTGACGTGCAGGAGATAGACGCGGCCAGTAACTCCCGGGTGGAGGACGTGCGCGAGCTCAGGGAAATGATCCGCTACCGGCCCCAGGCCGCCCGCTACCGGGTCACCATCCTGGACGAGGTCCACATGCTCTCCAAGGCGGCCTTCAACGCCCTTTTAAAAACCCTGGAAGAGCCGCCGGAACACGCCATCTTCATCCTGGCCACTACGGACGTGCAAAAGGTTCCGCTTACCATCCTATCCCGCTGCCAGCGCTATGACTTCCGCCGGCTGCCTCCCAAGACCCTGGCCGAGCATCTGACAAAAACCCTGGTTCGGGAAGGGTGCGAGCTTTCCCCGGCCAGCCTGGCCCTCATGGCCCGGGAGGCGGACGGCTCGGTGCGCGATGCCTTAAGCCTTCTGGACCAAGTTTTGAGCCTGGGCAAGAAAAAGATGACCCATCAGGAGGTGGTGGACCTTCTGGGGCTGGTGGATAGGGAGCTGGTCCGGGCCACTGCCCAGGCAGTCCTGGCCGGCCAGGCCGGACGCGTGTTGGACCTGGTGGCCCAGGTGTACGCCGCCGGCGGTGAAATGCAGGCCTTTTACGGCGCCCTGCAGGAGCATTTTCGCAACCTGGCCGCGGCCAAGGCCGCGCCGGAGGACATGGAACTATTCGGGCTCACCTTTGAAGAGATAAAAGACCTCAGGGAAGAGGCGCGGGAGATCAGCCCCGAGACCTTGCACGAAATATTCGATCAATTGGCTGCGGGGGAGGAGCATTTCCGCCGGGCCGGTCAGCCCCGGTTGGTGATGGAGATGACCCTGCTTAAACTTACCCAGGTGAAGCCAGTCCTCAGCCTGGAGGAGGTCATCACCCGGCTGGCAGCGGTTTCAGAGCCGCCAGAAGGCCTCTTATCACCCCCCAAGACGGCTGAACCGGCCGGCACGGCCGACCAGTCGGCCGCGCCCGTGGCGTCCGAAGGGCACGGGCTGCCCCCTGTGGAACAAGCCCTCAGGGACTTGAGCCGCTATGCCGGGCGCAGCGAGCCCACCTTGGCCTCTTATTTGGGGAGAGCCGCCGGCCGGTATGAAGGCGCGCAGATAATCATAACCCTGCCCCAAGGCCCCTTTGCCGCCGGCTTGTGTACGGCTGATAACCAGTCCTTGCTTAGCAGTTTTTGGGCTGAATTGTTCAACCGGCCCCTTCAGGTTCGGCTGGAGGTGGCTGCCTCGGTTGGCGAGCCCGAGCCTAATGTTCCCTCCAGGGCGCAGTTGGCCGGCGAATTGGCGGAGCATGCCACCGTGCAGGAGGCCTTGGAGGTGTTTGAGGCGCAAGTGGTGGCGTTAAACCCCAATGGCGTCGAGAAATGATAACCCTAATTGGCGGAGAATAAAGCATGATTCCCAAGGGCATGGGTAATTTGATGAAACAGGCCCAGAAGGTCCAGCAAGAGATGATGAGGATGCAGGAAGAACTGGGCGCTCGCGAGGTAAGCGCTCAGGCGGGCGGAGGCATGGTGGAGGCCGTGGTCAACGGCAAGGGCCAGATAGTAAGGCTAAAACTGGAACCCGAGGTGGTCAATCCTCAGGACGTGGAGATGCTGTGCGATTTGGTGGTGGCGGCGGTGAGCGAAGCCCAGCGCCGGGCCCAGGAAATGATGCAGATGGAGATGCAAAAGCTCACCGGCGGCCTCAACATACCGGGCTTGACCTGAGAAGGCAGGGAAAAGGCCTTGTACCCGCGGGCAGTTCAGATTCTTATCAAGGAGCTTTCCCGGCTGCCGGGCGTGGGCCGCAAGAGCGCCGAGCGCCTGGCTCTGCACATGGTGCGCGCGCCGGCCCCCCAGATCCGGGATCTGGCCCGCGCCATAGACCGGGTCAAGCAGGAGGTGTGCACCTGCTCGGTCTGCTTTAACCTGGCCGACCGCGATCCTTGCCCCATTTGCGCCGATCCTGCCCGCGAGTCAACCCTGCTTTGCGTGGTGGAGAATCCGGCGGACCTGGCCGCCCTGGAAGAGGCCGGTGCTTTCAAGGGCCTTTACCATGTGCTCGCCGGCGCCCTGGCCCCCTTGGAGGGAGTAGGGCCGGAGAGCCTGCGAATTAAAGAATTGCTTAACCGGGTGGCCGAGGGAACCGTGCGGGAGGTCATAATCGCCACCAATCCCACGGCCGAGGGCGAGGCTACGGCCGATTTGGTGGCCCAGAGCCTGGCGCCCATGGGGATTTTGGTGACCCGCCTGGGCTACGGCGTGCCGGTGGGCGCGGATTTGAAATACATGGACGGCCGCACCCTTTCCCGCTCCTTGGAATCCCGGCGCAAGCTGGATTGACCATTAGCCGGCCGGAAGGGATGGTTTTCTGGGGCCTTCCGGCCCGATGAACCCCAAACACAAAAACAGGTCGATCTCATGGCGATAATACATTTTTCCGTAGTTCCTTTGGGCACCAAGACTACCAGCCTTTCCTCTTATGTGGCCCAGGTGCAGCAAGCCTTGGCGGCAAGCGGGGTCAAGCATCAGCTTACCCCCATGGGAACCATCCTGGAGGGGCCCCTGGATCGTCTGCTGGAGGTTATAAGTAAGGTGCATGAGTTGCCTTTTGACCAGGGAGCCAAGCGGGTTATGACCCTTATAAATATAGATGACCGCCGGGACAAAGAGGCCACGGCCCAGGGCAAGGTGCAAAGCGTGCAAAGGAAGCTGAAAAACGCGGCGAGTGGTTCTTAGCGGACCGCTATGCAGCTGGCAAGGACTTTTGGCGGCCGTAGCGTGAAGGACCGGGCCCGCCTCTTGTCTTGCCAAAAAGGTTTGCTCTGTTATAATCCTAGCACCTTTTAAAGCGCATTTGGTGAATGCGCGCCCGTAGCTCAGCTGGATAGAGCGCCGGACTACGAATCCGTAGGTCGGGTGTTCGAATCACCCCGGGCGCGCCAATGATATCAAGGGGTTAGGCTTAACGGCCTAACCCCTTTGTGTGTAATGTGTGTAAGGTAAGTGTGTAATGGTCATTTTCCCCGTAATGGAGGGAGCACTTCTGCCGCTTCTTTGGCCCTGGAATCAAGGGCGTGACTGTACACGGCGGCGGTGATCGCGGGGCTGGAATGGCCCAGCCTGCCCGCAACCACAGGTAAAGGTATCCCCGCATCGAGCATGTATGTGGCAACGCAGTGGCGCAGGTCGTACATGCGGATGTTCTTGTTTTCCAGGCCAGCCATTTTTTTGGCCCGCAGCCAGGCGCGGCGGTAGCTTTTTATGCGCTGGCCGTCCCCCCTATGAATCATGTACTCGTACCCCTCTTTAAGGTCCACTAGATATCGCCTGCGGGCCTCCTCCAAAAACGCTTGGGGCAGTATCACCTCTTTCAGGTTTCCGCTTTTGCCCTGGGTGATCAAAATCGATCCCCTGTCCCAATTGATCTGCATCCATTTGAGGCCGAATAGCTCCACCTGCCCGGGCCGGTTGCCGGTGGCATAGGCCACGGCCAGGGCCCACACCAGCCAGGGCGGAGAGTGGGCAATAATATTGCGGAAATCGTCGAGCGTGGCCTCGAACGGTCGCTTTTTGACCGGGAGCTTTTTGAAGCCCGCCCAAGGATGGACTTGTATAAAGCCCCGTTCCAGGCCCCAAGACAGGGCCGCGCTTATGTATGCCTGCGCTTTGTTGATGGTGTTGGGACTGCGCCCGCCTGCCCTCAGGTTTTGGCGAAGCTCTTCCAGGTCCATGCGCGTGAGTTGATCGGCGAGCTTGTCGGCGAAGCCGGAAGCGGGCTCGCGCAAGACGTAGGCGATGGTAAGCCGGGTATGCCTATGTAGCCGTTGATCACGCCCGTACATAAGCATTAAATCTCTTAAAGTGGGGATTTCAGCGGAGGATGGGACGGCCAGCCTGCGGTTTCTTTCCCATTCCTTCGCGGCTTGCTCGGCGGCTTCAGAGGATCCAAATTTGCGGACCCCAAAGTATTTGTTTTTCTGCCTGCCTTCTTCCCAATATGAAACGATCCAGCTTTGGCCGCGGCTGTGTATCGACATTAGGAGAGCCCCTTAAAATTTAAAGTGATGGTAATCGAGCGTTTCATTGTCATTTGCCCTTTGCCCAGGTGTCAAGGTCTTGCTGGCTGAAACGGGAGCGGACCCGTTTAGGCCCACCCATGCCCATGAGGACCTTCAGACGCCGCTGTACTGCGCTTCTGGTCTTCTCCAACTCGTCAAGACGCACCAGTAGCGCCCGGATTTCTGAGTCACGGTCTGCCAGGGAGTGTTGTTCAATACGCTTTGGGGAAATAAAATCGCCCAACCCTGGGTCGCTCCCGGTTGGGCAAAAGGGGCCTTTGGACTAGCTGACAGAGTTAATATATATAGCTTCTTAGCCCATGTCAATAAGACGGAGCTGTGTACAAATTTATGGACTCTGTTCTGTTTGACTTGTAAGACACAGGTAGTTTATAACTATAATGGTTATAAAAAATTGGTTTTTTTATAACTCATTACAAGGGCGGTTTTTTGATCGTTATCCCCTAACGGTTGTTTCTCTCGGTTTGCTGGCATGGTTCAAATGCTAACAGTCCAGCAAGGTCAACTAAAAAACTCGTCCTCTTCTTCGATCAGAGTCAGGCATCCTATTGTGGGGGGCCTACCGCACCCGTGCTGAGACGGGTCCGGTCCTGAAGGGGGGATAAATGGTCGAAGAGTTCTCGGCAGGGGGGGACTTATGGTAATAACCTAGGATCGCTAAAAAATAAGAAGGGATGCCTCCTTGCTTTATTTATACATTTGCGATGTCCAGCAAATTGGCCGGCCCCAGGCAAAGGAGCATCCCATAGGGATGGTGATTGTTAGAGTACCTGGCAATGGGGGGGATATTATTTATCGCCTAATCTCCCTCCCCCAACCCAAAGCCGTACTTAAGCCTCAGATGCCTGGCCGCCATCCAAAGGACCTCTGCTTCCATTTCGTCCTCTGTGCCCTCTGCCTCACGCTCCAAGGTTTCTATCGCGTCCCTAGCCAATTCCCGGGCGGTAGGCTCCTTGATTAACCGCTCGTTTCCGCTCATCCCTCAAAGCCCTCGCTCGGCGCACTTGTTTTCCACAAAAGGGTTCCTGTTCTTTTGCAGGTTCATGATCCTTCTCGCACGTTCACATTCCCAGCGGTCCACTTGGTCCGATTGATCCCAAGCCTCGAACATCTTGCCGTTTTCGCTGTTAATTAGGCGGTGGCTTGGGTAAGCCCAATTCATGTAAAAGTAGGTCCGGGCTATGTCGCCGCGGATATGCTCGGGAGGTTCAGCTTTCCCATCCTCAATTTCCATGTCGCAGTCACCAAAGCGGCGCTTTTCACCCGGTATCTCAGCATAGGGGTAGTTCGAGCGCAAGCCGTTTATTTCGCCTACCGCAGGGTAAAGGTTGTACATGTCGGCTTGCATGTAGCGGAAGGCTTCATTTGCCTTTTCCGCGCACTTACGGCCTTTATACGCCTTTCCTTTTGAGTTCACGCATTCGGGGGCACCTTCACGCCATTCCTTGAAGTTCTGCCCGAAGTATTAGGCCGGCACCGCGTGCTCCCATTCGAGCCGCCTGGCTCTTTCCCATTCCCGCAAAGGCACATAGCCGTTAGTTTCAGTGATCTTTCCTCGTTCGTCGAACCCGCAGCCGCAGTAAAATGTCACACGGTGGTCGTAATAGACCTGGCGCATTAGGATCTGTTTTGCCCTGGAGAAGGATTGGTTGGCGGTGTTTCCGTTAGGGTTGTCTTGGGCGTAGGCGCAAGTGACCAGAAATAGTAGTATCAGCAAGGTTAAAAGGATGTATATCGCCTTTTTCATTCTTCTGAATAATGAAAAATTGGTGGCGATGAAGGCGGTTCCGTGTAATTCTTTTCTGCCAATTTTATTTTTGAATACCTTCTAACATAATATTTATAGCTTGTGGGCCGCGAAGATTAAAACCGATAAAAAAGACCACTCTCGCGTCAGATGAAAGATCGTCCCATAAACCATCCGCTACATCTGTTTGATGAAAAAACACCCAGTCATTACGTCCATCAACAGAAATAAAGCCATGAGTTGCCTCAACTCGAGTTATTGTTCCAAAAATTTTTTTGGATTATCTTGCCCACCTACGACATCTCTTATTTTAATACGATCTTCATAGGGAATGGGAGACTCTCTAAGTCTCCTAAAAATACTCTTTGATTCCTGAACATCATTGGGGTCTTTGCTCTCAAATGAGAACCTTGCATACCAGAACTGTGATTCAAAGTTGTCATCGCCTTTAGTAAAAGCACGCCTATAATAGTAAGCCAAGTCTTTACTAGATGATTTCCCTTCTTTTCTTAATAAGTCAGCATACTGAAAGTTTAGTCGTCTGTCGCCCCGGTTGCTTTCTAGAGCTTCGGAAAGAAATTGCTTAGCCTCTTCTGACTCACCCCTGCTAAGCAATATAGCAGTCAGTCTAGAGGCAATGAATGGATCTCTTGGGTTTGCACGTCTTGCTTTTTTTAAGGCACCAATACTTCTTTCGCTGTCCTTTAAAAGCTGAGCGAATTCAGATTCAGTGGAGAATACAAAAGATTCTCCGGGATATCGTTGTCTTGCTTTCGTAAATGCTTGTTCCGCAGCACGGATAGCCGCATCAATGTCGCGGTTTGTGGAAGAACTGTCTAACAGGATGTCCCTTACTTCGTCTATAGCCAACTTAAGTTGTGTGACGGCTGCATAACTGTCGGAAGATGATCGGGATGAAATGCTTTGAAGTAATCCTCTAGCCTCGTTACGGAATCTAGCCCGCTCGAGTTTTTTACTGCTCGCCTCGGCTCGGCTGCGGCTTATCTCAGATAGGGTGTGTACAATTGTGGCATCTGTTGGTGCTAACTCTCGCGCTTCATTCAGTAATGCTTGTGCTAGAAGGAGATTCCCATTAGGGCGTATGCGTTCGTAGTTCCCCCTCTGTTGAAGGAGATAAGCGTCCTTACCAAGAATCTGTTCAGCTGCATCATAAATTGCCTTCGCGTCCTCATAGTTAGAGAATAAATCGTGGACAGACTTCGCTCGTAGCATACCACGTAACGCCTCAAGATCTATTGAATATATAGGATTCAAGGCACGGACAATGCGGATGTACTCTTCAAATCGCTCTGTATTATCAGTGAGAACTTCTTCAAAAATAATCTGAGCAATTTCAGAGTGCCGGGCCCTGTAAGCATAGTCTCCCCAAGAGAGGTGCTCTACATGAACAACATGCTCGAGGGGCTTGAAAAAGCGTTCGCGAAACATGTCAAAAGGAATATTGTGAACCCTATTTATTAAGCCCGCCCTAACCGGTACTTTTAATCTGTTAAGGACACATACAGAGAGATACAGGCGTTTGGCTTCGGGTGGAACAATATTTTTATATTCATCAAGTAAAATTTCCTCAAATGGACGGCCTTGAGTGGCTTCATGAAGCGCTACAAGAAGTTGCCGCCCCGCCTTTTTTTCAAATTCATCTACTTGTTCTTTAAAGTTTTTGTTCACAAGATTAGGTCCAAGAGCATTATGTTTTGTGAGAAGTCTTACAAGATTTTCTATCTCAGAATGATTAAGGTAATAAAGGCGGTATTGATCCGAAAGGTATTCCTCAAGATCTCCGCAACGAATATTCCATTCATTTGTGCGTTCAGTTGTTATCAATGTGATAGGGACTTTTCTAAGCCGTGCAAAGTCAAGCAGCTGTTGAATTCCCAATAAACAGTCCGCAGGATTGTCTATAAAAATAAATATTCGTTCGCCAGTAGCGATATGAATTTCTCTTATAGGTTCAAGGCTACTTGGAGATGTTTCACGTTTTCTAAGACAAAGAACTCCCGCCTTTATGGCAGCATCCCAAGCAAGCCTCCTAAGGAGTACAGACTTACCAGCGCCAGCCTCTGCCTTAATGACATAAAACTCGACCTGTGAGGGACGGTCTTCGTCGCGCCTTAAAATAATATCATCAAGAAGCTTATCCACAAGTCCGCGACGTACATCAAGATCATTCAGGATAGGATACCAACCAAGCCCAAATCCTGAGTAAAAGCGCGCAGGATTTTCGGTCGGACTTGTGATATTTTCGTAAACATATTCATAATCTCTTGATAGGAACTCCACTAACGCAGGAGAGGGTCTTTCTCCGGTTACGAAACGTAATCGGATAGGATGGTCAAGCTCTAGTCGGCCCGCTAAAGGACGCATTTGCTTAGAGATGGCCACATCCAATGATTTTAAGAAATCTTCAAAAGTACCATCAAGAACTGAAATATTTTTACCCTCCCAAACTCCTCGTTCGAAATCGGTAACGCCGGGACGTACAAGATAATATCTTGGACGAGAACCAATCTCCGTCGATAGCTCTAAAAGTATACTTCGCAAATTTGAGTCTTGAATCTTCTGGCCAATGAAAATTACGGTATTTTCATGACCCCACTCTTTCAATAAATCAAAGAGGCGCTCACGTCCTTTTCGATAAGTAGCATATTGATCTACTGTAAGAATTAAGGGAAGTTGCGGGTCGTGGATATGAGTTATGCAGCCGTGTAATTTAAGCAAACCGACATTTGAAGGATCCCTTAATTTTTGGTCAACCCTGTCCTTGTTCGACAAAAAAGGAACAATTTTTTGGACCGCTTCAGCTGAATTATTATAGGAACTTTCTATGACGCGATCATAATTTGTAGTAGCAATACCTCGCCATCTAAAAGTCGGAATCAACTTGTGAAAATCTGATGGCTTAAGATCTCTAAATTGTTCGGCTACAAATTCCTGGAATTCAAATAAATCCGTTGCAGAGATGGCCAACTCAGCAACCCACGCTAGGGTTTCATTTGGATACTGGCCTTCTAGGAAATTTTTATTGATTCGGTCGCGAAGCTCATCTCCGATGGGTGGTTTTTTCCCGTCTGGTGTTAGAGCCCCCAGAGTTGCTCCTGCACCCAGAAGAAGGACTGATCGGCCCTCCCTAACCTGATTGATGAGGGGTCCAGGTAATTTCATCATATCGTCTTCCTTGCTAATGGGTCATCATAATAAGATTAATAAAGGCTGGGCGATATCAACAGCCAGAGGGTATGGGAGAATTTAAGAAGTCAACCAGATAAGACTATTTTACAATCGGCATTTTCATGACAGACCCTCCTGTTGACGTGCACTGAGGCTAATAGACTAAATTAACTCTATTTTGTCAGCCTCCTTTTTCATATAGCAATAAAATTCCTCACTTTTTCGCCCGCCACCATATGACCCGAGCTAACTTGGTCTTACCTCTTATCGCCCACCAAGACGGCCGCAAGGTGCCCACACAGTTCCTTCCAAAGGGGCATGATTCATTTTTATTACTCCCGTATTGAAGTCGTAGCAGCTACTGGTTGGCTGAGGCTTCTTGCTATTTAATTTTTAAGTTCACTCGCGTTAAACCACTTATCTGCCCGTTTTTAAAATCTATTCGATATAAACCCGGAGAAAGGGGTTCAGGTTTAACTTCTTTTGCTTCTTCCTCTACAGGGCGCTTTTTCGGTATTAACGCTCCTATTGCTGCAACACCTCCAAGTAGTTCAGCCACTTTAGAGTCTGTCTGGGTATTTAATGAACTCAATCTCCATCCATCTGCAAGCGTTACATTCATATTAACAGAGCCAAGGCCTGGGACCATTCTAATGGCGTAAGCTTTATTCTTATTGGGCCACGTTAAAAGCTGGTATTCATATTTTACATCCATCGTTTGGTTATCTTTCTTTGAAAATTCATTTTTGCTCACAAGGATGTAGAAGTCGGGCTGATAGAAGATTATTCCGTCATTATCCACATTATCGTTGATTTTCTTTACCTCAATACTAGCGCATCCCGATGCCGCTACTAGGAGCAAGCATAGCATGATAATATTAATTTTCTTTTCCATTTGGACCCCCTCCTTAATTAAATATTGTCGTACATGACTAGCATATGATCAATTTTTGGATTGCTGATTAACAATTAGCTACCTCAATTCATTCTCCCTGTGTTGGAGTTCAGGATGAAGCCATCTGCACCCCTCTCCGCAAGTTGTGGATGAAGATTTGTGATCGTATGTTAGGGAAAAGGACTATAGAGATTAGAAGTTGTAGTAAATGCCTCAGGATGGGTGAAACAAGTTTCTGCTATGCGGATTTTTGGCTATATTATCGGTAATTTCATGACAGGCCCCCCTGTTGACGTATGCCTAGGCTAATAGACTAAATTTACCCTACTTTGTCAAGCTCCTTTTTCACTAGGCGTTAATCTCCCCTCACCTCTTCGCCCACCACCACCTCACCAACCCGCTCCTTTATTTGGTTTTCTCGAAATCAAATTTTACCTTGTACTTAACAAGAGAAACGCTTGGTACCTCTGTCACCGCAAGGCTTAGCTTTTTATCGAAATCATCCGCTACTATGATCCCCCGGACGCTTTGTGCGCCAAGCTCGTTCTTTATGGACGCCATGTAACTTAAAATCTGGCCCAAGGCGCTGTAGGATGCTTTGCTTGCCTTCAGCTCTATTACTACGAGCGAATCTTTGCGGTCCTTTGCTAGAATGTCTATTTTTCCTGCCTCGGTAGAGACTTCCCGTCCCGTAAGCTCGTCGCCAGTGTAAAGCTGGAGGCCCGGCTCAAGTTGGGAGATATCTCTGCTCAGATATTCTTGGAGGTCCCTTTCCAGGCTTAAGCTTACTTCAAGGGCATCCTCTTCGGTCAAAACCTCTTCTTCGGGATTTGAGCCGATTTCGAATTCGCCGTCCTTATCACGGTCATATAGCCTGACCTTTCCTGGACTCACAGTATAGAGGAACTTGGGGAACGACGGAAAATGTTTGGTGGATGTATGGTTGACGCTGCAGCCTATGGTATGGGTGCTGATTGTAACCTTCTTCCACTGGCTCGGGTATTTCTTCTGTACGGCATCGACGATTTGCTTGGTGGTGAGGATTTGGTCTTTGCTCTTGAAGATTTCTTTTATGGCTTGGGCGCAGGTTATCATGTCATATTTCCTAGTTTTTACCTGCTTCTTTGCTTTCATTGGCGGGGGATAAACTTGCTTTATTCCATTACGCCCCTAATAAGCTCCTCCACATCCAGACCACCCGGCCGACCACCATCTCCTCCCAGTTACCCCGTACCACTATGGGGGGCACCCGGGAGTTGTCGCTCACCAGGGCGTACACGCCTTCTTCGTTAGTTTTCTGGATTCTTTTCACGGCGCCGTACATTTCCCCTTCGGGGTCTTGTACCACAAAAATCTTGTTGTTGACTAGGGCCTTGTCGCTCATGTCCACCACCACGATGGATCCCTGGGGAATGACCGGCTCCATGGAGTCCCCCCCTACCCTCATGGAGGCCAGCTTGTGATTAGCGCGGCGGCCTAGTTCGGGCAGGTAAACCAGTACGTGACTATCTGGTTTTTCGTAAGGGTCGAAGATCAGGCCGCCGTTGCCCGCGGCCAGGCGTCCGGACTCGTACAAAGGCACACCCCGGTAGTCCGGGCTGTGCTCTTGCAGCAAGTCCTTGTCTTCTTTGGATCCGACTTGGACTATTGTTATGGAGTCCTGGGGCGGTTCGGGTTCGACCTCGGGGCCCTTGCCGGCTATGATATGGGAACCGAGGGCAAGCAGATTTTCATAAGACAAACCAAAGGCTTTTGCTATTTTTTCCCGCGTCGCCTGGCGTCCTCGGCTTTTCCCTAAAAGTATCGCACTAATCCCTTGCTGGCTAACTCCAGTTTCTTTAGCCAACCACTCTTGGGAAACGTTTCTGCGGTTTTTGATCAGGTACCGCAACGCCTCCAAAAATGAGTCTTGGTTGATCGTCATGATTTTTATCCTACAACTTTTATTTGTGGCCAGGCAATAACTCAGTCAAATATTTAGAAAAAAATAAACACAAAAATAATTTGTAAAAGATATTGACAATCACAAATTAATTTTGTATTAAAGGGCCAAGGAGGTTGGACATGACTCAAACAGAGTTAGCGAGATTGGCCGGTGTTACCCAGCAGGCCATAAGTTCATACGCCCGCAAGGAAACCAGGCCCAGGCTGGAGATTGCCAAGCGTCTGGCTTTGGTGGTGCCCGGCACCACGGCCCTGGAGTGGATGGAGGAACCGGCAGCCATGGTTGCCAAGGCTTTGGGGCAAGAGGATTCATGCCTTCAGCCGGAAGCAACCCTGGAGACTGCGGCCTGAGCGTTCATGCTTTCACCCTATCCCGGAGACTGGCGGATGGCTACCCAAAGAAAAGGCAATGACTTGGGCATCATGCAGGGCGGTTACGACCATGAGGAGACGTGCGCGGAGATAAAGACCCTGGCCCTTTATTCCGGCGAACCCCGGTTTCAGGGATTCGTCAACCGGGTGGCCGCGTTCATGGGCTTAAGCCCCTGGACGGTCAGGGATTATTTGGACGGCAGGTTCAAGGATATCCGGCGTTTCCTTATCGCCTGCCTTATCGCTTCGGACGGGCACCCCGGCATTGCCCGCCTGGTGGTGGACCCGGCCACCGGGTTTCGGATCGTGCCCGCTCCGACTGTGGAGCCTGCCAAGGAAGCCGAGCCGGAGTTAACGGACGTGATCCTGGCGGCGGGCGAGGCCATAGGCAAGGTGCGCATGGCCACGGACCCGGAGAGTCAGGGGGGACGGGCAATTACCAGGGAAGAA
>ENA-OSEO01003595-OSEO01003595.1-sediment-metagenome-genome-assembly--contig:-NODE-3595-length-17916-cov-29.761085_pt1 | contig 17916 bp, 17 predicted proteins | sample MGYA00237883_ERZ534232 | MGnify/ENA metagenome assembly ERZ534232
CGCTCGTAGCTCAGTTGGATAGAGCGACGGACTACGAATCCGTAGGTTGGAGGTTCGAATCCTCTCGAGCGCGCCAAATTTTCTTTTAATTTGCTATAAAATTAGTGCGCGAACATTAAGTCTATTCCGCAGAATCACAGGAATTTTATTGGCAATTTTTCTAAGAAGCAAACCCCCCCCATCTAAGTCCGAACAATCCTCTACTGCGGATTCTTTATGCTCTTAAAAGCAGGCATTTAGTGATAAATGCAAATAAGTTAAGTACGAGCTAAAAACAGCCGATATGGGATTCAATATTAGTTATTAGCCGTAAAAAGGGGAGTAAAATGTTTGGAAAGCCAAGCAAACTTGTTTTGGTAAGCTGGCTGTTGGCAATTTCTTTGGTCTTTATGAGTTGCTCTAAGAAAGATGGAACAAAAGTAACTCAGCGCCAGAGAGAAAACAATAAGGGGAATGTTAAAATAGCTATTCTTTCTTGCAATGATCCCCTGGATGAATTCAAATATCTCCAGCCTCTAAAAAAATATTTGGCAGATAAGACCGGTTATCGGATTGAATTGATTATCCCCAAAACCGATGAAGGCTTTAATAAAATTGTAACCAGCAAAGAGGCAGACTTCTTCTATCAAGATTCCTATAGTTATGTTCTTAATGCCGGGCATCTTAATCAGCAGTCTACTCTTAGAGCCTTGACTCCAGAAAAGGATTCTTTTTGCAGCCAGGGTGTAGTTATAGCGCGAGAGGATAACGGCTTGAGCAATATATCGGATTTACAGGGAAAAACAGTTGTCTTTGGTTTTCAGAATTCAGCGGACAGGTACTTGGCTGCAAGAGTATTACTGCGGGAAAATGGGATCGAATTAAGTGATTTAGAAGAGTATCTATATGGACAGAGCTGTGAAGGCATTATGCTCAATGTTTATCTTGGGCAAGCTGATGCCGGAGTGCTTTGCGAGCAAGCTTATATTGACCTACTAAATAAAAACGGAGAACTTGAAAGTAGTATTGATGTAAGCAAGATAGCAGTAATTGGCAAGACCCAGCCTATTCTGGGCTGGATTTTTTGTGCTTCAGAAAACACCGGGGAGACAACTATTACCAAGATTAACGAGGCCATGCTTGATTTAAGTAAAAATGATCCCGAACAGAAAGAAGTACTTGAGGGGATGAAGATAGCTGGTTTTACAAAGGGTAACAATGATGATTATAAAGTTATAAGGGATTTGGCTAAAAGAATCGGCAATTAACACATAAAGACAGCATTAGTTATTGCTATAGATAGTTTAATAAAATCGGGAAGGGAAAATGAGAACTTCTTTTAAGAAGATCAGAATCAGCTTAAGAATAAAGCTTGCTCTAACTATCGGGACCCTAATCATTGTGCTGGTAACCGCGACAGGGATGGCCATGATTGGGCAAGAAGAAGAGGCCCTTCATCGCGAGTTTCATGAAAGAGGACGCGCGCTTGCCACCGATCTGGCTACTTATTGTGCCGGTGCTTTTATCGCTAACGATATAAGCGCTCTTCGATACTATGTAAATAATGTGGCAAAGCAAAATCACGTTAAGTATGTCATTGTCTTTGATGAGGATCGCAAAGTAGTGATGCATAGTGATCTTGATGAAGCGGGAAAAGTATATAGCGATTCAAAAAGTATAGAAGCGGTGAATTCGGAAAAGGTGATAACCAGAGAATATCCCGGAGATGACGGGGAGTCGAACATATGCGATATAGTTGCACCAATCGAAGCCTCGGGAATAAGGGTGGGCACTATCAGACTTGGTTATTCTCAGACAGGTATTGATAGCGAAATTGGGTATGCTGAACGAAGATTATTATTTATTTTAATTGGAATGATATTTGCCGGATTGTCTCTTGCCCTATTGCTGGCCAATTTTATTTCCAAGCCTGTAGAACAACTGACCAAAGCAACCCAAAGAATCTCAAGTGGTGATTTAAATGTTGAGATTAAAGCGAATACCAGGGACGAGATTGGAGAATTGGCAAATTCTTTTAATAAAATGACAATTAACTTAAATCAGTTAATTTCCCAACTACAGGAACTTTTTATCGATACGGTTAAAGCATTTGTTGAAGCAATTGAAGCCAAAGATCCTTATACTCGTGGTCACTCTGAAAATGTAACCAAATACGCAATGGCAATTGCCGATAAAATTAATTTGTCGGAAATAGAAAGAGAAGCTCTTAGGACAGCTTCTCTGCTTCATGATATTGGTAAAATCGGAATAAAAGAAGAAATCCTAAACAAGTCTTCCGGATTGAGCAGTGAAGACTATGATTCAATCAAACAGCATCCACATATTGCCGTTCAGATTATGGGACAGATCCCACTGTTAAATGATGTTGTTGCTATCGTTTTTCATCATCACGAAAGGTATGACGGCAAGGGTTACCCCCGGGGCATTAAGGGAAAGGAAATCCCCCTAGGTTCAAGGATACTTGCGGTAGCTGATGCTTTTGATGCCATGACTTCAACCAGACCCTATCGTCCGGCCGCTGATTGGGATTCGGCAATAAGGGAATTGAAAAAGAATTCCGGGAAGCAATTTGATCCTGAGATCATCTCTGTGTTCTTAGAAATCTTAACATCGCAAAGATTGCAGGTCCTATCATAAAATGGTTTTCTCAACTCTTGACTATTCGCTTTAGCTTTTAATAATGGCCAATCCAGGACAATAGGTCTATCTTTGAGTTGGCTAAGATGTTTTGTTAATCTTCTTCCTGGGTCATCGGTTGACCACAGCAGACGAGTTCACCGCCGCCTACTTCAATTACCTCAACCACGTTCCCACAGATATCGCATCTGTACACTTCTCCGACACCTCGTACATTAGTCATCTGCACACGCCCCCTTTTATAGTGCCTGGGCAAAGCTTAGCACTTTTTTGGTTTTTCCTCCAGGCATAGGTGATAGTTCTTGCCTCGTTTAGAAAATATGTTTAGACGGATATCAAATAGCATTTGAGGGAATCAGTAATCTTGATATGGGAATCAAATAAGCAGTTTTTTAAACCAACTTTGTCCATCCGCAAAAGGTCTTTTCCAATAAATCCCAAAATTCAAAGTAGATTATGCCGAGAAAGGCCATGGCAACAATTCCACAAAACATACCTACCTGATCAAATCGTCCCCAAAAATACATGATAGCGTAACCGATTCCTGCCTGGGTCGCGAATGATTCAGCAAAAAAGAGAACAGCAATTGCCGTACCCGTGGTTATCCTAAGAGCGGTAAATACTTTGGGCAAGGTAGCCGGAATAACCGTATGTCGATAGATATCCCAGTTGCTGGCATTAAGTGAGTGCATGGCAATAATCATCTGTTGGCTTACAGCTTTGGCGCCGTCTCTTGTGGTTACCACTATCTGGAAGAAAATTATAAAAGATATCAATGCAATCTTGGACCAGTCACCAAATCCGAATAAGAGAATAAAGATAGGCAAAAACACTATTTTGGGGATTGGATATAAAAGCGAAATAAAAGGAGAAACGATTTTATTCAAGCGCTCACTGCGACCTGCTATTAGTCCTATTGGCAAAGCAAAGGCAGTACCAAGCAATATGCTTGCCGCAACTCTATAAAAACTTACTATGAAATGCCACCAAAGCCCCTCTTTTATGACTCCTGGAAAAGAAATCGCTACTTGAAGAGGAGTCGGAAGATTTAGATTGGGAAGAATATATGAAAATCCCCACCATACTGTAAGTATCGCTACTGTTGCGCCGCTATAACTTTTCCATTTATTAGTTGCATTCATTTATTTTCCTTCTAGCAGCAATCTGATCTTTATGCACAGTTTGTAAAAATCTTGATTGTCCCGTAGTCCTTCTTGGCCGAACATGGGATTGTCTACTGATCCTCTAATCTTGCCCGGTGGTCCTTCCAATACGATAATTTTACTTCCCATGCAAACAGCTTCTTCTATATTGTGAGTTACGATCAGAGTGGTTATCGAGTGCTTTTTCCAGATTTCTATGTACAGATCCTGCAATTTTTCCCTGGTAAGTGCGTCCAATGAAGAAAAAGGTTCATCCATTAAAAGGACACCTGGATTAAGAGCAAGCGATCTGGCTATAGACGCTCGGTGTCTTTGACCGCCGCTTATTTGGGAAGGATATCTGTCTTCTAATCCCGCCAGTCCCAAATCACCCAAAACAGGGGATAGTCTTTTTTGGATTTCAATATTTTTGAATTTACCTACTCTTAGACCAAGGGCAACGTTTTCGAAGATGGTTTTCCAGGGGAGGAGAGTATGCTCCTGGAACACAGTTCCAATACGTGGATTGCTATCCCAGATTATTTTTCCATCCAAGACCGTAGGAGTAGAATTGTAACGAACAAGGTTGGCTAAAGCGTGGATGAGGGTACTTTTTCCGCATCCTGAGGGGCCGACTATCGCACAGGTTTCGCCCGGTTCCAAAGAAAAACTTATATCTTCCAGAGCTGTGACATTGTTGCCATCCGGTTGGTATGAAGCTTTTAATTTTTCGACTTCTAGTCCAATGGCCATATCAAACCTAGGGCAAGATTTTTGATGGAGCTACCAGATTTTGATAGGTTATGTCCTTATCTAAGAGATCTTTGCTGTCCATCCACTCGAGCACTCGATCTATATCCTCTTGCTTTGGTAGCTGTGGCTCCGGAAACTTGTTAACTTTATAAGATTCCTTGATTGGCTCGGGCAACTTTGCTTTTTCAACCAGAAGGTCTTTGAATGATTCGGGATCTTTGTTTATATCGTCAACTGCTTTGGATAATGCCTTGAGTAGCTCTCGAACACTTACCTCGTGTTCTTTGAGATACTTTTGATCAAAAGCAAGAATTGTCTGAGTCAAATTTTGTCCCTGGGTATCATCAATTATTAATTTAGCTCCCTTAAGCTCGGCCAGCGAGGCCAGGGGATCCGGTAATGCCGCTGCTTTTGCTTGATTACTTAAGAGCATATCAAGCCTTACGGGAATCTTTGGAATCTCTATTTTCTTTATTTCTGAATCATCAAAACCCTTGGACAAAAGCAATTCATCTACGAAATATTCAATTATGGAATTGTTTGAGACAGCTATTTCCGTTCCTTTTAATTGCTCCAGACTGGTAATATTTGACTCGGGAGCAGCAAATATTGCAAATCTACCTTCCTCCGGTGTCGCGCCCAGTACGATGGTGGCTATTGAAACATCTTTGCCGGCGTTTTCAAAAGATGCGGCAGCGATCGGATCGCCTAAAAATGCATCTATTTTTCCGGCTTGAAAAGCAGCGTCTCTTTCATGAGCAGAATCAAAAGTTATTAGTTCTACTTCAAGATCATCACTTTTAAAATAACCCTTTTCCTCAGCAACAAAAAAGGGAAGGGTGTCTTCAATAGGGAGAACTCCGATTGTCATCTTAACTTTTTTTGCTTCCTTTTTAGTTGTTTCTTTCTCAGTACAACCAGCTGTAGCAAACACAAAAATAAGGATGAGCAACGCCGAGGTTATTTTCTTCAAGTTAGCCTCCTTCTTAGTTGCCCCTATCTTTTCTTGATTTTATTTGGATGCTGAAAGCTTATCGCTTCTTCCAATTTCTGTAAAGTTTGCTTTCCCGGGCCATGCTTACGGTATGGTCCTCAGCTTCAATAAATATTTCAATTTAAAGAGTATAGAATTTGTTGTTTGATGTTTGATAGGAAGTTAAAATGTGTCCGGTCTTTTTATTGAAGATTCAAGGATTCTCGCGACAAGCTCTTTTTCATTGGTAACTCCTGTTAAGTCCACATTTTTCTTTTCCAATAAAAAGGCTGTGAGTGCTGCTCTAGCGAAATCGGCGATCTCAATACCCTTTCCGCCTGTCTCTTTTGCCTCAGCTGATAAACGATTAAGATAAGCAAGTGTCTGCTGAGGTATTTCAACTACCATGCCAAAATCTTTCTCCCCTGGTTCTTCTGGCATTTCTTTTCCCCCTTAAATTTTTAAAGTTACATTATTGGTGTAAGTTCTCAGGAATAGCATATCGGAAGCATTAATTGCCGGTCTCACCCCTTTTTTATTAATTATGACCTGTTTCCTAAAGTTGAAACAGGGTAAACACCGATAGTAAATTGTGGATGTCCAGGAACCCAATGGGCCGGCGAATGAAGTTCACGACGGAACTTCAAAAGACCAAAACGATCAGACCGAACAATTTAAACACAAAAGCTGGTTTGTTGGGTTCCTAGCTATTTTAAGTAACTCTGCACACTATCTTGCTTTTGCCACTTTCGCTAGTCTATTCTGTAGACATTAATTGCTTTTGGTTTGCCCTTTTCCTTTTCTACAAGCTCAAATTCCACCTTGTCGCTCTCGTCCAAGATAACGTAGTCACCACCCTCAACGGATGAGGCATGAAAAAAAACATCAGTACCGTCATCAGTTAAAATAAATCCGAAACCCCTCTCCAGATCAAACCATTTTACTACTCCTTTTGGCACAAGCTCACCCCCCAAGAAGGCTTGTTTGATTTTTTTCATAATTCGTTTTAACTTCTCTTTTTCCTTTTGTTATTTAAGTGGATGTTGAATAAATACGATTTTTTAAAAATAAATTTTAATTGGGGCTAATGTTTTTGGTTATTGTTTCCGATAAAAATCCTAGAAAGCAAAACCGTGTAGGGTCGTCGGAGCCAAGAAATATTTTAGGACTTAGCAAGCAAAAGCTAGGTCCTAAAATATTTTTAGGGACTATAATTAAATATAAGCCTGCCTTATTTAGCTTGATAATATAATCAATAAGGAAATAGTAAAAAGCCCCCGTTTATTAGCCGGGGGTTTTTCTATGCAGAAATATATTAATTAGAAGAACCTTTCCCATAAGCATTACTCAATATGGAGCAAAATCTCCAAATAGCTGCTTGAAGCAGTTGTGCAATATGATAATTCCAATGTTGGATAGCTATTGAAACGTGATAGAATAAAATGAATTTGAGGTCGAAAGGACAAGAAAGCATAAGGCAAGATGGGATGATTTGGGGGCCGAGATGAACGAGGAAGACGATAAGCAATTTATGAATACCGCTGTGGAGGAAGCAAAAAAGGCAGCTTTTATTGGAGAAGTACCGGTCGGAGCAGTAATTGTATGTGATGGGAAAGTCATCGCCAAAGCCCATAATCAAAGGGAGAATTTAGCAGATCCGACTGCGCACGCAGAGATTCTGGTAATTCAACAAGCTGCAGGAAAGCTGAGTCGTTGGCGTCTTACCGGATGCACGATTTATGTGACCAAAGAACCTTGCCCGATGTGTGCCGGTGCCATTTATCAAGCGAGATTGGACCGGCTTGTCTATGGAGTCACTGATAACAAAGCAGGGGCTGCAGGAACGATTTATAACATAACGGATGATGAGCGCTTAAATCATCAAGTTGAAGTAGTAAGCGGGATTTGTCAGGAAGAATGCAAACAGCTTATACAAAAATTCTTCGCCGGAAAAAGATAGTGAATCGATATTTAAGTTAAATATTATAGAATAAGGTGGGGTGCCAGAGCGGCTTATTGGGCTGGTCTCGAAAACCAGTGTCCGTTTTTGCGGACCGTGGGTTCAAATCCCACCCCCACCGCCAATTCGCCAAAGGTGAATTGTCCTGAGCGAATGAAGTGAGTCGAAGGACAAAGATTTATGCATGCCAAAGAGCTTCGGTTCGACCACATTCAATATGTCTGGCCATAGACGAAGCATTTTAAATGAGGTGGAATGAGAGGTTCGGTCTGAGCAAAGCTGAAGGCAATCCCACACCCACCGTCAATTCGCCTCTTGAAGTATTTTGTAGTGACAAGCGTCTTGTGTTAGAATTTTCAGTTAAAGTGGATACAATAAATCATTAAGCTTTGAGTGTGATTTGTGTATTATCAGACTTCATAAGCGGCAAATAGGTAGGCTATGGCAAACATCATTGAAGTTAACGATCTAAGAAAACATTTTTCTTCCTATGGCATCAGAAACAGGGAACCCATAAAAGCCGTTGATGGCATCTCTTTTGAAGTTGAAAAAGGAGAAGTTTTTGGCTTTTTGGGTCCGAATGGGGCAGGGAAGACAACAACAATACGCTGTATTATGGATTTCATCCGTCCCACTGATGGTAGTATTAAAATCTTCGGCGAGGACGCCCACAACGACTCAGTACCTCTTAAGCAAAGAATTGGATATCTTCCGGGCAATGTCCAGCTTTATGACAAATGGACGGGGCAGGAGCACATCAATTTTGTCGAAAGCCTAATGGGCAAGTCGAAATATGCAAAAGATATGATTAAGCGGTTTAGTTTTGATCCACGCAGAAAGTTTAAGCAATACTCCTCGGGAAATAAACAAAAACTTGGTTTGATTCTGGCATTGATGAATGATCCAGAACTGATAGTTATGGACGAGCCGACTATCGGCCTCGATCCCCTTCTTCAAAACGAAATTTATGAAATTTTTGATGAATTGCAGAATAAAGGCCATACAATTTTTGTCTCATCACATAATCTGCCAGAGGTAGAAAGAATTTGCGATAGGGTGGGCATTATCAAAGAAGGAAAGCTAGTCGGAATTGAGGATGTGAGCAAGCTTGGCGAGAAACGCTTACGAAGAATTGTGGCTAGATTTGAAGAAAAATTTGAAAAAGAGGACTTCAAGTTTGATGGGGTTGAAAGAATTGAAGAGCTTTCAGATGGATTAATTCTGACGGTCCGGGGAGACATCAATCCGATTGTAGACAAACTGGCTAGCTATAAATTGCATGATCTGGAAATTTCTCACGCAACACTAGAAGATGTTTTTTTGGAATTCTATAAAGGGCAATAAAATGCTAAGTCTTATTTGGAGAACAATAAAAGACAGAAAGATATCGCTGATTGCTTATTCTCTGGGTTCAGCCGTTTTTCTGTGGATGTACGTTGCTATGTTCCCGATGTTTGCTGAAAAACAAGCGGAATTCGACAAACTCTTCAAAGCTTACCCGAAAGAGGTTTTTCAGGCGATAGGCATGGATCCTGCCCAGTTTACCCTGTCGAGATTTGAATCATTTGTGGCAGTAGAGCATTTCAGCTTAGTGTGGCCGATATTGGTCATCATTCTAGTGATTGCTTTTGGCGGAGCAATGATTGCGGGGGAAATAGAGAAAGGTACGATCGAGACCATACTTGCTCAGCCAATCTCACGGCTTAAGATATACTTTAGCAAATACCTTGCGGGCATCGTAAATATTATTGTTTTTACTATAGTATCGGTTTTCGCAGTTGTTCCGCTGGCGGAGATTCATGACGTAAAATATGACTTGAAGAATTTTGCCATTATGGCAATTTTGGGATTTCTGTTCGCTCTGGCGATTTTCAGTCTTTCCATGCTGGCAACCAGTATATTTTCGGAAAAGGGCAAGGCGAATTTTAGTGTGGGTGGATTAATTCTCTTAATGTATGTAGTGAATGTGATTTCCGGTTTCAAAGAAAGTCTGAAAGATCTCAGATATGTCTCATTTTTCTATTACTATGATTTCACCAAGGCAATGCTGGATGCTAAAATAGACAATCTATCAATTTGGGTATTTTTAGGTGTCTCGGTTATAGCTACTATCTTAGGAGCGATTTGGTTTATGCGCAGAGATATAGCGGTCTAAATTGAGTTCTGTGATCCAATCTTTTTCACTTCATAGAAATAGAACCACTTATCATCAACCTCTCAATTTCAATTCTGCCTTGCCTTATTAATTGGGTATAAATAATAAATTCCTTATGGATTATGCAATTGGTGATTTCCGGGGATTAATTTTTTGATTTGTTTGCTATAATTGTTGAAGTTTATTGTTGGAATATATTATCCCTTTGGGATTAAGAAATATCGTTTGGAGAGGTCGCATAGCCTGGCCTAGTGCGCGCGACTGGAAATCGTGTTGGCGGTCACAAGCCGTCTCGAGGGTTCGAATCCCTCCCTCTCCGCCAATTCACCAAAGGTGAATTGTCCTGAGCGAGCGAAGTGAGTCGAAGGACAAAGATTTATGTACATTGAAGAACCTTGGTTCCTTTATATTGTTAGATGTAAAGACGGCTCATTATATGTCGGAATTTCCAACAATGTTGAAGAAAGAGTTAAAAGGCATAACAGTGGGGCCGGTGCCAAATTTACTGCTGGTAGAAGACCGGTTGAGTTGGTTTATAAAGAAGAGCATCCAAATCAAAGGTTAGCAAGGAGCAGAGAGGCACAGATTAAGAAATGGAGACGGGAAAAGAAAGAAGAACTAGTTGAGGGTTTCCCTCGACTTCGCTCGGAATAAATCCCTCTGCTCCACTCGGGATAAACAAATTTTCCCCTCCGCCAATTCACCAAAGGTGAATTGGCCTGAGTGAACGAAGTGAGCCGAAGAACATCCAACTCCTTAATACTTATATCGCTCTTGTCCGTAATTTTGAAATCGTTCTCATTCTGATAAAATATTTATATCCCCTCAAGCTGTTTGCTTTGAAAAGCTAATATCCCAAAAAGATCACCAAAATCAGTTATTTCTTAAAAGAACGGCGTTATCCAGCGGAGAAGATATGGTTGAAGATAAAAAACAAATCAGTAGGGTGACCAGGTCAAAAGAAGAGGCAAAAAGCAGCTACGATAAAATGAGCCGATATTATGATACGTTGAGTGGTCGCTTTGAAAAAAAGTATAGGGATATCGGCCTTTATATGCTGGATGCAAAAGTGGGCGAGAAGGTGCTGGAAATCGGCTTTGGTACCGGCCACTGTCTTTTGGCACTGGCCCGGGCAGTCGGCGATGCAGGTAAAGTCTATGGAATTGATATTTCAGAAGGAATGTGTAAGATTGCACGTTCCAGGATCGATGAAGCTGGACTGTCGCATAGGGTTGAACTTGAATGTGGCGATGCGGCAAATCTTCCGTATAAGAAGAATTATTTTGATGCAATATTCATGAGTTTTACCCTAGAACTTTTCGATACGCCCGAGATACCAGGTGTATTAGATGAATGCCGCAGAACCTTAAAAACTAATGGCCGGATAGGCATTGTCTCGATGGCAAAGGGAAAAAAGACAACCTTTATGATCAGAGCTTATGAGTGGACCCACAACAAATTTCCAAACTATGTTGATTGCCGGCCGATCTATGTAAAAGAGATAATAGCTGAAGCCGGATTCAATCAGCTTGAGGTCAAAGAGATGTTAATGTGGGGATTACCTGTGGAGATAGTACGCGGTTACAACTCATACATAGATAGATAAACAGGATTCATTTAGGAAAGCGGGGAGGAAATGCACTTAACAAGTAGCATAGGAGCCAGCAGGTTAAGAGTTATAGCATTGGGCCTAGCTCTAGCTTGGGCGCTTTTTTGGGCACTTTTTGGCCTGCTTTCAGGTATCGGTGAGGGGATTGGTTTTATAGGGACTGTCATCCACACCACGGTACCGGGACTAATCTTTCTGTCTGCTGTGGTTATCTCGTGGCGATGGACATTTGTAGGAGCTGTTCTTTTGCTCATTGAAGGGCTGATAGTTTTGGTAGGATATTCGGCGATGGCTTTTGGCCGAGCCCCCGTTGCTATGGTTGTTTGGATGCTATTTATAATGGCTTTGCCTCCCTTGGCAGCCGGTGTGTTATTAATCCTGCACTGGCGGAAGAACAAGGAGCAGGATAAGTAAAACGCTACATCCCGGATTTCTAAAACCGGTTGTAAATTATCGTAATCAGACATTGACTTAGTCAACGTGTTTTGCTTTATATATTGCTTTGTAAGTTGTATACTCAAATTTGATCGCGCTAGGCGGGGAGGTAGCGGTGCCCTGTACCTGCAATCCGCTATAGCAGGGCTTAATTCCCGCCTAAGGCATCATGCTGTAAAGTCAGTTCTTGTATAAGTGGTGTTGAAGGTTGGGTCCTGTGCAATGAGAGCTTGCGAATCCCGTCAGATCCGGAAGGAAGCAGCGGTAAGCAAATACTTTCGTGTGCCGCAGATTAACCTAACTGGAGCTAACTATACAAGGGACGTTTGTAGTGTGCTGTCGAGGGTGGGTGCGCGATCTTTTTTGTTTCCGCAGACTTTGTATATGTTTTGAGTTCCCATCCGGATTTTTTATCCAAAAACCTATAAATAATTCATTTATTCTAGAGACACATAGACAATCTCTGCTATTATAAGGATTTATAAATATAGTAGAATGGAGAATAAAATGGGACATGTTTTGGGAGGAGAAGTGCATATAAAAGGCCTAATGCCTGTTTTTGTCAAAGCGACCAGCATAGATGATGCTTGGTTTCAATGTATAAGAGCCGTGGTTGTTGATCCGGGCGGATATGAATACAGAATCACGCGGGGAAGCTATGAAGGGCAGAGAAGAAAAGAACTCGATCTAGTCACCATTCAGATCACCCATCCTGGCACAACTCCCCTCGCGCCTCAAATTCCTCCCGGTTGCGGATTTTCGCCGCCCACGGATGATAAGACGATCGAGATGTACTGTATGCGCTATCTTATGAGCGACATAAAAGAAGAAAATGAACAATACACATACGGAGAATACCTGGCTCCTCAAATCCCCAAGGTCATTGAGTTGTTTAAAAAGAACGGAGAAGGAACAAACCAAGCCTGTATGAATGTTGGGGACAAACACTCAATCGATCTTGAAGATCCTCCCTGCCTGCGGGTAGTTGACGTGCGGCAAAGGTACGGAAAACTCCACTTTTTCCTCTATTTCCGCAGTTGGGACCTTTTTGCCGGTTTTCCCCAAAACCTGGGAGGTCTCCAGCTTCTAAAACAGTACATGGCCGAAGAAATCGGAATTGAGGACGGCGAGATGATTGCTATAAGCAAGGGCTTGCATCTCTATGACCATTTTTGGCCTCTAGCTGATTTGAGGTTAGGAAAAACCAAAGAATAATACCATACACCTTCGCATTTGATTTGATGATTTTTTAATCCCTATATGTTCCTGCCATAAAACATCAAGCAAACCGCAAAAGATAAAAATTAGTGATTTATTTGTAATTTTTGTCACAGTTTTTAGGCCTTGAATCGTTGTATAGATAAGTTAGAAATCTATGCGAAATTAGTGGAGGTGGGCTTGATGAGGAAAAGAAAAATAAATTTGAGCAGGGAATCTTATGAAAAACTGCAGAAAGAACACCGGTTCTTAACCACTACCAAGCGAAGAGAAATCGCCCTTAGATTTAAAGAGGCTTTTGAACTGGAGGGTTTTCCCGACGGAAGCATGGTTGATGAAGATTTGTTTATAGAAAACCGAATCCGCAAGATAGACAATATACTTAATCGTGCCAGAATAATTGAACAAGAAGAAGTAAGTGGAGACAGAATAAGAATTGGTTCTTTTGTGGCATTGAAGGATCTGGAAACCGAGGAGGAAATGGAGTTTATCCTGGTAAGTTCAGCGGAATCGGATTTGTTTAAAAATAGATTATCGGAAGAATCTCCTGTAGGAAAAGCAATTAAGGGTAAGCGTGTCGGTCAGATTGTGAGAGCAAAAGCACCTCAGGGGTATATCAGATATAAGGTACTAGGCGTTGGACCTAAAACCCGACTATCGATGCCCGCAGTCGGAATACAATTGGCTCCCAGTGGGATTTAAAAATGATGTAAGAATTCGGTTCTATGCTTTAGCTGGCAGCCGGTTTGGCTAGATGTCGCTTTCTGTTTGAAATAAAAGAGCCGTGTTTATGGTGTTGAAGTGAATTTCTACTGTATCCTCTGTCTTTTGAGCGTAACCTCCGGCTAGGACAATTGAAACGGGTACATTATTTCGTCTGGATTCGGAAATCACGATCTTGTCCCTTTCTTTTAGTCCTTCTTTACTTATGTTTAGCGGGCTTAAAACATCCTCCATATAAGGATCGGCTCCGGCTAGATATAGAACTAAATCGGGACTGAAATGGGCAATAATTCTCGGTATGGCTTCTTTGAGAAGTCTAATATAGGTTTGGTCATCGGCTTTATCCGGCAGCCCGATGTCTTCATCGGATTTTTCCTTAGCCGGATAAATATTCTGGGCATGGATGGAAAAGGTATAAACCGAAGGATCGTTTCGGAAGATATAAGCAGTGCCGTTTCCCTGGTGTAAGTCGCAGTCAATAACGGCAACTTTTTTGACTTTGTTTTCTTGTTGCAGCTTGCGAATGGCAATAGCTACATCGTTTACCACACAAAATCCTTCCCCGTGATCGGGAAAAGCATGGTGAAAACCGCCTCCGAGGTGGATGCCTATGCCATTTTCCAAGGCCAGACGGGAGGACAAATATGTCCCACCGACACAATAAAAGCTGGCCTCTATTAGTTGTCTTGGTGTTGTACAGAAGGGCATCTCCAGCTGCAACATTAGACTAAGCCAGCTACCTTTACGCTCCCGGGCTTTATTGAGCTGATCCATATATGGTTTGGTGTGAACCAAAAGAATATCTTCATCTAAAGCCATTGACGCTTCGATAAAATCATTTTCAGTTGCCAATTTTTTGTCCAGCATCTTTTTGCGTACTAAATCATATTTTTTTACCGGGAAAACGTGGGCACCCAAATTAACTTTGCCATAGTGCGGGGAGTAGACAATTTTGTATTCACTTTGTTTAGGAATAACGGAAATCATTGATCTTATCCCCCTATATAATTTGCCCGGACAAGAAATCTTGGTGTGAATAGTGATAATGATTAGTGTTGGTGTTCGAGCCCTTTTTTGTGATTCTACCATCACTGCTTAACATCACCAACACTATTTAGTTTCAATCCCTCATAGGTAGGCTAATAACATTATTACAGTAAATGTAATTTATTCCTTCAGCTCCGTTTCAATCCCTCATAGGTAGGCTAATAACACCTTAAATTCCTTTTTTGTCGGCTGTTCTTCCAGAGTTTCAATCCCTCATAGGTAGGCTAATAACTTTTTTCTCATTCCAGTTACCATCTTCATCTTGCTCAGTTTCAATCCCTCATAGGTAGGCTAATAACTTCCAATAGCGCTATCAATCTATTTGATAGTGAAGGGTTTCAATCCCTCATAGGTAGGCTAATAACCTAACAGAAGAGGCAAAACAATCCTGGAATTACTAGTTTCAATCCCTCATAGGTAGGCTAATAACGTTCATCTTTGGTATCATCCAAGTTCGCCCTCTTGAGTTTCAATCCCTCATAGGTAGGCTAATAACATTTGAGTTCTTCTTCTTATCCCAAAGTCATCAATGGTTTCAATCCCTCATAGGTAGGCTAATAACCAAATACATAAAGTATATGGCGATGGGGTATTCGGCGTTTCAATCCCTCATAGGTAGGCTAATAACAACGTAAAGGGGGTAAATGAAGATAATTGTGCGCTAGTTTCAATCCCTCATAGGTAGGCTAATAACTTAATTTTCTAACTCTAAATTTCCCGTCTGAGTTAGTTTCAATCCCTCATAGGTAGGCTAATAACCATTCTCCCTTATCCTCCCTTATCTGTTTTACTTCAGTTTCAATCCCTCATAGGTAGGCTAATAACCCAAATAAGCTTTTTTTCTTCGCCGTTTTTGATTAAGTTTCAATCCCTCATAGGTAGGCTAATAACGCCAAGAAGATGGTATCCCGTGTAACTAATTTGTTCAGTTTCAATCCCTCATAGGTAGGCTAATAACTGATAGAAGATGTAAAAAATGATTCTTTATTAATAAGTTTCAATCCCTCATAGGTAGGCTAATAACGGTTCATCAACTGTGGAAGCCTGCGGTTCATCAACTGGTTTCAATCCCTCATAGGTAGGCTAATAACATTTACAACTAGGACACATCTCAATAACGCTTTTTCGTTTCAATCCCTCATAGGTAGGCTAATAACTTTGCTTTATTTATTTTTCTTTGGAAGCTCTTCTCTGTTTCAATCCCTCATAGGTAGGCTAATAACTTGATAAAACAAATGATAGAGAAGTATTTTTAAGTAGTTTCAATCCCTCATAGGTAGGCTAATAACTTAGAACTGAATATACTGCTGTTGTTGTGCCTACGGCGTTTCAATCCCTCATAGGTAGGCTAATAACCTTTACAAACGAGGACTTGTTAAAGATTCTTCTGTCTGTTTCAATCCCTCATAGGTAGGCTAATAACGGGATTTAAAAAATACAAACCATACTTGGCATATTCGTTTCAATCCCTCATAGGTAGGCTAATAACGTATCACGAGATACAAATATCGCAGAATATAGATGAGTTTCAATCCCTCATAGGTAGGCTAATAACATGCAAAAGTTCTCTCAATAGACAAAAAAGGATTTAGTTTCAATCCCTCATAGGTAGGCTAATAACTCCTTCAGAACTATCAGATCCGAACCACCCTTTTTAGTTTCAATCCCTCATAGGTAGGCTAATAACTTGATGCTTTAGTCAAAGAGGTTAAAAAGGCCTTGAAGTTTCAATCCCTCATAGGTAGGCTAATAACACCTTGCTTCTCTTTTACTCCACTGCTCGATCTTTTGTTTCAATCCCTCATAGGTAGGCTAATAACAAAGTAAAACCCCATCCTTCAATAACCTAATAGGAGGTTTCAATCCCTCATAGGTAGGCTAATAACCAGCTCACAAACAGCCTCGGCGTTGTCTATGAATATGTTTCAATCCCTCATAGGTAGGCTAATAACCTTGGACATGATTCACGTTACCCATATTTTTACCTCGTTTCAATCCCTCATAGGTAGGCTAATAACTCGGGGTGTACTGTCTAAACGGAGTACGAGTCCCGAGTTTCAATCCCTCATAGGTAGGCTAATAACTCTTCAAGTAAGAGTCGATCTTATTCTGGATAAACTGTTTCAATCCCTCATAGGTAGGCTAATAACGGGAAATAAATGTTAATCATTTACCCAATCATGTCCTGTTTCAATCCCTCATAGGTAGGCTAATAACCTATCTCAAAGCTCTGGATGTATTCGGGTTATGGGGGTTTCAATCCCTCATAGGTAGGCTAATAACTTGATAGTATCCTTATTCTCAACAAGCTCTTCTCTGTTTCAATCCCTCATAGGTAGGCTAATAACTTGCCTTCGTTATCAGTTACAACTTCCAAATTCTCAGTTTCAATCCCTCATAGGTAGGCTAATAACGTATTTACCTCTGTGATGTGGTGTTTTGCTGATTAGGTTTCAATCCCTCATAGGTAGGCTAATAACCTAACAGTGTAACAACTAAATCTGATCTCATCTTCAGTTTCAATCCCTCATAGGTAGGCTAATAACGAAAGCTAGAACAAGAATATGGAGAAGCCACCATTTGTTTCAATCCCTCATAGGTAGGCTAATAACTTGAAAGGGAGGTCAACATGCCTGAAAGAAGTCGAGGTTTCAATCCCTCATAGGTAGGCTAATAACTTTTATGTCTATTACAAACCGCCTCCCCTAAATCCCGTTTCAATCCCTCATAGGTAGGCTAATAACAATTTCCGGTAGCATTGAAAGCTCAACAACTACCCAGTTTCAATCCCTCATAGGTAGGCTAATAACCTTTAATGGACCGAAAGCTTCCTTGACCTTATCAATGTTTCAATCCCTCATAGGTAGGCTAATAACAGCTGAAAAAGTATCAAAAGCACTTGGTGAAGCTTCGTTTCAATCCCTCATAGGTAGGCTAATAACGCTTTGTTGATAGGGCTGCCAGTTGGGGTAGAAATAGTTTCAATCCCTCATAGGTAGGCTAATAACACACAGAAGTTAAAATACCCGATACGCCGGAAGTTTGTTTCAATCCCTCATAGGTAGGCTAATAACGTGGCAGGGCGTAAGTGAAGGGGAAAAAGAAGCATAGTTTCAATCCCTCATAGGTAGGCTAATAACTCATTTTATCATAGGAAATAAGTGATATAAAGTTGTCAAGGTTCAGTGAATAGGCAAACGGCATTTCGGCAACAGCTGGTGATGAGCAAAATTCATCAAATTTAGTATTGTGTCGAAGTAGCAG
>ENA-OSEO01003599-OSEO01003599.1-sediment-metagenome-genome-assembly--contig:-NODE-3599-length-17901-cov-3.942325_pt1 | contig 17901 bp, 14 predicted proteins | sample MGYA00237883_ERZ534232 | MGnify/ENA metagenome assembly ERZ534232
TCTGCCAAAATCTGTACCTGGCCGCCGAACCGCTGGGGTGCGGGGTGTGCGCGATTGGTTCTTTTGATGACCCGCGCCTGAACGCCACATTGGGCCTGGATGGAGAGAAGGATTTTGTGGCATATATTGCTTCTCTTGGTAAAATCATTAAGTCAGTTGAATAAATTTGTTTTCAAATGAAGGAGTCGATTCCATGACAAGAAATGCCGGACGCGATTTCATGCGCAACACCTGTTACGACCGCATGGAAGCATCTCAACAGGAACGCGGCCTGCCGCAGCCGCCCCTGGAACTCCCTGTGCCCGAAGGGGTGGAGCTGCTGGCTTTGCCAGCACCGCAAGATGTACACATCCCCGCGCTGGATTTGCGTGAAGCGATTGAGCGGCGTAAAACCTGGCGGAAATACCGCGAGGAAAGCCTCAGCCTTGAGGAACTCTCTTTCCTGCTGTGGTGTACCCAGGGGATCAAATCGGTTACCAACCGGCCGGTAACCTTCCGAACAGTTCCCTCCGCTGGCGCGCGCCATGCTTTTGAAACCTATCTGTTGGTGAACCGTGTCGTGGGGGTGGAACCGGGTTTGTACCGCTATGTTGCTTCAGCGCATGCTTTGCAGCCCCTGGATCAGGATCCCGGTCTCCCGGAACAACTGGTTGAGGCCTGCCTGAAACAGTCCAAAATCGTCTACAGCGCGGTCAATTTCATCTGGGTGGCGGTGCGCGAGCGGATGACATGGCGTTACGGAGAGCGCGGCTATCGCTATCTGCATCTGGATGCCGGGCATGTCTGCCAGAATCTGTATCTGGCCGCGGAGCCTGTTGACTGTGGGATATGCGGCATCGCGGCCTTTGACGATGCCCGCCTGAACGCGGCCCTCAACCTGGATGGCGAGGAGCTGTTTGTGGTCTACCTGGCTTCGCTGGGCAAAAAGCTCCGCTGACAGGGTTTGCGCGGGTTATTTACCCTGTGACCTGTTAAAGCCTGGAGCGGGAAGGCGGTTTTTGGAGTTCGCCTTCGCGGACGCTCCGTGGAACAGGCGTCGAATCGGTGCCGGTGGGGCCGCTGTCTGATCGCGGCGTGCCATTCCGCCAGTTTAGCATCTGTCTTGACCACCCAGCGGCGCGGGCAGGAGCCTGGCCGGAAAGGAATATTGCAAATGGATGTTGTTACCCATTCCACCTACCACCTCGTGAAGAGCGAGGATCTGAACCACCACGGGACACTTTACGCGGGACGTACCGCCGAGTGGTTTGTTGAATCCGGTTTTATAGCCGCGGCCAGCATCACCAACCCGGAAAATATCGTCTGCCTGAAAATCCACGGGATGTTGTTTTCCAGGCCGGTGAGCCGCGGTGAAGTAGTGCGCTTTGACAGCAAGATCATCCTGGCAGGCCGCACCAAACTGGTAGCCCACATCGCGATTTATATCCACGGTGAAACGGTGGTGGAAGGGTTCATCACCTTTGTGCATGTTGGCCCGGATGGTAAATCCGCGCCGCATGGGATTGAGATCACACCCACCAGCCCGGAGGATCGTACCTTGCAAGAACAGGCTCGCGCTTTATGAAACCATTCAGTTTTGCGCGCTGCTTAAACTCAAAATGCCGGAACATCTTCCGGCATTTTGGTTAAGCCACTGTGTTATTCAAAAACACGGTGGCCGGCAGGTATGTTTATACCAGGCTGCCCGGTTTGAGGCCAAAGTCTTCCGCGGTGAAATGCAGTCCTTCAAAGTCCTCAAAACTCAACTGCCTGACATCCAGCTGGTGACTTTCTTTAAGCTGGCGGAACAACAGGGTGTAGCTGTCGGTGCAGCGTGCCTCCCAGTCGAGTTTCAAATCTTCGGCCACCTGCCTGATCGAATCCGCGTCCGGCCCTTCAATTTCCACAAAGTTGCCGTACGGCATTTCATCCAGCACGACGATGACATTGCTCAGGGTGTAGGTGGTGCGGTATTTTTCATACATCAAATACATCTCATACCCCAGGGCTTCAAGGAATTTCTGCGCGTTTTCGAAGCTGCTGACCTCAAATTCGATCTCCTGACGCACGCTGACCGATTCATCCCCCAGCGAAGGTCCTTTGAATGTCAGACGTGATTTAAAATCTTTGCGCAGCCGTAAAACTTGCATGACCTGGGTCAGGCTGCGGTCAGGTTTGTCAAAGCGCAGGTTGACTTCGCGCACCCGTGAAATCGCGAATTGTCCGCCAGCACCGGCAATCCGCCTGGCGATATCCTCCAGATCATCCACAAAGAATTTGACCTCAATCTCCTGGTTATTCATAGTTTCTCCTTCTGTCAGGCTTCCTATCGCTCAGGATGATCCTTTCATCCAACAAGCCTTCAGTCAAGATGGCATGGCCGTCCGGACCGGTTACATTCTTTTATTTTGATGGTCCTGGTAAGCCAGATATCGTTTCTGGCGTTCCATTTGCAGCGCTCCAAACACAAAACCCAACGCCGCGATTGTGAACCCTAAGGTAAACCCCAGGTTTACCCGGGACGACTGCGAGCGTGTAAACAACAGCCGGTCCAGCCAATAGCTGATCGCGTAGAAACTGGCTGCCAGGCGGGCAAATCGCGCCGCCCAATGGTGGCGGGACCACAGCAATCCGGCGGCTGCCAGGCCCGCCAACCCCCAGCACACGCCGCCTGCCGCCACATACCACGCCGAGAATGGAAACGCCGGCGGCTCGATCCAGTCCCAGTACACCACAGCCTGCTGAACCCTCAGCCAACCTGCCGCCGAAAAAACCATCGCGCCCCCGATGAGGGCATAAATTTCAAAGGGCCGCCGCTTCCCCGCCGGGGGTTGGGCGTTTCGCAAAGCATTCATATTCTTATTTTAGCGTTAACTCCCACAGATGAACATGCGCTGGTTCAGCATTGTTCATGTTGCGCACTAAAACCTTTAGGCTGCTGGTTTCCACGATCTGTTCGAAATCCACAGAAACTGTGCGCGGTTCGGGGTTTTCTGCGATCTCCGATTGGAACTCCAGCAAGAGCTCCCCGACCTCATCCAGCAAGGATATGGTCAGCTCGGTAGGCTCTCCGCCGATCCGCAGATCCAGACCGGAAATCGGGCGAGTTTGTGGAAACCCCACCTCCAACTGCAGGGGGTTGGCCTCGTAAGTGCGGATCAGCGTGTTGGGGTCACCATCGAACACGTTTTCAATCTCACCCATATCCAGCGCGGAGTAGCGCACCACAACGGGAGCGCCGGCCAGGGAAACGGTCCCCATCCGGGTGGCGCGCCGGGCAGCCAGTTCCACCGTGAAGATCTCCTCAATATTTTCCACATATTGCGGATGGATAAAGAAAAATCCCGGCTGTTCGTTGGGATAGAACAGAGTCCGGGTAACTTCCAGCGTGGCAAACTTACCACATTCGACAGCCTTATCCACTTCCCATGGGGTCATCACCAGCAGCGGGCGGTCATCTAATGGACGGTATTCGGTAATATAGGAATCGATGCTGGCGATTTCAAACGGCAGCGGATCGTCAAAAAAGAACCGCGCCACAATATCGGCGCCATTGGCCCAGTTCGGGGAGACAATGATCTTCTGGTCGGGGTCTTCTTCGAGGATATCTTCGATTTCCGCGAATACCTGTCTGGCTCCATACTGCATTCCACCCATCCCGTAATTGGTTGACCAGGTTGACCCGTTCTCCAGCGCGTCCCATGTCATCCAGATGTTCAACCCTGCCAGCCCCACAAAAGCCGCCACAGCCAACGGCCGCCCTGAGACCGACCAGCGCCGTTCCACCCACGCCAGGATCGCTGAAAAACCCAGAGCAGTCAGCAGGGCGGCTGGGATGACCATGGTCATGGCGCGGGTGATCCCGATTTCCACCAGCGCGGCCCCAACGGGCGCGGCAAGCGCTGCCACCAGTACGGTGCGGTAAGGCGCCGAGCGGATGTGTTTTAGAGCGCGAAGGATCCCCAACAGTAAAACCGGCAAAAGCGCCCGCGGCAGGTGGCCGTAATTGTCCATCACATGCCTGCCCTGGATGAACTGGTTGTCCTGCAGGTACCAGAACCGGGGGTCCAACCCGCGCAGATACTCCTGGCCGTAGCGCTGCACTTTTTCCGCCAGCGGCAGGGGCTGGGTCCAATAGGAGTTCAATTGGGCCAGCTGCTGCTCCGCGGTGCCGGGATGGGTGATTTCAAACCGGAGCAGTGGGACGGCGGCAACAAGGGTCAGGATGAGTGCTTTCAGAACAACCTGGCGCTGCTGCCAGTGGTACCGCCAATCCAGCGCCAAAAGGGCCGCCGCGGTAGCCGCGATCACCGCCCGGGCCGGGTTGTAGCTGTAAAAAGTCAACGCGGCCATGAAAACGGCCAGGTAAAGTTTTTGCGGCGTGCCGGTGCGATACCGCAGATAGTAATACAGAAAGCCGGCGTAGAACGTGGTTGCCAGCACGGTCTCAAACGCGGTGCGGGAATGCAGGAACCAGGCCGGGGTTACCGAAAGCGCCAGCACACCCAGCCAGGGAAAACGATCTAAAAAGGCTTGTCTCAGTGTCAACCCAACCCATACCGCCGCCAGGCTGGTCACCAGGACGGAAACACCCCGGGTCACCACCACCGATTTACCAAACATCAGGTAAGGCAGCACCTGTAAGTACACCGAAACACCCAGATTGTACAACCGGCTGTTCTGGAAAAAGGTGGGCAGGAACTGGCCCTCATAGCCCCGCAGACCATCCCGGATAAAATCCTGCGCCAGCACGGTTTGAATGGCCTCATCCGTGAAGAAATAAATCGGAAAATCCGCCAGGCGGATCAGACGGCTGATCAGGTAAACCAGCACTGCCAGCCCAAACAGGATTTCATCTATGGTCAGTCCTTGCCTCCAGGCCAAGAGGCGTTCCCACGGGCTGCCTGCGTTCTGCGGTGTTTCCCCCAGAATGAGGGTTTGCTTTTCAATCGCGCCATCGGACTGCTGGGCTTCCAGGGTGACGCGCATTCGGGTCCCCGGCGGCGACTTCATCTCCAGGTTCAGGCGGGCTGGCCCCATCTGGACAGTCGTGTATTGTTCTGTCTCGTAAGGTTCTCTGTGCCCAGTCTCGGATGATTTGTTTGTGGAATCTGGTTCCATGGTGACACCTGCTTCAATCGCCGCTTTTGGGATTATATCATCCTGCGCCTGACTCTATATACTGCACGCCGGAGCCGTTAAAAGAGATGGAAAATGAGGATTTGCCACAGGTTTCAATGGGGAAACGTTTTAGCGGAAGCGCTGGTCAGGGCACCCGCTGCAGCGTTTCCGGCCAGACCGGGTAAAACATGACCCATTCCTCAGGGGTCCGAAGGATCATTTCCTCCGCGGCCCGCAGTACCTTTTCCGCGTTCCGGATGATTTCCTGCTCCCGGTCCGGATGGGAGGTCATTTCTATATTTTCTGAGGCGTCCACCAGCAGGGTGTTTCCCGGTTGAGTGAAAACACCGATGACCACCACCGGCACCCGCGTCTGGAGCGCCATGCGGATATACGCGACCGGAACCGGGGCCGGGCGGCCAAAGAACCGGGGCCAGTAGTTGGTTTCTTCCAAAGGGCGGTCCATACCGGTCAGCACAACGCCTCCTGACTGCAAACGGCGCTTGGCGAGCCGCATTGACTCAAGCGACATGGGGGTTATTTCCATCCCGACCAGTTTCCGCAAACGGTTTTCCCACCGGTAGCCGGCGCTCGGGTTGGGGTATGAGAGTATCTGGAAGCGCAATCCTTTTACCGCAAGCGCCTGTCCGGCTTCATCAAAATTGCCGACATGCGGGATGACCAGCATGGTGCCTTCTTCCGCCCTGTACATGCGCTCCAGGTGAGTTTCCATTATCGGGCTGAACCGGACGCGGTCGAGCACTTTGTGGATTTTTCCCAGATCGTGATAATAATCATATAAAGCCCGTGCTTTGTAGCGGTACACCCTCCTGGTCAATGAATCCAGTTCCACCGCGCTCAACTTTTCACCACTTACCACCCACTGGTTGGCACGAACAGCCCGCACGGGAAGCGCGTTGCGGAACGAACTGATCCGGTCGGCGATGAAATCGGCCAATGGATACCCCAGCCATCGGGGTACGATCCGGCTCAGGAAAAGGGCGTTTCCCACACCGAAGGTGCTGGTGAAAAGGTTTTGCAGTCTAAACTTCATTGTCGTTGTCTGGCACCAATCACAAAAGTTTGTGAGTCAATTATATTCTTTTCGAAGCGGCGCGTTCAAGTTTTTTAAGAACCTGTGGGTTGTCGCCGTGGCTGCATGATCTCAATCCCCCCATAATTTACAAAAACTGCGCGTGAAAAGACCGGACTCTTGTGAAAACCGTAAACCCAAACACACCTTTCTGCCAAAATCTTGCTGGCTTTGCACGAAGCGTGTCTTTAGAGCGGGTCAAATTGCTCCAGCCAAGTTTTGCGCGTGGTGAGGTTTTTGCCAGACCTGTTCACCAGGCTGGTTGATAAATTCGTTTGCCCGATAGGAAGGAATTTGATAAACTTAGCTTAACCTGATTTGCCGGATGATGATCCGGCATCATTTTTCAACACCTGCGCGGGAGCAAAAGCTTATGCGGAGTCGGAAATATCGCGTATATCTGGCATTGAGTCTGGTCTGGGCGGGCATCGGGTTATGGGTTTTCTCAGGCGGAACGCGGCTGGTGAACGTGTTGGGTTTGTTCGCTGCCGGTTTTGTTTCAGGCGGCTTACTGGTCAGCGCTTTGATTTCCCGGCGGATTATGCGTTGAAAGAGGAGATTGGGATGGAAACAGCGCGTTATTTTATGGCTTTCCTCTGGCGAGGCGCTGCCTGGACAGCAAATGAAAACCCGAAGCTGGAACGTCTCCAGAACGCTCATCTGGGTTATATTGAGGAAATGCGTGATACCGGCAAGTTGATTCTGGCTGGCCCATTTACAGACAATGGCGATCTGCGCGGACTGTTTTTGTTTGATGTCAATACAGTTGAAGAAGCACAAGCATTGTGCGATGAAGACCCGATGGTGCGGGTTGGACACCTGAGATATGAAATTCACCCCTGGATGACTGGAGCCCATGATCTATAAAGAAAGTGAACGAATGATAACCTGCACCCGGACTGATGGAAAACCCGTGCGGGTTCCGGCTGAAAAATTGGTGCTGCGTCCGGCAGCCTATGCCGTTCTGCCCCATGAGGAGCAGATTCTGCTGGTGAACACATCCTATACCACAAAATACTTTCTTCCCGGCGGCCGGGTCCGGCTGGGAGAATGTGTTGAAGATGCCCTGCGCCGCAAGTTGATGGAAGAAGCGGGTGTTGAAGTGGATATCCACCAGTTCTGTGGTTTCCGGGAGCGCTTTTTCTTTGATGAAAGCATCAATCAGGCTTTTCACGGATTGTTGTTTTACTATTTATGCGCGCTTCGCGGTCAGCAGCCGCTGGCCGTCCGGGAGAATGAACCCCGGGGTGTTACAGCCCATTGGACGCCCATCACGTCGCTGCGGGAAAACGATTTTCAGTACTGCGGTGATTTTGTGATGGAAATTATAAAAAGGAAAACACCCTCCGGAGAAACGCTTTCGGAATGATTCTGTCCGGTATGTTGTATCACCTCGAAAATTAATAGATATCCTTCCGGTTCCGGCTCCGCTTCTCTACCCTCTCCGCTCCCGGCGGTTCTCTCTTTTTACGGGAAACTGGTGCGCGTTCATGGTATGGCGGACACGGAAAGCGCCGCGCGCGCTGAAATGACCACCCTGGCTTACGACCGGGTGGAATGTAACCGGTGTTGAAGCTGCCCTGGCGGAGCTGTATCAGGAGTGCCATACCGGTGATGTTGTGCGCATGGAGAATTTTCTGCCGGGCTGGCGTGGCTCTCCGAAGCCGGGCTGCCGGTTAAGGTTTTCGGGATGCGGGGCGCGCGCCAATAAATTTTCTCAGCCAGATTGTTTCAGCCGCCGCAGATTAAGTCTTGCGTGAGAAATGCACAGATTCCCGAATCAAGAATTGAGCTGTTGACTTTTTTAATGGATTTGCTATAATAGCAGTGTACTTGTATATAGACATGTGTGAACAAGTTAGACTCCTTATTTTAGTGGTTAGATTTTAGGGTCGGGGAAGGCAAAAGAAAGTTCCTCCAGGACTTTGCCTTCCCCTAATCCTTTAAAAAATCTCCCGCTTTTCTTTCCCGAGCTGCTATGAACAGCCAACGCCTGTTACGATCCTGACCATTGCAGGTTTTTCTTGCATCGAATCAAAGTCCATCCCATAGAGGCGCAGGCCTGCGTGAAACTGTGATCTCTCCAGCAGTTAGCGCGTTTTTCCGTCAACTGGACCCGTCAACCCCGTTCCGGCATTTGTTTGAGTGGAACTGATCATTGCCAGAATTTGTTGGTGTGTTTCCGGTTTCGCCAGTCCAAGCATGCGGTCATTCGTTCTTAATACAATGCTCCCATTCGGAATTATGAACTGGTCCCCCCGCGCGATGAGCACCACCAGATAATCCTTTGGTAGCTTGATCTCATAAATTGCTTTACCTTTGACCGGAGAATGGTCATCGATAATGATTTCCTGCAACACACCTCGCCAACCCTGTAGCGGGTTGTTTTCTAATGGATATGAAGGCGCCTCCGTGGTCCGGTCATCCACCTTAAGCAGGCGAGCCAGCTGTGGGATGCTGCTTCCCTGGACAATGACTGAGGTGATAACCAAAAAGAAAACGATATGGAAGATTAAACTGTTCTGATCCAACCCGGCCAGCCGGGGATAGGTGCCAAGAATGATCGGGACGGCGCCTCGCAACCCAACCCAGGAGGCGAAGGTTTTTTCTGCTGTTGAGAATTTGAACGGAATAAGACCAATCCATACGCTAATCGGGCGCGCAATAAAAATCAGGATTGCCGCCAGGATTAATCCCGGTAGGATTACTGGCACCAGTTGGCTGGGGAAGACCAGCAGTCCGAGTGTGAGGAACATGACGATTTGAGATAACCACGCCAATCCTTCATAAAACCTTGAGAGGCTGCGCTTGTGCAGGAAATCTGTTTTTCCCAGCACCAGACCCATCAGATAGACAGCCAGGAAGCCGCTGCCTTTGAAAAATGTGGCCACGGAAAAGGTGCACAGGATCAGGCCCAGTGTTAAAACGGGATACAGCCCTTCATATCCCAGTTTAAGACGGTTGATCAGGAACAATAAGATTTTCCCAAAGATCAATCCGGCTATTCCGCCAATAATGAATTGCTGAGAAAACAGCAAGATCAGGTTTGACCAGGGGAGTTCGGGGTTTTGGATCACTTGAATGACCCCGATGGTCAGGAAAATAGCCATGGGGTCATTGCTGCCGGATTCAAATTCCAGCAGCGCTGATAGTCTGCCTTTCAACCGCACACCCCGTGAGCGAAGCAGCGCGAAAACAGCAGCCGCGTCTGTGGACGAGGTGATCGCCCCGATGAGCAACCCTTCCAGCAAAGGTATATCCAGGATGAAATGTGCTGCTGTACCTAGAATCAGAGCAGTGAGCAGCACCCCAAAGGTAGCCAGGGTCAAAGATTCCTTGATCACTCCTTGGATGCTGCCCCATTCTGTATCCAACCCACCTGAAAAGAGAATCACTGAAAGCGAAAAAAAGCCGATTGCCTGGGCCACGGCAGGGTTGTCAAAGTAAATTCCCCCCAGCCCTTCAGAACCCGCCAGCATCCCTATTGCAAGAAAAGCCAACAGGGTGGGGATCCCAAACCGGTCTGATAATTTACTGGCTGCGACACTGAGAATAAGCAGAATTGAAGCAATAAAAAATAAAGTTTCTATCGAAATGGGGATTGGGTAACTCATAAGGCATGTTTTGTAACTCCTCTTAAGATTTACCAGATCACACCGTATCGTTCAATAACGAGCAATCCAATAACAACAGTATAGCATCTCGCGGTGAGAATGTAAAAGTAGGTACATTTAAGGTGGTGAGATCGCTGTGGATAGAGGCTTGCGACTGACAGCCTTCAAGCCTTTTGCATCAGTTAATTTTAATGTTGAAACCATTCCTGTTATCACGTAGAATGAAGGAAAAGCAGTTGAAATAAATGGATTATCAAAGGAATCGCCATGAAGACAAAGCCCAATCTCCCCGCTCTGGTTGCCTTGTTGGTGCTGGCTGCGCTCTCGGCCTGCAATCTGCCGCGCAAGGAATCGCAGCCCATTCAGCCAGAAGGCCCCAATGCCATTCAAACCGCCGCGGCGTTAACGGTAGAAGCTTTTGCGAACCGGCCTGATGAAACAAATGTATCCAATACCAGTGAGCCGGTGCAACAGCCAACACAGACCCGGCCAACCCAAACACCCGAACCCACCAAACCCTCCTCCACTCAGCCGCCCGCGGATGAAAAACCCTGCGACCGGGCTGTGTTTGTGACGGATGTCACTGTGCCGGACGGCACGGAGTTTGAACCGGGTGAGGATTTTAAGAAAACATGGCGGCTGAAGAATGATGGAACCTGCACCTGGACCACCAGCTATGCCCTGGTTTTTGCGGATGGCAGTGCCATGAACGGCCCGGTTTCGGTTCCTATGCCCGAAAATGTCGCGCCAGGTGAAACCATTGACCTTTCTGTGAACCTGACAGCTCCTTCAAAATCTGATACCTACCGCGGTAACTGGCGGCTGCGCAACGCCTCTGGAGCGGTTTTTGGCATTGGCACGAAAGCGGATAAGCCTTTTTATGTCGAGATTGAGGTTGAATCGCCGGCCTTCGCGGTGGTTTCTGCTACCACCCGGGTTGACCAGAAGACTTTTACCGGTGCCTGCCCTCACAAATTTGATTTTGAGGCCGATATCCAGGTTACGGACGAAGGAGAGGTCACCTACCATTGGGAACGCAGTGACGGCTCGACCAGCAGTAAGAAGACGATCAGTTTTTCTGAGTCGGGTAAGAAAAAGGTTGCCCTGTCCTGGACCTTTGGAGGAGCGGGCAATACCTACACCGATTATTGGGTCCGGCTTTACATTGATGAGCCCAATCACCAGTATTTCCCCAAAGCAGTTTTTACCTTGAACTGCAACCCGTAAACTACCGTTCCCCGCTGTGGGTTTTCCTGGTGGGGAATGTTTTTTTGCCGCCGCGTCAGGGATTACGGTAGATTCTCCGAGCTGGCGCGGGCGGGCTATTCCTGCGGGGTTGCGTTTTTCTGCGGCAGCAGCCCATAATGTCTTCTCCCCCTTGACGATTCGCGCCCATTCAGCGCATAATGGTGGAGAGACATTGCCAGGGAGGCAGAATTGAATTTCAACGAGGCGAGACAGGAATATCTCCGGCTGAAGCACTCTTATCAGGAAGGCCTGATAGGCCCTGACTTGTTCCAGAAAGCGGTCAGGAACCTGGTCGTGGTGGATGAACAGGGCCGCGGCTGGCAGATAGGGGTTAATTCTGGCCAATGGTACCGCCGGGATGAGGCCCGAGGCTGGGTCGCCGACGACCCCGCGCCGCTCCGCGATGAGGCGGATCAGCCGCCTGAAACCCTGGATGTGCTGGCAGTTCCCCTCGGCCCTCCGGAGAAACTTTCCGAAACCCGGCCCGCTGAGGCGGAAGCCCCCCCGGAAGCTCCCCTTGCCGCGCGGAAGATACAGCTTTCACAAAAAGCCTGGATTGCCATTCTGGGTGCTGTTGTGCTGGTTGGCGCGGGTTGTTTTGTGCTTTTCAGCGGGACAGCGTTTTTCGGCGGGTTGTTTGCCGCCAGAATTTTCCCTTTTTCCACCCGTGTGGCTGCCGCCACAATGGAGCCCACCCGTACCCCCACAATCACCCTGACTCCGCGCCCTTCGCGCACCCCTACCGGCTCTCCGGCGCCCACCAAAACACCGCGCCCCAGTTTCACCCCCGGAAGCACCCCCACCCCGGTTACCACCCTGCTGTCTGATGTTCCGAGAGAATTGTGGTTGTTGACCCGGTCTGAGGATGAACTGTGGGTTTCCGCGCCGGATGGCACAGGGATGTCCCTGCTGGAAACCGCGGAAATCGTCTCTCCGCAGGATTTGTCTCAAATGGCTGCGCCACAGGGCGGGCATATCGCCTATGTGACCATTGATGACGAGGCCCGCACTTTCAGCCTGAAATTGAAAATCGTCCATCTGCCGGAAGGCAAGCTGGTTAAAGAGATTTCACTGATCTCACCCAACTTTGAGGAAGGGGAAGAAGAAGGCGAGCGCTCTCCCGAAGCCGCGCTTGCCATCACCGAGCAGGAAGCTGTGGCCTGGTCTCCGGATGGGCAACAATTGGCTTTCATCGGGGTGATGGAAGGGAACTCCGCGGACCTTTACCTCTACGACCTGAGGTTCGACTCGGTAACCCGCTTGTCCAGTGAACCAGGCCAGGCTTTCGCGCCGCACTGGTCCCCAGATAACCGCTACATTGTTTATTTTGGGACGGAGTCTTTTGGTCTGGAAGGAACCTATGAAATGACCGGGGCCTGGGCTGCCCGGCCCAATGAATCGGGGGGTGTGATCGATCTTTATGAGCCCGAAAGCGGCGGCGAAGTTCTGGTTGGCTGGAGTGACCTGCGTGAATTTGTGGTGTCCAGCTACGATGTAGATTGTGAATTTCACAATTTGCGCCTGGTGGATATTGAGACCCAGCGAACCACGACCTATTATGAGGGCTGCCACACAGACGCGGCTCTCGACCCGGAAACCAGGGGGGTGATGTTCACGGTCAGTGAAGACCTGTCCGCAGGCTGCGTTTGTCAGGAACAGGATAGCGAGCCGGGAATCTATCTCATCCCCAATGGCAAGGGATTGCCCCGCCTGGTAAAAGAAGAAAATCCCCTCTCTGTTGAATGGCAGATGGACGCGCGTCTGTTTTATGTGACCAACATAGAGGATGACAGACTGGTTTTTAATACCGATGAAGAAGAGGTCGCGCTGCCCGAAGATGTTGGGGGTGTTTACCCGGAAATTTCTCCGGTCAGCGGATGGTGGGCCTGGGCAATGCCGCCTGAGATGGAGGAAACGGGTCTGTGGGTTGGCGATACGCAGGACCGCGACCCGCGAAGAATCTTTGAGGACGAAGTTTCTTTGATCCTCTGGCATGATGATGGGCAGAGTTTGATCTTCTTCTCGGAAGAGTTGATGTACGTTGCCCGCGCGCCGAATTTCGAGCCTGCCGCGGCCGCTGAGTTTGCCGCGCCAGCCGGACAGGCAGTCTGGGTGCGTCCCTGAATTTCCTCTTAACACCGGGTGGACAACGCTATTGGGGAAAATGCATTCATTCCGCTGTCAATTTCAGCCGGTAGAGTATACTGACAGCGCATCAAAAGCGTAAACTCGCTATCATATTTTCATACCCAAATACCGCCAGTCATTCACCACGGTGACGTACTACCAATACGCGCGGAAGGGGTGGCGACTTGGAGGATAATATCCATGTCATCGGTGGGGAATGAGGGTGGTGCGTACGCCAGCGCCAAAAGACACCGGGAGAGGTATGCTCTCATATCCAGGTATCCGATAGCGCAATGTGTTATGGTGCGCTCAAAAGCGAGCGCACCCTACCCACTTTCGATCCGCGATTGAGAAATGAGCATAAATTATTAATGTTTGAATATATAATTATGTGGGGACAGGTTTTATCAAGCAAATATCTCGCTTATCACCCCGTTGGGCTGGCTGAATATCGCGTGTTTTTGTTTTTCAATCTAGGATGAGTCAGAATTGGAGAAGAATCAATGAATATTGACGTCACTTTGGATCTTCCAAAAGATATTGCACTAGGATTATTAGCTGGAAAATATGAACGTATAGGCGGGGTTGTGCGTGAGGTGAGTTCGAAAAAGATTGTTACTTGGTTAAAAGAGGGATTTGAAACAAGTAATCAGATCTTACCAAATATTTTGGCATCTTCCACATTAAGCACTACAGCCAGTACTGCACTTTCTTTAGCGCCCCCTGTAATCGGTGTTCTAAATTTGGCAGTTTCAACAATGGGCTTCCTTATAATAAAGAAACGTTTAGGTGTTATTGAACACCAACTTGAACAAGCCCAGGGAGTTCTCCAAACTGTTGATTATAAAATTGATTTGTCTTTTTATGCAAACTTTCGGGCTGCCCTTGATTTAGCTTGTAACGCTTTTACGATGACAAACTCTGAAACTCGAAAAATGAGTGCTATGCAAGCCATCAACCGTTTTTTGGAGGCAGAACACCACTATACCACCCTTGCGGATATAGAAATTGGCAATGGTAGCCTGGTGGCAGATGAATATCTTTCGACATTGTGCTTGGCTTATGTAACTGAAGTTCGTTGTTACCTGGAATTAGAAGAACTTGATACCGCCCGACGACGTATGCAAGAAGGCGCGGCTGTGCTTCGGCCACGTTTTGAAAAGCACATCAATACATTGTTGACCTCAAATCCAGCCGCTTATTTACACCCAAGTTTAAAGGAACAAGTTGGGTTGAAACATCTGACGAAAGTATATCAATGGCTAGAACCAGGTTTAGAAGAGAGCGATGTCTTTGAAATGCAACGGGAAAATTTATTCAATTTAGCTCAGAAACCGGAAGAGTGGATTAACTCACTCCCGCAGGCCATTTGTATTCCGAAAGGTATCACCCATTCGAAAGCGTTTAATGTTTTAGCCAAACATTCTAGAAAGTTTGTAGAGGCATTACCTGTGGTGTCAAATAAACTAGGATCGAAAACCGGTTCTCAAGAAGCGGAAAGGCAATCTCCTGAATCAGAGATTTTTGGTCATTTACCAGCAGTGATGGGGTTAATGGAGTCAATGGTTGAAGATGATAATCGTTTGGCGATGTATGAATCAGAAGTGGAGATGATACATCAGTTAGGAATGAGTTTTAAAGAATGGCGACAATTAGCGCCATCATCTACTGCTCAAGGAAATGGGTCGGATCTAATTTATATTACTGTGTCTTAAAGTCAAAAAGTAGGGTGCGCTGGCAACGCACCAAAAGCGTAAACTTGCTATCATATTTTCATACCCAAATACCGCCGGTAATTCATCACGGAGGGATAGATTTTCACCGCGGTGGCTTCAGCGGGCAGCGCGAGGATGACACTATCGGGTAAAATACATACATCCCGCGATCAATTTCAGATTGCGGATGGGTTAGCGATGGATTTTAACCGCGCGGAGCAGGAGTACCGGCGCCTCAAGGCGCTTTTCGATCAGGGTGACCTCACCGCTGAGGCCTTTGAGTCCGCTTGCGATCACGATCTGGAGGTTCGCGACCGGTTTGGGCGGATCTGGCAGATTGGCGTGAACAGCGGCAGCTGGTACTGTTTTGAAAATGGCTCCTGGGTGCAAAAGGCGCCTGAAAAAACGGTTGTGCCAACCACCAACCAGGAAACAGAAATGCCCGAAGCGCTCCAGCCACCCAAAAAACCGGTTACCATATTTGACCTCGATGACGCCCATTTATCACAGGCCGGTAGTTCCGATGATTCGCTGGCTGAGCCGGTCACTGAAGCCAAAGGGAAACCCGGTGGCCGCCCATCTCCGGCGGAAATTCGAGGTTCTGTTTCCTGGGTCATGCTGGTGGGGATCACCCTTGTCTTGGTGGCGGGTCTTGCCGGGCTTGGAACCCTCCTGGCGCGGGAACAGGCTTTTGGATGGAATCCGCAGACGCCGGTCCGGTTTGGCAGTCCCACACCAACCCCCCCCCCCACCCGGACTCCATCAGCCCCCACCGCGACAGTCGGGCCGACGCGCACTGTTGCGCCGTCAGACACTCCCTTGCCCGTCCCCAGCCAAACCTTCACCGCGCAGCCTCGTTACGCGCCGCAGGTCTGGAGCCAGGCACAGGCCATTTACTTCACCGCGCCATCTGCTGTAAGTGAAGATTGGCTGGCAGCGCTGGAATCCGCCGCGGCAGTGACTACCTTCGAGGACTATAACCGGTTGGGTGGGATGAAAATACAATACCCTGAGGAACTTGTCGTTTTCCCCTCCAGTCCTGATCTTGTGGAACAGGGCGATCATTCCGCCGTTCAGCAGGAAATTGTCTTCGCGTTTTCCCAACCACAGTCCAACCCATCTCTGATTCTGATGTGCCGCACGTGGGATGGGGAGAATGGTTACGGCTTACGGGTCACCCCTTCTGGCTGGAAGCTCTTCAAAGCCGTCGAAGGGGTGGAAACCAGCCTGGCGGAAGCTGCCGCCAGCCTGCCGCTGCGGCAGGGTAACTGGGCTACAATACGCCTGGGCTGCCTGGAAGACCGGCTCACGGTGTGGGATGAAACCGGGCTGATTGCCACGGTGGAAGACAACAGCCTCTCTGGTGGGCGGGTCGCGGTGCGGTTTGGACAGGGAGCACCAGGCACAACCGGGGAAGTCGCTGTCTATTTTTATCGTTTGTTGCGGTTGGAAGAATAATGCCGGAGACAGTTGCTTTTGTCTCTAATTTGACCCACTTATCATGACATCATGTCACCCATGCCCCTGAATTCCCCCACCCCTTCCTGTGCTGGCTCCAAAAAATTTGCCGCATTCAGCAAACTGGAGCGCGGCGTTTACGCGGCCCTTGAGACCTACTCCAATGTCCACCGCGGTTCCGGGCAGTTCTCTCAGGTTTCTACGGCGCTTTTTGAACGCGCCCGCGAAATTATCCTGGAGCGCGCCGGGGTAAGTTCTGACCGGCATACTGTGATTTTCTGCACGCCTGCCAGGGCAAAAGCGCTGTCCGAGGTGCTTAAACCGGCCTGTTATCGCGTTTTCTCCAGCCAGGAGATTGGTTTGCCGCTGGGGATGCGGGCGCTGGTTGTGCAGCGTGCCGCCCTGCCAAAAGGTATTCCTTTGGAGACGGGCGGGGGGACGATCCGGCTGGTTTCACCGGATAGTGTTGTCTGGGCTGGCGCGCCGGACCGGTTTGAGGCCGGGACACCGGCTGTTCTGAACGCGATTGCCTTTGCCTGTGCGCTGCAACTGGACCAGCGGAGTGTGGATTCCAACCTTTTCAAGATTTCCGACTCCGGTATCTCTCCATCCATCTCTCCATCTCAAATCCTCGACCCGGAAGATTACGCCCCGCAATCCAGCGGCATCCGGCTGCTGGAACAGCTTCGTGAGGACTGCGTTGGCAGGCGCTGTGTGGTGCCGGCCGATTCGGGAGAGCGGCCCTACATCAATCTGGATAATGCCGCCAGCACCCCTTCCTTTTCGGCGGTGTGGCAGGCAGTCCGCCAGACCTGGCGCCTGCCTGAAAAGGACTGGCCCGAGTTGGTTCAAAAAGTGAAACATCTCTGCGCGGAATTTTTTGAAGCGCCTTATCCGCTTTACGAAACCGTGTTCACTTCAAATACGACCGAAGCCATCAACCTGGCGGCCCGGGTTCTGCGAACCGTTTTCGCGCGGGATGCATCCACCCGTCCGGTGGTCCTCAACACGCTGCTGGAGCACCATTCCAATGAACTGCCCTGGCGCGCCCTGCCCGGAGCCGACCACATCCGGTTGGCGGTGGATGATGAGGGTTTCCTGGATCTGGACGAACTGGAGCAAACCCTGCGGGACTACAACCAGAATGCCGCGCATGGACCGCGCCGCGTCCGTCTGGTGGCGATTTGTGGGGCGTCCAATGTGTTGGGCTCGGTCAACAACCTGCCGCAGATCAGCAAGATCGCCCACCGTTACGGCGCGCTCCTCCTGGTGGATGCCGCGCAACTGGCCGCCCACCGCGCCATCTACAGCGCGCGGTGGGGAATTGACCTGCTGGCACTTTCTGCGCACAAAATGTACGCGCCGTTTGGCAGCGGAGCGCTGATCCTCCGGCGGGAGCTGCTTGAGAATTTTCCCGCGGAACAGCTTGAAAATATGCAGGCTTCCGGTGAGGAGAACGTCACCGGGATCGCGGCCTTTGGTAAAGCCATCCAGCTCCTACAGCGCGTGGGGATGGAGACCATTCGGACTGTAGAAGACCATCTTA
>ENA-OSEO01003601-OSEO01003601.1-sediment-metagenome-genome-assembly--contig:-NODE-3601-length-17895-cov-3.557751_pt1 | contig 17895 bp, 16 predicted proteins | sample MGYA00237883_ERZ534232 | MGnify/ENA metagenome assembly ERZ534232
ACTTGATCCTGGGTGTTGTGGGTAGTGTTGTGGGTGGTTGGATAACCAGCCTGTTGATCGGTGTTGACCTGGTGAGCGGGATCAACCTCACGAGTATAGCAGTTTCTGTGTTAGGAGCGATTGTTGTCATCGCTATTTATCGTTTGCTCACACGTGGGCGTTAGCAGTATCCTTTTGCTATAACGCTGTTCGCGACAACACAGCAGTAATGGATGCAGACAGTGAATAAAGCAGCCTGAAAGGGTTGTTATTCACTGTCTTTTTTTATTGGTAAGGCTAATCTGTTTTACGGGGGCTATGGTACGTAAATGCAGAAGGTCTCTGCTCTAAGCAGCCTTACAAATACTGGGGTGGTCTTTTGAAAGAAATCTACGCCATGCCAACGCGTTCTTTTTCAGGATAGATCAGAGGAATGTGTAAAGGGCAGAGCTGTTCATAGAAGCACCTCTGGCATAACTTAAAGAGAATCATCATACCTGAAAGCATATACAACCATATGAATTAAAGTGGGGTGTTTTATGAATTGAAGATCCTGTCCTAAAGAGATCTTGCGAGCTTAATTTTTTCAAGAGATCAAAAAAACTCGTAAATTCGCTTGTTTTTATATATTAAATTAGGTGAAATACTATTATAATAGGTAAAATTAAATATTTAAAATTAATTAAATGAAACACAAAATTAAGGAGGTCTTTGTGAAACAGACAGATGTTTTGGTGTTGGGTGGGCTATCTGGTATTACAGCGGGAATAAGCTGCAGGCGGCATTATCCAAATAAAAAGGTTGTGCTTGTCCGAAAAGAAGGCACAGTCTTGATTCCCTGCGGCATCCCTTATATTTATGGGACGGTAGGTGGGCCACAGAACAATGTGATCCCGGATGGGCTGCTTGAAAAGAACGGAATTGAACTCGTTAAAGATGAAGCGATTGCTGTGGACCGCGAGAAGAAAGTAGTTTCGCTGCAAAGTGGTGAAACCATCAGCTATGACAAACTGGTGTTCGCGACCGGTTCTCTGCCGCTGGTTCCGCCTATCCCCGGTGTGGATAAGAAGAATGTCTATCCGATTAAGAAGGACTTTGGCTATCTGGAAGAAGTCTATGAGGAGATGAAATCGGTTAAGGATGTGGTGATCATCGGTGGCGGCTTCATCGGGGTTGAGTTTGCTGATGAATGCCGCAAGGGAAGGGATGTCAACATTACGGTTGTTGAGGCCTTGCCCAGCTGCCTGCAGATGGCCATGGATGATGAGTTTTGTGCTGAAGCAAAAGATAAGCTGACAGAGACCGGTGTAAAAGTGATGGTGAGTACCAGGGTTGAAGCCATACTGGGGGATGACACTGTCACCGGTGTCAGACTGGCTGGAGGAGAAGAACTGAAGGCTGATATGGTTATCCTCGGTATTGGGGCAGTCCCCAACACTGAGCTTGCCAAAAAGGCGGGACTCGAGCTGGGTTTCAACAACACCATTAAGGTTGACCGCTGCATGCGGAGTTATACTGATCCCGACGTGTTTGCCTGCGGGGATTGCGCGGAAAAGATATCTTTCTTTACAGGCCGTCCGGTTGGGTTGATGCTGGCTTCGATTGCCACATCTGAAGCCCGTATTGCAGGTGCAAACCTCTATTCAACGGTACATCAGAATTGTGGTGCTATCAGCGTATTTTCGACCGTGGTCAATGGCAGAGCTTTTGCCGTGGCAGGTCTGACCGAGCGTGCTGCTCGACAATGTGGCATGAACATTGTGGTTACCACCGCTGAAGCGCCTGACACGCATCCTGGCGGGATGCCCAATTCAAGTTTGACAAAGGTAAAAACGCTATTTGCTAAGGAAACGGGTGTTATTTTGGGAGGGGCCATCTCAGGTGGAAGATCAGTGGGTGAAATGATCAATGTGCTCAGTGCCTGTATTATGCACAAGATGACGGCCAATGAGATAGTGCAGTTCCAGATGGGAACTCACCCGGCGTTGACCTCTTCGCCCATTGTGTACCCAATCGTCAATGCCGCATGCAAGGCTATAATCCCGATCTGGCAGTAATCCTGGATGATTGAAGAAGTGCTGTAATCACATTGACCTGATCTGAAGTTAGCGTTTGAAAGACAACCAACAAGAGAAGCACCCTCCGTAAGGGTGCTTCTTCGCTTGAATCCTGAAAGGGTAGAATAACTGGTTTTAGATATATATTTTGATCTGTAACCGGCATTAATGAGCTGCCAGTTCTTTTGCAAGCCGTTTTCCCAGCGCCACGATGGTGAGAATTGGCGGCAGGCCAGGCGCTTTTGGAAACACACTCGCGTCGCAGACATATAAATTTTTTATTTCTGTCATCAGATGCTGGTTCACGATTTTTCCGACCGCTGCTGTGCCGCCGGGGTGCGCTCCCTGAGGCGCAGAATAGCGGATGGAGTCTGGCTTTGCCCCGGCCCGGATCAGAATTTCAGAGGCGATACCGGTGCCTTTGTCGATTTTTTCCTGATCCGCAATTGTGACGGCTTTGGAAACTGAACCGTCAGGGAAGACCCGGCCTGAAGGATCGTCAGTAATCTTGGTCATGATGCCAACCAGGCGATTTGAGGGCATGGCCGCCCCACCCAGTCCCATTTCGATCAGGCGTACTTCGCGGGGGTGGTTGATGTACGTTGAAAGCAAAAAACCCTGGTACTGATGAAATTCAAGGTCAACCAGTGCCATCTGCGGCTCATTCAACAGGTTGAAATCATCGGTTACACCATAGGTGTTAACTACGATATCAATGAACAGGTTGGAACCCGCATCAGTAAGACCCGATTTTTGTAGAATGACAGGCGTACCAAGCCCGCCAGCCGCCAGGATCACTACTTCTGCCTGGATTTCAGCCATCCCATCCGGGCCGCTGGCGATTATGCCGGTTACCTGGCCATTGCTTTGGGTGACTTTTTGCACCGTGGTGTGGAACATGATCTCCGCGCCGGATTGCTGCGCCTCATTGAGATAGTTCAGAGCAGTCCACTTGGCATCTTTCGAGCAGCCCAGACTGCAATTTCCACAGCTTTTACAATGTTCAACATCCAGAAACTTGGGCATATTCTCCATTCTAAAACCGAGCGATTGGGCAGCGTCGCGGATGCGCAGCCCGCCGGACGAGAGCATCGTATCCGGGATTTTAGTAATTCCCATTTCCCTTTCAGCTTCGATGAACTCTTCTTCCAACCGGATGCCATACTTCGCGAAGTCTTTCTCGGAACTGCGCACCCCATTGGCCATTGATACCATGGTCGATCCACCAGCCATAAAAGTCCGCCAGAGAATGATGCCTTCTTTTGATTTTCTTGGTACTCTGGTGATCTTATTGGCATCATAATAGCGCAGGGAATCCAAGAAAGTGCCGACCTTCTCTTCTAATTTCCCTTTTTCGATCACCAGAACTGATTTGCCGGATTTGCATAATTCGCGTGCTACAGTTGCTCCCCCTGCGCCTGATCCAACTACAATATATTGATACTGGTATTTTCCCATTCCCATCTCCTTAATTTTGACTGTAAAAATTCAGGAAACTTTTTCGTGATCTTTCGGCAGTATCAAAAGAAGTTGAAAAAACTGTTTCAGTTTTCCTTGTGAAAATCAATGATTGGCTGCCTGGAAGGAATTTTTTGGTGATGTTCTATTATCGTAGCATACGGCCAAGCGAAATTCAATCGCTTCGCGAAAGATAATTGTGTTGTTATATTCCATCTAACGTTTGGGATTTCGCGAGAGTGGTCGTATCTGGAATTGTTGTTATGCTGGCCAGTGTCACTCACATTACCCGTTACCCTATCCAAACCATGCAAGAGAATATAATAATGTCTAATATCATCAAATCAAATCCAGTCAGGAAAACCTCGCTTTTTCGTGTTAAACTACTCCAGCTGGTACTGCTCTCTTTCCCACTCTGTTCGCAGTGGGGAGAGCGTTTTGGGTTTGCCCTTTGATATTTGACACCATAAATTTTGTGGTTAAAAACGGGTGGTTACAGCACCCCGTCTGGTTATGTATGAACGAAAATTTACAAGGATGATCCTGTGCGTATTCTGTTGACTTTTGTAGGCGGCAATGGTCACTTTGAGCCTCTTATCCCCATCGCCCGCGCTGCCCAAGCCGCGGGGCATACCGTTGCATTTGCGGGTCAGGCGGTGATGATCCCGGTCATTGAAGGCGCCGGGTTCACGGCTTTCACCACCGCGGGAGATACGCTGAAGGCTGTGCCGGAGCGGCTTCCCCTGCTTAAATTGGACATGGAAAAAGAGGATCGTGTTCTTCGCGATGGTTTTGCTACCAGGCTCGCGCACCGGCGCGCCACTTCCATCCTGGCTTTGTGCGGGATATGGAAGCCCGACCTCGTGGTGAGTGATGAAGTGGACTTCGGCGCGATGATCGCTGCTGAACAGCTCAGCATACCGTATGCGAGCTTATTGGTCATCGCTTCAGGGGCTTTCATTCGGAAGGAAGTGGTTGGTGAAGCATTGAACGTTCTGCGCGCTGAATTTGGCCTGCCGCCGGACCCAGAGTTAGAGATGCTCAGTCACTATCTCGTTCTTTCACCCTTCCCGCGCAGCTTTCGACACCCGGCCTTCTCACTTCCGGCAACTGCTCATTCCTTTCGCATTCCTTCAACTGCGCGTAACGGAACTTGGCCGCTTTGGAAACCACCCGAGAATGACTTACCAATCATCTACTTCACACTCGGCACGGTTTTTAACGTCGAATCCGGCGATCTCTTTGAACGTGTTCTAATGGGCCTGCGCGATTTACCCATCCATATTATCGCGACTGTTGGACGAGAGATTGACCCAAAGGAGCTCGGTCCACAACCCGAAAATATCCGAATTGAACAATTTATTCCCCAGGAAGTTATTCTGCCTCATTGCGCAGTGGTTGTGTCTCATGGCGGTTCGGGGAGTGTGTTGGGAGCATTGTCGCAGGGTGTACCCATGGTCTTGCTTCCCATGGGGGCCGATCAACCGCACAACGCATCGCGATGTGAAAAGCTGCGGCTTGCCCAGGTTCTGGACGCCGTCGAGTCCGGGCCGGAAACGATCCGCGCCGCCGTCTCGGAGGTGATGACCGAGCCCATTTATCGTCAAAATGCTAAACTTTTGCAGGATGAGATCGCCGCTCTCCCTGGCCTGAAATCTGCTCTCGGATTACTCGAACGGCTGGCGGAGGAGAAACGCCCAATCCTGTCAATATAATCGATCATAAACACCTTTTTTCCTGGAATTACCCCGCAGCGCAAATTTCTACTGCCTGACCGGCATCTTTGCTTCAGCGTATTCGGATTTTTCTTTAAAAAGGTGCAGTGGTGCTATCGAACTCGAAGGCGGCCCACGCTACATCCCGGAAGGGCGCCGGCAGGCTGTGGGGGCCTGGGAAGACAGATTGTGCATGCCGCATGTTTCACTTAAAGCGCTCTACAAACTGAGGGCGCATTTGGGTTGGTATGGCATAATTGCGACATATCAAAGGTTCAAACAATTCACAATCAGACATTTCCTGGCTAAATACATATCAGAAAAAAAGAGATATCATGGAAAGCAAAAAAACAGGTTTCACTTTGATGGATGAGTATATTTCGACTTTTCCTGAAGAAGTACAAGAAATTTTGGAGGAAATACGGGTATTAATAAAAGCCGCTGTTCCGGAAGCGGAGGAGGCTATTAAATATGGCATACCGACTTTCACGCTGAAGGGCAATTTAGTTCATTTTGCTGCTTATAAACATCATATTGGGTTTTATCCCGCACCCAGCGGCATTGAGAAATTCAGAGATGAGTTGTCTGCTTATGAGGGAGCAAAAGGCTCGGTGAAATTTCCACTGGACAAACCTATTCCCTATGATCTGATCGCTCGAATTGTGGCATTTCGGGTGAAGGAGAATCTGGAGAAGGCGAAAGAAGTAAATAAAAAGAGGAAAGAATAACAGCGCTGTCTTACCACGCGCATGGAGCTTTGGTGGGGAACGCCGGTAAAAACCCGGTTAGGACGTGTACTCTGAACGCGTTTGATGACGCTATTTTCCGCGAAAGATATGGTCTCCCGGTATAATCATCTATTATGAGCATCCGTTTGTTGGCCACTAAATTTCACATCCCGCCCTGGCGCGACACGGGGGTATCCCGTCCGCGTCTGCTGGAACGGCTTACCGCGGGGCTGCACGAGAACCGGAAACTGACTCTGGTATCAGCCCCGGTAGGGTATGGTAAGACCACGCTCATCAGCGAATGGTTTCATTCACTGACAGACAGCACCCGCTTTGTCTGGCTGTCGCTGGATGAGAATGACAATGACCCGCAGCGTTTTCAGTACTACTGGCTGGCTGCTTTTCAGCTGGCTGATGAATCGATCCGCGAGAAAATTCAGCCAGTGCTGGACCGGCCAAAACTGCCGCCGGGGAATGCTGTGATGGATGAGCTGCTCAACGAGCTGGCTGCGTTCCAGACGCCGGTTGTGCTCACCCTCGATGATTATCATCTTATTCACAACCTGCAAATCCACGAAGCGCTGGCTTATTTTCTGGATCACCTGCCCGTCCAGGTTCACCTGGTGATAACAACCCGCCAGGACCCGCCCCTGCCTCTGGCGCGGATGCGGGCCCGCGGACAGATGACTGAGATTCGGGCGCATGATCTGCGTTTCTCGCCGACCGAGGCACGCCAGTTTTTCACCGACGCGATGAAGCTGCACCTTTCGGATGAAGCAGCCAATACGCTGGAAGAACGCACCGAAGGCTGGGTGGTTGGGTTGCAGCTGGCAGGGTTGGCTCTTCGAAACCTGACCGACCCTCACGACTTCATTGAAAACTTTCGGGGCAGCCACCGCTTTGTGCTGGATTTTCTGGCAGAAGAAGTCATCCGCCAGCAGGAAGAAGGGATCCGCGCTTTTCTTACCCAAACCAGTATTCTGGATCGTTTCAACGCCGGTTTGTGCGGTACATTGACAGGCCGCGCGGATGCTCAGACGGTCATCACCCATCTGGAGCAGGCCAATCTATTTGTTGTTCCGTTGGATGACGAGCGTATCTGGTATCGCTACCATCGCCTTTTCTCAGATTATCTACGCACCCTGCTTGCCCCGTCAGAACAAATGGCGTTGTATATAAAAGCGTCGGAATGGCATGAAGCCAATGATCTGATGTTTGAAGCGGTGCAATACGCCCTTGCCAGCAAGGATTATGAGTTCGCCACCGATGTTATCGGGCGGGCATTATCCAATGATGCCATCTGGTCAGGCGGCAACGTTGCTTTATTATCTTCCTGGCTGGATGCCCTGCCATCGCAAGCCCTGCACAGCCGCCCTCAATTAAGTTTGAATGCCTCGCGCGTTCTGTACTTGTCGGGGCGTTTTGAGCAGGCCGAAAAACGGATCGCCCAGGTCGAGCAATCGCTGCGGTCAACCCCGGCAACAGCTGAAACCGAAACCATGCTGGCCCTGGCGGCGTTGTACCGCGGTTCAATTGCCTCGGTGCGTGGCGATGTTCAGCAGGCATTTGAGCAAACCAGATACGCGCAGGCGCGTATTCCCCGCGAGAACCATCTGCCCCACGCGCGCGCGTTTTTTAGTTTGGGCCTGGCGTGTGAAGTCTCAGACCAAACCGAGTGCGCTGTACAAAACTATCTGCAATCCAGCGATGAGGCTCTCGCCGCGGGAGTGCTGTTTCTCGCTGTACACGCGCGCTGCGCCGCGGCACAGGTGATGATCAAACAAGGGCATTTGAACCTTGCTGAGCAAACCTGTCAGGCTGCTATTCAATGTACGGAAGGGGAGCGCATTCCACCGCTTGGGCTGGCATTGATCATTCTGGGCGGCATTGCCCTGGAGCGGAATGAGCTGGACTCTGCCGGCCAGCTCTTGCAGGATGGCATCGCGCTGGCTCGTCAGGGCGGTTTGATGGATGATGTTGTTTTAGGAATATCAACGCTCACGCGCCTGCACGCTGTTCAGGGTGATCCGGCCAGCGCTTTTGCGTTGAGCCGTGAAGCCAGTACAGTTCTGCAGGCTTACGGCATACCGCGCATGGCTTTAATGGCCTCTACTTATCTGGCTCGGCTTCAGCTTTATGCTGGGAAGAAACAGGAGGCCGCGCAATGGGCTGATGAATATCAGGCTGTTCGCGGCGCGACCCAGAATGAGTATGCGGATCTGACCCTGGCACGGATCCTGATGGCAACTGGCGAGCTGGATATTCTACCGGATATTTTGCATCCCCTTCTGGAAAAGGCCAATGAAGCGGGGCGGATGCAGACAGCAATTGAAGCCATGATGTTGCTGGGATTGTTCCATCAGGCTAAAAAAGATACCCCAACCGCCCTGAAATGGCTTGAAAAGTCCCTGCGCCTTGCCGCGCCCGAGGGCTACATCCGCATCTTTTTAGATGAGGGTGAGCCGCTGCTGGAGCTGTTGCCCAAAGCACGTTCCGCCGCGCCAGAACTGGTGGATACCCTTTTGGGCAGCAAATTGCCCGCCAGCCCTCTCCTTGAGCAGCTGCCTGACCCGTTAAGCGAACAGGAATTGCGCGTGCTCGATTTGATCATGGCGGGGAAATCCAATCGGGAGATCGCGGAGGAGCTGGTCATCAGTGTGGGGACTGCCAAGTGGCATGTTCACAACATTCTCCAAAAACTGGGCGTGAACAACCGCCCGCAGGCTATCGCCCGTGCAAGGGAATTGGGTTTTTGATCCCTGGTTGATTGAGTATTCAATATGAGCCGCGAAAGCGGCTCTTTTTATTTAGATGATTCCCAAACCTATCCCTCAGACCTATCTTCGGATAGGGGACAAACTGATCTTTGAGCGCTAAACTTTGATTGTAAATTGAAATCACTGCTATTTATGAGGAGTATTACAATGGCGACACAAATTTCGGTAAAAGACGGCAAACCATGGAAGACCACTTTCTTCACCATCTGGGGAGGGCAGGCGCTATCGATTTTAGGCAGCCAATTGGTTCAGTTTGCTTTGATCTGGTATCTGACTGTCCGGACTGGTTCCGCAATGGTTTTGGCAACTGCCTCTTTGGTGGGTATGCTGCCTAGTGTAATTTTAGGCCCGTTTGTTGGTGCGCTGGTAGACCGCTGGAACCGGCGCTGGATCATGGTAATTGCTGACAGTATCATTACCCTGGCGACGATTACCCTTGCAGCGTTATTTGCTCTGGACGCGGTGGCGCTCTGGCACATATACGTTGTGATGTTTATCCGCTCCCTGGCTGGCTGTTTCCACAGCAACGCGATGCGCGCTTCAACTTCGCTGATGGTTCCGGTTGAGCATTTGACTCGCATTCAGGGGGTCAATCAGATGCTCAATGGCGGCTTGAATGTGGTTTCGGCTCCAATGGGTGCCCTTCTTCTGGATGTACTGCCCCTTCATGGTATCCTGGCAATTGATGTGGTCACCGCGATGTTTGCGATCCTCCCACTGGTTTTTATCTCGATTCCACAACCGGAGCGCATCGAGCATGGCAATGTACATCACGAGGCAAAGTCAACGGTTTGGCTGGATATCAAAGCAGGTTTTCGCTATGTGCTTAGTTGGCCTGGATTATTAATCGTTGGCTTGATGACGGTGGGGATCAACTTCACGATCATCCCCGCTTTTTCGCTGCTTCCCCTGATGGTAAAAGAGTATTTCGGTGGAAGCGCGATCCAGCTCAGCTGGGTGGAATCCGCTATGGGAATTGGAATGCTCGTTGGCGGGGCGCTGCTGGGTGTGTGGGGCGGTTTCAAAACTAAAATCCTGACTTCTATGTTTGGTTTGATGGGAATGGGGATTGGCACCCTGATCCTGGCGATTGCGCCTGCTTCGGCAATGCCCATGGCGGTTGGCGGCGCGCTGCTGGTTGGCCTGATGAGCCCAATCACGATGGGACCATTCTTCGCGGTGATTCAGTCCACCGTTGAGCCTGGTATGCAGGCCCGTATCTTTTCGCTCTTGAGCAGTGTGGGTGGCGCGATGGCACCAATTGGACTGCTGATCGCTGGCCCGGTGGCTGACCGGTTTGGCATTCAGACCTGGTTTTTGCTGGGCGGTTTATTGTGTGTTTTGATGGGCGCGGCTGGCTTCTTTATTCCAGCAGTGATGCATATTGAAGATAAAGGGAGCATCAAGGCCAGTCATCTGAGCACGCGTTCTGAGCCCGCGGCCTGAAGGGATATCTTACTCTTTCGGTCAGGGCGCAAAAAGATATCAGACAATCATAGAAATGATTGATGAATCGCATCCATATTGTCATCAAAGAGACTGAAATTTTAATTTGTGTCAGAGGAGCACTTTCATTCTGTGCAGGTATGGAAAATCTATCGGGGTTGTGCCTTTTGCTGGGTGTTTTCTTTATTCGTGAAACCTACCCCCGAACCTATCCTTGGATAGGGGACAGGATGAGTGATATGAAATAAACTAAACCAGTAATTCGGAGTAATACAAACTCATATAAGGAGAATCCAATGAAAACATTAAATCATTTTCAAAAATCAAATATGTCAAAAACACAGCAGGGTATTGGGATCGCAATCGGCCTGGCGTTGGGCGCAGGAATTGGCACCGCCACACAAAACATCGCCGCGGGTGTTGGAGCCGGTCTGCTTCTGGGGATCGTTATTGATTTTATGTGTGCCGGAAAAGATGCCAATGGTGAAGTAAACACGGACAACCTGAAGGAAAATGTAGGGGATTGGTAACGAAAGAATTCCCTCACCAGGATTATTTTATGGACACGAATTTACATTACAATATTTGCGTCAAAGGTCATCCGGATCCTCGCTGGCTGAGTTTGTTCGAGGGGCTGGCTATTATTCAGATGCCCAATGACGAAACTAACATCAGCGGAGCGATGGACCAGTCCGCCCTGTATGGTGTACTTAACCGCATCCGCGACCTGGGCCTGGAATTGATCTCCGTCCAGCGCGCTTCGGTACAAACAGAACATGAACAAGAAAGGAAAAAATGATGAATATTCTTGATTCTCAACGTGAAATGCGTTCCACTTTCCTGGGCGGGTTTGCCGGACAACTTGTTTCTGGCGTCATCTGGCTTATCGCTGCCGCTTTTGGCACGTGGGTCTCGCCGCGTTCTGGCATGGTAATGCTCTTTTTTGGAAGCATGTTCATCTTCCCGCTCACCCAACTGGTGATGCGGCTGATGGGCCGGTCAGGGAAAGTCAGCCCCGAAAATGGCTTGTGGGCCCTTGGAGCGCAGACAGCCTTCACCGTGCCGCTCAATTTCTTGCTGGTTGGCGCGGCCACACTCTATCGGGAAGCCTGGTTTTTTCCGGCGGCGATGGTTGTGGTTGGCTCGCACTACCTGCCATTTATCACCCTGTACGGCATGAAGATGTTCGGAATTCTGGCAGGATTGATGGTTTTGAGTGGGTTTTTGCTGGGCTTTTATGGACCGCAAACCTTCAGCCTAGCGGGTTGGATCGGGGCAGGTCTTTTGATCGCGTTTGCTTTTGTGGGTCGGTATATTGTTTTGCGGGAAGAGAAAGTGAAATAACTGAAGGAACGAGAAAAGACTTATGAATACACCGCGGAAGGTAACAAATAAATGGTTGGTCTTGCCGATCATTGCTTTATGCGCCATTGGAGCTTATTTTCTTCTATTTCGTAGACTGCTGGGAACGGCGGGCGCGTCCCTGCTTGAGATGATCGTACTGGGTGGGCTGCTGCTTTTAGCCGTCGGAGCGCTGCTGGCTGGTTTGTTCACCCTGGCGAGAATGGTTTTCTCCAAAGATCGCGCCACCGGATTGGAAAAATTTGGCAGTCAAATGATCTTCCTGTTTATCGTACTGGTCCTGTTTGCCGCGCTGGTGCTTGGTTCGCAGTGGGCTGCCCACACCCCTGCCATCCGCGGCCCGGACGGCCAGCCCTTGCCCGGCAGTATTGCCACCCTGGAGAAAGTCAAACTCGGTGGGGTGGAACAGTGGTTAATCGTCCGCGGGCAGGATACCAGCAAGCCGGTTTTGCTCTTTCTCTCCGGCGGCCCCGGCGCAAGCGAGGCGGCGCGGGTCCTGCGTTTCAATCAGGAACTGGAGAAACACTTTGTGGTTGTCATCTGGGAACAGCGGGGCTGCGGCAAATCTTATCCATCCCTCAACCCTCAATCGGGCCTGACAGTGGAGCAGTATGTTTCAGATATTGTCGAATTGACGGAAATGCTGCGCATCCGCTTTGACGAAGAGAAAATCTATCTGGCCGGTCATTCGTGGGGCACCATCATTGGGGTGCGGGCTGCCCAGGCGCGCCCTGAGCTGTTCCACGCTTATATCGGCACAGCCCAGATGGTGAATGTGCGTGAAACCGACCAGATGATCTACGATATGGTGCTGGAGTACTCCCGTGAGACAGGCGATACCGCGTTCGCGCGGACTCTCCAGGCACAGGGAGAACCACCTTACTTCGGAAAAAGTCCAATCCAGCCCTATTCTACGCTGTTCGGGCGTGAATACAGCATTTACGAGTTTCCGAACATCAAGAATGAAGAATACCGCCGCGATGGGGATATCCTCATGCTGATGCTCAAGCAACCCGAATACGGCTGGTTTGACCGGGTGTACTACCTGCTGGGATTGATGAACACATTCAACGTGGTCTACCCACAGTTGCAAGAAATGGATTTTCGCCTGGACGCTGTTCACCTTGGCCTACCCGTCTATATGGTGCTGGGACGTCATGATATGAACAACCCTTCACTGCTTCCAGAAGAATATTTTAATTTGCTGCAGGCGCCGAGCAAACAATTACACTTCTTCGAAGAATCCGGCCACGGCATGATTTGGGAAGAAGCGGACCTGTTCCACTCTCTGCTGGTTGAGATCGTACTGCCGGAGACTTACCGCTAAACAGGATGTGACAGAATGACCACGACGGTTCAAACCAATCTACACCCAATAGATACAATTCAACGACCTTTCTCGCTTCCGGTTTACCTGCTGATCGTTTTCGCGCTTTCCTGGCCCTTTCAGATCGCCTACGCGCTGTGGGGAAATACCCCCGCCAGCGGTTACCTCCTGAGCTCGCTGTCGATGGTGATGGTCACAGTGGGCACCTTCATCGCCGGGCGCTATGTCTTTCGAGATGGATTCCAAAACGCCGGCTGGCGTTGGGGCAAACCAGTGCATTATTTTGGAGTGTTTGGACTGGCACTGTTCATCTTTGCTGTCCCTGTGCTGCTCGAATCGGTCCTTGGGTTGCACACTTTACCTGCCGGTGTTTCAACTGGCGCGATCCTGTCCGGCTTCCTTACCAGTTTTTTGCTGACACTCGTACCCGGTTTTGGCGAGGAATTTGGCTGGCGGGCTTATCTGCTGCCACACCTCACCCGGCGTTACAACCTGCGCAAGGCCCTGCTGCTGCACGGCCTGATCTGGTGGGCCTGGCATATTCCCGCGCTGGTGCGGATTGGAGCGCGGGTTGAGGGCGCTGAAGCCAATCCCTTGCTCTCGATTGCCCTGACCCTGCTTGTCAGCCTGGTCCCGGCCATGATGAACGCCATCCTGTTCGCTTATGTCTGGACGGCGACCCAAAGCCTGGCGGTAGCCAGTGTCTATCATGCCGCTTATGATGAAGTGCGCGACGAGCTGGAAAGATCGATTGGTTTTGGGCCGCTGGTAAGCGTCTGGGAGATGGCTGTTACCACCATTTTTGGTGCCATCCTGCTCTGGAAAGCGGACTGGTCACCCCTACGAGCGCAGAAAAATTCTTTAGGAAAATAAGCAATGAAAAACCGCATTGTGGAAACCGCGCGCATCTTTAAAATACGTTTGCTGCAAACCCCGCTGTTGTTGGGCTGGCTGGTGGTTGGCCCGTTGGTTGCCCTGTACAAAGACGGCTGGATGGGGCTTGTCTTTGGCCTGGTGAACCTGGCGCTGGTTGGTGTTTATGCCGCTCTGATCCGCTGGATGACCCCCGATTCACTTAGACCACATCCGGTGAAACGACCGGTTCCAGAGCTTATGCTGGCTTTGGGATTGTTTGTTCTGTTCCTGCTCATCCAGATACTCGACTTTGGAGTGTGGAATATCCAGCCCTGGCAGGGAGGCGTCAGAAGCTTTTTCCAGGGGATCGGGCAATGGGTTTATAGTTTGGAGGTACTGCCCATGTGGGCCAAACAGGACACCTATCTTGCCCTCTCCAGCACGCTTAAACAGTTACTCCCGACGGTGTTCGTGTTCCTGGCGCTGGGCTATGGCGGGCGCGCGATGGGCCTGGCCAACCCGCACTGGAAGCTCACCACACTGCTGGTGGGCATCACCGCGGCGTTTGGCGGACTGACCGGGATCCTGACCCGCGCGCCACTGGCGCAGGTGATCGCGCTGTATGGCATTGGCATTTTGGTCAACGCCCTGCCGGAGGAGCTGTTCTTTCGCGGGATGCTGCTCCCTCGGTTGGAAAAGGTGTTTGCCAACCCGCTAAATGCGCTGGTGGTATCGGCGCTGTTGTTTAACGCGCTGCATCTGCCCATCGTCCTGCGCAACGGCGTGTCGCTGCCGCTGGCAGTATTGGATATTTTCAGCATTGGTTACCCCAGCGGTCTGATCTGGGGCTACCTCTATCTGCGCACCCGCAGCATCCTGCCCGGGGTGTTCTGGCATGCCGCCAATCTAAATCTCGGTTTTATCATGATGAGCCTGTGACCTGCCTTGTGTACGCTGCTTGACCATTCCCCGGACTGACGCCTACTTCTCTGGATACCAGGCGGGCCTGTATTGACTTTTTGATCAATGGTGAGTACATTTGGAAAATGGTTTAATGGTAAACGGACCCATTGCCGGTTGGCGCTCAATGTTCAGGTTTTGGAGAGTCTGATATGCCGCATATCGCAAAAGGTGGAAAATACATATTTGGATGGTCCGTGGTCCGGAAAGATGGAACCATCGTGATCCCCGGTGAAGCAGTGGAGGAATATCATCTTGTGGCTGGTGAAAAACTGCTGCTCATTTCGGGCAGTAAAACGACGGGAGGAATCGCGGTTGCCAGAATTGAGGTAATTGAAAAATCGAGGATGTCTTCGATACTGACGGACAACCCGGAACTATCTGGTTTCCAGATTGAAGAAGGGCAGGTTATTCCCTATAAGGGCAGAAGGTATTGTTGGATTTCTTATCAGGGAGACGGGAAAATTGTTCTGCAGCCCCACACCCGGAACGCGTTTGAAATCAGTCCCCAAGATTATTTGCTTTCCATCAGAGGAAGCTATGTCGCATTTGTTCTGGGGGTGAGAGGTCCGATCATCGAAAAGGCAAAAGAACATCCGGAGATCCCCGTCTTTCAATGAAATGTGATCCCCGTGCTGTCGCGCAGCCATATCGGGGTGGGTGAAAGAAAGGCGGCAGTAACCGGGTGGTGTGGGCTGTTTTTTGAATATCTTTTTTGGCTCTATAATAAAGATTGTTCACGAATTGGATGAAACCGGCTCAGGAAACAGGCGCCGCCAGCTCTGGTGTTTATATAGAAAACACTGAAACAGCACGATTATGGAAACAGAAAGGGGTAAAGCATGATTGAAATAATTGATCTCAGCCAGGAAATCTATTCGGGTATGCCGGTGTTCCCCGATCTGCCGGAAGTGGAAATCACCCCGCACGTAACGCATGAACAATGGGATGGTATCACAGACAGTGATGTGGTCTCACCCGCTGTGAACCGGTTGAAGCTGGGCGAACATACCGGGACGCATGTGGACGCCATCAACCATATGGGACGCCAATACCGGGGACAGTCGATTGACACCATGCCGCTGGCGATGTTCTACACGCCAGGTGTTTGCCTGGACCTTTCCGCGAAAGGACTGCGGGAATTGATTGAACCGTCCGATTTAGAAAATGCACTTTCTCAGGCAGGGCTTCAAATCATGGCGGGAGACACGGTTTTACTGTACACTGATCATTACCGGCGCGCGTTTGGGACGGAGGATTGGTGTGATGGCCCAGGAATCAGCGTTGAGGCGGCGCGCTGGCTGGGGCAGCACGCGATCGCGGCTTTTGGCGTTGAAACCATGGCGCCGGGAGTGCGGCATGTATCGAACAAGGGCGTTCACAGGGTTTGTGGGGAGATGGGGTTTACTCATTACGAGAATATGGTCAATCTGCACCAACTCATCGGCAGGGGACGTTTTCGTTTCATTGGATTGCCGCTCAAGATACGTGGTGGAACCGGTTCACCTGTGCGGGCTGTCGCTGTCTTTGAGGGTTGAAAGAAATGACAGCGGGAAATTGGATCCTTGTTTTTAACCAATGTCGCCAACCTCGTTTTTGTTGAGCAGATTGAACAAACCATTTTCATGACCTGGCAATATCTTTACTTATTTGTTATTTTTTCATCCGCTGCCATTACGTCTTGGATTGCGGTTTACGCCTGGCGGCACCGTGATAAGACAGGCACATTGATGTTTGCCGGGATGATGCTGGCTGTTAGTGAGTGGCTGTTTACTTCGGGTATGGTCTCAACCAGCCAGACCCCAGCGCAGGCGTGTTTCTGGGTCAATCCACGTTATTTTGGCCTGACTGCCATGCTGGCTTTCTTTATTACGTTCGTGATCCAATACACCGGGCATGGTAAATGGCTTACCAGACCGCGCTTCGCTCTCATTTTTTCTGTCCCAATTATCACCCAGATCATTATTGAAACCAATCCACGGCACCATTGGTTCCTGGCAGCGGTTGAGTTTTCGCCTGACGGCATCTTGATGGGTTTGGATGCCGTTCGTTATGGCTCATTATTCTGGATTCACACGGTTTATAGCTACCTGCTTGTTTTGGTTGGTATAGGGTTGGTTGTCCGGATATCCATTCGCAGGTTTCCAATCTACAGGGAACAAGCCGTGTTTATGGTTCTGGGCGTTTTACCACCGTTGTTGACCAGCGTGACGGATGCTTTTTTGTTGATTCCGGGCTTAAAACATCCCCTCGCGCCGTTGGGCTTTGGTTTTATGGGGATGTCTTTCGCCTATGCGATGTTCCGGCATCGGATGCTGGATATTGTCCCGGTAGCCAGAGACCTGGTGATTGAAAGCATGAGTGACGCCATGATCGTGTTGGATCCGCGCGCCAATGTGGTGGATATCAATCCCTCCGCGCAGCGATATCTGAAACTGGATCCATCTGAGATCATCGGAAAACCCATTGAGCAGGTCTTTTATCCATGGAAAGAGCATGTAAGGCACTATCAGGGACAAATGTTTGCCCAATCTGAAATTACGATCAATCTTGCCGGACAGAACCGCTGTTTCGATATGCGGATTTCTCCCCTCATAGACCATCGACAACATCCAAACGGCCGAATCATTATCCTGCGTGATATCACTCAGCGCAAACAGACAGAAAACCAGCTGCAGGAAACTTTGTCTACCGTAAAGGCACTGCAGGAACAACTTTATGAACAGACTATCCGTGACCCACTCACAAATTTGTATAACCGCCGATTGTTTGATGAGATCATGGACCGCGAAATGGAACGCGCTGCGCGTATTGGGTACCCGGTCAGTATTGTGATGATGGACATCGATTCTTTTAAGGTGATCAACGATACATTTGGACATAAAGCGGGCGACCTGATGCTGAAACACCTGGCGTCTATCCTGGAAGAACATACCCGCGCAAGCGATTATGTGTTCCGTTATGGAGGAGAAGAGTTTTTGGTTATCCTGCCCGCGGCCCATCCCCGGGATGCGTATCAGTGTGCTGAGCGGTGGCGCCAGGCGCTGCAATCGACCGTTGTCAATTATGGCGGTGAAGAAATCTCCGTGACCATGTCTGTTGGAATTGCCGGGGTTTTGCCCGGCGGTGAAACCCCGGAAGAAGTCCTGTCTGCGGCGGATAATGCTATGTATCGTGCCAAGGTTAATGGACGCAATTGCGTGGCCTTGTTCAGAGCCTATCCATAATACC
>ENA-OSEO01003602-OSEO01003602.1-sediment-metagenome-genome-assembly--contig:-NODE-3602-length-17891-cov-6.437016_pt1 | contig 17891 bp, 15 predicted proteins | sample MGYA00237883_ERZ534232 | MGnify/ENA metagenome assembly ERZ534232
TTCAAGGGAAAGCCGGATGCGGGAAAACCGCCTGTCCGGTTTGACGAGGGGGAGGGTTATGCCCTCCCTACTCTACGCTTTAATATCTATGAAAATAACGCCGCCGCTAAAAATTGCCTGGTTCGTGTGGGGGCTGGGCGCTCTTTTTTACATGATCGGATTTTTTCAGCGGGTGGCGCCCGCCGTCATGACCGAAGAGCTGATGCGCGATTTTAATATCAGCGCCGCAGCGCTGGGAAACCTGTCCGGATTTTATTTTTACAGCTACGTGATCATGCAGATTCCCACCGGAATCATTGCCGATACCTGGGGGCCGCGCCGGCTCCTCACCCTGGGCGCCCTGGTGGCAGGTACCGGCATTCTCATTTTTGCCCTGGCGCCCCAGATCATATGGGCCAACATCGGCCGGTTTCTGGTGGGCGGGTCCGTCGCGGTTGCGTTTGTGGGCTGCCTGAAGGTCTCCATGAACTGGTTTCCGCCGCGCTACTTTGCGATGGTTTCGGGGATGGCCTTGCTGGCCGGCCTGCTGGGAGCAATCCTGGCGGGAACGCCGCTGCGGCTGTTAATGGATTTTTTCGACTGGCGCACCCTTATGCTTTTATCGGCCGTGGCAACATTCATGATCGGCCTGGCCGTTTGGATTTTTGCAAGGGATTTTCCCAGCGAGAAAGGCTATGCGGATTTCGCAGAAAACTCTCCGGCGCCGGACAAAAAGTCCCGCGGCCAACTGATCGGAGGAATATTTAAAGTATTCAAATATAAAAGCATCATCCCCCTGTTTTTCGTTCCCGGCGGCATAATCGGTTGCCTGCTGACATTTTGCGGTCTGTGGGGGGTTCCTTTCCTCAAAACGCATTACAACCTGTCCACCCACCAGGCCGCGGTGCTGACATCTGCTGCACTGGTTGCCTGGGGCATTGGCGGCCCTTTTTTCGGCTGGCTGTCCGACCGCATCGGAATGCGCAAATCCATATATATCGCCGGATACACGGCCGCCCTGTTCGGGTGCAGCGTGGTCTTTTTCATTCCCGGCCTCCCTTTGCCGGTTTTGATGGGTGCCCTGATTTTAACGGGCTTCAGCTCCGGGTGTGTTATTCTCACGTTTGCCTTTGCAAAGGAATTGGTTCCGATTTCACTTGCGGGAACCATATCCGGAATCATCAATATGGGGCAGATGATCGGGCCGACTCTGATGCAGCCGGCCGTCGGGTGGGTACTGGATCAGAAATGGCAGGGCGCCATGGAGAACGGGGTCCGGATTTACAGCCTGAGCACCTACCAGACGGGTTTTACGCTGATGGTTCTCTGGGCCGTGCTGTCGCTGGGCAGCCTCCTGTTTACCCGCGAGACCCACTGCCGGCAGACGGTATAGCCCATTTAAACGCAACAGCGAGGGCATTCACTGTCCCAACCCGGTTGGACTGCTGGATTCTGAAAATATCCAAGCGTACCTTTTAATCATCATGATTTAACGACAGGGAGATCAGGTGGTCGGTGGCGTCCTGAAGTCTTTTGGCAATATTTGAAATGAGCACCTTGAGCAGGGGCGAAATGGTGCGAAACTCCTTTTGAAGACGGTCCATATCTACCAGACCCACCTTGACGGCCCCGCTGGCAATAACGGAAGCGGTCCGGAGGCCATTTTGCATCTGCAGAAAAACCTGCTCGCCGAACACAGCGCCTTCTGCGAGCGTTGCAATTCTGATTGAACCCGCCGGAGTTTTTTTTCGGACGATTACCCGGCCCTCTAAAATGAGATAAATCCAGTCGCCGTGGGCGCCTTCGGTAATAATGATCGCCCGGTCCGGGTACTCTTCTTCATCGATAATATAGGAATACAGCCGTGACTCGATAGCCATTTTTTATCCGGTTACTGACCCAGCAAAAAAAAACCGATGGCGCTTTCGGCTTCCTTGTTTAAATTGACGAATTTCAACCCCAATGAAAGGGTCCGCTCTTTTTCAAGGTGGCACAGGTTTGTAATTTTCAGCTCTATCTCAACCTTTTTATCGTTGGATAAAAAAGCGATGGCTTTAAATTCTTTACCAATATCGTGCGGAATGTCCAGCGCATTCATTCTCATGACATCCAACCGGATACCGGTTTTACTGATGTTCTTGATGCGGCCCCACAAACGGATCTCCTTGGGCGTATCCGCAGGTCGATACATGCAGTCCCAGTGGACGCTTTTACGCAGAGCCCTTTGTTTGAGATCTTTTACGGGTTTGGCAAGAGCCGGTTTTTTCTTTTCTTTTCGGATTCTGGAAAGTTCCGATATGCGGCGGTCAATCTGGACCAGACGATTTACGGACTGATCGGCAATATATCGGATAATGAACGGCATCTGCTCGTACTCTTTTGAGATTCTTGTTGGATGCCATGCTTCCAGAACGGAGTTCTCAATCGCACGGACGGAGGCGGAACGCCGGGTATTGCTTCCGGTCAGGAAGATCATTTCACCGATGATTTCTCCGGCGCCGAGTTTGACTATTGAAATCTCCTTGTCGTCCGATTTGATGAAAACTTCAACCTGACCTTCTAATACCTGGTAAATAGATATACCGTAATCACCTTCTTTTACAATCAGGTCGTTTTTTTGATATTCCAGCCGTACTGCCGGCAGTAGAATTTCATCTTCTTTCTGCATGTTTCAACAAGCCTGCAATGCCTATGGAAGCGGGCGGCCGAAAGCGCGCGCAGCCAGTTTGCGGTCGCGCGGCCGGAAGGTATCATCCGCCATCTCCTTGCGAACCACCCGCTGAAAGAGGTTAAACATTTTTATTTCCTGAGGCTCATTCCGGTAGAAGCTATCCCAGGCATACTGCAGCAGTTCCTGCAGCCGGTCGGCCGACATCTGCTTCGGATGATACACCACCTTGTCGGCCGAATATTCGTCCCAGTCAAACGAAAAGATCCGGTTCTGCCCCTTGAGCTCATCATAGGCTTTGGTATGGGGAAAAGGGGTCAGGACGGTAAACTCGGCCAGATCCAGGTTGATTTCCAGCAGAAAATCGATCAGGTGCTTGATGTAATCTTCGGTATGACTGTCCAGCCCCAGCAGAACGGTGGCCTCTACGCTGATGTCATGCTCATGGTAGCGCTGGATTCTTTCGCGAATGTAATCGGAAGTATCGAAAACGGCCTGGTAGACATACCAGGCGCCGGCCCGGGCGGCCAGATCCAAAACTTCCGGTTTGTCCTCGATGGGGTGGCTGCACCACTTTTTCTTCAAGGGGATCATTTCCCGGAACAGTTCCAGCTCCCAGGCGGTATCCTGCGCCAGGGAGTTGTCCACCAGAAAGAGGCGGTTGTTGGGGATGCCTTCCATCTCCGCTATGACCGTGTCAATGGGGCGCGGCCGGAATTTTCGGCCCCCCAGGTAAGCCACCGCGCAGGGATAACAGTGAAAGCGGCACCCGCGCGATGCGTGCACCAGGTCGACCATTTGAATTCCCTTGTAATTGTAAAGATCTCTTTTCAGAATGTCCCGCCGGGCGGCGCCGACGGTTTCGATGGGGGGCTGGTTCGCCAGGTAGTCGTACAGCGGTTGCAGCCGGCCTTTTTTAAAATCTTCGAAAACCGTTTCCATCCGTCCCTCGGCTTCGCCGAGAAAAACCGAGTCGGCATGGGTCATGGTTTCTTCGGCATGCAGCATGGCCGCGATGCCGCCGAAAATGACCTTGACGCCCCTGGCGCGGTAAATATCCGCGATCTGCCAGCCGCGCTTGACTTGAAGGGTGAGCATCATGGAGATGCCGACAAAGTCAACGGGATCGTCAAAATCGATCGACTCGAGATTTTCATCAATAAATTCGATTTCAACATCTTCCGGCAGTGCGGCGGCAAAAACCACCGGTCCATGGGGCGGGAGGTGAAATTCGGTTTGCCTGGAGAGCTTCGGCCATTTGGGGTATATGAGTTTAAACTTCATTTGGGCTCCTCTAAGTAGACCGCTTCCAGCAGGTCCATGTCAAGGGCATACCCGGCATAGCCCCCGGCCGTCAGCTTCAGGCGGTGGGGAGCCTGGAAGCCGTCAAAGCGGAAGTCGTCGTTGTAAAAGATATCCAGCGTACGCTTTTCCGTAAACCAGCGTCCGTACTGTTGCACCTGCCAGTGCCGCTCAGAGTTTCTGATGATATCCACCACCCGGCGGCCGGGTTGCTGGTAGCGGCAAACAACCGATCCTTCCGTTAGCGTTCCGGCGGCAAGTAAATCCCCTTCCGGCCGGAAAAAGACTAGGCGGAGGTCTGTGAGCAGCCCCCGGGCAAAACGTTCGGAGCTAAACGGCCGAACGGCCCTCAGAATCCGGATATCCTGGTCAGAACGGGCTTCAAAAACCACCATCCCTTCAATGGTCATCAGGATAAAGTGAATGCTGCGGCTTTGCGCAGAGACCAGGCTGATGCCGACCAGCACGCTTTTTTGTCCTTCCGGAAAGGCGGCCTCGATGGCATGCTGAAACTGCCAGCGCCCTTCGATGGCCGGCCGGCGGCATCGGCCGGGGGCTTCCGGCGGAACCGGACTTTCGGGACGGCGTATTTCGGGAAGCGAACCGCAAGCTCCGACCAGGAACAGGACCCCCACTAAAATACAGAGCCGCTTCATTGAATTTCCTCAAACAGCTTCCTGTCCAGAGGCCGGTTGAGTTCGACCTGTGTGAATTTGAGCAGGGTGTAAGAGGTTTCACTCTCATAGATCCGGACCGAATCCATGATGCCGGGACGCTCGGACAGCTCCAGCTCGATTCGCCGGATCATATCGGCAACGGCTTTATAATTGGGAGTGAGGGCGATCCTGCGGCCGGGCTCGAGACTTGCGCTGAAAACCGGATTTTCATCAAAGCGTCCCTTCAGCCAGCGGGAAATTTCATCAAGGACAAACTGCATGGCCGGAGATGCGGCGGCGGCATCGGCGATGAGCTTTCCGTCTTTTTGGATATATTTTCGGGTGTTGCCGGCATGGGTTATCAGAATACTTTTAATCGGCCGGAGGTATTCCCAGCGCAGCGAATCCGGAGTCTGATAAAACAGGAGGCCTTCGGATACGAGCGGCCGGACCAGCACCTTCATATGTTTTTCCTGGACGAACCTTGCGCTGACGGAGGAAATCATGCCGGCGGCGACCTTTAAACCGTCCCAGGTACCGGCCCAGCCGAAACACAACCGGGTTGATAAGAGGACCAATGCAAAGGCTAACGTCCGTGGGATTCCGTATCGTTTCACAATCCGGCCGTAATCATGTACTTCTTGTTTTTTTATACGCATTTCACTCGAATCCTGGAACCCTTGGCCCCTTGAATCCTCTTTCCTTCAATAGGATACGCTCTGCAGCGCGATTTCAGCGACAACGGCGTCGTTTATCCGAACGACCCCTGTAATCTCCTTAAAGTTGTCAAGGAGCAAACGGGTGGTCGAACGGGTGATGATCCGGCTGTTCATGGGAATTTCGTCAATGAAAAAGTTCGCAGATTTGATTCCGACAATCAATCCTCCGCCGACGGCAGCCTCCTTCTTTTTTTTCAATCCCCCCAGAGCCGCGGCGGTTTGGGCGACAAGTTCGATCAGAACAATCGGGTTGACCGCGCCATCAGTCAGCAGCGGCCATTGCCGGTTAATACTTGCCGCCGACATTGCGGAATCTTCATCCACGCTGAGGATTTCATCGATCAGCCGCAGGGGCCGGCGATGGGGTATGAGGGTATCGATTTCGACATCAATCGGGTTCATAAGCAACTACTTTATAATTTTATAGCTTTCTGTCAACTATTATCGGCGGACATTCACAGAGATCCTCCGGATATGACCTTGACACTCTCGATACGCTTTTGTTATCCTGATGCGAAAAAATTTCCATTTGTTATAGATACTTAGTTTCGATATACGCTTTCCATCTCTGGTGAAGGACCCGGATAGGTTCTACCAGGCCGGTGTGAAAGGGGTCGCTTGAAATTAGAATATCGAATATCGAAATTCGAAACAAATTCAAAATACGAATTCTCAAATGACCGAAACCCTGTGATCGATAGTGAGGAATGAGATTGTAATATGGATAAAGAAAGAGTCGTCATCACCGGGCTGGGAACCATCAATGCCGTTTCCGGAAACGCGCCTGAATTCAGCGCCGCGCTGAAACAAGGGGCGTGCGGCATCGGACCGGTAACGGTTTTCGATACGACCGGCTACCGAACCCGGACCGGGGGGGAAGTCAAGAACCTTGTTCCCGCAAAGATGCTCCCGCCGGAATTTCCGATTAAACGGATGTCGCGTTCGGACATCATGGCCATGGCGGCAGCGCTGGAGGCGTTGAGCGACGCGGGACTTTTTCCTTTCCCGGATGAACTGCAGGCGGAAACCGGCGTTGTTATCGGCGGCGGGGCCGGGGGCATGCTGGAAGGAGAAGAGGTCTATCGCCGGTATCTGAAAGGGAGCGGCCGGGCCGTCCGGTATTCGCAATTCTCCTCCTTTTGCTGCGCCTCTTCCGCCGACCGGATCGCATCAAACTTCGGACTGATGGGTCCCAAGACCACCTTCATGACGGCCTGTTCATCCGGGGCCACCGCCATCGGGTACGCCGGGGACCTGATCCGGGACGGACTGGCTACCCTTGTGGTTTCCGGCGGCACAGAACCCCTTTGCCGGGTGACTTATGCCGCCTTTAACGCCCTGCAGGCGGTCGATCCGGAATACTGCAAACCATTCGATAAAAACCGGCGGGGGCTTTCGCTCGGCGAAGGCGCCGGCATCATGATCCTGGAGGCATTGAGCCACGCGCAAAAGCGGGGGGCCAGAATTTATGGGGAGGTCCTGGGATACGGGGTGAGTTGCGACAGCTATCACATGACCGCGCCGGACCCTCAGGCTTCGGGGGCTGCGCGCTGTATTGCGGCCGCCTTGCAGGACAGCGGCGTTTCACCCGACCGGGTCGATTACATCAATGCCCACGGTACGGCCACCCCGGCCAATGACCTGATGGAAACCCGGGGGATCAAGGCGGTTTTCGGCAAACGCGCGGATCGTATTCCGGTGAGCTCCACCAAATCCATGACCGGCCACACCCTGGGTGCGGCCGGGGCCATCGAAGGGGTGGTCGCCGCCCTGGCGATCTTTCAGAGTTTTATTCCACCGACGATTCACCTGACCGAACGCGATCCGGAGTGTGATCTCGATTATGTCAGCGAAGGCGCCCGGGAAGCGGAGGTGAATATCGTTCTTTCCAATTCATTTGCTTTCGGCGGAAACAACACCGCCGTCGTGCTGGGAAGATATACCGAAAAGGGGATTGTCCATGAGTAGCGACGTGGTCATATCCGGCATCGGCATGGCGACCCCCCTGGGATCCGGGAAACAACTTTTCGCCCAAAGGCTATTCAGGGGGGACTGCGGCATTTCACCGATCACGACTTTTGACACATCTCCGTTTTCTTCCAAACTGGGGGCGGTCGTGGCTGATTTTAATCCCAGAGATTTTATTTCCACAAAAAATTTGCGCAAAATGGATCGGCTTTCCACTCTTGCGGCCGCATCCGCCCGGATGGCGCTGGATGATGCCGGGCTCGGCATAAATACCTCCAACCGGGACCGGACGGGGATTGTCCTGGGGACCGCTTTCGGCAGCACCGAGGTTGCAGTCCAGTTTGCCGGAATTATTTTTAGCGAAGGCCCGGGGATGGCCAGCCCCTTCCTGGTACCGAATACCGTAATGAACGCGCCGGCCGGGCACGCCTCCATCGAGCTTGGGCTCAGGGGGATCAACTCCACCGTCAATCATCATGAGGCTTCGGCCGAGACCGCCGTTGCCTATGCGGCCGCAGAGATCCGGAAGGGTCGTGCCGATATCATGCTGGCCGGCGGGACGGAAATTATTTCGGAATTTTTCTTTAGGATACTGGCGAATTTCAAGGCACTTTCCCCCCTTAAGGGGGGGGCGGAGGGGGCGCGGCCCTTTGACATCCGGCGCAACGGAGCGGTGGTCGGGGAAGGCGCAGGGGTTCTGTGCCTTGAAACCCGGGCGCACGCCGAGGGTCGAGGGGCGCAGCCCTATTGTGAAATTGCCGGATGGGGCATGAGCTCAGCACCGGCCCCGCCGACCGATTGGCCTTCGGATCCCCGGGGAGCGGTCCTGGCAATGACACGGGCGCTGAACTCTGCCGGGCTCGTTGCAGGGGATATCGATTATGTTTCAGCCGCCGCATCCGGCGGCTGCAGACTGGACGCCCTTGAGGCCGAGGCGCTTGCCGTCGTATTTGGAAGTGCGGGAAAAAAGCCGTATATCGGCTCGATAAAAGGGGCTGTCGGTGAGAGTTTTTCATCCGGGGGTATCCGGACCGCCGCCATGGCCGTTTCGATCAAGGAAGGCGTTATTCCGCCCACTGTCGGCCTTAAAAATCCGATCCGTCCGCTGGGGTTTGTCATGGGGAAAAAACTGGATACCTCCATCAGATATGGTCTGGTCAACGGCTTTTCGTCCGGCGGGACCTTCGTTTCACTGGTGCTGAAGAACATGGCATAATCGCCTTTTCCTTGCCCAAAGAATTATCCGAATCGGGGAAGAAATCGGGTGAGCAAAGCGCCTGAAAGTATCAAGCCGCCGACAATGATGATGCCGACGAAAAAAGCCTCTGCGTCGCCGGTCAAACCGATCAGCAGGGGGAACAGGCCGCCGCCGATAATGAAGCCGAACGGCACCGTAAAGGAGACGGCCACGTTTTGAATATCCGCCGGGACTGCCCGTGACAATGCGGCAAAGCCGGCCGGAAAGAAGCAGGTCGCCAAAAGCGGCTGCAGGATGACGAAAAGAACGAGCCAGAGGTTGTGCGCTAACCCCAGAGCGATGGTTGCCAGCCCGGTGAGGAGAAAGACGCCGAAGATCGTCCGGTGGGCGCCGAACCGGTCCGAACTCCAGCCTGCCGCAAAAACGATAGCGGGGCAGCCTATTCGGGAAATGGAGATCAGCATATTGGCCCAGTTTCGATCGAGGCCCTTTTCAACGACAAGATAAAGCGGCAGCATGGTGTAAATACCGATGGTACCACCGATGCCGAGGCCGAACAGGAAGAGCATGATCCAAAAACCGCGATTTTTGAGCAGAACCCGGAAGGTTTCCAGTTTGGGCGCTTTCCCTGAGAAATCACCCCCCTTGCCGTACTTTGCATAGGCTCCCCCCAATAACAGGGAGACGATGCCTGTTGCGGCCAAAACGCCCCGCCAGGACAACCAGTTCAGCAGCCCCTCTGCAATCAGCGGAACGGTCAAAAAACTCAGTGTGGGTCCCAGTTCATGAATGGCAATGGCTTTGCCCCAATGGCTGCTATCGAGCTGCGCGGTCAGGGTGGCGATTCCCGATGCCAGATAGAGACCGGCAAAGAGACCCAGAAGGACGATAACGGCCCAGAAGGCCCATAGACTGTTGCAGCGGGAGGATGCTATCAGCGTCAGGCCGAGAGCAATGATAGAAATGAGGATCGTCTTGCGATGCGTAAACCGCGAAGAAATAAAGCCGGAACCGATAAGGCCGACGAAATACCCCAGGGACAACACCAGGAACAGGGAACCGGCTTCGCCATGGGAGAAGTGGAGCTCCTTCTCGATTGTCGGCATCATCGGCGCTATGATGATTCTGGCAACAAAATTCAGATAAAAGATTGCCGCAAGAAAAAAAAGCGTTCCCAGCTGGGAACGAAAAGGCGGCATCCGGTTTTGGCCGGGTTCAACGGTATGGGTGGGGATCACGGATAAATTTCCTTTCAGATAATGCCCCCTGTCGCTGCCTGAGCCGGAGGGCTCCGGAACCCCGCCAACGGGATCTTTGAAAGATGCCAAGGATGATGCCGGTGTTGACCTGCTGCCAATCCCGCCATGGCGGGACGACGCAGGTACCGGGGTTCTCCGGTTTCAGTTGCAACTCTTTGATGAAAAGTCAAGCGGGATTGGTTTTATCTCGGAGTTTTTTGATAGAAATTGCCGGGAGCTTTCCGAACGAAAGTACCCGCTGGCATCAATTCGAACAATGAGGCTCGAATGTCAGTTTTAAAAGGGCGGTTAAATGAAATCCCGGTATGATCAGGTCGGACCCGTTACTGGCCGTCAAAGATAATTTGTACAATTTGTCAACATGTCCCGTATTCCAAGCCCAATTGGCTAAGATGCTGAATTCCAGCCAATCGAGGGTTGCCAAAATGGAAAAGGGAGATCCGAGCGTTTCTGTTGACCTTCTTGTCAAATCATTGCTGGTTATGGGGTCGGATAAAAAAAGTATTGCCAAAGCTATAGCGTGAATCAATTCCATCTGTCTTCTATGCAGCACCCGCCCGGTATAGGTTATTACAGATAAAACTTCACTTCCAAACTTCGGTTGTGCCAAAACCTTGCGACAATGTAATTAGTACACGTGGTCAATGTCCCCCTTTACAAAACCCCGCATCTCGATTTGAGAAACGGGGTTTATTATTCATATAGCCTTTCTCCCTTGGTTAAGGTCGACGAAAACTATCAAATGAACAATTCAAGTATCATTAACATGGCGATTGTCAAGGATATTATAATGTTCGATGATGAAATGCGGATGCTCACCTATTTCCACTTAACACTTGCAGACCAAAAATAATGTCGATTAGGTCAAGCTTATTATCTCCATTCAAATCAGACATTGCAGAAATCTGGTTGTTTTTGTCTGAAATGGTCTGTTCTCTCGCTGCAATAATCACATCTTTAGTTGCTGCGATGTCATTTACTGCTTGATCAAATTGTTCTTGATTATACATTGATGAAATTGTCGAATTCAAATTTGATATAGTTTGGTTTTTTTGAGCTATGATCGCATCTTTTTCCTGCGTAATACTATTTATGTCTGCTTGGGTATACACGCTATTAGTTTTTTTGAGATAAACTGTGGTTGTACGATAATTGTAATAAGCATCATGCGACCTGTGGTTCAAAGTCATATCAGGGGATGAGAAGATATATGGCATTGACTGATAGCCGAAAACCTTTCCATATAAATTAATCTTATCTGTCCCAAACGTATAAGTCCCAAAGTCTGAATCAACATAGGTATAAGAGCTGTGAACATACCTCATACTAAAAATAATCATAGTATCGGTTATGACGCCACGACCATAAAGCCCTGTAGTCTCGCTACTATAAACAATTACGCCATTATCATACCGGGATATCCAGCTAACAATATCATAAACCCCTATTATATCCTTTTGGGTAACAGCAAGTACACTTGGAACTATAGATATCAGGAAGAACAAAACTACGAGTATAGACAAACATAATTTCTTCGCCATTTCAATCTCCTCTGCTATTCGAATGCCGAGTTATTGTTCATTCGTGATTTCTATGTGCCTAATTTCACTGCCCTTAACCTATGCGTCTATTTCAACACATTCCATACCATTCTCAAAATGGTTTGTGCCTCGTCTGTTTCCTCTGTCTTCCCATCTGCCATAGACAGGCAGTCATCCCTCAATTGCTGAAATCTGTCATCATTAAGTTGAACCAACCTATACTGGAGATACCGCCTCAAGGTCATTTCAAGGATCTTAATCTCATCTTCTTCAAGGTTTGCAACCCACCCGTGAAAAAGGGGACGTTGTGAAAAAGGGGACATGTTGACAAACCGTACTAACTCTTTGGTATTGTCCGCAAGCCTCACTGAAAACATAAAAACCCCGCATCTCTATTTGAGAAACGGGGTTTATTTTCCATATAGCCTCTCTCCCTTTGTTAAGGTCGACGAAAACTATCGAATGAGCAATTTTTTGAGTATCATTAACATGGCGATTGTCAAGGATATTATGATATTCTTAGTTATCCGTAGTTCCAGGGGTCGCGGACGTCTGCAAGTGGGATCACCCGGATCCTTTCAGTGAGACGATAAGCCGCTTTCCCGGGATAGACGACCCACAGCCGCTTTAATTTAAGGTCTGCAACTGCCGTCTGCATGGATCGGGTCAACCGGGGGGCGTCTTCATACTTGAATTCCACTCCCCAGCCTTGTCCACGCGCCTGCCAGAAAAGATCGAGTTCCGCGCCGGCGTGGGTGTTCCAGAAGTAGAGATCCCCATCTTCCTTTTCCAAGGTTCGGCAGACGCAATCCAGGGCAAAACCTTCCCAGGACGCGCCGAGACGGGGAGAAGCGTGCAGTTGCTCCGGGGTTTCAATAGACTGCAAGGCATGGAACAGCCCGGAGTCGCGTAGGTACAATTTCGGCCGCTTCACCAGACGTTTCCCGAGGTTGACAAACCAGGGCTGGAGGATGCGGACCATGAACGTACCCTCCAGAATATCGCAGTATTTCCGGACGGTCATGTCGGAGACGCCGAAAGAACGGCCCAGCTCCGCATAGTTCAGGATATGGCCGTGGTAATGGCTCAGCATGGTCCAGAAGCGGCGAAGCGTCCGAGCGGGAATTGTGATCCCCAACTGGGGAATGTCCCGTTCCAGAAAGGTCGTCACGTAGTGATTGCGCCAGAGCAGGCTCTCCTCGTCCGACGCCGCCAGAAATGACGGGGGCAGCCCTCCGCGCCACCACAGGGTCTTGATGGCATCAGGATCGATATCGCTGAGGCGGAACCCTCCCAATTGGAGATAGGCGATCCTCCCGGCCAGGGATTCCGAACTCTGGCGAATCAAATCCCGGGAGGCGCTTCCCAGGATGATGAACTTGCGACTTTTTCCCTGATCAACCAGATAGCGCAGAAGTGGAAAAAGGTCGGGCAACCGCTGAATCTCGTCGATGACGATGAGTCCCGTCAGGTCTTCCAGTGCGAGCTGCGGCTGTTCCAGACGGGCAAGATCCTGGGGATTTTCCAGATCGAAATAGGAATCGGCAGCGAGCGTTCGAGCCAGTGTCGTTTTTCCGTACTGCCGGGGGCCAAGAATCGCCGTGACGGGAAATATAGACATGAGCTTGGTTAATGTGGCCTGATCCGTTTTTCTGTCGATAAAGTTCATGGGTGCAGCCTAAACCATGTGCCTTGAAAAATCAAGCTCCGTATATGATATTTCAATGAAGAGGAACGGATTCCGGATCCGCTGACAGGGAGCAGCTTGTGTTGAGCAATTAAGTTAAGTGTATGTCTTCAAGACCGGCCGGAGATTTTAGCTGTCGCCAACGAATTCAGCAGGTGAATCCGATCCGGATCAGCTTTTCCGGGAATGTCATCCGCTATGGATATGATATTGACACTTCCGATGTCCCTTTGTTATGGTGACACGAAAAAAATCCCTATTTGTTATAGATACTTAGTCATTCAAAAGGAGTCCGTCCGATGAACATAGGCGAATGGATTTTCAAGCGGGCCCTGACCTGCCCGCAGCGGCCTTTTTTAAAAGATGAAGGCCGGGCATATACCAACCGGGAGTTCAATGCCCGGGTGAACCGGACCGCCCGGGCTCTGGCGGCGCTCGACGTTAAAAAGGGGGAGCGGGTGGCTGTCCTGATGGTCAACGCCAGTGAATTTCTGGAAATCTTCTTTGCCTGCGCCAAAACCGGCGCCGTCATCGTACCCATTAATTTTAAACTGACGCTGCCGGAGATCCGTTACATCATCAGGGACGCCGCGCCCCGCGCTTTGGTCTATTCCGCCCAATTCGCTGAAAAGGCGGAGGGGCTCAAAGCCGTAGCGACGGCGGTCAGACATTATTTAAAACAGGGCGGGGACAAATTAACGGGCGATCCCTTGCTTTCGGATTTTACGGCCGGATTTACGGATGAAGAGCCGGTTCCCGCGGCGGAATTGACGCTGCAGGACCCTCTTGTGATTATGTACACGTCCGGGACAACCGGCGATCCCAAGGGAGCCGTGCTGTCGCATGAAAACTTCCTTTTCGGGGCGATCCATTCCCTGATCGGCTACGGCATCGATCACACCTGCAAATCCCTTGTAATCGCCCCGCTCTTCCATATCGGAGCGCTGGCCGCCTCGGCAACCCCGGTCATTTATACCGGCGGCTCGCTGGTCCTCAAAAGTTTCGACAACCCTTCGGAGGTGGTCCAGCTTATTTCCTCGGAAAAAATCAATTACATGTTTGCCGTGCCGGTGATGTTCGACATGATGGCCAAAACCCCCGCCTGGGAGGCGGCTGATTTTTCCCACGTGAATTTTTTCATCGCCGGCGGCGCTTCCATGCCCGTTCCCCTGATCCGCAAGTATCAGGAGGAAAAGGGCGTCCGCTTCGCCCAGGGGTACGCCATGACCGAAACGTTGCGATTGACCTCTCTCGATCTCGATGACGCTATCCGCAAGGCCGGATCGGTGGGCAAGGAGGTGTTTCACACCCATTTGCGGATCGTGGATGACGGCGGCAGGGATGTGCCGGCAGGGGAGGTGGGCGAGATCGTGGTAAAAGGGCCGACGGTTTTTTTAAAGTACTGGAATAAAGAGCAGGTGACCCGGGCGGCTTTTTGCGATGGGTGGTTCTACAGCGGCGATCTGGGGAAACGGGACAGCGAGGGGTTTCTTTATATCGTCGGCAGAAAGATCGATATGATTATCAGTTCGGGGGAGAACATTTATGCCGCCGAAGTGGAGCGTGCGATCGAATCGATCCCCGGGGTAGCGGCGGCGGCGGCGGTCGGGATGCCCGATCCCAAACGGGGTGAAGTGGTGGCGGCCTTTGTTATGTTGAAAGAAGGTGCGGTAATGACCGAGGAAGGGCTGATCGAAGGTCTCCATGAAAAGATTGCACACTTTAAGATGCCCAAAAGGGTGGTTTTTGTAAAAGAATTTCCCCACAACAGCGCCGGGAAAATATTGAAATGGAAGCTCAAGGCTGGAACTGCCCCACAATAGGATTCAAGGGGTCAAGGGTTCAAGGATTCAAGTGAAATGCAAAAAAGCTGTGAAGCTGATGAGCTGTTAAGCAAAAGATATTGTGGTCGGAAATCTTGGGGTGTGAATCTTCTCAACAGCTATTGTTGACCATCGAATACTGGAACCCTTTTTGTATTTTGGTGTTTGAAAATTTCTGAAGATGAGACGAGGCGGATGATGGCAAAAAAAGGACTTAAAGAAGCGGTTCGTAAATACGCAATCCAACAGGGCGCAGATCTGGTCGGTTTTGTATCAACCGAGCATTTAAATGAAGTAACGCCGACAGAATTTAAACCCGCCCGCTTGTGGCCGGAAGCAAAAACCGCGATATCCATCGGCAAGCGCCTGCTGCTCGGCGCCATCGCGGTGGGTACCGGCGACATGGTGCAAAATGCCCGCTGGGTTGCGTGGCGGACGAATGAGTATCTTAACCGGCGCGCCATGGAAGTCGGTCATTTTCTGGAGCGCCGCGGCGCCAGAGCCCTGCCGCTTTCAAACGGAACGATGGCGGATCCCGACTGGCGAAACCTCGGCATTTTCGGAGAGCTTTCCCACCGCCATGTGGCGGCCGAAGCCGGCCTGGGAACCATCGGCGTGCCGACCTTTTGCGTGACCCCGCAGTTCGGCCCCCGGGTCTATTTTAATACGATCCTGACCGATGCGGTGCTGGAGCCGGACCCCCGCCTTGACTTCGACCCCTGCGGCACGAGTTGTAATGAATGCGTCAAGGCCTGTCCCAACGGCGCCATTGCCCGGGGGCGAAAGACCATCAGAAAGACGCGCTGCATCCCCCTGGCCATGCCCCATGGCGTGGTGCCGCTGCAGAAGTATATTCAAAGCGTTTTTGAGGCCGGAGATCCTGCCGCCCGCAGGGAGCGGATTGAGGATTTTGATTTTGCACGCCTGCACCGGGCGCTGGTGCAGGGCGTCGGCACGATTGCCGGGTGTTTTCATTGTCTGGCGGCTTGTCCGGTGGGGAAAAAATAAAATATCGCAAGGCGGAAACAAATGAACACTGGAAAAACCGATACGCGCTTCCCGGAAATCATCGTTTCCGACGGGGATATCAGCCTGGAAGATCTGATGGCGGTTTCCTATAGCGGCCGGCGGGTCCGTCTTTCAGCGGATGCGGCCTGGCGCGACAAACTGCAGCGGGGCCGCGCCGCGCTCGAGCAGTCGCTGTCTGCGGGGGATCGGATTTACGGCGTAACCACGGCGGTGGGGCACGCCTCGTCCCGAACCATCGATCCGGGGCATACCCGGGAGTTTGCCTACCAGATCATCCGGCAGCACGGGTGCGGATTGGGGGAGGCTTTTTCCGAGGAGGAGGGGCGCGCCATCCTATTTACCCGACTGGTAAGCCTTGCCAAAGGTTATTCCGCGGTGCGGCTGTCGCTTCTCGAAGCCCTGTGCAACCTGCTCAACCACGGCGTGATCCCGGTCATCCCCTCCCTGGGGTCGGTGGGCGCTTCCGGCGATCTGACGCCCCTTTCGTACCTGGCAGCGGTCTTGGCAGGAGAGCGTGAGGCGTATTACGGCGGGGAAGTGCTGGCGGCCGATGCGGCGCTGAAGCGCGTTGGGCTCGAACCCCATGATTTTGTGCCCAAGGAATCCCTGGCGATTATGAACGGCACGTCCGTAATGACCGCCATCGGCAGCATTACCGCGGCGCGCTTTGGGCGCACCCTGTCCCAATGTGAGCGGGCCGCAGCGCTGGCGGCCGAGATCCTCCTGGGCCGGTCCCAGGCGTTTCATCCGTTGCCCCACCGGCTCAAGCACCACCCCGGTCAGATTTGGGCGGCCGCGGCCATCCGCGCGGCCATCAGCGGCAGCCGGCTGATGGACAGCGCCCCGGAAAAAGGGCGCAGCATTCAGGATCCCTACTCGATCCGCTGTGCGCCGCACGTGATCGGAGCGGCGCGGGACGCCCTGACGTGGGCCGGCGATCTGCTGCAGCGGGAGCTGAACAGCGTCAATGACAACCCGATCGTGGATCCGGACGGGCCGGAGACAATCTTTGCCGGCAACTTCTACGGCGGCCATGTGGCCCTGGCCATGGATCTGGTCAAGACTGCGGCTGCATCCGTGGCAGACCTGCTCGACCGGCAATATGCCCTGCTGGTGGACTCCCGTCTTAATTCCGGCCTGCCTGAGACGCTGGTGAGCTATGAAGGGTGCGGTTTGAAAGCCCTGCAGCTGACATGCAGCGCGCTGACGGCCAGGGCGGTGCAGCGCTCGGCGCCGGACACGGTTCTTTCCAGGCCCACAGAGGCGCACAATCAGGATAAAGTCAGCATGGGTCTGCATGCGGCCCTTAATGCGGCGGAAATCACCATCCTGGTGCAGCAGGTGCTGGCCACTGAATTGATTGCGCTTTCAAATGCTGCCGCACTGCGAAACGAGGAACTGCTGTCACCGGCGGGGAGGCGCTTTCTCGGCCGTATCCGGATTTTTTCTCCTGTTCTGGAATGTGATCGACGGCTGGACCGGGACCTGGAAAGGTTGACACGGGCGATCGATCAGGGTTTGGATTCAACGGAAGCCGGCCCTTCCTGACGGTTCATGCCGTTTGCGATCAACCGGACCTGGGCGGTGAGGGTGAGGAGAAAAGCCGCCTCGGGCTGTTTGCCCCTGCAAAGCGTATGATACGCAGACGCTGTAATCCGCCGGACGACTTTTTCCTCCTGCATCTGTGCCTCTTTCAGGTATTGCTCGATCATTTTCCGGAACGTCCTGCAGTCGGCCACAGCGACAGCGAAAAATCTTTCGCTGTCCGCTTCAGAGATTACGGAGTGATGTCCCAGCACGATGGTTTTTGGCGCTTTTTTCCGGACCCGCTCGATGGAGTCGAGATAATCCTCATAGCCGGATATAAACTGGGGCGCCACCCGGAAACTATCTCCCGGAATGATTCCGAGCGCGTCGCCCGCCACCGCGGCCTTAAGATGAGGCAGAAAGAAGCTCAGACAGTCGGGCGTGTGGCCGGGGGTGGCGATGATTTCAATCGAGGCCCCGCCGCCCAGATCGACAGACTCCCCGTCATTAAGAATCCGTTCAACCGTCAGCGTGC
>ENA-OSEO01003603-OSEO01003603.1-sediment-metagenome-genome-assembly--contig:-NODE-3603-length-17888-cov-3.477289_pt1 | contig 17888 bp, 12 predicted proteins | sample MGYA00237883_ERZ534232 | MGnify/ENA metagenome assembly ERZ534232
CGGGTCCGGCAGCACCTTTACGGTGCGGCTACCCCTGCTGTCGGTGTCGGACTAAGGGAAAGACACCCCGGGCCGATTCCAAAACCGGACAGATGATGTGCTGCAAACCCGGACAGTTTATTTGTTCCCAACAGTCCGGGTTGACAATCCCCAGCGATTCATCTAATAGTGGGCTTACAGGTGCAGACGCTCAATAGGGAATCCCGTGAAAATCGGGAGCGGTCCCGCCGCTGTAATCGGGTACGAAATCTGCAGAATGCCACTGTTTCGGGGCCAAACGGGATGGGAAGGGGCAGAGAGTAGGACGACCCGAAAGCCAGAAGACCTGCCTGTGCGGACAGCGTGTCGTTTCATTGCGGTTTACAGTGGAAATGACAGGTTTTTGAAAGGGATCAAGAAAGCTGGGTGCAGCCCTTCAAACCCGAACGGTTTGGAGGGTTTTTTTTTCGCGGGCGCGATAAAGACCCTCGATATACAGGCGGTAATGCATTGATTCACCAGAGACTTTTCAGATCCTTCGGCGTTCAACTGACGCTGCTTGCAGCCGCGCTCTTTGCGGTGGTGGTGATCTCGGCCGGGATGGGGTATCTGAAGATCCCGTTTTGGGATGTACTGAAAATCATTGCGGCAAAGTCCATGGGCCAGGAGCGTTTGCTCGCGGGAATGGACCCGCTGTTTCCGGTGGTGGTCGGGGATGTCCGGTTGCCGAGAATCCTGACCGCGGCAGCGGTCGGCAGCGGGCTGGCCCTATCCGGTGCGGTCTTCCAGGGGATTCTTTTAAACCCGCTTGCCGATCCCTATACCCTGGGGGTGTCTGCAGGCGCCGCCTTCGGTGCCTCCCTGGCCCTGTTGTTGAACATCGGATTCCTGGGTGGCTATTCGGTACCGGTGTTTGCGTTCCTGGGCGCAGCCGGCACCCTGCTGGTTGTGGTCTATCTGTCGGCCACCGGTCCCGGGTTCTCATCCAACAGCCTGATCCTGTCGGGGGTCATCGTGGCCGCCATTCTTTCTGCGGGCATCAGCTTCCTGAAATATATCGCCGATGAGCAGGTATCGGTGATCATCTTCTGGCTCATGGGGAGCTTCGCCTCCAGGACGTGGATGGATGCAATGACCACTGTCGGGTGCGTGGGGATGGGTTTTGCCGTGTTTGTTTTTTTCGCCCGGGATTTGAACGTCATGTCGCTGGGGGATCGAACCGCCTCCTCTTTGGGGGTCGACACCAGGCGGGTTACCGTGATCCTGCTGGTGACCGCCTCGTTGATTTCCGCGGTGTGCGTATCGGTATCGGGCATCATCGGCTTTGTGGGGCTGCTGGTGCCGCATATGGTCCGGTTGCTGACCGGTCCGGACAATCGCAGGCTCATCCCCGCCGTCTTGCTCGCGGGCGCCCTGCTGCTGTTGTGCGCCGACACGGTGACACGGGCCGTTTTGCCTTCGGAAGTTCCCATCGGTGTACTGACCGCGCTGATCGGCGGTCCTTTCTTCTGCTATATCTTCCGGAAGCGGCAGGTCAGGGTGGAAGGCTGAGCGCCATGGCCTATGAAGTGGACAATATCCGCTTTGCCTACACGGACAAGCCCGTGATCGAGGGGATTTCCGTGTCGCTGGCCCGGGGGCGGTTTTACGGCATCGTCGGTCCCAACGGTTGCGGCAAGAGCACCCTGCTGGACCTTCTGGTCGGGCACAAGACACCGGCCAGCGGATCGATCCGGTACAACGGAAGAGATCTTGCGGCATACGGCAAACGCGAACTGTCCCGGCAACTGGCGCTGGTTCCGCAAAATTTCTATATCAACTTTCCCTTCACCTCAAGGGAAGTGGTGATGATGGGCCGCTATCCCCACATGCCCCGATTCGCCCGGCCTTCTGCGGAAGATATCCGGGTGGTGGACGAGATCATGGAAAAAACCGGCACCGAGGGTTTCAGCCATCGATTCATCACCGAATTGAGCGGGGGAGAACGGCAGCGGGTGGTGCTGGCCCGGGCACTGGCCCAGGCGACACCGTTTATTTTTCTCGACGAGGCGACATCCAATCTGGATGTTCAGCACACCCTGGGGCTGCTCAACATCATCAAAGGGGCCGTCGAACGAAAGGAGAAAACCGTGGTCGCCGTGATGCAGAATCTGAATCTGGCCGCCCTCTATTGCGATGCGCTCATGTTTATGAAACAGGGAAGGATCACCGCATTCGGTCCTGCCGAAGCGGTTCTTTCCGCGGATACCATCCGCTCGGTGTTCCATGTCGAGGCAAAGGTCTATTACGATGCCTATGCAGCGTCCAACCAGATTGTGTTCAGGCGGTAGCCGGTGAGGTGCACCCAAAAATACCTTCTGGCCTCGGTGGCTTTTGTGCTGCTTTGCTCCGGGGTGCCGCTTCCCATCGGATCCGCCGGGGCAGCGCCCCTTCGGATCGAGGCGCAGTCCGCCTTCACCGACCAGGGGGGAAGACGCATTTCCGCTGCAAACGGATTCGAGCGGATCATATCGCTCTACGGCGCCCATACGGAAAACCTGTTTTTCCTCGGTGCCGGGAGCCGGACGATCGGGGTTTCCCGAAGCGAAGCCTATCCGCTCGAAGCCCTGACCCGGCCGGTATTCTCCTACCATGACGACCCGGAGAAATTCCTTGGGGCAAGGCCGGATCTGGTGCTGATCCGCCCCATGATCGACCGCGGGTATCCCCAGTTTGTCCAACGGCTGGAAAAAAGCGGTATCACCGTGGTGAGCCTCCAGCCGGGGACCCTCGACGAGATGTTTGTCTACTGGGAAATCCTTGGCATGTTGACCGGAAGGCAGCGTGCCGCAGCAAGGATGATCGGCGAGTTCAACGCCGCCATCGATGCCTGCAGGGCGCTCACAGCGGCCATCCCGGTCAAGAAGAAGGTCTATTTCGAGGCCATCCATGGAAAGATGAAGACCTTTTCTCCGGCAGCCATGCCGATTTTTGCACTCCAGACCGCAGGCGGAATCAATCTGGCGGAAGATGCCCAACCGGTTCGCGACACCAATATCGCCGCCTACGGCAAAGAGCGGATCCTGTCGCATGCCGCCGACATCGATGTCTATCTCGCGCAATCCGGCGCCATGAACCGGCCGACACCGGCGATGATTCAAAACGAGCCCGGTTTCCAGGCCATCAAAGCGGTGCGGGAAAATCAGATCTTTATTGTGGACGAAACGCTGGTGTCGCGCCCGACGTTTCGGCTTCTCGAGGGGATCTTTCGGATCGGATCGATTCTCTATCCGGAGGTTTTCACCGAGACGATCCGGGACCGGATCATCCCCGGGGGGAAATGAGGCAGGTCGGTTGAGCGTAACGGAAACTCCTTTATTAACTACGAAATACGCGAAAGACACGAAAACGGTTTGAGAAGGATTGCCATCTTATATTGCGAGGGTCGTGGTTTCGCGGCTTCAAACAGCTGGTTTGACATCCGGGTGTAAAGGGAATCACATGGAAACGCATACAGGAACCTTTTTCGGGATCGGGGTCGGTCCGGGGGATCCGGATCTGATCACCCTCAAGGCCGTCAAGATCTTGCAGCAGGTCGATGTCGTCTTTGCCGCTGCATCCACCAAGAACAACCACAGCCTGGCGGTCAACATCGCAAAACCCCACATCCCCGATGCCACCCCGATCCTCCGGCTCGCCTTTCCCATGACCACCGACCGGGCCGTTGCGCAAACCGCATGGGAGGCGCACGCCCGCAGGATATACGAATTTCTGGAAAAGGGGCTGAGCGCCGCTTTCCTGACCCTGGGGGATCCGATGACCTATTCCACCTACGGGTACGTGCTCCGGTATATGCGGCGGATCGATCCCCGGATCTGCGCGACGACGGTGCCGGGAATCACCTCCTACCAGGCGGCCGCGGCCCGGATCAACCAACCCCTGGTGGAGGGTGAGGAGTCGCTGCTGGTGGTATCCGGCGCCCGGGGGGGAAACCGGCTCCGCGAGCTGAGCGTCAAACCGGAGACCGTCGTGTTTTTGAAAGCCTACCGGAACATCGCGGATATCGCCCGGGCCATCGACGAAGCCGAGCCGGGCTATCGGTGCACGGGCATCTGCAAATGCGGGCAGCCGGACGAAAAGGTTATCCAAGACCTGGCCGACCTGGAGGGCCGGTGCCCGGATTACTGGACCCTGATCATCGCCAAGCAGAGACAATGAGAGCGGTCCTTCCGTTTCATTGATCCTCTCCTGCAAATTTTCCCCTTCGATTCAAGGGATTGAGACCAGAGCCGATAGTAAGAGGGGGAAATGGAGAATGACGATCCGGGTGGGATGAAGATCAGGTGCCGGCGGCAGGGTCGGTCCGAAAATCAGAGGAGGGCATCATGGGAAAACCGCTACAGGAAGGCTTGAGAGGGCTGATAATAGGTATCCTATTTTTCGCAGGCTGCCAAACCGCCGAACAGCAGGTCAACCCACCGGCTGTGCCTGTTGACGCCCCAGCGGCCTCGGAAACCGGCAAAACCGGTCAGCCCGGCCCGATGCCGTCGCGATCGCTTTTCGCCGATCGGATCGTTTTTTCGGACACCTTCGACGACAACCGTCACAAATGGACGGAAAAGGAGGATAAGCAGGTCGAGATTGCGCTCCGTTCCGGGGAATACCGGATCGAACACAAGCCGAAGACCGGGGCATGGATGGAGACGGTGGCTTCCGTGTTCGAATACTGGGAAGATTTCACCATCGAGACCACCATCGCCCGAAGTAGCGGGGTCGACAACCATGGTTACGGCATCGTCTGGGGGGGCAGGGACAACAAGAACTACTACTGCTTCATGGTGTCGGGAGACGGCCATTACAAATTCGCAAAGATTTCAAGCGGAAAATGGACCGATTTCATCAAGTGGAAAAAATCAGAGCATATTCGAACAGGGTTTTCGGAAAACAAATTGACCGTCAAAAAGATCGGGACCCAATACGAATTCTACATCAACGACAATCGGGTGGCCACCCACGGTGTGGAAACGTTTTTCGGGAATCATCTGGGATTCATCGTAAACCGCAACATGCAGATCCGGGTCCATGACATTACGGTCACCGGTAAATGGAACATATCCCAGATCTATGGCATCATTAAAATCGAAGCGGAAAAAGGCAGTCCCTACCACCAGGCCCTGCTGGGGGAAGCCTACCGCAGGGGGTATCCGTTCAAGGAAGACGATGCGGAAGGGGCGCGACTGATCCAGCTGTCCGCTGAAAAAAGCCATCCCTTCGGCCTGTTCAAACTGGCCGGGCTATATGAAAATGGGGAAGATTTTGAGCACGATGCAAAAAAGGCCGAGGCCCTTTACAAAGAGGCGTTTCCCGGGATCCTGTCCCTGGCCGAGGCCGGGGATGCGTTCGCCCGGGATTACCTCGGGGACATCTACTATAATGGATACGGAACCGAAAAAGACTTCAAACAGGCCAAACAATGGTACGAAAAAGCCGTCGCACAGGGAAACTACCTGTCCCGCTATATGCTCGGCGTTTTTTATGCCAACGGCCAAGGGGTTGCAAAAGACTACGACAAGGCCCTGCCGTACTTTCTCAACGAAGCCCGAAAAGGGTATTATTTGGCCCTGTACGCCGTGGGGGTGTTCTACGATAACGGCTGGGGGGTCAAGGAGGACAAGAAGGCCGCTAAGGGCTGGTATGAGCGGGCCATTGTGATCAACGACTACCACAACGCCCTCAACAACCTGGCCCGGTTCTACCAGTGGGGATTGGCCGATACCCAGGTCGATCTGGTCAAAGCCCGTGAGATGTTCAAAAAGGCCGCGGAGAAAGGAAACCAGAAAGCCCCCGCAAACTATGCGAATATGCTCAAAGCCGGCGAGGGCGGGCCCAAGGACGAAAAAGAGGCCGTCACATGGTATCGCAAAGGCGCGGAAAAAGGAGACGAGCGCGGGATGCGCGAGCTTTCCGTCCTTTATTTTGAGGGGAAGGGGGTCGAGAAAGATCCTGCCAAAGCGATCAAATACGCCTATTTCGGCGCCCGGGATGGGGACGTGGCCGGAACGGCGCGTCTGGATATTTACGACATCAAAAGCGGCCTGCTGTTTCCGGTCCGCATCACCTGGAAAAAGGATACCCGTCCAAAGGATAACCTCGAGCTGGACCAACTGGTCCGGCGCGCGGTGGAGGGGTATCAAGCCGGCATGACCGACATCGGCCGCAGCCTGTTTAAACAGGCTGTGGCACTGGATGCCGGGATGCTGTACAAGGACAATGTCTGGGCCGCGGTGTATAAAAACAGGCTGCCCATGTCGCTGGTCAGCGAACTGCTGACGGCATTGAAGGAGACGATGCAGGACAGGCCCGATTACTGGTTCTTTTACGCCCACGGCGCCGTGCTGGCCGGCCAGCCGGCCCTGGCGCTTCCGGCCGCAGAGCGGATGGAATCCGCAATGGCCCGCAACCCGGAAGACGACGTCGCAAAGATGCTCAATCCCCTGCCCGGCCTGCTGAAGGCCGCTGCCATGGTGCAGATGGGAAAGGCCGAAGACGCCTACAAGATGCTTTTTGCTGCCAGACAGGCGGGAAAGCCGGATCCGGCGCTCATTTGGTTTATCAACAAATGGCTGAAACCGCTGCTAAAGGATAAGAAAAAACTCGCCTTTGTTTTGGATATCCATGAAAACCAGTTTGCAGAAGAATTTACAGAGTACCCCCAGCAGTCGTACCACCACCCGGTCAGCGGCACGCTGATCCAGGCGGTCGGCGCCGCGCCCAAGTTGGAAACGGAGCCCAAACCGGAAATGCCTGAGCGGGCTCAGGAGGCACCGGCCCCTCAGGCGCCTGTCGAAACGCCGAAGTCGGCGCCCAAGGCCAAGATCATCGACTAGCGGGGCGGTTGCCGTAGACCCGATGAAACAGCGGGTATCGGTGACCGTGCGGATCCTGTATCCGATTATTTTTCAGGGAGGAGGAATGAACCGTCTTCATCATGCCGGTCTTTTCCGTGCAAGGGTCCTTTGCGGCGCGATCCTGTTGGGGATCGTTTCGGCCGTTTGCGGCTGGGCCGGCTCGGATGCGGTCGGGTGGAACAACAAAGGGGTGCAATACCTCAACGCCCGCAATTACCCGGCGGCCGTCGATGCCTTTAACCAGGCGGTAAAGATCGATCCCACACTGGTTATCGCTTGGTATCACCGGGGATTGGCCCATTACCGGTCGGACAAGCCGGCCCGTGCCGTCGCCGACCTGAGCCGCGCCATCGGGCTGAAGCCGGACGATGCCGACGCCTATCTTTATCGGGCCCATGCGCAGCTCCGATTGAACAGAACGGAGGATGCCTTAAAGGACTATTCCGAGGCCATCGGGCTGAAGCCGGACGACGCATACGCCTATGGGTCAAGAGGGCTTGTCTATTCCCGGATGCGAAAATACGCACAGGCTGTCGCCGATTTCTCTGAGGCCGTCGCACGCGATCCGGGCTCAGCCGTGGATCATTTCAACCGCGGCGTGACCTATCAGAACATGGGCGACAATGTGCGTGCGCTCGCCGACTATACGGCGGTGATCAAACTCAAGCCGGACCACGCCAAGGCTTATTTTTACCGCAGCGAGGCCAACGAGGCCCTGGGCCATGCGGCCGCAGCCTATGCCGATGCCAAAGCGGCGGCAGATCGGGATCCGGGTAACAGCGCCTACACGGCCCGGCTGGCCGGCCTTTCTCCGCCGGACGGCGACAGCGCCAAGCAACAGAAAACGAAGAAGGAGGCGCGTGCGGCGGAGCCGGCAAAGGAAATCGCCTCCTCGGTTCAACTGCATACGACCGAGGGTGGATACGACGATATTGCCGGCTACCTGTACCGGCGCGCGGCGCAAGACTATGAAACTTGGAAGCAATCCGGAAACGCGATCCATTTCCACAACGCGCTGTTTCACATCAACTCGGCGGTGAGCATCGATCCGGGAAACAGCGAGTACTGGTTTTTTCAGGGCATGCTCTATGCCGCGCTCACATCCGATCCGCTGTACATGGCCAAAGCCGCAGACAGCCTGATCCAGGCCGTGGAGATCGATCCCGGGCACGGCCGCGCCCAGCTCCTGCTGGCCCAGGTGCTCCAGGAGCAGGGAAATTTCTCCCTGGCCGTCGAGCAGTACCGGTTTCTGATCGAAAAAGACGCGAACATGGTCACCGGTCTGGTGCTGGGTCCGCTGGCCCTTTGTTTCATCGCAGCCGGCAGCGCCGAGGCAGGGGTGCGGTATTTTCAGACCCTGTCTGGACGGTATCCCGAGTCTGCCGCGGTGAAAACCACGCTGGCGGTGCTGATGAAACAGAACAACCAGATGGCCCTTGCCAAGAAACAGCTGGAGCAGATCATCGAAAACAAGCTCGGCCCGCCTGCGGAACAGGCCTATGCCCGGGACCTGCTGGCCCAATGGCATAAGGAGGGCGGCCGATGAGACGATACACTGCTTTTCCGATGCCGCTCATCTGGGTCTGTTTGCTGGTCCTGATGACCGCGGCACCGGCCTTTTCCTGGACCCTGGAGCTGATGAAAGCCGCAGAGGCGGTAAGCGCCGGAACGGCCGAGCCACACCAGAAGGCCCTGGTGTTCAAGCACAACTCGGAAATCAACCAGATGCGGATCAAGGGGGCCGAGATCATCGAGCTGGTCGACGGCCAGAAGATTCGCCATGCGATGTCCGATGCCGTCTACCAGAAGTGCCAGCAGGTTTATGCCGAAAAGAACGCGGAAATCGCCAAGAAAGCCGCCGCCGAGCACGGGGCGGAGATGGCGGTGCAGAAGCGGGACCTGGCCAAACCCTGGGATGCGGGCACCGATTCGGACTACATCACGGACGCCAAATCCGCGGACCAGGTCAAAAAGATTCGGGAAGCCTACAACCGGATGGCCGCCGAATATCTCAAAGACGGCGGCGTGGATCCGGGAGATGTCGATTACGCCAAAAAAAACGATGTCGATTTCATGGCCGATCCCAAAGGGGTGCCCAAAGCGGAGTTCGAAAAGATCGCCGTTGAAAACAACGATGCCTACAAGCGACCCGAGGCGGCCGCCTACGAGGCCAAGTCCCGGTCCGGAGAAGCGCCGAGCTTCGACGAGATCATCGCCTACAAGGACGAGATGGACGATTTCGTGCAAAAGAAGACCGGCGAGATCGAAGAGATATCAAAACAGCTCCGGGACCATCAGAAGCAGTATGCGGATCCTGCCTCCGAACCCCGGGACGTCTACGAGAAACGGATGGCGCTCGAGGCCAAGCTCCAACAGAAGCAGGCCCAGAAAAGCAAGTACCACGACCGGGCCCAGAATGCGACTCTGGAGATGGCCAAACAGGCCGGGGATGCCGGCGTCAAACCGTCGGATCAATCCGATCTTCCGGCCGAAGGCAAGAAGCGAGCGCCATCGGCTGACGTGACCCAGAAGCAGCGCCAGATCACATCCGCAACCGCGGATGCGGCCTCCGGGCACCTGGCGTATCTGGACACCTTGAATGAAACCCGGGTCCTGGGCCAACTCGCCAACCGGAACCCGGACAAAATCGCGGACTACAAACAGCGCATCCTGCAAAAGAGCGAAGGCCTGACCCCAAGCCAGAAAGGGGAGATCATCGCCCGGCTTCAGGAGACCGGGGCGTCGGAGAAGCTGGTAAAAGAAGTCCTCCAGGAGATGCAGAAACCGTCGGAACCGACGGGCGCCGACGATGCCCTGCGACTCAAGCCCCCGGAGTCTCCCGGTGAAGTCGGAAAACAGACCGCCGCTGACCCTTCCGGCAAGGCCAAGACCCCGGAAGTCGTCTCCGAATGGATCAAAACCGGGACCGCCCCGAAGACCCCCAGGCTTCAGCGGACCGGGGATGCGGCCGGCATCATCGGCGATCTCATGAGCATTCAAGACAGTCTCGAGAAGGCCGAGCAGGGCCAGCATCTGTTTATCAACATCGAGCAGGGGGACAGCGAGGCGGTCAAGAACCTGAAAAAGACCGCGGTGGCCGCCCTGGAGCTGGCCCCCATACCGATCATCGACGCGCTCGAACGGGGCTGGGCCGTGGATGAGGAGGAAAAGCGGTACATCCTGGAGCAGATCAAACAGGGAAAGACGGTCAATCCGGTGACCAGCTTCCTGCGGGTGACCGGAAAGACCGTCTGGCGGAGCGTGGCCTCGATGACCGTCGATCCCCTGATCCTGGGGTACGATGCGGCCGTGGAAGGCAAGAACATGGCCGGGGACATCTGGCAGAACTGGGAAGACGACGAGATCCGGGCGACCTCCGCCCAACTGCAGGATCGGAAGTTCGAAGAGATCATCGCCCGTGCGGGGAAAATGGATCTGGCCTTTATCCTTGCGCGGCGGAATGCCTATGACGGGCCGCTGCTGATCGGAGAGGTGAGACCCGGCGACGTGCTGGCCTTCCAGTTGGAAAAAAACGACCGGTGGACCGATGCCTACCAGAGCCGATGGGAGATCGCGGGTCCCAAGAAGCAGAATCTAGGGCAAACCGGACAGGTGCCGGCGTCGTCTCCCAAAGCCAACCGGCTCAAGTTCAAGTGCGAGGATTTCCCCCCCGGACCCTACACGGTGACGTTCCGGATGTTCGACGCCGCGTCCAAAGAACAGATGGATTTCAGGACCTATGCCTTCACCGTGGCCGAACCGGAAGAGATCGGGTTGGGCCCCATCGCGGCCACCCTCGAAACCTTCGACGGGCCGGCCTTGGGGGATTCGGCCAGGGTGGGGGATATTCTGGCCTTTCAGGTGAAACGGATCGGCAAGTGGGACGACACCCACCAGGTGGAATGGCTGGTCAACGGACAGACATACAAGAAGCAGCCTGCCTCCGATCCCAAGATTCATATGCTTCGGTTCGACTCGGACGGTCTATCCCCGGGCCGCTACCAGGTGGCGGTCCGGGCACTGGCCGGCAAAAAGATCGTGGCCCACGAGAAGGTCGGCTTTACCCTCAAGTCCGAATCCGCTGTAACCGCGCTTCCGGAATTCAGCATCCGGGCATCGGTGGGTGATTTTGGGGGGCCGCCGCCGGCCGGGCCGGTACAAAACGGCGACCGGCTCTGCTTCCAGGCGGATGTGGAACATCCCCAGGCGGATCCGAAGCCGGTTACCAACCTTTATTGGCAGATCTATGACGGCAACGGAAAAGCGATTAAAGGACTGAGCCGCCAGGTCCAGGCCTACGAATCCGGGGCGGTCAAGACCTATCGATACGATGTCTTGCTGAAGGACATGGAAAACGGAACCTACACCGTGGGGCTCACCCACTACCTGGCGGATGATCCCAAGGTCAAAACCCAGAGCGCTTATCCGTTCAAGGTTTTTCAGCCCATCCGGATCGAGCGGCTGGTGGTCGCGGACAGCGCGGAAGGGACTCGGCATATGGAGGCCCTCTATCCGGACCAGGACGCGTATCTTTTCGTCTATTACCGGCTTGGGGAAGGGATCGATACCATCCGGGCCGAACTCTCCGTCCAAGACGCCGAATCCGGCGGGGTCATCGAACAGCTCATCGACGCGGCACGCCCCCGAAAAGAGGGCCCGGCGGACCAGCGGGTGGGGCTCTTGCTGCCCAAGGGTAAGGTCAAACTCGGTCAGAAGGTGATCTTTTCGGCCGCGCTCACGGCTGCCGGCGGCGGTATCCAGAAAGAGAGCACCGCCTTTACGGTGGAACCCTATCGGATTTCTTTGGATATGCCGAATCGGTTGGCGTCCGGCGACAGCGGGCAGTTCCGGATCCAGGTGCCGGAGAAATTTACCCCGCCCTTCGAGGTGGTCCTGAATCCGACGGCCGGTCTTTCTTTAGGGCACACGCCGGGGCAGCTCTCCGGGACTCTTTCCGGGATCTCCCAGGATCGTCCGCTTTCAGCCCAACTCTACGTGACGGTGACCGATTCGGAAGGCCGGGTGGGAAAAGCCGAGGGCCGGGTGGCGATCCAACCCAAAGAAGCGGAACCGGTGTTCCAGGAACCCACCGCGCCCAAGTCGACCCATGGGGCTGCCAAGCCCGGGCAAACGCCGGCATACACAAAACCACCGGCATCAAAAACCGTGGTCGACTACCGGGCGGAGCTGACCTTTAACAACTTCCAAACCTGCACCGCCCACGCCTCGGGCCATCCCGGGGCCGGACAGACCGTGCAGGTCGATTTCTGCGGCATGACCGGGTATGCCACCCCGGCCGAGGTCTCCCGGGTGCGCAACTGCGTCAACGCCCAGAATTCCTTTTTGAAATCCCTGACCCTGACCATCCGATACAGTGACGGCACATCCCAGACCCGCACGGACTGCTCGGCCAAGTATCTGCTCTCCCAGATCGGAGCCGGGACGCCGGGTAAATCTGGTCAGCCGCCGGCCTCCCGGGGGTCGTCTTCTATGTCTCCGGAGGCCGCGCAAAAACCCGAACAGGAGGCGATGCTCCAGCGCGGGCTTGCGCAATACAACCAGTGGGAGTTGAATATTCTGAACCAGCTCTTTCCGGACTGCATGGGTGCGATCAAGGGCAATATGATGCGGGAGCACAAGAATAAACAAGTGACCACCGTGGCGGCATGGCGCAATGCCCGGATGAATCATCAGGGGTACTGGCCCTCGCATATCCTCCGGGCCTTCGGCGGAAAGGAATCGCGGGCTGGGGAGCTTCAAGAGATCAAGGCCAGAGAGGTGAGAAAGGTTCTGGAGGAGACCGAAAACTGGTCACAAAAGCTCCAGTGGGATGCGTGCACCGAGCAGATGGCCGGCAATGCGCAGCGTCTGGGCATCGCATACAAGGTGCCGTTCTGGGACGGCAGCCAAGGGGACAAGAAAACAGAGCTTGTCGAAAATATGATCAAAAATACGCCCAAATGCAAAGAGGGGTATACGATTTCCATTTATTACAAACGGTTCGAATTCAATCGCACCGAATGGCGATGGTCCCACCACATGATGAAACAATGTCCCACGTATCGGGCCGACAGCCACAACACCCAAAAAACCGACACCGTCAGACTTGGAAACCAGCTCTACTATGTGGATGAGCAGACCAAACGGACCATTCAAAAACTCATGCCTTCAGCGGCGTATTATAAGATCACCCTCAACAATGCGATTGTCCATCAGCAGGGGAGCCCGCCCAAGAAATGACGCCCGTCTGTTTGCGGCAAGCTTTTGGACGATCGGTCGGGAGAAGCCATCAAATGAAGATATCGGCTGCCATCGGTGCCGTCATTTTGGTCACCACCGCTCTACGCGTTCATGCGGTGATGCCGCCGGCCCATTACCGGCGCCTGGCCGAAGAATCGAAGATAAAGGCAACGGCCGTTGTCGAAGCGGTCCGGCGGGTCGAAGACGGCAAACGATATTCCACCCAGCGGGTCGCCTTCCGGCTGGAAACGGCGTTCTCCGAAAATGTTCCGGATCGATTCTCCGGGTCTTGTTACTCGGTATTGCACCGGTGGCAGAAGCCCGGGGTGGGCGGCGAGATCTATTATTACCCCCGGAAGGGGGATCGGGTTTTTGTGGCGGTATCAAGAGACGACGGCTGGATCACCAGTTACACCCGGCTGACACCCGCGCTGGAGGCGGCGCTGATGGAAAACCCCGATGCCGTGGTCTTCGGCATGGGAGAGGCCCGGGTGATCGAGGGCGAACGGGAAAAGACGATCTCGGAAGCCTGGTATCTCTACCGGATCGACCGGAAGCCGGTGGGTTACCTGTATGCCGTGCGCAAAGAACCGGTGTATGAATGGGGAATCCTTCGCTATGCCCACCGCTTCGTGGTCCGGGGTGCCGGAAGGACCGCCGATACCCGGATCCTCACCGACTGCCTGGACGATACGTATCTGACCCCCCGGCGGATGGTCATTGAACGGCGGGGGGAGCCGACCGTATCGGTTCGGTTCCGCCAACAGCGGCCGGAGAGCGTATCCGGCGGTATCTTCAGGCCGGATCCAGCACAAAAAGAAAATATCATGGTCGTGCCCGAGCACACGGTCACGGATCTGCTTCTCTTTGAGATCGTCAAGCGCCTTTCCTTTGAAACGGAAGCCTTTCCCTACCATCTCCTGGAATCGGCCGAGCTGCATTTAAAGAAAAGCAGAACGCTTGCGGCCATGGGAAAGGATCCGGAGCATCCCGATCTGCATCGGTTTGCGGAAACACCGGAGCCGGGCGCCTCGTTCTGGGTCGATGGGGATCGAAACCTGGTGCGGGTGGTTTGGGATGGGGACAAAGAATTCGTTCCGACGGACAAAACGACCGCCACGTCGGCTTTTCCCTGAGGGGGTGGTGTATGACCAAACAAAGGCTGTATCGACTATCCCGTGTCTGCCTCGGGATTCTTTTGCTGACCGCAGGAAACGCCTTTTCGGATGCGGCCCCGGATCCGCTCCACAAAGGCATGTCTCCGATTCGAAAAACCAGCCGGGTCCGGCTGGTTTCCGAGCAAGTCGACATCTTTTTGGACGCCGAGCGGTGCGATTTTGATGTGGCCATGGTTTTCCGAAATTCAGGACCGGTTGCCGAGTCCATGGAAGTGGGGTTCCCCACCTCCTACGGAAATGAGGTTCGGGACCCCCGGGTCCGGATCGACGATCAGCCGGTGAAGACCCGGCGCAGCCGGGAGGAAGAGATCGTGCGGGAGGAATTTGAGGGGAAGCCCTATACCAAAACCTATCCCACCCACTGGATTCTTTGGGACATGATCTTTGCAGCGGAAAAAACCCATACCCTCCGGATGACCTATTGGGTGCGACCCAGGAAAAATCCGGACTACCTGATCACCCCCTATACGGCATACCGCAGCGCAATCACGGAAGCATACGGGAACGCAGGATCCGCAATTCCGCTGCCGGTCAAACAGCTGATAGATGCCATGACCACATGCTCCACCGGTTATATTCTGCGAACCGGAAGCGGGTGGGACGGGTTGATCGATCGGGCCGTGATCAACGTCTATCATCGGAAGATCGGTGCGGGAGCCATCCGGTGGTTTCAACCGCAACACAGCTTTCGGTTGACGGATCGTCAACTGACCTGGGTTTTCGACCGATTCGACCCGGATTTCGACATCGATATCGAATTCAACGACCGCTGGACGATCGAGCAGGAACGGTTACGGGTTCGGAGCGCATTGGCGTATGCCGGAGACCAGGATGCTCTTAAGGACCTTTACCGTTACCTTCTGGGGATCAAGGTGAAATTTTCTCAATGACAATCGGATCGGATCGGTATAGATTCAGCGCATTCGGTTTTTCAGGAGAATTGAAAAATGAAACCCATCGACCTCACCCTGAAGGTGATGCCCCGGCAGGGCTGGCCCTACCCGGAGGTCAAGGCCCATTTGCAGAACGGTTCGATATGGAGAGGGAAGACCCGGTTTTGAACCGGAAGATCGGGCACGGGTACTCGGCTCACAGGTTTTTGCGGTACCTTTAGCCCGCGTGTTTCTTCATCTACAGGCCTGAAATCTTTACCATGAACGGAACCCTTCTACGCCCGCTGGCCGTGTCCCTGTCGATCTCGACGGCCATTTTTCTTTCCGGTCTTCTGGGCATCGACCGGTTAAGCCTCCATAGGGCCCTCTGGGGGCTCGGCTGGCCCCTTTTCCGGCTGCTGTTTCTCATCGGTGTCGGGCTTTTTGTCAGCCAGTGGATCGAGGCCACCGGTTGGACCCGGGCGTTGGGGGTTGTGGCCCGGCCCCTGTTCCGATTCGGAAACCTGGGCGACCGGTGCAGCGCGGCCTTTACCACCGCGTTTGTCTCAGGGGTTGCGGCAAACGCCATGCTGATCGATTTCTACAAAGAAGGCCGGATCACCCGAAAGCAATTGTTTCTCTCCAACTTCATCAACCAGCTTCCCGCATACTTCCTGCACCTGCCCACGACCTTCTTCATCATCCTGCCGCTGACGCGGCTGGCCGGATTTCTCTATCTGCTGATCACCTTTTGTGCCGCTGTGCTTCGAACCGCGCTGTTTCTTGTCTACGGGCATCTGTCGGGGGCTTTGCAGACGCGGCATGCGCAAGGGGCCGGTGAAGAACCCCCCGAACCGATCCACCCTAAGCGCAAGTCGGTGTGGCGGGAGATTCGAAACAAGATTCCAGGCCGGATGGCGGGGATCGTCGTCTACGTGGTCCCGATCTACTGCTTTGTATTTGTCGTGAATGAGGCCGGCGCTTTCGGGCTGATGCGCACGTGGCTGGGACGGCACCTGGATATCACCTTTCTGCCGGTCGAGGCCGTATCGGTCGTCGTGTTGAGCTTCACAGCGGAGTTTTCCTCCGGATTCGCCGCGGCCGGCGCACTGATGGACGCCGGGGTTCTGACCACCCAACAGACCGTGCTTGCGCTGCTGATCGGAAACATGGTGGCCTTTCCCGTGCGCGCCCTTCGGCACCAGCTGCCCCGGTACATGGGCATCTATTCCCCGAAGATGGGCGCCCAGCTGCTGCTGATGGGACAGGGATTCCGGCTGCTGAGCCTGATCGTCGTCGGCGCCCTGTATTACGGTTTTTTGTAGAACGCTTGGCTCGTTATTGCCACAAGGGCATCTGGAAGCAGAGGTCTTCTTTTTTCAGATTGAGAGGAGTTGACGGACCGAACCACTTGTTAAAAAGGGCATCCCAGGTGCCGTCTTCCCATATGTCCTGCAGCAAGGCGTTGATCCTGTCCCGCCACCGCGAATCGTTTTCCGGAACGCCGATACCGTAAGGGCCCCCGCTGAGCCGACCCTCCTTTGGCAGGATATGGAACTCATCGAAGCTTCCGGCCCAGGAGCGCAGGCAGGCCAGGATCACCCAATCGGCTACAAACGCATCGATGGCATCCTCCTGCAGGGACTGAAACACGGCCGGATGCGTCGGAAAGGTCTTTACCCTCCCCCTGGGGTTGAAGATCATGACGCTGTCCGCCCCAGCGGACCCTTCGGTGGCGCCGGCGTGGTGGCCGAAAAGATCGCAAAGGGTGTCTATCCTTCGCCCCTTTTTGACCATGACGGCCTGGGGAGACCGGAAGTATCCGATGGAGAAATCGATCACCGCGTCCCGCCTCCGGTAATGGGTCATGGTGGCCGCCACAAGGTCGATTCTTCCCTGGATCAGAAAAGGGATCCGGGTGGCGGAGGTTACCGGCACCAACTCGCAGCCGACCCCCAGGCGGCAGGCGATCTGGGCCACGAGGTCGATTTCGAACCCGGCGTGCTTCCCGCATTCGTCGATATACCCGAAGGGGATGAGATGCGTATGGACCCCGGCCCTCAGATATTTACGCTCCATGACTTCATCCAGGGTCGAGCAGGCAACGTGGGGTGTCCGGATCGACCCGGGCAGCCGGTTCAGTCCGTTTATCGGAAGGTCCGCGGCGGCGGCCATACCGGCCAGGTGCTTCTTGTACTTGAGCGCGATGCGGATGGCCTGGATTTCTTCAGGGGTGCACCCGGAGAGGTTGGCCACCGTGCGATGCCTGACTTTGCCGCCGTCACGGAAACTTTGCCGAAGCAGGTAGCGGACATATTTTCCGCGGCTTTTGGAGATATCGACATACATGTGCGGGTGCCCTTTGTTTGGATCATCCATGCCACAAGTCGGCCCTGAATGCAACCGAAGCCCCCTACGGCCACAGGGAAAACCCATGGAAATTTGGCCAGGGGGTCTTCTGTATCGGCAGCCAGACGGGGTATCCGTTTTTTCATCTGGAGCCCGCCAATGGGGGCGAGGCGAAGCATGCCTATTCATTAATACGACATCGCTTTAAAATCCCTCCCGGCCTCCCTTTGGTAAAGGGAGGAGAACGAATTGCCTCTCTTTGCTACAGGAGGAGAATAATTTCCCCCTTTTTTAAAGGGGGGCAGGGGGATTTCTTCAAGGAATTAAATTTTTCAAAAAAATTTGTCGTGGCTACACAGCTGAATTGAAAGCCGCCGATTCCG
>ENA-OSEO01003604-OSEO01003604.1-sediment-metagenome-genome-assembly--contig:-NODE-3604-length-17864-cov-7.956654_pt1 | contig 17864 bp, 13 predicted proteins | sample MGYA00237883_ERZ534232 | MGnify/ENA metagenome assembly ERZ534232
GTTCACAGAAAAATCTCGATCATATTCATGAACACGGCGGAACCTTTATTACGATCATTCCGAAAAACCGTTCAGAGGTCAAAACATTCTACGAATTCCTGAAGACAAACGCCGTTGAATGGCAATATGCCTATGAAACCCCAAGCAGCCGAAAGAAATCAGAAACCATCATATACAAAACCTACGAGGGAAAGACATTCAAAAACGGGTATCGCATCATTTGGGTTCACAGCAGCGCCAAGGAGAAACAGGACAAAAGCCGAAGGGAAAACAAAATCGCTAAATCAGAAACCCAATTGACTGAACTTTCTACCCGACTCAATCAGTACCAGCTCAAAACAAAAGACCAGATTGAAAAAGCGGTCAAAGAAGCGACCAAGGGTGCATCTGATCTTCTTCAAGTTCAGATCATTGAAGACAAACAAGTCGTTCAGCGCCAGGTAGGCCGTGGAAAGCCAGGCCCCAACACGCAATATAGAGAAGAACAAACGGTTTCCTACCGCCTGGAGTGGGAATTAGATCATAAGGCCATAAAGGATCTGGCTACCCGTGACGGCATTTTTCCGCTTATTACAAACGCTCATATCAATGCAGCCGAAGTACTTAAGGCCTACAAAAATCAACCCTTTCTGGAAAAGAGAATGTACACAACGAAGTCCATTCTCAAGGTCGCCCCCGTCTTTATCAAAAAGCCAAAACGAATCGAGGCCATGACTCTTCTTTACTTTATTGCGTTAATGATTGTCAGTCTGATGGAACGAAATATCCGGAAAAATATGGCTGAGGAAAAGGTTGAAAAACTTCCCATATTGCCCAACGGCATGAATACCAAAAAGCCAACTTGGAATAATATCAACTATTTTTTCGAAGGAGTTCATCTCGCTCTAATCGAAAAGGAAAACAAAATCATTCAGGCAACCCTGAAAGGCGTTACAGCATTACACGAAACCGTACTCAAGCTGCTGGGTGTTTCTACTTCGGCCTACTCAACTATCCAAGATCGATGGTGGCTGTTTAACAATCCAGATTCATTGCAGAATCCCGATTCAACGTAATTCCTACAATCATGCGTCAAGAGTGCGAAATGTAAGCTACATAATCCGTCTAAAATCGTAATCGGTCACAGCAGTCTCTGTCGGCGGTTCTTTGCTGAGACAAAGCTCGAGGTACACCCTGTTTCCGGGCCGGAACCCCATCTTTTCAAAGAAAGGGAGCTGCATGGTATCAGAAAGAGATACGATCGTGTAAAGGATATCCACATCCAGTTCCATGAAACGCTTTTTATAATCCTCGAACAGACGTCTAGCGATCCCCTGGTGTTGGTAATCCGGATGGACGCCGATGGTGTGTATCCAGCCCATATTTTCAGGCATGCCAAATTCCCTCGATCCGATATCCCCCAAAATAAACCCCACAACCTTCCCCTCGAGTTCAGCGATCCTCGAACCCAGAAAACGACCTTCCCTGTTCTTTTCAAATTCCCTCTTCCAGTAGCCCGGACGTCGGATTCCCAGATTCGATTCTTCTATCTCCACAATGAAATCGACATCGCTTTCGCTGATCTCTCTAATGCTCAGAGCGGACAGATCAATGGCTTCCATGTATGCTCCCTCCTCTTCGTGTCTGCCTGTAAGAATAACATTTAGAAATCCAAGTGAAAGGATGGAACAAGGTTCTATGGCTGAAATTACTTCTTGTTGCCTGCTTTCTCCTCCGCGGACGACCGGATCGCCTCGGCCTTTTTTCTCAGTTCCAGATAGTCCATGCGAAGACGGGAATTGGCGGCCCATACCCTCTCCATGTATTCACGCTCCTCTTCGGTGACGAGCCGGAGGCCCAGGACATCAGGCCTCTCCCGGATCACGCTCCCCGCAGGCACGCGCGTAAATGAGGGAAGCGTCACAAGTTTGCAAACAGCCCCCATCCCCACCCATACATGGTCTTCGAGCGTTGTCTTGTAGAGGGCGGAGCGGAGAGCGATAAAGCATTCCCGGCCGATGGTGCACGGTCCGTGGATGATCGCACCGTGGGCCACAGAACTCCTGGCGCCCACAATCACCGAGGCCCCTGCATCGCTGTGGATAATGACGCCATCCTGGATGTTGACCTCCGCCTCTATCACGATGGGCGCCACTTTGTTGTCCGGGCCACGTTGATCGGCCCTTATCACAGTCAGTGGGCCCACAAAAACGTCCGCGGCGATCTCCACATGGCCGATGATCTGGGCCGAAGGGTCAATGAGGGCTGTGGTATTGATCTTGGGAAAATCGCCGGCCAGATTGGGCCGGATATTGTTAGGCAAAGAATTCATCTTGTCTCCTCCATACGTTGATGTGGTGATTTCGATACATAAGACCAGGCTCCGGCCACGGCTTTCGCCAGATGCGCGATGCCGCTTCTCCCCTGATTTTTCTTAAATTTCAATGACCATTTCATATTATCCGGCCTGAGGTTCGGAGGTCAATCCAATTCTGCAGGACCTGGTCAGGCCCGGCTCTTCCCCCTTGCCGCGAGTTCGATCGGAGTCCCCTTTCAAGGGCTTCAAAGCTTTCAGACAGCGTCAGCTGTCCGGCGTCAGACCCAGGTGCTTATTGATTATTGGAATTAGACGCATCGACCGGGTCAGGCTTCAGATCCTCAGAGATGGACAGGTAGAAGCGGGCGCCTTTTCGATGGGCCGGGTCAACCCATATCCGGCCGCCGTGCCGCTTCACCATCTCCTTGACAATAGCCAAACCCATGCCCGTTCCGCTGATGCCTTTTGAATCCTTCCTCCTCTCAAAAGGCTCAAAAAGCCTTTCCTGATCCTGATCCGCCAGTCCCACCCCGTCGTCGCCGAAAGAAAAGAGGTGAAAACCGCCTTCCCTTCGGTAATCGATGCATATCTCGGAGAGACTGTCTCCCCCGTACTTAAGGGCGTTGTCAAAGAGATTGCGAAACACGCGGGTCAGCCCCATCCTGTCCGCAACGATCAAGGGCAGGTCTTCTGCGCCTACGATCCGAATGTGCCGGTTTTCGGTCTCATGCGAAAACTCTTTTACGATGCCTTCCACCACTTCGCCCACAGGAACTTCTTCCAGATGCAGCGGCGCCTCCTTGGCGGCAATATAGGCATTGATCATCTCCACCAGCGTCAGCATCTGCCGGGCAGTCCGAAGGATCAGATCGCAGTGCTCCATTCCCTTGGCATCGAGCCCGGCGCCGTGCTTCTCCTTCAGCCGGTTGGCCAGGGCGTAAAGACTGGCAGCCGGGCTCTTCAGGTCGTGTGAAATGGAATAGGCAAAGAACGTGATCATCTTCTCTTTTTCCCTAAGGGCTGTCAGCTTGTCTTCCAGGTCTCGGTAGAGCCGTGCATTGTCCACGGCCACCGCGATCTGATTGCCGATGGTGGTCAGAAGATCAATCTTGCCGTAATCCAGAGCGATATCCTTTTTGGCAGACAGGTTCATTACCCCCAATACCCTGTCGCGGGTAATGAGCGGAACACACATGATGACTTCCAGCCCCCTCTTTCTGAGAAGATGGACCCGCTCCCGGTCCTCCAGATCGGACACGTGTTGAGCGATAAAGGATTGGGTCCTGACCGCCTTGCCTGAAAAGCCCGTTTGGATGCTCACCTCTTCAAGCCCTCTGGGATCTATGCCCTGGTGGGAAACCAGTTCCAGACGGGTTTTGTCCGGGTTCAGCAGGTAGATGCGGCCCGAATCCATCTGAAAGAAGGTCAGCACATTGGACAGAGACCGTTGCAACACCTGTTTCAGTTCCAGTGGGGTTGACAACAGATCGTTTATCTCAAAGAGAAGAGACAGCTCCGGGCTCCTGCTCCTGACAGAGGCCTGGTTCACATCAAGGGTAATGTATCTTTTATCAAGCGTCATTCGAGCAGCCATTCTCAAAGGAATTATCTGCGCTTTTTCTGCCCGGGTTTTTCCACTTCACATGCAGACATCATCATGTTACGCCGCAAAGGCAATCTCATCCTTGACACCGGCGCTTCATATCTCTCGCTCGCAATTCTGCTGTGCAGTCTAAACCGGCAACCCCCCCGCAGGCGAACCATTGCGAAAGAGAAGACGCGCATGTCATCTTCTACAACCTCAGTCCGGTCCTGTAAAGCATTTCCGCAAACGTCCCCGGCTCCGTCCTGTCCCGGGGTAAAAAACCAACGGCCTCGGCCCCCTTCAAGACCGTGTAAAAATGCCTTTATTTGCCATGGGTTTTATGTTTATGATGTAAAAAGATGCACAGGAGGGGTGGCCTTTAAAAACCACTTGATTCGGGGGGAGGACCATGCATACCAATGTCAGACCGGCGGATACGCGCCAGGAACCCTGTCGCCACCTGTCGCGCCAGGATCAGGTGGAGGGCTTCAAGCAGGCGATTCTGGACAAGCTCTTCTGCACCCAGGGAAAATTCGGCGCCGTGGCCACGCTGAACGACTATTACCTCTCCGTGGCCCATGCGGTCCGCGATCAGATGTTCCATCGCTGGATCAATACCATCAAAACCTATTTTGAAAAGGCGAGCCGCACCGTGGCCTACCTCTCGGCTGAATTCCTTCTGGGTCCCCAGTTGGGCAACAACCTCATTAACCTTCAGATGACGGATGTCGTCAGGCAGGCCCTGTCCGAACTGGGGCTTTCCCTCGACGACCTTCTGGAACACGAGGATGAACCCGGACTCGGCAACGGCGGACTGGGCCGTCTGGCAGCCTGTTATATGGATTCCCTCGCAACGCTCCGCATACCGGCTATCGGCTACGGGATTCGATACGAATTTGGGATCTTCAAGCAGGCCATAAGGGACGGCTGGCAGGTGGAGATGACCGATAAATGGCTCCGGTTGGGCAACCCGTGGGAGATTGCGCGGCCCGAGATCCAGTTCCCGGTTGGTTTGGGCGGCCGCACAGAGGCTTTTACAGACCGTGGGGGTCGATATCGGGTCCGGTGGATCCCTGACAGGGTGGTGATTGGGTCGGCTTACGACACCCCGATTCTGGGTTACGGAGTGGAAAATGCCAACTTTCTGAGGCTCTGGCGGGCTGAGGCCTGTGAGTCCTTCGATTTCCACGCCTTCAACGTAGGGGACTACTACAGGGCTGTGCAACAGAAAATAGTGTCAGAAAACATCACCAAGATCTTGTATCCCAACGATGAACCGGCTGCAGGCAAGCGGCTCCGGCTGGAACAGCAGTATTTCTTTGTTTCCTGTTCCCTTCAGGACATGATCCGGATCTATCTGCAGCGGGAAAAGACCCTCGACAGTTTTCATGAAAAATATGCCATCCAGCTCAACGACACCCATCCGGCCCTGGGGGTGGCCGAACTGATGCGGCTCCTGGTGGACGAGCATGGCCTGGACTGGGAGCGTGCGTGGGACATCACCACACGGACCTTTGCCTACACCAATCATACCCTCCTCCCCGAGGCCCTTGAGAAATGGCCCCTCCCCCTTATGGGCCGTCTGCTTCCCAGACACCTTGAGATCATATTCGAGATCAACAGACGCTTCCTGGACCATGCCAGGGATGCATTTCCGCAAGACCCGGACCGCATCAGCCGGCTCTCCCTGATCGACGAAACCGGTGAAAAATATGTTCGCATGGCCAACCTGGCCTGTGTTGGAAGCCTTGCCATAAACGGGGTCGCCCGCCTCCATTCCGAGCTGTTGAAAAAGACGGTCCTCCATGACTTCTACGCCCTCTGGCCTGAGAAGTTCAGCAACAAGACCAACGGGGTGACCCCGAGGCGTTTTATGGCACTGGCCAATCCCGGAGTTTCCGCCCTCATTACCCAATCCATCGGAGATGGGTGGCTCAGGGACTTGGACCAGTTGCGGGGGCTGGAGTCCTTTGCAGAAGATGTCGGTTTTCAGGAGGAATGGCGACGGGTCAAGCTGGAAAACAAGCGGGCCCTGGCTGCCGTGGTCCTTCGCACGACCGGCGTGGCCGTCGATCCCCGCTCCTTGTATGACATCCAGGTCAAACGCATCCACGAATACAAGCGGCAGCACCTGAATGTGCTTCATGTCGTGACCCTCTACAACCGGCTCAAACGCGGGCTGGACCAGGGGGCAACGCCGCGGACCGTCATCTTCGGCGGCAAAGCGGCCCCCGGCTATGTCATGGCCAAGCTGATCATCAAGCTGATTCACGCGGTGGCCGATGTTGTGAACAATGATCCGGAAACACGCGATCGGCTTAGGGTGGTGTTCATCCCCGATTTCAACGTCAAGAACGCCCAGAGGATCTATCCGGCCGCAGACCTCTCCGAGCAGATCTCCACTGCAGGCAAGGAGGCCTCAGGAACCGGGAACATGAAATTCTCCCTCAATGGCGCACTCACTATCGGCACCCTGGATGGGGCCAATGTAGAGATCCGGGAGGAAGTGGGGCCTGAAAATTTCTTCCTCTTCGGCCTGACAGACCAGGAAGTGGCCGGGCTGAAGGCCGAAGGGTACAACCCCGGGGAACGCTATCGCGAGGATCAAGAACTCAGGGAAACCCTGGACCTGATCGCCTCCGGGTTCTTTTCACCCCATGACCCGGGTCTCTTTGGCCCCCTTGTCTCGTCGCTCATCCAACGCGACGAATATATGGTCCTGGCCGACTATCCCTCGTATATCAGGAAACAGTCAGAAGCCGGCGAGGTCTTCAGGGACACATCCCGGTGGACGCAAATGTCTATTCTGAATGTGGCCCGCATGGGAAAATTCTCCTCCGACAGGTCAATCCGGGAATACTGCCAAGAGATCTGGCATGTTCATCCGGTGGAGATCCCCTGACCATCAGGCCTCTACCCACAACCGCCCCCGGGCGTTCAATCTTCAATATCGCAATATGGCGGCAAGGGCCGCTTCGTCCGGGACTTCCTCAGGCGCAACAGCGTATACGGTCCCTCCTTTGATCAGGGTTTGGATCGCCGTCAAATCAAGGAGGTCCTCATCCCCCGATTCATGGGACGCGTGCATGTCCACCCGGTCTTTATCCGGATCGAACTGTCCCCATGCCTGCACGCCCACCGGGACAAACAGGACCTCGACCCGACCGTGACGGGACGCCAAAACCGCCTCTTTTACCTCGGTCGTGGTGTGCCCGGTGCCTGCCAGTTGGCGATAGCGGTCGGCTGCCTCCTCCCGGGCCTTCTTGAAAATGGGTTCCACAAGCCGCCATGCCTTCTCATGCAAGTCCTCCGGCCTCAACCCCTCGGGGTTTCCCGGGATGCCGGCGTTGATCAGATAGGAATAGGTGTTTGCCTCTTTGTAAATGGGCAGAAGATAATCCACCCCGGCCAGCGCCAGGGGGGCCTGTCCGCCCGAGAACAGATCGCGCAACTCCTTGTCGATCATGCGAAACCAGCGCACTATGTTGTTTTTGACGTCATTGCCGATGTCATGTCCGTAGAACATGGCCGGCCTCCCCCCGGGGGCGGGAGGCGTGCCTGTGTGAAACTGCAATTGCTTTTCAGGGAAGGCATCCGGCAAGGCCCTGGAGATGCTCCGGATGCGCTCATCAATATCTACCTCGTCGATCGTATGGCGCGTCCCCTTCAGGAGACGCACCTGGTTCTGGCTCAGGGTCAGGACATAAAACGTACCGTCGCTGATGAGCATGGAAAGGAGCGGTTTGACATGAAAACGCCTAGAGATCACCACCAATTCGTCAAAATGGAGCGGCAACCGGAAGAAATGGAAGGCTTCCACAGAAAAAAACACCGCCAGACCGTCGCTCTGGCGCTGCCAGAAGCCCGGATCCTGAAGCAGGAGCTGAGGGGCCTTGAGCATGTCCTTTACCTGGGTGGATCGCAAGCCCTTATCCATCAGGCGCTCTTCCGCATTTCGCAGAAGGTTTTTGAATCGTATGGCGTTCTGTTCTTTCTCCCGACCTGCCCGGTGCGTGGGCATAAAGAGCGAGGCGCACCAGCCGGAATATGAATTCGAAAATATATTCCTCACGTCTTCCATGGTGATGCTATCCATAGGAAAAGCCTCCTTTTCGCGTTGATTGCTCACCCCAGTTCAAGCCTGATCGCGAGATACGGATTCAACTCTGCTTTGATCTGTTCCTGAACCGAATGACCAACTCATATTCATTGGAATCCGGAACGCGGTTGATCTCAAAACCCAGCCTTTTCCCCAAGGCGAGCATGCTTTGGTTCTCCCTCAGGACAATGCCATGAACCAGCTGATATCCCCTCCTTTCCGCGATGAACAGACAATTTTGAAGAAGGGTCGAACCGATCCCCTTCCCATGCCAGGGGTCGCCCACCACCACGGCAAACTCCCCCGTGATGCCGTCCGGATCCCCCGTGATCCTGGCCACGCCCAACATGCGGTCCGCACGGGCATCGTCTTCAAAGGCAACCAGCGCAATCTCCCGATCGTAATCGATCTGGGTAAACCGGGCCAGCATCTCCTGGCTCAATTCCTTCATGGGGCTGAAAAAACGGTAATAGATGGTGGTTGGCGAGAGGACCTTGAAAAATTCCTGGAAGAGGGGCCCATCTTCCGGCCTGACAGGCCGGACAAACAACCTGACGCCTTCCTGGGTGACAAGATGGGTCTCGTCTTCTTCCGGATAGGGACTGATCACCAGGTGCATGGGAGAGGGGGCATCCGACCGGGAGACAAGGATGCGGGCATCCACGGCCATGGGTTTTCCCTCCTTGATCAGCAGTGGATTCATGTCCAGTTCGGCAATCTGAGGGAAATCGATGAGGAGCTGGGACAAACGGATGATGGCTTCTTCCAGCCGCTCTATGTCCGCAGCAGGACGGTTCCGATACCCCTGCAACAGGGTCCAGGCCCGGGTCTCCTCCATCATGCGCCGGGCCAAGAGACGGTTCATGGGAGGAAGTCCCAAGGCACGGTCCTTGAGGATCTCTGTAAAGATGCCTCCAGTTCCAAACACAATTACCGGGCCGAAGTTGGAATCTTTCTTGGCCCCCAGGAGGATTTCGAGGTCCGGGTTGGGAAAAAAGGGCTGCATGGCGACCCCCTCAATCCTGGCCTCGGGCTTGTAGCGGTGGGCCGATTCAAGGATCTGGGCAAAGGCATCCCGGACATCCTGCTCTGAACGAAGGTCCAGACGCACGCCGCCTGCATCGGTTTTATGGGTGATGTCCGGGGAATGGAGCTTCATGACCAGAGGGTAACCCAGATCCCGGGCCACGCGGACCGCCTCTTCCTCGGTCCCGGCCGTCTCCGTCCGGATCACCGGGAGCCCGTAGGCCAACAGGACCTCCCTGGCATCCGATTCCAGCATGAACCCCTCTTCGGGACCCTGCTCCAGCAGGTCTCTGGCCTTTTCCCGATCAAAGACCATGTCTCGGGTCAGCCGGGGTGGAATTTCCATAAGGGATGTCATGTTTTTTGCATATTCAACCATATACAGAAAGGCCCGGATAGCCCTCTCCGGCGTCTCATAGGTGGGGATGCCCGCCTTGTTGAGCACCTCCATGGCCTGCTCAATGCTCTTGCCGCCCATCCAGCATGCAAATACGGGAAATTGGAGATCTTTCATGGCGGCAGCCAGGGTCTGGGCCACTGAAAGGGGATCGGTGAGGGCCTGGGGCGCCAGCATGACGCACACGCCGTCAGCGTCGCGGCATTCAGAGCAGACCTCCAAGGTACGGCGAAACCGTTTTTCAGAGGCGTCCCCAAGGATATCGATGGGGTTGCCCCGGCTCCAGAAGGGGGGTAGAAAGGCATCCAGTCGTTCCATAGTTTCAGGGGAAAGCTGGGCCGGCGCCAGACCGTAGTGCGCAAGGGTATCCGCTGCCATGACCCCCGGCCCTCCGCCGTTGGTGACAATGGCCAGACGCGGCCCCCGGGGCCGGGGCTGCTTGGCTATCAGCTCGGCGCAATCGAAAAGGTCCTGGATGGTATCCACACGCACGATGCCAGCCCGTTTAAAGGCCGCGTCGTAGGCCGCGTCTTCTCCAGCCATGGCCCCGGTGTGGGATGCAGCCGCCTTTGCACCGGCCTCGCTCCTCCCTGCCTTCAGAATAATGATGGGCTTGATCCGGGATACGGCCCGGGCAGCGCTCATGAATTTACGGAAATTGCTCAGGCTTTCAATGTAAAGAAGGATGCTCTTGGCGGAAGAATCGTTTCCGAGATAATCGATGAGATCGCCGAAATCCACATCCAGCATGGAACCAATGCTGACAAAATGGCTGAACCCGATGTGTTCCTTGAAGGCCAAATCCAGAATGGCTGTGCAAATGGCCCCGCTCTGGGATACAAAGGCCAGACGGCCGGCATCGGGCATCTCGGAGGCAAAACTGGCATTGAGGTTATGCTTCGGATGGATGATCCCCAGGCAGTTGGGTCCCACAATGCGCAGTCCCCCGGCATAGGCCGTGGCCCGGATCCGCTCCTCAATTTCTTCGCCCTTTTCGCCCACCTCCTTTCCGCCGGCAGAGATCACGATCGCCCCGGCCACCTTTCGTTTCACACATTCCTTTACAATGCCAGGCACCGTCTGAATCGGCGTGGCAATCACCGCGAGGTCCACGTCCGTCTCCAGTTCAGAAACGGATTTCGCGGCCTTGATCCCGTGAAGGGCATCGTGCTTTGGATTTACCGGCAACAGGTTCCCGGAATAGCCGCCCTGGATCAGGTTTTTCATCAGGGCGTTTCCGATGCTTCCCTCCGTTTCACTGGCCCCCACCACCGCTATCTGACGGGGCCGAAAGATCCGCTCCAGATGGTACTGACTCATGATACGGATGCTCCTTCCTTGAGAAAAATGGATCCGGATGTGATGATACCATATCTGAGGTTCTCATTGAAGCTTCTCGATGGAAATTATTTCATCATTGATGCGTTGGGGAATCGTCCCGTATCCACGACTCGCTTACGCTTCCATGATGCCGTCCTTGAGGGCCTGGTGAGATGGCACCGGAATCGGCAAGCACCGATCCTTTTCCGGATTGTACATGAGGCGGTACGACATGCCCTGGAGCGTGTCGCTGTACATTTTATCCCAACCCCTGACAAAATAAGGACAATCGTCATTAAAGCAGATATACATGAAATCGTTGTCCCAGGTCTGGCAGAAGGGATTGTCCGGAACCTCCCATTTCTTCAATTTCTCGCCGCAATAAGGGCAACACAGTGTCTCCTTGACACGGGCCGTATTTCGCTCCACAGCCTCCCGGTCGGGCGCCCCGCCGAAGCCTATGGAGACCGCCGGCCGGGGCTTCCTGTCCGGCCTGCCCCCCTTCCTGTCTGCATAAACCGCGAAAATGGGATCGCTCAACCGCATGGCATCCGCATATTTGTCGTCTGCCGGCCTGGGCTTTCCCATGGAGACAAACAGAGAAGTTTTTTCAAACCCTCCAGACTCTTTGAAGAATTCGTCCACCAAGATGACCCTTTCGTCGTGATTGGATTCCCGCCAGAGTTTAACAGCCTTCTGGGGGAACATCCGGTCTGAAAAGATCACCAGAAAGAGGCCCCCTGGCTTGAGGACCCGCGCCACCTCTTCAAACACGGCCACGGGCCGGGTCATGTAGTCCACCGAGACCGTGTTGATCACCGCTTCGAATCGGTTGTCCGGGAAAGGGAGCCGGGGATCCCGGTTGAGATCGTGAAGCACACACCCGGTCAGGGCCCTGTTCCGCCTGAGTTCGTTTTCATTGAGACCCAGTCCCACAACCTCAGACGGCATGAGAGAAGGGGGAATGTGAGAGTCCCATCCGGCCATGAGATCCAGGATGGAAGGATTTTCCTCCACAATGAGCTGACCAATCACATGCTCTACAGTGGAAAGGGCCAGCGAATCGAGGTGACTCACAAAACGGTCCCTTGCGTAAAAGGTTGCGTCATCCGACCCATCCAGCCGTGAAAATGCATCCCCATCAAATATGGGGCTCATGACAGACACCTGCTCATCAAAATGCCTTGCGCTTTTTTCCATGATCGTTCCTCCATAAAAAAGCCGGGTTCACACATGTGAAACCCGGCTCGTGGCCCCTTTTTCAGGGCGGGTTTATGATATTCTGTTGCAGTAAAAATAAGCATCCGGGCCAGGCTGTCAACAGGTCGCCGGCCCCGATGCACATCATCACGCGGCTTCCAGCCGCTGCCGGTCAGCCATATCCATGAGGACCCTTTCTCTGGCCTTATCAATGCCCAATGCCCTCCGCTTTTTGTCGATGTGGGCAATCATGAGACGCGCCATCTCGTGTGGATCCTCGGCAAAGGCCCATTTTCCAAAACCCAGTTGCTCCAGTTCCTCAAAGATGTGTTTCTTGAACCGCGTTCCCTCCATCACCGGGAAGGTAACGCCAAAGACCGTGTAGACTCCCGACCCCACAAAGTAGTGGCCGATGGAAATGGCCTTCTCGCTCATGTACTCGGGTGCGGCCCCTGCAACTGGCAAATCGGCGATGCTTTCCCCAAGACCCCCTGCCCGCACCATCTCGGCGCAGGCTGTCAGGATGCGGCTGTTGTCCACGCAGGATCCCAGACCCAGGACCGGCGGCATGCCCACGGTCTCGCAGACCTCTCGAAGGCCCTCGCCTGCCAGATGGGCCGCCTCAGGCCGGTAGAGCCCGGCCTTGGCCAGAGAGATCTGGGAACACCCGGTCTGAACCACCAGGACGTCGTTTTTGATCAGGTCTTTTACCAGCTCCACATGCAGCCAGTCCTGCTTGACCCTTGGATTGGTGCACCCCACCACCCCGGCCACGCCTCGAATGCGGCCGTTGATGATGTTGTCATTCAAGGGGTTATAGGATCCCCGAAATGTGCCCCCCAGCATATAGTTGATGTACTCGTGGGAAAAACCGTGGATCCCCATGGTGCGGATGTTAGGGATCTCGATGGGGAGCTTCCGGTTCTTGAACCGGACAACGGCGTTTTCCACAATGGCATCCGTGCACTCCCTGGGCGTGTGTTCATGCAATTCAATATGTTCTACGCCCTCTATACGGCATCTGGGGTTGGTGGTAAACAGTTTGGTCCCATAACATTCCGCCACCTTGCCCAGGCCCTGTTTAATGCACTGGACGTCCACGGCCATGGCATCCACAGCGCCGGTGATCAGGACCGCCTCTGTAGACATGAAATTCCCGGCATGCGGAATCCCGTGCCGGGACATCATCTCTGCGCCTGAACAGCACATGCCCACCAGGTTGATTCCATCGGCGCCTGCGTCCCTGGCCGCCTGGATCAGGGTGGGATCATCTACAGACGCGAGCATGGACTCAAAGAGGTTGGGCTCATGGCCGTGGATGATAATATTCACCTCGTTGGCTTTAAGGCATCCCATGTCGACCTCTGCCTGAACCGGGGTGGGCGTGCCAAAGAGGATGTCCGAGACCTCTGTAGCGATCATGGATCCGCCCCAGCCGTCTGCCAGGGCAGTGCGGGTGCACTGTTTGGTGATGTTTTCATAGTCCTGATCCACCCCGATATGGGTCCGGTGCATGATCTCCATGATCTCGCGCATGGCCCCTCGTGGGACCACGCCATTCCTGCGCCAGGTCTCCAGGGTTTTGTCAGGCACACGCTTCACAAAGGGAATCTCCCCTTCCACCTGTACATATGTCCTTTCCAGTTCACGGTAAACGTCCAGGGCGATCGGTTTGAGATCCCTTCCTTGGACCTCGATTCCCAGCTCCACAGCCAGATCCGCCAGCTTAATGGGGTCTTTGACGGCATACTCCGAGATCCTGCCGTTGACCACCTCACGAAACAGATCCAGCATGGACATCCCGTGGTCCGTGTGGGCGGCCGCTCCTGAGGCCACCATGCGCGCGAAATTTCTGGCCTGGATGGTATCTGCCGTAGCGCCGCATACCCCTGTCTTGGCGTAAGGATCCCTGGGGTTGAGCCGGCAGGGGCCCATGGTGCAGTTCTTGCAGCACGCCGATTCGGCCCCGATGGGACAAGCCTTCATCTGTGCCGCCCGGTGGAAGGCGGTCTCCACGCCGTCCCGCTCGGCCTTTCGAAGCATCTGCGCTGTGGCCTCGCAAATCGTGGCCTCCTCAATATGGAGCGTCTTGCCCTTTGCGTCCTTTTGCGCTTTTTCAGTCATGTGGGTTGCCTCCATTCGCTTAATAGTAATTGTTACTGATCATAAGAAAAAATTTCCCCCGTTTCCACACCGCCACAAGGCCCCTTTCCTGAAAAAAGAGCTGAACCAATTCCCAGCCTTCGGCCCCTTTTTCGTTCAGGAGTTCTTTGAGTCGCTGCGCCTGATCCACCGGCACATCCTCCAGCGCACATTCGCCTTTGTCGGAACAGAAAAATGCAAGGTTTTGAAAGGCCTGAACCGGGACCTGAACGATGTCGTATTCAAGTGTCTTCATTTTTTACGCCTCCCTGATCTTTTGCCGCACCACAGGCCATCCCGGACTTTCTTACGCCCCGTCAGATCACTTGCCGCTGCTTTGCATATTCCCGTGCGGTTCGCCTGAATCCACCCCCGGAAAACCCAGACCCTTGGACGCGCATGCGGCGCACACACCTACAAACTCCAGCTTGTGCCCAAACACCCCATATTTAGTGAGGCGATGGGTCATGGTTTCAAGAATATCCACCGGGTTGTCCGATCCAGAAAGCGCAAGGTCCTCAATGCGGCCACAGTGGATGCACGTCATGTGATAGTGGGGGGTCAGATTTCCGTCAAAGCGCATCTGAGAACGGCCCGGGTCCAATTTAACAATATCGCCGTTTGCGGCCAGGAGATCCAGATTCCGGTAAACAGTCCCCAGACTAATCCGGGGCAGTCGTGACCTGACCCGCTCATAGATTTCATCCGCTGTGGGATGGGTTTTGGATCGTTTCACCTCCTCTAAAATCACCTGCCGCTGGCGGGTCGACCGCTGTATCACATCCGAATGCAATCAAATCTCCTTCCTATTATTAATAATGGTTATCAATTATAAGCACCCTTCCCTGTTCTGTCAACAGATTTTGCGCGCCGCCTGGGTTCCCACAAAGAAGCGTCCACAACGATTGGCTTCCCACAAGACGCGTCGGAATGACGCCGCATCCGTGCCCTGGTTTATAATGCTTGACAAACCACCTGGTTTGGATAGAGTCTTTGTCTGCAACTTCTCCGCAACGTGCGAAGAAGTTTGCCCGTGGGGGTCTCTGCCCAAGGGCTGCAAAAACCGGATACAGCTCGTGGGAACGGCAGCAGGGCTCTAAAATACAGTCTGTTTAAGCCCCAAGGAGAGGCTTTCATGGGAAAGTGTGTCCTTGCTGCCTTTCCATACACATTATCCGGCGCCAGGGGGCGGTCGCCGAACGATATGAACGCATTTTATTGCAGCCCTTGGGCAGAGACCCCCACGGGCGGGCAGAACCCTGTTTGGTTGCGGCCGTCAGGCCGCCTCGGGATCAGCATAACCAATATGAAGCAATCGCCCTCTTTAGCCCGTCACCCCGGAGACACGAAATGGGATCTGCACCTTATCAATTAAGCAACCTCGTCCATATGGAAAGCCCCCATGATGTTTTGGAGGAAACCAAAAAAATTGCAACCATGACAGCTTCCGGATTTGATGAAGAAGACCTGACCCGTGCATTTGTTGACGTACTAAGCCTTTTTGAAGGAAGCTATCCTGGATACCTGCCATGCGATACCCAGTATCACGATCTCAAGCATACCACTGACACGCTCCTCGCCATGGCCAGGATCATGCACGGGGCAGCGGTCGAGGGTCTTGTCTTCTCCAGGCGGCACGTCAGCCTCGGGCTGATCGCCGCCCTGATGCACGACACTGGCTACCTGATGAGAGAGGGAGAGGAGGGTCCGGGCGCCAGATACACCCTGATCCACATTCGCCGCAGCATCGACTTCATGGAGGGCTATTTTGCCTCAAACGGCTTTTCAAAAAACGACTTCACAGCCTGCCGCAACATCCTCAACTGCACAGGACTTGATGTCGCCATAGACAGGATCCAGTTCACCTCAAAGGAAAACGAGATCCTCGGAAAAATGCTGGGTACGGCCGATCTCCTGGGCCAGATGGCCGACCGCACCTATCTGGAAAAGCTTCCCTTCCTTTACGATGAATTCAAGATGGCCGGGATTGAGGGCCTTGGAACGGAACTCGATTTTTTTAGCAGTACCCCCAATTTTTTTGAGATGACCAAAATCCGGTTTCGAGACGAACTGGGCGGGGTCAATAGGTATATGCGGCCCCATTTCCGCGTCCGATGGGGCATCGATGAAGACCTGTACATGGCTGCCATCGAACGGAGCATGGCCTATCTCCGGAAAATCCTCGAATCGCACCCTGACAACTGCCGAAGACACCTGCGACGGGCCGGGGTCATCCGAAACCTGAGCCGCATCAGAGACATCCCTTGATCCAGGCACTCGCTGCAAAACGGTGCAACTCTCCATTTTTCCGCATGATCATCATGGGCTTCCTGTAAAATGCCCCAAGGCCGCAGAGGCCCCCATGTAGACCGCCATGGTAATGAGCACGGCCAGAAGGGAGCGACTGGGCTTGATGGAAAAAGCGCTGCTCAGACCGATGACAATCAGATAGATGCGGTACAGCTCAAAAACAAGCCCCACCAGGGGAAGCCAGGTGACCAGATTCACGGCCGATGCGTAGGCGTTCACCCGAAACGCGGATTCGTAAACCCCCTGCGCCTTGAAGACCCTCGTGACAATAACAAAAAGGATGCCTGCGGTGATAAGGGGAAACAGGATTCCGAGAAAAAAGCTTTTGAGCATCACCTCTGGATTCTTGTGGAGAAGCCCGAAAATGACCACATGAAAAAGGACGCATGCCACCATATACAGAAACGGCCGTCGATAATCGCCCTCTTTTTTCATGGCCCCGAAAAAGACCTTGGGGGATAAAAGGACCGCCTTGGATGTGTGATAGAGACTTCCAAAGAACTCCCTCGGGTTAAATTCCATGGAATGCATTTCGTCCATTTGTTATGATCTCAATATTCAGGGATAAAACCCTCGCGGGCAACTTCGGGAATTTAAACAGCCTCTTATCTATGGGCCTGGACCGATTCGCAGCGTTCTCCCGGTTTATTGAGATCATACGTCCATTTCACGCTCAACATCTCTTAACCGGGAGTCTTCATTCATCATTAGTCTGCCCTGCCCTTTCCCACCGGAAGGATGATCAAGGGCGCTTCCTCTGACTCGAGGGCCAAAACCTTGGAGACCTCCTTGTCATGGAAGGCCCCGATCACCACGGTCCCAAGCCCCAATGAAATGGCCTGAAGGCACACGTTCTGGACCGCATGACCCGCCTCCAGGTGCACGTATCGGATGCCTCTCTCTCCGTATTTCCGCGTGGTCCGGTCGTATACGGCACAGAAAACAAGCACTGCACGGGCATTGAGAATAGACGACTGCTCCAATGCTGCCCGCCAGAGGGCTGCTCTCCTGTCCCCATCCACCGTCTTTATCAGTTCATGGGTGCGCGGCCTGTACCGGTAAACCCCGGGCGCCAGCCCGCTCACGCCCACCGCCGCCACCGCGACCTCCAGCGGATAGAGTGCCCCGGCTGAAGGCGCGGTTCGACAACCTCTCCGGTCGGTTATGCCCTGGCCCGCCCAAAGCAGCTGGGAAAGGGCCTGGACAGACACTTCATCATCCCTGTATTCCCTCACCGATCTCCTCTCCAACAGAGATTTCTCGATAGAGGTGCCGCTGTCGGCCTGAGGCGGCGGGAGCTGCACTGTCCTTTGGCTCTGTGTGGCATTCATGGTCTGAGACCCCACAACCTGAAAAACCCGTATCACTTTAGGCCCTTGTCCGCAACTTCCCTGCAACGTGCGAAGAAATATGCCCGTGGGGGTCTCTGCCCAAGGGCTGCAAAAACCGAATACAGCTCGTGGGGACGGCAGCAGGGCTTTAAAATACA
>ENA-OSEO01003605-OSEO01003605.1-sediment-metagenome-genome-assembly--contig:-NODE-3605-length-17858-cov-3.800742_pt1 | contig 17858 bp, 12 predicted proteins | sample MGYA00237883_ERZ534232 | MGnify/ENA metagenome assembly ERZ534232
TTGTATCCCGCCCGCTACGACCACGTGATGGGCGTTGGACGAACGGACCAAAACGATGTGCGCTATTCGACCTCCAACTATGGCACAGGGCTGAATGTCATGGCTCCTGGCTCGTCCATCTACAGTACGATGCCCGGCAACAGCTATGGATATTTGAGCGGCACTTCAATGTCCTGTCCCTTCGCGAGCGGACTGGCGGCACTGGTTTGGGCAGTCGAACCGGATGCATCCAACGACGCGGTGCAGGCGTACATCCAGGAGAATGCAGTTGATCTGGGTGCGTCGGGTTGGGATCCCTATTACGGATATGGGCGGATCGATGTTTTTGCGACTCTGAAGCTCTTTGGCGCACTGACCGTTTCGCCCAGTCGTGTTGCTTACGTGGCTGATGTCGAGACCCCTCCTTTGCCAGCGTCCCAGCTATTGTTGGTTCAGCCTGAGGTGGCGACTTCGGCAACGATATCCTGGACCCTGGCTCTGTCGCCGAGCACTCTATCGTGGATTACGGTGACGCCGGTGACGGGGACGGTTTCTGGCCAGCAGCAGGATGCCATCGAGCTCGACGTGACAACGGAAGGTTTGACATTTGGCAAACATAGCTGCGAGGTGTTGGTCAGTGGGTACTCAGCGGCGGGGACGTCCACCAGTTCGGTAGGAATCGATCTATATTATGTGTCGGAGTTGACCACTCTCAGGTTGCTGACCGTCGTGAAGGACTACACTTACTAAGTTGGGCCTGCGCAGTAGTGGTGTCTCGTGGCACGGAAGTGCACCGTGGAGCTGGATATGAAGAGCAAATTCAGCGGTTTGAGTCTCGCTACGCTGGCCTCACTCGTGAGGGCAGAGGGTTTTTCTTCGGAATGGGGAGAGGCCGTTATCGAGGCAGGACAAACTGCTTCTGCCTCGGAATTCGAACACATTGCGAATCTTCTGAAATCCGATGATAAGGGCCTGCGGCGCAATGTCGCGGCGGTCATGGCGCAGATCCCCAATCCCCAGGTCACCAGGTTGTTGGTCGAAAACGCATTGGAGGACCGCGACGAGGAGATCGTCAAGGTAGGTATCTCCGTACTGATGCGGATGCGGCAATCGGCGGTCGATCTGCTGCGCGAAATCATGGAAAACAGCACCGGGGTCGTTCACGTCCGCGCGGCGCTTATCCTGGTGGAAATCGGACATCCGGAGGGAATCGGAATTCTGCTTGAAAGTCTCGAGCGTATGGAAACGTACGGTAACGAGGATTTGCTACCGCGCATCCTCGAGGCGTTGGGCGAGCTGGGTGACCCGCGTGGCGTCGCCCCTTTGATCGGATTTCTGGTCGGAGACAACTGGCTGCTCCGGTTGGTGGCCTCGAAAGCATTAGTCAAGATCGGCGAGCCGTCCGTCGATACGCTGCTCAGCGTGGTGCGAGATCATGGCGACTGGGATGCGCGCTGCCGGGCTGTGGATGCGCTCGGACAGATCGGCAGTGCGAAAGCGGTAGGCCCCCTGGTCGAATTGCTGCGCGAGAACGACGGTCCGGTCCAGAACGAGATCATCAATGCGTTGGGGCGACTCGGTGATCCTGCCTCGGTCGAAGCGCTGACCGAGGCGTTGGGGACAGGGGACCCGGAAATTCACTTTCGGGCGAGCAAAGCACTGGTTAGCATCGGGAAGCCGGCTGTGAACGGGCTTTCCCAACTTCTGCAAAAGCATACCAAATCGGATGTTCGCCGCAGTGCCACCGTGGCACTGGGGCAGATCGGCGACGCGGATGCTGTACCGAGCATCATTCTGGCTCTAGCGGATGAGAACAGTCTCGTGCGCAAAGCCGCCACAGATGCGCTGGGCAGTCTGCGGGACCCGCGCGCCATCTCGCCCTTGTGCCGTACACTCGAAGGAGAAAACTGGTTCGTCGTAAGGGGTGCCGCTGATGCCCTGGCGGAGATTGGCGACGTCCAGGCAGTGGGACCGCTGCTCAGAGCACTCAAGGATGACCGCGGTGAAGTGCGCCAGCAAATCGTCAAAGCGCTCGAAAAGCTCTGTCTACAGGTTGATCGTTCGACCGCTGCGCAGAATGGGGTGTGCGATCAGGCCATTGCGCAATCCGAACTGGATCAGGCACAGTTCGTTGGTATGTTGGTCGACGCGCTGGAAGACAATGACCCGCTGGTTCGAAGTGGTGTGGCGCGGATTCTTGCCCACATGAAGAGCAACTACGTCCGACAGATACTACAGGCGATCACCGAACAGGAGACTCCGGGCGCCACTGAAATCCGCGCGGCGCTGGCAGCGGAGCATCACAGCACATGAGTCTGCGTGTTCCATAAGGTTACTGTGATTGAGCGAGGTGAGTTGATGCCTACCCGTACGGATTTGCTTCTCGCAGTGTCGGCAGGACTGTTCCTCCTTCCTGGCTTGCAGGGCTGGATAGAGTCCGTCCGAGCCCGGCTGGACAACTTGCCGATCTCAGGCTGGGTTCTCCCCCAACACGATCGTGCGCATAGCACCGAACCGCCCGGGCCTGCGTCGGCCGTGCAGACCGCGCCCGATGAGACGCCCACTGGCATACCCAGTACCACAGTTTACGGGGAGCTCATCGTCGTTCCTTCCCATCCATACGAAGCATTCCTGTACGACGTCTATACACCCACCCTGCAAACGACGTTCAAAAAGCTGGCGTGGGAAGCGTATGAGCAAGCTCCGCCGAAGCTGATCCGGAAGCGCCTGACGGGCGTGGTGCTGGAGAATGCGTACCTGAAGCTGATCGTGCTGCCCGAGTTGGGAGGCCGAATCTATTCCTGCGTCTTCAAACCGACCGGCCACAACGAATTCTACCGGAATCCGGTCCTGAAACCCACGCATTGGGGACCAGCGGAGCAGGGTTGGTGGCTCGCCGCGGGTGGAATGGAGTGGTGCTTTCCGGTCGAAGAGCATGGCTACGAAACGGCTGTCCCCTGGCAGTTCAGTACCCTGCAGACTGCGGAAGGCATCACGGTAACTGTGTGGAATGCGCCGAGCGCCGCACAACTACGCGTGAAGATTGACGTCCATCTGCCCAAGGATCGGGCCTATTTTGCCATTACCCCGCATTTGGAGAATCCAACAGCGCGGAGCATGGACTACAAATTCTGGATCAATGCCATGCTGGCTCCCGGCGGGACTAATGCCCCGTCCAATCGGCTGCGGTTCATCTTTCCTACCGATCGGATGACCATCCATAGTCTGGACCAACGCTGGAGCGGATTGCCCGGACCGGGCGAGGGGGTCACATGGCCTACGCTGGGTGGGCGGGACCTGAGTGTATTGGGCAATTGGCCTTACTATCTAGGTTGTTTCGAGCGGCCCGCTGCACAGAACGACTTTATGGGCGTGTACGATGCTGCCATCGAAGAAGGCATCGTGCGGGTGTTCCCCAGCGCTATCGCCCGTGGCGCAAAAGCCTTCGCGTTTGGCTATGGGGATGGTGCCCTGCAGCCCGAGTTATGGACTGACGGGCGGTCTTCTTACGTCGAGATTCACGGGGGAGTCGCACCCACGTTTGCAGATTACGCGACGTTGGCAGCCGGCGACGAACTGACCTGGACCGAATTCTGGTATCCGGTGACGGATATCGGAGGCTTTGTTTCCGCCAATCAGGATGCCGCGCTGAATCTGGAAACATCAGCGGATGGCGTTCACGTCGGTGTGGCGACGACCTTTCCTTACCAAGATGCCGTCCTCTCGGTCAGGCATCGCGCGGACAATACCCGCTTGTTGTACGAAGTCATTCCCAGCCTCGATCCCGCCCGGCCCCATCGTGCCGGGCCTATCCCCACATCGGGGACTGTGGTAACAGACCTCGCGGTAACGCTCACCACGTCGGAGGGACAACCGATTATCTCCTACTGACAGTGTTGTTTGCTGGTGATTTACCCAGTTAGCCAGCAAATACCAATTCTTTACTATTCCTTTACTATTTCTTCACCCCAGTTATGCCACGTTATGGTAAAATTATAACAGAGCCCTACTATCTGCTCTGTTGGCGGACGAACACGTCTGCAATTCGGCTTGTGTCAAAGTTTTTCCCTGCGTGGGGTGCTTGGAGGCTGTCAAGATGAAACTGATGAGACCGGATTTGCACAGTAACCGGCTGGCATGGACTGTTGTGTGCGTGACAGCGGTTTTTCTGCTCATCGCCGTTTTTGGCTCGCAGGTCGGTGCGGTGCCCGATCTCCAGTTGCCGACGGGCACGCCCGTCTACTTGCCGGTCGTCTTCAAGGCGGGGGATGCGACACCTGTCTTCGGGTCTCCTTCGCTGGTGGATATCGTGGCGGTGGGGCTAGATCCGTATGGGAGTGCGTCGGACGAGGCGGATGAGGTGTTTGTCGCCAACCACGGCGCCGGGACGGTGTCGGTGTTGCAGGGCACGACCGTGGTGGAGACCATCAGCGGGTTTAGCAAGCCGTATGGGGTGGCCTATAATCCGGCGAATGATCGGATCTACGTGACTGACGAGGACAATGGTGAAGTGGTCATCGTGCACCCGGGGACGCACGCGATCGTCAAGCGGTTGGGCGGTGCAGATAAGCCACGGGGAGTGGCGATTGATCGCGGTACGGGAGTAGCGTACGTGGCGAGTCCGGGCCTTGCGGGGAGCGGTGCGGTGAGTGTGTACACGTTAGCGGACGTGACGAATGGAACGCCGGGGACGCAGGTCAACAGTGTCGGCGTGGGGCCTTCGTGGGTGGCGGTCGATTCGAGTACGCACAAAGCGTATGTGACGTTGCAAGGTGAGGCGAACTACGGGCTGGCGGTGATCGACGGGGCGGTGGGCGGCTATCCGGTGACATTTGTTGGCCTGAACACGCCGGGGGCGTTTGGGGTGGCGTACGATGGGACGCGCGAGCAGTTGTACGTGGCATCGGGGACTGGGGCGACGCTGAGTGTGCTGGATGTGAATCTGATTGGTTCGGAGACGAATCCGGTGGTTGCGGCTTTGAAGACCGCACCGGAATACAGTCTCGACACGGTCGCAGTGAACCCGACCAGCGGAAGAGTCTTCGTGACGGGCCGCTCAAATCTGACCAGCAAAATGTGGGTGTTGAATGGGAGCTCGAACACGTGGTTGTCCACGAATTACGCGATCGGGTCGTATGACCTGGACGGCGGGATGATGCGCGGGATCAGCTACAATGCGCACAATGGTTATGTGTATGTCAGCAACGAGTTGTTCGACAAGGTCTACATCTTTACCGACAATGGCAGCCCGGTCTGTCCGTAGAAAGATCTCCAACGCAGAATCGTCGCTGACAACTGGGAAGCCCTGGGGAAGGCTTCCCAGTCGATGTGTTCACGGATGACTTTCACATCTGTTAGGTAGATTCCGCAGTTCGTCCGGCATCCTGGAAGTGTCTCTTGCGCTTGAGACATCATGTATTTTCGGTGTCAGCCGATAAGCATATCGAGGCGATATTTCTCATTCCATCTGATCTTGGGTCCTTACCTTGCGGGCCAGATGCGGCCATGCAATTCTGCCTCGATTGGTGGATCACGACCTGCCAGATATCAGACGGATTGCATGGGTGCGTCCGGAAATTTAGGGGCTGGCGAGCGATGGGCAGGTCGTGTTTGCAGCGTGATCTGCCAGGTTCACTCGAATATCTTCGTGGCGGTCAAGACTGTGCCAATCTCCGACGCTACCGTCGTTGTCCCGGGAGTGCTGTGCCTGGGCGGACCGTGCGCTGGTCTGCACCGTGGTAGATTGGCACAGTCTTGTGGTGCAGGTGCGCCCTTCAACAGATTGATGACATTGTGCCGGAAATCTTGGAATGTCCCTCCTCTTTCATTTGACAGTCTCCGTATCCTGTGCTAGAATTCACATGACTTCGGTGAAAAGCACGCGAGAGAGGAAGTTCGTACTGCTTCATGAGGGTACAGATTGAGACGCTCCTTTTGGTTATCGAAACCGTAATCTACCGGGCATCAACACTCGCCATCTCAGGCAGTTGATGTTCGCAAATGTGGCAGGGAAGGCTTGTATGCACAAGGCCTTCCTTGTCTTTTGTGAGGCTCATGCAATAATCGGGGAGATTGTTCCCCGCGTAGAAATCAAACATCCACTAATTCAGGAGAGCAAGTGATGATAGCAACCATCAAAGCCGAGCAGTTAGAGGCAATGGGCGTGCTTCTGGACGCCACCCAATCGTTGCGAACGGAAGTGACCGTGGGCGTTTCGGGGCGGCATCTCCACGTGTGCCAGGAGCACGTTGAGATCTTATTCGGGAAGGGACACTCGTTGACCCCGATACGTGGTCTGTCCCAACCCGGGCAGTTCGCGTGCGAAGAGCAGGTCAACCTGCGGTCTGCGAAGGGAGAGATCCAAAATGTCCGTGTTCTCGGGCCAGTCCGTCCCGAGACCCAGGTCGAGTTATCGTTGACGGATACGTTCCGCTTGAAACTCGACGTCTCGGTGCCGGTGCGCATGTCGGGGAAGACGGAAGGGAGTCCAGGGCTGACTCTAGTGGGGCCTGCCGGAGAAGTGGAGCTGGAGCGTGGGGTAATCATCGCGCAGCGTCACATCCACATGACGCCCGAAGACGCTGCCGCGTTTGGGTTGACCGACAAACAGATGGTGGCGGTTGCGTGTGGCGATGCCCGGCAGGTTGTTTTCGGGAACGTCGTCGTGCGCGTGAGCAACGAATACAGCCTCGATTTTCACATTGACACGGACGAGGCCAATGCGGCCGGCGTCAAGACGGGCGACAAAGGGTATCTCGTGCGTCCTACTTTGTCCTACCAACTGCCGATTACCAACCTGTTAGGATGATGTGGGTTGCGCTAACTCATAGACGAGGAGATGATTTAACGTGAAGATTCTGGTTCTTAATTGTGGGAGCTCATCAGTCAAATACCAGGTGTTCTCTGTTGACGGAAACCAAAATACCGATTGCCTCGCAGCCGGGTTGGTTGAAGAAGTGGGGTTGGGGCATCCCACCTTGACCCATAAGCGAACTGGAGCGGAAAAGTACAGACAGGACAATTTATCGGTCAAGGATCACACAGATGCCATCCGCGTTGTTCTGGATATCATCTCGGATCCCGCGCATGGTGTGTTAAGCGGTCTTCAGGAGCTTGATGCGGTTGGCCATCGTATCGTACACGGTGGGGAAAAGTTTGCGTCGTCTGTGATTATCGACAAAGACGTCCTGAAAGCCGTGTATGACAACATCGAACTGGCCCCCTTGCACAATCCGCCTAACATTCAAGGGGTCGAGGCGATCACTGCCTTGATGCCGGATGTGCCGCAGGTCGCCGTATTCGACACAGCTTTCCATCAGACCATGGAGCCGGATGCATATCTGTACGCTATTCCCTACCGGCTGTATGAGAAATATGGCGTGCGCCGCTATGGTTTCCACGGCACATCGCACAAATATGTCGCGATAAAGGCGGCTGAATATCTGGGTAAACCTCTCGCGGAATTGAAAATCGTGACCTGCCATTTGGGCAACGGTGCCAGTGTGACTGCTGTCAAATACGGCAAGTCGGTGGACACGAGTATGGGCTTCACGCCTCTGGAAGGGCTGGCGATGGGCACCCGTTGTGGTGACCTCGATCCGGCGATCGTGTTCCTCCTGATGAAGAAAGAGAATCTGGACGTCGATTCCGTAGATCTCCTGCTCAACAAACAGAGCGGTGTGTATGGACTTTCCGGGTTGTCCTCCGATATGCGAACTTTCGAAGAGGCGTACCACGCCGGACCAGCCGATCCGAACTACGAGCGGTCCATGCTGGTGCTGAAGCTCTACTGCCACCGCGTTACCAAGTACATTGGCGCCTATGCTGCCTGCATGGGCGGAATCGACTGCATCGTGTTCACCGGCGGGATCGGGGAGAATTTCAGCGAGATCTGCGAATGGTCTTGTGCAGGACTGGAGTTCATGGGCGTCAAGGGAGTCACCCACGCGCGACGCGCACAGGGGAAGATTGTCGAGGCATCGGATCCCGATTCGGCAGTCAAAGTCCTCATTGTCCCCACCAACGAAGAGCTGGCAATCGCTCGTGACACCTTCGAACTGGTGAAAGACGGGATCAAGGACTGATCCGCCAGCCACGCGCAGCTTTCGGCAGGCCCGTGTTCGGAGAGACAGGGGCCTGCCGCGACACATCCACTTGCACAAAACGCGCGTCTATTGTAATATCCTTATGGGGTCCTTCCATCGGTTCCACCTGTGTCAGGAGGACAACATGGGTGTTGCTCTCTATGTGTGTTCGACATCCCATTTCTCTGGGAAGACGGCTGTCTGCGTTGGGTTGGGCAAGCGGTTGCTACGGGACGGCTTCCGCTTTGGCTACATGAAACCTCTATGCGTTGTTTCCAGCGTGTCTGCGTCGCAACGGATCGATGCAGATGTGGAGCTCCTCGCGACGCTCACGGGGGTGAGATATCCGCCGGACCGGATGGTGCCGGTACAGCTTGTGCCTTCGGACATGGGCGAGATTCTCAAAAGTCGCCAGTTCGGGGAGACGTACCTTCAAAAGGTGCGTGATGCCTGCGAGCTGCTGAGCCGAGACAGCGATGTGGTCCTGCTGGAAGGCGGAAGAAATCTGGCGGAGGGGGCGATTGTCGATCTGGCAGCAGTCTCCGTGACGAAAGCCCTGCAAGCCAGCGCTCTGGTGGTAGTCAAGTACGAGACCGATCTGCAGCTCATCGATGACGTCCTGCTGGCACAATCCATTTTGGGCGATTTCCTGTTAGGTGTGGTTTTGAACGCTTTCCCTGCGGCGAAGGAAAGATTCGTGGTAGAGACCGTAGTGCCCATTTTGCAGAGCCGGGAGATCCGGACGTTTGCGGCTCTGCCGCAAGAACCTATCCTGAGCGCCATCGATGTCAGGGAGATCGTAGAGGCCCTGGATGGAAATATCCTGTGTGCGGAACGAAACCAACACGAACTGGTGGAAAACCTGATGGTCGGTGCAATGAACGTGAATGCGGCGCTGAGTTATTTTCGGCGCAAGCCAAACAAAGCTGTGTTCACGGGTGGGGACCGGCTGGACATTCAATTGGCCGCTCTGGAAACGTCGACACGTTGTCTGGTGCTGACCGGCGGCCTGCAACCCAGTTCCATCACGTTGAGTCGCGCTGAAGAGGTGGGCGTGCCTGTGATCTCCGTCAAACAAGACACGCTCACAGCTATCGAGATCATCGAGGCATGTTTTGGCCAGACTCGTTTCCATCAAGAGCAGAAGATCGCTGTCTTCGAGCGCTTGTTGGACGAGCTCTTCGATTTCGAATCCTTGTATGCCAGCCTGGGACTCGTGTAAAGAGAAACGACAGCGCAAGTGGCTATGGCCCTAATCCAAAAGAAAAACTAGGAGGTTATCGGAAATGACATTCATAGACGAAATCAAGGCGCGAGAGGTGCTGGATTCCCGTGGGAATCCGACGGTCGAGGTCGATGTGTATCTGGAGAGCGGTGCGATGGGACGCGCCATCGTGCCTTCCGGTGCATCCACCGGTGCTCACGAGGCCGTCGAGCTGCGGGATGGTGATAGTGAGCGATATGGTGGCAAAGGTGTCGCCAATGCGGTCGAAAACGTCAACACTGAAATTGCAGAAGAGCTCTATGGCTGGGACGCTCTGGATCAGGTCGGCATCGACGAGTTCCTGGTCAGTCTCGACGGGACTGCTAACAAGAGCAAACTGGGGGCGAATGCGATCCTGGGTGTGTCATTGGCGGTTGCCAAGGCATCGGCAGCAGCCGTCGGCCTTCCGTTGTACCGCTATCTGGGAGGAGTATCGGCCCGCGTTCTTCCTGTCCCGATGATGAACATTCTCAACGGCGGGAAACATGCTGTCGACAGTACCGACCTGCAGGAGTTCATGGTGATGCCAGTGGGGGCGTCATCCTTCGCCGAAGCCCTGCAGTGGGGTGCGGAGACCTATCATAGCCTCAAGAAAGTGCTGGCTGGCAAAGGCTACAACACCAGTGTGGGTGATGAAGGCGGGTTTGCTCCCAGTCTGGGGTCGAATGAGGAAGCGATCGAGGTGATTCTCGAAGCGATCGCAAAAGCTGGATTCAAACCCGGCGAAGACATGTTCATCGCATTGGACCCTGCTTCCAGCGAAATCTACGAGAATGGCGTGTATAATCTTGCCAAGGAGGGCCGCAAGCTCTCCAGCGAAGAGATGGTAGCTTTCTATGAGGACTGGGTCAACAAGTATCCGATCATCTCTATCGAGGATGGCCTTGCCGAAGACGACTGGGAAGGCTGGCAGTTGTTGTGCGAACGTCTGGGCGACAAGGTGCAGCTTGTCGGCGACGATCTGCTGGTGACGAATGTCGAGCGGCTGCAGCTGGGGATTGATCGGAAAGCAGCGAACTCGATCCTGATCAAATTGAACCAGATCGGTTCTCTGACAGAAACGTTGGCGGCAATCGAGATGGCGAAGCGCGCGGCGTGGACCGCGGTTGTTTCTCATCGTAGTGGAGAGACAGAAGACACCACGATTGCAGACCTGGTTGTCGCAGTTAACGCCGGGCAGATTAAGACCGGAGCGCCGTGCAGAACGGACCGTGTGGCAAAATACAACCAGTTGCTGCGCATCGAAGAGGAATTGGGCGAGAACGCCACGTACGCGGGCTTTGAAGCCTTTTACAACATTCAGCGTTAATTGGAAGCGCGGTAAGCGCTTTTCCCTGGACGGTGGTCGTTTGCCCACCAACAACAGCCGGTTTTCCCCAATGGATGTGGAGGCCGGCTGTTGGCCTTCACTCAGTCAAATTCTGGCCGACTACCTCGATGAGCCGGAAGCCAATATCCGGTCGTGCCACGTCTGGTAATTCCGTGCCGCGGACGTGGCACTTCGCTTTGTCCAGGGGCTGCAACCAGGAACCACCTTTCAGCACGCGCGCATCATCGTTTTGCAGAATCTCGCGTCCATCGTGCGCGTCGTATGGGTACGGCAAATAGCGGCTCGTGCACCATTCCCATACGTTACCGGCCTGATCGTATGCGCCATACCGTCCCGCGCCGTCCGGATAGATGCCGACGGGTGTGGTCGAGAACGCGTAAAGACTGTCGAAAGTACAGGTATTAGCACGTGCTGCATCAGGGTCATCACCCCACGGGAAGCGATGCTCCGTCGGCCCTTTGGCTGCTCTCTCCCATTCGGCTTCAGTAGGTAAGCGATACAACGTACCCGTGTGAGAACTCAACCAGTTTGCGTAGGCGATGGCCTCGTACCAGGAAACCCCGCTTATTGGGTGGTTGGGACGCCCCTGAATGATGTCGGGTTCGCTCCGCCTGGGTGAGTGCGTACCTTGCCGCCACTTCCACCCTGCTCTCGTCCACCACTCGCGCTCGTCATAGGCATCGCTAGCCGCGAAACGTGCGAATTCCTGTCTGCTGACGGGGTATTTGAACAGGTTGAACCCCGGCAGCTCGACCACGTGTCTGGTCCGTGCCATTCCCAGGACAACGCTGCCTTTGGGAATGGATACCACCTCTGCCAGTCGTGGGTCTCCGAGGCGGCCCAATAAGTTGCCTGCGGCAATGCGTGTTGGGAGGGGGGCTCTGCCGTCCGAAAGCAACTCGATCAGCGCCTCCACAAGGTGTTGGCGCAATTCGGGTTCGAGAAGCCCTCCTCGCTCCAGGGCGCACCTTGCAGCAAGAATGGGGTTAACCTTCAGTAGCGCGGACAGGCCATCCGTGGATGTCGGGACCCGTCCCGCGACGAGCAGCGCCTCCTCCTCGTGTGCCAGAACGACCTGGTCCGGCAACGGCGCGAAGGCGTTGCAGCGAAGCAGACGGTTATCGCGCAATCCGCTATCAGGCGGCGCAAGCTCCCAGTCGCTCATCCGCTCTTTCCCGTTGTCGAAGCGTCGTTGTAGCGCCTCTGCTGAGAAATAAGCTTGCAGCCAGTTGTGTTTGAACCAGAGCAACGGGTCGGGTGCATGGCGCTCTGCCACCAGTAACTGCTCTTTTTCCAGGAAGGGAGACTCATCTCCAAGCAAGTACGCAATGGACTCGTTGGGAATGCGCTTGGACAGCGCTCGCGCCCACTGGGAACGCCTGATGACCGCTCCATCCCCAGCCTTGCGATACAGTTTGAACGTCGCATCGCCAAACGCCTGCAACACTTCAGCGCTGAGCCGCGGAGCGGACTCCTGTTCATCCTCTGCGCCGGGCGCGGACGTGCATGTACTGACATGGTTGACCCAGGTGGCCAGCAACTGATTGCGGCTGCCTGCCGGACCTCCGCCGAGCCGGATGATGTCCGCTGTCAGGGTGAGCCAGTATGGGTTCCCGATCAGATTCAGCAGATTTTGGAGCTCAGGCTGATGCAGCGCTTCCCACGAAACGGTTCCGTCTTCCTCCCCCAAGAGATCGCAGAGCAGGTGTTGTTGCTCGGGAGCGGCGAGAGGAAGCAGGGATACAGTGGGCAAACCCAACGCGTAGACGGAATACGGAGTCTTTGCAGAAACAACGATCCGGTTGCCGCGTCCGGACTGCCCGTATCGCCGCACGAATTTCTGCCAGCGTTTGAGCGCCCAGTGCCGAAATTTGCGCGGCAATTCGTCGAGCCCGTCCAGCAGGAGAAGAACCTGACCGCTATCCAACCGCTCGTGTAGCGTGGGAGCCAATTGCGCGTGCGCGGGGAAACCGATCGCACCCTGGGATTGCAGATACTGGGCGAGAAATCGCTCAGGTTTGGTGAGCGCATGATAGCGATTCAACGGCACGAGGATGGGCAAATGGTCCGGCACGTCATCCCGCAGCAGAGCTTCCGCCTGTGTAAGGGCAAGGCGTGTCAGGACGATACTCTTGCCAGAGCCACACGGTCCAAGCAGTACAAAAGACGGCAACTGCGCTGCGATTGCTGTGACGTCCGCGAAGGTCTCTATGTCTGGAATAATCTGTCCAACGAGCCATCGCCGTCTCAGGAGATTGGGATCGAGGTCTGGCTCACAGAGAAGGGGGTCGCTCTCAGACCAGTGTCCCTGTGGTTTTTCTCTGAACGCGTTAGCCGGAAGTGGAATATACCGCTTTTCCCAAACACCATGACGCGCGACTATTTCACGGCAATACAAGGTCACCAGAGATTCGTTCACGGTGGAGCCAAGCCTCCTGACTTGAGTTGCAGACACTGACGAGAAGAAGCAACACGACTCTTCTGTTGTGCTATTGCCCGCCCAGGAGTTATGTTTGTTGTAGTCAGATGAATTATACCTGGCTGGTCGTCTAAGTCAAACGAAGCCGGTTGCTCCTTTGCGGTCATCGAAGCTGGACTCGTCTCAGTCGCAGGCTGTTCATAACCACCGTTACAGAACTGAACGCCATCGCTGCTGCCGCCAGGATTGGATGAAGCTGGCGCAGAAACTCCGGTGCGTACCCGATCGGATACAGGGCGCCGGCAGCGATTGGGATGAGAATGATATTGTAGAAGAACGCCCAGAACAGGTTCTGACGAATGATGCCCAAGGTTGCCCGTGAGAGGCGAATCGCCTTCGGCACATTTCTCAGGTCCCCTCTGATCAGCGTCACATCGGCTGCTTCCATGGCGATATCCGTGCCGGTGCCGATAGCGAAACCTACGTCAGCCTGGGCCAGTGCGGGCGCATCGTTGATGCCGTCGCCGACCATCCCGACGGAGATACCCTGCGCTTGCAGTTTGGAGATCTCCGCGGTTTTGGCCTGCGGCAACAGATCGGCGATAACTTCGTCAATGCCAAGCTGCTGCCCAATCGCTTGTGCCGTCCTTGCATTGTCTCCCGTCAACATGACGACCCTTAAACCCTGGTTCTTCAGCTCGTGAATTGCGTCCGCAGAGCCATCTTTTACGGCATCGGCCAATCCGATGACACCGGCGACCTGCCCGTTCAGTACGGCGATAATGACCGTATTGGCTTCGCGTTGCAGGCGCTCGATGTGTGTGAGCATCGGCCCCACATCTGCGCCCTGCCTGTGCATCAATCTCAAGTTGCCCAGGGCGATTGTGCATCCAGCGACGTCTGCTGTGGCGCCATATCCCGGCAGCGCCTCGAAATTCTGCAGCGCCGCAACGGGCAACCCCCGACGATCAGCCGCATCGACGATGGCCTGACCCAGCGGGTGTTCGCTGCCGCGCTCTACTGAAGCAGCCAGCGAAAGCAGCGTGTTCTCGTCCAGGACCTGGTTGGGGAGACAGTCCAAGCCGATCACGTGTGGCGCAACGACAACCTGGGTGACGATAGGTTGCCCCATCGTGACGGTTCCGGTCTTGTCCAGGACAATGGCCTGAAGTTTCTGCGCCTGCTCGAGCGCTTCACTGTTCTTGAACAGGATGCCGAGCTCTGCACCTTTGCCGGTCCCGACCATGATTGCGGTGGGCGTGGCCAGTCCCAACGCACAGGGACAGGCGATGACCAACACAGCGACCATACGGATCATGGAGGCTGTGAATCCCATGCCCGCGAAGAGCCATACTGCGAACGTGAGCAGCGCGATGACGATGACGGCCGGCACGAAAATCGCCGCCACGCGATCTGCCAATCGCTGAATGGGCGCCTTCGAGCCTTGTGCCTGTTCCACCAGGCGAATGATCTGCGAGAGAACGGTTTCTGTACCCACGGCGCTCGCCTGGACCTTGAGCAACCCTTGTCTGTTGATCGTTGCGCCGATGACGCTGTCACCCATCTTCTTATCGACAGGCATACTTTCCCCGGTCAGCATAGATTCGTCGACCGCAGAAGTGCCGTCCAGTACGATGCCGTCGACTGGAATATGTTCGCCGGGACGCACGATCACGATGTCATTGACGAGGACCTGTTGGATAGGGATGTCCAGCTCCTGGTCATCGCGAATGACACGGGCGGTTTTGGGACGAAGTCCCATCAGTTTTTTGATGGCTGCCGACGTGCGTCCTTTGGCCTTTGCCTCCAGCAGTTTGCCCAACTTGATGAGCGTTATGATGAGGGCCGACGTTTCGTAATACACATGCAGCCCGCTGCCCACCAGCAGGCCGACCGTCACGAGCAGCGAGTAGAAATACGCTGCCGAAGACCCCATTGCGACGAGCACGTCCATGTTTGCAGACCCGTTTCGCAGGCTCTTGAAGCCTCCCACGTAGTAGTCCCACCCGACGTAGAACTGGACTGGTGTGGCTAACGCGAGGAACAGCCAATTCATCCACGGTTGGTGACCCCACATCCCCAGCACGCCGAAATCCCGCCCCATACTGAGGAGGAACAGCGGCAGTGCAAAGGCGACGCCCACCCAAAACTTCCGCGTCTGGTCGGAGATTTCGGCCTGGCGCGCCGCCTGTTCGACGTCTTCCAGGTTCTGTTCGGCCTCAACTGCCACAACCCCATAGCCAGCCCTCTCGATTGCCGCAATCAGATCCGCCTGGCCGATGGCGCCGGCAATATATTCGACTGTGGCCTTCTCCGTAGCCAGATTGACATTTGCGGAGACGACCCCGTCGAGTTTGTTCAAGACGCGCTCGATAGTCGTTGCACAGTTGGCACAAGTCATTCCGGTGATCGGCAGTACGGAGTTGACGGTGGCGATGCCATAACCGATATCCTTCACCCGCTTGACGATGCTGGCGGTGCCCAGCAGTTCGGGATGATACTCCAGAGTTACGCGCTCATTAGCCAGGTTGACTTGCGCCTGGTCTATTCCTTCGAGTTTTCGCAGGTTGCGCTCGATGGTCGTCGCGCAGTTGGCACAGGTCATGCCGGTCACGGGCAGGGAGATGGTTTTGCTTTTCATGAGAGCCTCTGCGATGCTTATTTCTGTACCGGATATCCAATTTCTGCCAGGAGAGCCTGGATAGCGTCCTCGGTCGCCGGAGAACCGAACGTGACCGAAATGTCCTGCGTTTCGAGCTCTCCCTGGACTGATTCCACACCATTCAAATCACTTAATTCTCGCTTGATAGTCATTACGCAGTGTTTGCAAGAAATGGTTGGAATGTGGTAATTGACAGTTTTCATTGGTCACCTTCCTTATCTGATTAGCTGTGAGTTCTGCGTGTTCAGGTCGCCGGTGCGGACGTTTCGATCTTTCCCGCTGCCAACCTGCTTGCATGCAATCATAGACTTTCCCTCTCATTTAGTCAACTCGATCTCCCGGTTTCTTACGCGGTTAAGCGCTTACCTTGAGGGGAAAAGGACGTCTTCCCATTGACACGAGTCCGGTTTTGGTGTATAATTAGTTTGTTGAGACAACAAACTAACTGGTGAGCCAAAGGAGCGAGCCTGCATGGGACGTCAGTATCAGACAGGGGACCAGTCTCTCGTGAGAACCATCAATTTGTCTGTGATCCTCAACTGTCTCCGTGAACGTGCCCCACTATCCCGTGCGCAACTCGCCGCCATCACCGGATTGAACAAAACTACCGTCTCCAGTCTCGTCAGCCAATTGCTCCATAACCAGTTCGTCCGTGAGATCGGGCAGGGTCCGGCGTCTTTTGGACGTCCCGGTGTGCTGCTTGAGCTCAACCCGGAAGCCGGTACCATCCTCGGTCTCGAAATAGGGGTTGATTTCATTTTGCTCATGCTAACCGATTTCAAGGCGCAAGTCCTGTGGCGTTGGGAAGAGCGAAACGGTGACAACCGGGATCCCGGGTGGGTGCTTGGTCGCGTTTGCGAGCTCATTGCGCAGGCCTTTGAGAAGAGTGGTGAGTTCGGACTGCCCGTGCTGGGCATCGGAGTGGGCATTCCCGGGCTCGTGGATGTGGAAACGGGCGTCGTTCTCTTCGCACCCAATCTGCGCTGGAGGGACGTCCCCGTGCGGGACGTGCTGAGAAAACGATTCCCTGTACCGATCATCGTCGACAACGACGCCAATACGGCTGCCTTGGGCGAGAAGTACTTCGGCGCGGCTCAGGACAGCGACATCTTCGTCTATTTGACCGTTGGTGTGGGACTGGGCGGCGGCGTTTTCATTGGCGATCAACTCTATCGCGGGCACAGAGGGTACGCCGGCGAAGTAGGTCACATGACGCTCGTCGAGAACGGCTTGCTATGCAATTGTGGTAGCCGTGGGTGCTGGGAGACGCTGGTCAGCCAGACCGCGGTATTGGATCGAGTCCGGCGGGCCATTCGAGCCGGGGAAACGACGAAACTGACTGCCAGGGAAGACGATGACATCGTTATTGGCGATGTCTTGCGGGCTACTCACGACCACGACCCGGTTGCCCGGGCGGCCTTGCAGGAAACCGGGCGCTATTTGGGAATCGGCATCGCCAATCTGGTGAATGTGTTCAATCCGGAAATGGTGATTCTGGGTGGGATTCTGTGCCGTGGTGGTGATATCCTTTTGCCTGCCATCCAGGAGGTCCTCAAAGAGCGTGCATTTTACGAGCAGTATGACAAAGTGAAAGTCTCGATCTCCACCTATGGCTTCGATGCTTGTGTGATGGGTGGCATCGCACTGGTTTTGAACAACATCTTGAGCCATTCTTCGTTGGCCTCGCAATTGGAGTGAGAAATAGCTGCGTTGGGTGAGAACATCGATTCTCTTCACCGATGTTCTTGATCGGTTACCCGTTCTGTGTTGTCCCTGTGGATCAAGACATAAGGCTATTTCCACCGTATTTCAGGAGGGAGGTGGTAGCATTTCGCAGTCAAAGGGAGTGAAGTGAAGGAAACCTGTTGAGAGCTATCTGATTTCGTCGTAGACAACCCTGGGTTTATTGACCAAAGGAGGTAAGACGAGAAATGAGAACGAAACTACTCACAATCATGTCAACCGTGTTGGTATTGAGCATGGTGCTCCCTATGGTGGTCTCTGCTCCGGTGATGGCACAGGCGCCGGCTTTTGACAAGGACACGATGACGATCGCGTGGATTCCGAAGGCGTTGAACAATCCGGTGTTCGAGATCGGGCGAGACGGGGCGTTCAAGAAG
>ENA-OSEO01003608-OSEO01003608.1-sediment-metagenome-genome-assembly--contig:-NODE-3608-length-17847-cov-3.314294_pt1 | contig 17847 bp, 13 predicted proteins | sample MGYA00237883_ERZ534232 | MGnify/ENA metagenome assembly ERZ534232
GCCCCCCACCTCTTCCGTGTCTTCCTCGTCCCTGCACTGGGTATTGCTATAACTCATGAGGGACTTATAGGCCGTTGCCATCCCCTGGATCTTCGATTTGATGGAGGCGAGGTCCCGCTCTATCTTCAGGGTCACCGTCGTGTCGGCGCTTGCTCCGACGAGATTCAGGGTGGCCCCTTCGATGACATCGGTAATGGTATTGGAATCCTTGGTGATGACCGCGCCATCCAGGGTGATCTGCGCGTCCTCGCCCGCGGCGAGCTGCATCTCCCTCCCCTCCGTGACCACGGAGAGATCGCCGAAGTTCAGCGTCCCCTTCCCTTCATTGTTCGCCGTGAGGGTCAGGGTGAGCAGACTGTCCCCGGCCGTATCGTCGGTAATGGTTATCTTCCCGCCCGCGATGCTGAGCGTGGCGGTGCGCGAGGTCTCCCCGAAAGCGTCATCACCGGCTCCGCCGTCATGGATTGTGTCGAGGAGGTCCTGGAGCGTATCGGTCGCCGTGTCCGTGATCGTGTAGGTGATCGCGCCGACCGTCGTGCCGTCCCCCCGCGTCCCCGCGATCGTGATGGTATCGCCGTTGGAGATATCGTTGCCGAAGGCGCCCGCCGTGTTGAACTGGAGGGCCGTATTGTTCGGGGTTATGGTGACCGACATCTGGCTGCTCCCCGACTGGAGGTCCTCGATCACCAGTCGTCCGCTGGAATCGAAGGAGGCGGCGACGGTGCTGGAGTCTCCGTACAGGTCCTCCACCCACGCCAGGAACACGTCCAGGGTCTCATCCCCCTTCCCCGCCAGGCTGTAGCTATCGCTCACTACATTGCCGTCGTGATCCGTTCCAGTCACGGTAATGCTCTCGTCGCCGTTGAAATCGTTGGCGTCCCCCCCCGTATTGATCCAGTTCCACTGAGCGGAGGCCGAAACGGCCCCGCCACCCTGGGCTGAAATCAGGCTGTTTTCCACATCCCCCCGGAGAGAACCGGTAAAGATCTCCGCAAATGTCGTGGCGGCGGTCGCGGCGGCTCCTCCCAAGGCATAGATGGCATCCCCCGCGCGGACCTCCGCAACGCTCTCGTAGGACCCCTTCTGAATCCCCAGGATCTGCAGGACGTTTCCACTGTCCGTGAAAGAGGTCGTGCCGCTGATGTCGATCCGGTATCGGGTCTCTCCGTCCACCGTCTCGGAGACGACGGAGGCCGATACGCCGGACAGAGCATCGATATTCTGGGCGATGGTCGTCAGGGACTGGGTGGCCAGGTTGATGACCACATCCTCGCCACCGATCTGAACGGTGGTATCCCCGGGGGCGCTCGTCAGCTCCAGAAGGGTCCCCACGGCGGTGGATGAACCGGCGAAGAGCGCGCTCTTGGCGCCGTCGCTGGTGGGCGTCGTCGTTTCGACGCCGGAGCCGATGAATCCTATGGCCTGCAGGACCCCGTCGGAGGAACCCTCGCGGATGTCGATCCCCTCGTCCCCCGTCTCGTCGCTCGTCAGGACCAGGCGGTAATCGGTGGAGGAGTGGGTAACGATCGTCGCCGTGACCCCGGACGGATCATCCCCCTCGTTCAGGGCGTTGATCTTGTCCTTGATGTTCGCCAGGGTATCGGTGGCGGTGATCTGGACCACCTGACCCGATATGAGGATATCGCCCGACAGAGACAGGGCCGTGCTGGTGGAGGCGTACCCGGCGGATGAGATCTTTTCCGCCTCGGCGAGATTGTTGACCTTGATATTGTACGTCCCGGCAGAGGCGGTCGATCCGGTTGAAACCGTGAGGAGGCTGGCTGCGGTGGTCGTCGTGTTCGTGGTCGTGGAAGAGGAGAAGAGGTTGAAGGCATCCGCGGTGGCCAGCGAACCGGCCGCCGTCTTGAGGGAGAGGAGCATGGTGTTCACGCTCTGCCACTCGCTCAACTGGTCCTCATACTCCTGTTTCTGGTCCGTCATGAGATCGACGCGCCGGTACTCTATAGTCATCAGTTCATCGATCACGCTTCTCCAGTCGAAACCGCTGGCGAGACCGCTGATCAGATTGGTGCTCGACATCCTCTAAGTCCTCCTTGTACGTGCAGGCATTCCCTGCCTATCCTACCGGTAGTATCGGAAAATATTGCCCTGAACTTTAGGGTGGACGTGCCGGATACATAAGGGAAAGAAAATTTATTATGTGAACGATTACAGATATTTCCCGGCAAATTCGTCCTGCTCTTCCGAAATACCCGTCTTTTTTGCGCCTTCCCGACCCGTCAAAATAGCAAGATATCTGCCATGTTTCGAAGATGAGAGCTGCCGGACCGCGATGATTCTTTGGCGAAGACGAAGAAAGCCCGCCCCCGAAGGGGACGGGCTTTCCGGTTACAGGTTGATAAACCCTCTGACAGACTATCCGAACAGGGACAGTACCATCTGAGGCGCCATATTGGCCTGGGCGAGCATTGCGGTACCCGCCTGGAGGAGGATCTGGTTCTTGGTGAACGAGGTCATCTCCGAGGCCATATCCACGTCGCGAATAAGCGATTCGGCGGACTGGGTGTTCTCGATCGTCGCCGCAAGGTTCGCCGCGGCGTAGGTCAGCCGGTTCATGTAGGCACCGATATCGCCCCGTCTGTCGGAGAGCGTGCTCACGGCGCTGTTGATCGTGGTGAGCATGGTCTGCGCCTCGGAGGCGGTATCGAGCTGATCCATGCTGAGATTCAGCCCCGCCGATCCTGTCGTGGTATCGCTGATGGTGATGGCGATCCGGTTGTTGGTGTTATTCTCCGCGCCGATCTGGAAGGTGGAGCCGGATGAACCGGAATCCGTGACCGTGATGGTCATCCCTTCGAGGTCACTGTCGTCATACCCTTCGGTGGCGCTGCTCAGGGAGAAGGAGATACCCAGGGCGCTGAAGGTATGGGTCGTATCGGCGACATAGTCCACGGTCTCCGTGGTGGTTCCGTCGCTCAGTGTCAGCTTGCCTGCATCAGCGACGGAGAAGGTGTACGTGCCCGTGGCGGCGCCTTCGACGACGAGAGAGGTGAGACCCGTCCGTTTCAGGGTCACGGAACTGTCGAATGTGCACTCGTCGTCCGAGTTGGTACATGCAATACCCGTCACGGTGCCGGTGATCGCGATGGTCATGCCGAGGTTCTCGAAGGTCACCGCGCTGTTGGCGGCATTGATCGTCCCCGTGTAGGCCTCTATCAGCGTCGACTGTGAATAGGTCGCGGCGTTCGCGAGATAGAGGGTATCTCCCTCCGAATTGACGCCGAAGTACCACGTGGTCGCCTCCGCCAGGCCGCTCCCGATAGCCACAACGGTCGCCGCGGACATGATATCCGTACCGCCTGCGACCGTGTAGGCGTTATTCGTGCTGCCGATCATCCCGTCTTCGCTTCCCACACCCACCGTGCCTGCTTTCGAGGAACCGAAGGTCCCGTCAAGCAGGGTCGTGCTTCCGTACTTGGTGGAGTTGGCAATCCGGTCGATTTCCGAGATGAGCGCGTTCCCCTCCGAATTAATCTTCGCCCGCTCGGTGGAACCGACGTTCGCCGAAGAGGCCTGGGTCGCCAGCTCTTTGAGCCGGACGAGCATGTTTTCGATCTGTTCCATACCGCCTTCAGCAACCTGCAGAAGGGCGCCCGCCTCCGAGGTGTTCCGGGAAGCGACCTTGAAACTTGCTATATTCGCCCTGAAGTTCGACGAAATGGCGAGTCCGGCGGCGTCATCGGCCGCCCTGTTGATCCGGTAACCGGATGAAAGTCGTTCCAATGATTTGTTCATCGACGCGTCATTGGTGGAAAGCCAGCGATGCGCGTTCATTGCCGCTACGTTATTCTGAATTCTGAAACCCATGATTCAATCCTCCTTGATTGTTTGTTTTTTTGTGGGCCCGTGGCCCGCTGTGGCATCCATGCCGTCTCATCGAAGTCCGGACATCCCGCGGGGGACCGTCCGTGTGTCGTTCCTGTCATCCCTCCTTTCGTTCGAGATTGATGAGTGTTTTTTGACTTCTGGTTGGGTTATCGGACAAAGAGGAAAGAAACTTTAGCGATGATTTGCGTTACAAGATTCGTGGGAAAATTGTTCCAGCCACGGGTTGAATAGGTGCTCGACGGCGTCCGTGAGAACTACCGTGTCCCTGCTTCGCAGGGCCTCCAGACAGTTGTTCATCAGTTCCTCCGTCGATTCGAGCCCTTCGTCTCCGTGGGACAGGGCGGTTCTTCTCAGGGTAAACCACTCTTCCAGGTATGCGGCAAAGTCCGTGAATCCCCTTTCGTTCTCCCCTTCCATGAAGGAGCGGATGATCCCATCCCCCCGGACGCGGAGGATCGCAGGAAGATATTCCCCGTCAAGGCCATCATCAATCCACAGCCCGCGCTCCGGCACACCGCCCGCGAGCTGTTCGGCGGGGACAAGAACCTGCTCCCCATAGGCGTCACGGGACGTCGCGAGGAGCCGCACCGGCGGGGAGACACAATCCGGGCCGACAGCGCCGCCGCTCCGGAATGCCTCGAAGGCCGCGAAGGCGTCCATGACAACCGAAGAGGTCATGACAGCCTTGCAGAGATGGCCCCGTTCGCATCGGGCGGGATCGAGACAGGGGGCGCAGGGGAGATCGGCATAGAGAATGAAATGACCGTTTCCGTAAGGACCGGTCTCCCAGGGGTAGGCTGTTCCGAAGAAGAGAGAGAGGACGGGAGTGCCCACGGCGGCCGCCATGTGCATGGGGCCCGTGTCCCCGGTAATGAGGAGCTCGCACCGCTCCAGGACGGCCCCCGTAATCTTCAGCGAGGTTTTCCCCATGAGATTGATGAGGTTTCGTTCCTCTCCGCCCATGCCGTTCCTCCGGATGGTGAAGAGGTCCCGTTCGTCCTCGCTTCCGATGAGAACCACCCGTTTCCCGTTCTCATTGATCAGCCGGCCGATGACTTCCGCAAAATTATCCGTCCCCCACTGGCGGAAGGATCTGGCCGCGCCCGCCTGAACGGCGACGAGGGACCGTTCGCCGTCGGATCGGGCGCTATCGATAAACCGCTGTGCCTCCCTGCGGGCGGTCGAACCGACCGGCAGGCACATCCGTCTGTCATCGTCCGGAGGCAATCCGGCTATCCGGCAGGCCCAGTCAACGAGGTTCCGCCTGTTTTTCCTGCGATCCCCCTTGACCACATCGACGAGTTCCCGGGACGGCTGATCGTCGAAATAAAAACCCCTTTCCGGTGCATATGCGCCGCCTACGATGTGAGGGCCGCCCACAAGGGAAGCGAAACGCGCCCCCCATTCGTACTGACGGTTGATAATGAGATCGAACCCTATCCGTCTTAATTCACCGATCAGGTCGTGGCAGGCGTTGAACAGAGAGGGATACCGGTCCGGCTCCTTCTTCAGCGCGTATCGATACTCCTTCTCCGGGAAGGGGATAATGGCATCGACGCACGGATTTCCTTCGAGGAGCGGCGTATAATCGGTCCCGGTGAGGACATAGATGGTACTGTCGGGGTAGCGCCTTTTCAGCCCCCCGAGCATAGGGGTGAGCTGCAGGATATCCCCTAACCGGTGGGTGCGTATGACCAGAATATTCATGTCCTCTTGGGCCTCACCCCATGGTTTCCCTGAGCAGTCCTTCGATCCCCCGGCCGAGGGCCGGGGTCTCCTGCAGGCGGCGCTCAAAGATCCGTTTTTCCAGAATATCCCGGATCGGCTGATAGTATTCGGGATAGAGATCGGTTACGGGAAAATAGGAAAGATACCCGAGGGAGCGGGGATTGAGCCCGTTCAGAAACCGTTCAATATCCTCCCTGCTTTCCTGAACGAAGAGATGGGTGAGCGGATCGTCCAGGAGGGATGTCAGGGAAACCGACCGCATGGCGAGGTGAAGCAGCCCCGGATCGGCTTCGATGATAACGAGGGGGCCGTCATGATGCACTCTTCTTACGGCCACGGCGTGATACCCGAGGCCGAATCCGAGCACCGCCAGCGTCCCGGCATCTCGAGGAGCGAGACCGGCCCATCGGAGGGCTTCCTTTTCCGGATCATAAGAACTGTGGATGTGTCTGACAAGGCCTTCCGCCGAAACCGTCCGCGCCGTTACCTGCCCGTTGAGTGCTGGAACAAGCTCCCACGACGGTCGCCCCCCATACCCCCGCACCCTGTCCGCGAGGAGAGGCGCCATCTTGTGAAGAACCGCCATGTTTTCATCAAAGATATGATCCGATGTACTCATCGTTTTTCCCAACGATCCGCTCCGGGGACGGGACGGAAAAGACACCGATTCGCCTACTGAACCGCCTGTGCCTCTCCTTTCAGAGTAATCGCGGCATTCCCCAGGACATTCCGGGTGAAAACAAGGAGACTCCCCATGACGGCGAACCAGTCGGTCATCTTTCTGACCCGCGCCATGGATAAGAAGGTCCTGTTTGTATAGATATCCTTGAGAAAGGACAGCTCGCTCGCGAGCCACTGATCGTAGGCCTGGAGAGTCTGAGCCGTAATCGCGTACAGATTTTTGTGACCTTGAAGGGATGCGCCCAGGGCAAGCCATTTTCTCTCAATCGACAGGAGGCGTTCCTTCCCTTCTTCGGTGCAGGTCGCACCCTCGAGGGACGGGCGGATGACCTCCTCCTCCACCAGCCGCGCCTCTGCCAGCGCCGTCTCGAACTCACGGATCGCCCGTTCGACGGTTTCCCGGGTATCGACGGCCTTGGCGAGGATTGTATCTATCTCTTTGCGTATATCGGATGCGATCTCAAACTGATGGTAGGTCTCATCGAGTATCGCCTGAGGGTTGTATGACTGCCGGCAATAGGTGCCAATGGCGTCGCCAAATGTCATTATTTTGGCGCCCTTGATCTTCGCGCCCCCCTCGGTGGCATTGACGCAGGTCCCGTCATAGGAATGGATATCCTCCTCATACTCCAGCTTGAACAGCTCCCAGTATTTCATCGATTTAACCGGTTTGCCGTCATTGCCCTCCAGTTCAACGGAATCATATTCAAAGATATTGTCACGGTTTCTGCCCACAACCCCGCCGATGTGGGAATCCCCCTCACGGGCATAGGCGAGATCCTGACCGATGAGTATGATCGGATCGCATGCGAGGTGCATCAATATCTTGAAGGCAAGATTGGCCACGGAATGCCCGACCACCAGGGACCCCTTGTCTTTTTCAAACCAGTCGAAGTAGGAGTATTTCCGGTAGGCGATGAACTTTCTTCCCGTGAAGGCCTCCACCGATTCGGGCGTCTGGATGGGGAGGGTGACGGCATAGGTATTCCCGAAGTCATGAATATTCGCGTAGTGCAGCAGAACCTCGGGCGACCGCTCGAGGGAGGTCACCAGGTGGGGGTGAATCCCCTTTTTCATCAGGGGAAGGAGGGTCGCGTCGCAGCTCATGATCAAGGCCCTGTCCTCCAGCCCCTTCAGGAGATGAACGTTTTTCTTGAGAGAGGGGCCGGCAGCCACCAGGACGCCCGGTTTCCCCTTGAATTTTCCGTACAGGCTGCTGATGCCGGGATTGGAAAAGATGTGTTGTATATTTGCAAAGGTATGTTCCAACCCCACCAGGGAGTCGAAGGAATCATTGCCGACACTTACCATGATAGTTGAGGCCGCTTTTTTTATGGTCCGGGCGGCCTTGCGATAGTACGAATCATCGAGACTGACGCTCGGCGGCAGGGGAATGATCTTGATGGAGCGGAGGGCGTAGCGGTCCCGGATCAGGATATCGGAAGAGAGCGCAACATGGGTATCTTCCGGATCGTCCCCCACAAAGAAATGGATATGGGGATGCCTGAGAACGGTTCCATAGTCCCCCACGTGCAGGGCAAGGCGGAATACTTCGATCTCCTTTTCGTAAATGACAATCTCCTTCGTTCCCCATTCATTGCTGAACCGCGTCGCGAACTGCTCGAGATGATACCCGAGTCCGAACCCCATGAAGAAAACATAGGGGGCGTATCTGATGTTCAATCCCTCCAGATACGCGCGGCAATCACGAAGAGGATCTTCCGGGTCATACAAAAGGATACGCTTTCCGCTCCTCTCCACCAGCAGATTGGGCGGGCACCCCTTCTTTCCCTCGAGGAGACGGCAATGGCTGACCCCTCGCGCGTCCCTGATTTTCGCGGCCAGTCGCGGGTGTCTTTCGGCGAGGGCCGACAGATTCTTTTCGAAGATATTTTTTCTGTTCATCGTGTTACATCCCCATACCGGAAATCATCCGGTCCGTTTCTTCCATGATCCGCTGCATCCTGTCGATCTCCCCTTTTTCTGCGATCTTCGTCCGGATCAGATAGGCGAGCATCTTCTTGCAGATCCACACCGCGTCCCCCCTGTTCTCTCCGGCAAGATGCCGCAAAACGACGAAGATAAGACGGCCGATATCGGAAAAATCTCTGATCTCAAAATCGATCTCTATGCCTTCCTGCCGCACGATCCCTTCGGCAGCCTCCAGGAACTGATCCCACTGTTCCGATCTCGCAAGGGCGTAGAGACCGCCGAGCCGGTACCTCGCGTCCAGAGGCTCCCTTTCCAGCGCGGCGGCGACAGCGGGGATTCCTTCGGCAATCTTTCCCGTCTCCAGGAGGGAGATGCCGTAGTAATAGAAGGCGTCGGCAAGCGCTTCGAGATTCACCGCATTCGTATCATCCGAATCGATTCTGCCACGCAGAAGGGCGGTGACATCGGCGTATCGCTCATCATTGAAGTAGACCTCGGCCAGCGCCATGACAAGTTCAAGGGAATCAGGAAAGTTATCCAGTGCCTTGTGTATGATCGCTTCGGCATACTCATACCGGTCCTGGCTTGTATAGAGCTTCGCGATTTTGACCACGAAATGGGGTTCCGCTTTTTCCACTTTTTTAAACCACGGGTAGGCTTGGTCGAGATCGCCCCGTTTCAGGAAGAAAAGCCCTCCCTTGAGAAAGGCCTGGGAATCCGCAGCAAAACCGAGGCTTTTTTTGACGGCGGGTACCATCCTTTCATCTCTGAATACCCCGTTTTCTCTTCCATGAATGATCTGAAACAACGACGCGTCCCGCACCTTCAGGCCCGTGCTGCCAAGGGAGGAATCCGGAGACTCGAAGGCGGGGCCCGAAAAGAACAGTCCGTCCACCCGGGGAATCACTCTGACCTGGTGTGCCACGTAGTGCTCTTTCATGAGAGTATTCAGGAGCGTCACCGACAGATCCTGCAGCTTCTCGTCCGCTTTCACCGTAACCCGGTAGGCGGCATCGCGGTCTTGAGGAAGGAGTTGTTTCAACAGTGCCAGTCCCAGCCGGTCACCGGGATCGATATATTCATCGGCATCAAGGAACAGGACGTAATCTCCCGTCGCTTCACTCAGGACCTCGTTTCTGGCGGCCGAAAAATCGTCCTGCCAGCGGGTTTCAATCACCCGCGCGCCACAGGCGCCCGCAATCTCCCCTGTCCGGTCGGATGAACCCGTATCGAGAACGACGATTTCATCGACGATGCCTGTGACGGAATCGAGGGCCGTGCGGATCGTTTGTTCCTCGTCCCGCGCTATCATGCAGAGGGTCAAGGTAGGAGGCCGCCACTGTTCGGAGGCGATAGCGGCAAGCAATCGCTCATGAAATTCGCTCGGCTTCGCGGTGATCGATTCGCCGAGAAGCCGTTTCGATTGCTCCCGGTCCCCTTTGATGAGGTACAGTTCGCCCAGGAGCGCGGTAATGGAGGGGTCGGCGGACAGATCGTTCGATTTCCCGTACCAGGCGATCGCCTCGTCCAGCATGAGAAGATGGCCGTACACGAACCCCCCGACCCGGCAGAGCGCAACCGTTTCATCGCCCGTGCGGTTTGCCGTCCACTTCTCGAAAAGTGATCGCGCCCCCTCGAAGTTCCCTTTCTTGCAGAGGTGATCGATCATGGGAAGATACATGCCGTCGATACCGAAGCCGTGGTCGGCACTCTCCAGGAAACTCGCCAGATACCGTTCGTGCAACACCCTGAAGCCGATGTAGGCGCTGCTCAGTTCGTCCAGACCTTCACCGGGAACGGGTCCGTAATAGATCTCCCCCTTGAGGTGGCGCATGTCATGATCGTCACTGTCTTCCCGAACTTCCGGAGCTTGGCGCATCCCTCGGAAGAGGTGCAAACCGCCGGCTATACGGGTGATATGGGAGGGGTCCTCACCGGCATCGCCAAGGAGTATATCCAGGCACTCGACGGCCCTGTCCTTTCGAGCCAGCCTGTATTCAAGCCGTGCCACAAAGGCCTGTTCACCCATTGTTTCAAATTGACCGAGATTGCCGATAAACTGGTACTGCGGGAGCGAACCTGAAACCGTTCCGTCTTTTACGCAGACAAGGTATCCCTCCGGAGCCGTATCGCTCAGGGACCGGCGGAGCTCTTCGGGCGATGAGACCCGCAACAGGTCATCATCCCTGAGAAACAGCACCCATGCCGTCCCTGTGGCGGATAGGAGGGACTCTCTGCCTATGGCAACCAGGCCGTCTCCGGACCCGGCTGATTCATTACCCGTCTTTCCTTCAGGGTTTAAAAGGAACACCCTGTTCGTCAATGCTTGAGCCCCCGCGACACACGCCGCCATGTCCGGGGACCCGGCGTCCCCTACGATACAGATGGAGAGCATTTCCTGGAGAGGTTTATTCATTCGTACGGTCCTTTATGAAATTACGTGTCCGGTGATCGCCGTCTCCCGACTGCGTCTCATGAGTACGCAACATATGTGCCAATCTATTTTAATTTGTTACTTTTTCTGACCCACTGATCCCTGAACACGGCCATGTGGATCGCGTCCGTTTCCGTCCCGTTCCACAGGTAGTGGCCCTTTCTGATCCCGTCTTCGATCATCCCCGCTTTCTCCATAACCCTCACCATCTGCGTGTTCGCGCTGAGTGTCCCGGCCGTCACCTTTCGAAGCCTCCGTTCTTCAATGAGATAGGCGATCACCGCCTCGAAGGCCTCCGCCGCGTAGCCTTTCCCCCACGCGCTCGTTTCTCCTATGAGAATACCCACATCGGCAGTCTCGTTCATGGGGTCCACATAGGCATTGAGGTTGCCGATATGCAGGAAATCGCGGTCGGTCTCCAGGAGGGCCCAGAAATGGTTCGGGGTATTTTCGAACGATTTGAGGTAGGCCCTGCATGATTCCATGGTATGCCTTCCGTGGCGCTGTTCACTGAATCGCGTCACGTCCGGATTATTGAGCCAGCCCACGTAGCGCGGGCTCAGATACCGTTCGCTGAAGGCCGTCATCAGGAGATGGGGGGTCCGTATGTCGGGCGACATTGCCATCACCCCTCTCTCCCTTCGCTTCGACGGCCGGCTTTATTCATTGCCGCGAACATCCTCTGCGCGGTCTCCCAGTCCTCGGGCGTATCGATATCCTGGACGAGATAGCGGGGGAGAATGACCGGCAGCGAATGACTGCCGTAGAGCTTCTGTTCCCTTTGAAACAGGGGACAGTCGAGCCAGTAGAACTGACCCGCGTCATGGTACGCCTCCTCCAGATCGTTGGAACGCGCCATCTCGTACTCCGGCCAGAACATCGTCACGGCGCCGCTGTCCGTGATCCTGAGCGCCCTGAAGATGGGGAAGGGAAAGGTGGTAACGGAGAAGGCGGACGTCACCCCGTCCCGCCTTACCAGATCGAGACCCTGCCTGATGTATTCCGGCCGGATGAAGGGCGCGGTAGCGTAGATACAGCACAGGTATGCCGGATAGACCTCCTTTTCGCGAAGCCAATCCATGGCGTGGAGCAGCACCGGCGCGGTGGGGGTAAAATCGCCCGACAGCTCCGCCGGACGGAGAAACGGCGTTTCGGCCCCGCATTCCCGGGCCACACGGGCGATCTCCTCGGAGTCGGTGGATACGATAATCCGGTCAAAGACCCCGGACTCATGTGCCGCCTCAATGGAATAGGCAATGATGGGCTTTCCCGCGAACAATTTCATGTTTTTGTTCGGGACCCGCTTGGACCCGCCCCGGGCGGGGATAACGGCTACATTCATGATTGGCTCCTCATCCTGTCCGTTTTCTTTTCTTTCGCATATCGTTCAATCAGTTTGAATACGTTCTCAGGCGCTTTTTCATGGAGGCCCAATTCGGGGAGCGGAGTCTGCCGCGCCCCGGGCCGTATCGATGAAACCCATTCCTTTACCCTGTCGGCCGTGTTTTCACAGGTATCTATGAATAAGACGCCCTCCCTGCTTTCGAGCATCCGGAGCGGTTTGACCCGCAGCCCGGGTTGGAGGCTCATCACCGGTTTTCCAAGAAGCCATGCCTCGTATAAAAGAATGGAGGCCATACCCACCACCCCGTCCGCCCCAAAGATCGCATTCCGGCCCCGCTCGACCGATACGATTCCGCCCTCCAGTAAACCGCGCTCGGACTCCCAGTGCCGGGAGAGTTCCTTCCTGTCTTCCCGCGGATGGGGGAGGACGGCGATCTTCACCCTGTCCGCACAGGGCTGCATGGTTTGACACAAGAGGGAAAGGACCTCTTTCTCCGTATACCCCCGATACCCGGGGGACGCGGGCGTGGCGCCCTGATCGTGCGTCACGGGCTCGGATACGAACACTATTGTCAGTCCGGCGGAATGGGGCCCCACCCCGCCGGGGCTATTTTCTGCCGCACTGTTTTGCCATGAACGGTATTCCTCCCATAAAGAGGCGAGCGCCGGCTGACCCGTCACATGCAGTACGGACCCGCCCACGCCGTCCCCTTCGGCTTCCAGCAGGGCACGATCGTCCATAACCGTATAGACGTCGGGCACAAAGGCCGGGAGGCCGTCCATTCTCAGGCGAAGGGCGTAGCTTGTCCAGTTGTCGAGTACATGAATGGTCGGGATGAGACACTCTCGAGCCCGCCGCGCCAGCGTCAAAGCGGTCGTGTCCTTTGAGCTTGTCGCAAACACGAGTACGCCGACACCGTTTTCTTCGAAGAAAGTCCTCGTCTCAGCCGTGCCGTCCGGATGGACCCATTCCCAGCGCTCCGGGGCTTCCGTTACAATATGCCCGTGCCTGCACACGGCGAAGGGGAAGGAGTGTCTCTCACACGCTTCCATCACGGGGATCAGCGCCCGCGCTCCCCCCACATCTCCCGATACAAACAACGCTTTCACGAAACCTGTCTCCCCTGCTGTGTTCTGATACTGTCGATCAATTCCTGCGTTTTCCTGGCGGACTGGAGACTGCTCGCGGGGGGGACTCCCCGTTCGTGGGAACGGATCAAATCATCCAGAACACCCTCCATGCCGTTGGCCTGGCAGGAAGCAATGAAACAGTCCTGTTCGCTTTTCTTCAGCCGGTAAAAACCGGGGAACAGTTCGTGCTCAATCCGTTCTTCCACCAGAGGGGTCATCCCCCCATGCAGGATCGAAACCCTCCCCCCTTCGCAGGTAAGCGAGATATCAACGCAATGGTACGGCAGCGTGACCCCGGAGACGACGACCTGAACACCCGATTCGAGAGCCAGCCCGAAACTTGGATTCTCCGCGCCGCCGGCGGACGAAACCCATTCTATCTCGTATCCCGCGCTCTCCCCGACGAGAAAGAAGAGCATATCCAGGATGTGCGAGCCGTTCAGTTCCAGACCTCTCGAGTAGGTTATCTGAATGAGCCGGCACGCGCCCAGCGTCTCCTCCCGGTACAGTTCTCCCATCTTCCGGAAGTTGGGATCATAACGTCTGTGATAGTTGACCAGGATCGTGCTGGCCCCGCCCCTCTCCGTCATCTTTTCGATGAGACGATCGATTTCCGGAACGGATGATGCGGGCGGCTTTTCGAGCCAGATCATGGGAACCTGCCGATCAAGACAGTAAGCAACCTGTTCGAAATGCAATGCCGACGGTGAACAGATGCTGACAATCTCCGGCTCCACCGTCTCGAACAAAGACTCGAGGGTATCCACTGCAGGCATTCCAAATGTTTTTTCAAATCCGGCGCGGTCATCTTTGTCGGGGGAACACCCACCCGCGAGAACCGTCCCGGGGTTTCGTTCGTACGCGGAGGCATGGGTCAGACTGTATCCGCAGTTTACCTGCCGGTCAAAACGCCACGCGATGTTTCCCAGCCCCACCAGGGCCGCCCGGTACGTCTCCGCCGCCATCAACGGACCTCCCTGATCAGTTCAAAAGCCTCCGCCGCCTCCATCCCCGCCGTACTCCCCCATTTTCGCGCGATTGCCCTGAGCGCCTCCGGCGAGCGGGGATGAGGAAACGGGCGCGCCTCGTCTTCGTACAGCCCCATGGCCTCGATCTTGGTTTCCAGTGTGGCGCTGATATCCGTGAACACATTCGGTCTGAAGACCGGCTGCAGCTGACCGAAAGACCATTCCGTTGAAGAAGGTACTTCAAAGGCGTACAGCCGTTTCACGGGGCAGTCGGCCAGGGGGCGCGAAGCAGTCAGGACGGCCCGGTGCACTATCGCATGATCGATGTTCAGGTCACCTCCGTGATGCGTGTAGATGACCTCCGGCTTCAGCGATTCTATCAGTCCTTCAACAATTTTAACGATATCCAGCAGCGGCACGGTATCAAAGCGGTTGTCCGGCAGATTGTGTGTGAAGAGTTCGGCGGCGCCCAGGATTCCGGCCGCCTGCCGGCTGCGGGCGTGAAGCGCGTCGACCAGTCCCCGATCGGCCCGTTCCCTCTCGTCATAGCGGGAGGTAATCCCTTCGCCCAAGATAGCGATATAGACCGAGCTTCCTTCCCGAACCATCCCGGCAACAGTGCCCCCGCAGCCGAGGACTTCATCGTCGGGATGAGCGGCGACTATCAGCGCATCCATGACAACCCTCCTTTTTTTGAAAGTTTTCATACCAGGACACGACAGCGCGGCACGCGCCGGGGGTCGAAGCCGCCACGAGACCCTCGTATTCCGTGCCAACGCCATCAAAGCGTATCTTTCTGCCGCGGCAATCCCGCAGAATGCCGCCCGCTTCTTCGAGGACCAGTTGCGGGGCCGCCACATCCCAGTCCTGCACGATGACGTCCTTGAAAAACAGATCAGCCGTCCCATCGGCGATTCTGCATATCTTCAGAGAGATGCTGCCGCACTCGATGTACCGGCGAAAATTCAAATCTTCATAGACGGCCCGCGCCACGCCCCGCGGTTCAGGGTAGTTGTCGATCAGTATCGCCGGTTTTCCGTCGGGGGAAAGACGGAGCGGCCGACCGTTCAAGGTAGCGCCTTCGCCCCGTACGGCAAGGTAGAGTAAGTCAAAGACAGGGGCATATATGGCGGCCACGGAGGGACATCCGTCCTTCATCAGCGCCGCCTGTGTGACGAAGCCCGGAAAACCGCCCGCGAAACTCGCCGTACCGTCGATGGGATCAATCAGCCAGTAGCAGTCGGGACGCTTCCCCCGTATCGAGACTTCATCCTCCTCGCTGATGATGGGGATCGCGGGCGCAATCCTTTTCAATCCTTCCGTGAGGGCGCGATGGGCCATGCGGTCCGCGCAGGCCTTGAACTGAGTGCCTTCCCAATGGCCTTCACATATCCCGGCATCGCGCCATTTCAGCAGCAGCGCTCCGATATCACACACAATCTCAGCAAGGTCTTCAATCATTTCTTTACGAGATATGCCGTCGGCTGCCGCGCAAAGGGAACATTGCGCATGGCATACTCACCGGCCCCCTTTTCAGCGAGAAAGTCTACAAGGACCTGCCCCTCTCCCGGCCATACATGCATCAGTGCCTCGTCAAAAACAATGATCCCGCCGGGAGCCATTCGTTGCGCCGCATATTCGAGCGCGACCCTGCACGGTTCGTACAGATCGAAGTCTATATAGGCCAGAGAGAACAGGATGTGCGGATTGTCTTTCTCAAACCGCGGGATGGTTTCCAGTGCGTTCCCCTTGATGATATGGACCCATTCATCCATATCAAAAAAATCAATAATGGCTCTCAGAGCCGCCTCGTTGCCCTTGTATTTGCCGGAAGAGCCCTGACTATTCCCATCTTCTGCGGCGAATGTCTGGAGCCCTTCAAAGCTGTCGAATCCATACACATGTTTATAGGTATTGGGTTGAAGCAACTGGAGCACCTTTGCCATAAACATCAGGTTGGCCCCGTTCCAGCAGCCGAACTCAACCAGATGCCCCGGAATAGTGATGCACCGCTTCATTATCTCAAAGACGGCAAGACTGTGGCCGAGGGTCTGTACCCCCGCGTAAAGACCGAAGTGGTCAATAATCTTCCAGAGCTCGGGAGTTTCCAGCTTGTCCGCCAGATCACGCCGTTTTGACAAGTAAACCTTGTCACTGCGTTGGAACTTTTCGATTATTTTTTCAGGCATGCCATGCCTCCTTGTGTTCAGGGACCCTGAACTCGTTGTGTACATTTTCTATCATTGCCGAGAGCCTTTCACGGCGAGGCACAGCCTGCCAGCCCAAGACCAGGCGCGCCTGTGAAGAATCCATTCTCACTATCGGCTGGGGTACGCCCGACACATGCACCGCGCATCCGGGAACGAGTTCCGCAATGGAATCCGCCAGTATATTCAGGCTGCATGCTTCACCGGTGGCAATATTCAGGCAACGCCACTGATAGCCGTTGGAAGATATCGCCTTTTCCATAGAGTCCACCACGTCACTGACATGGATGACATCAATGGGAAGAGGAATATCCGCCTTCACCTCGATTTTCCTCTTCTCCAGCGCGGACTTGCAAAATCCATACACAACCCCTTCCTTTCGATCTCCTCCGTACAGACCGGGAAACCGGAGCACCGTGACGGCAAGGCCCTGACGGGCGCCGATTTTCAGCAGGCGCTCTCCGCACAATTTACTGGCCGCGTAATGCTCAAGCGGTTCACAGGGTGTCTCTTCGGTAATCACCTCACAGGCCGGCATGCCGTACACCGTCTGCGAAGATGCAAATATAAGATGCCCCACTCCCTTCTGAAGACAGTACTGGAGAACATGCGCGGTCGAAACGACGTTCGCCGAATAGATGGACGAAACATCTTCGAAGCCGGGCACCGGGGGCAGAGAGGCCGACGCGGGATTCGGCGCGAGAGATATCTCGACACGACCGGCAAGATGAACAACCGTGTGGGGGGTTTGGGCATATTCTTTCAGCCCCAGGATCTGCTCTGGATTTGTCAGGTCGGCTTCCCATCTCTGTTTCCCAATCTTCATTTTCACGCTTCGGTATAACGGGACCACATCCGCCCCCCCCGCCAGCAAATGGGCAACAAGATGACGTCCCAGAAAACCGCCTGCACCCGTGACAAGAATCATTGCCCTTTCACTCCGCGTATGTGATCGCTGCGGGTTTGAAAATCGGATTCAGCGATAAATTCATCAAGGGTCTGACGAATCAGAACAACACCTTCGCGCCATTGGTCACAGTGACAGGAGTCGCTTCCGCTCACGGCCTGCTTGATGAGCGCTCCCACTTCATCGATCCCCGCCGCGATGGTAAGTGAAACGGTCGTGGAAAACCGCGGATTGATCTCAAAAGGAACCGGTTCTCCGCTGTTCTCATCGATTCGCAACTGCACATTAAAGGGTCCGTCCGCGCGCAGATGGGATTGTATGTCTCTGCACAGCCGATCGATCCTGTCGTTCCGCCTCGTCACGGCCAGGCGGGTTATTCCCCGTTTGCTGATGACCTCTTTGGGAACAACCGCCTGCACCTCTCCGTCCCGCCAGGCGACAACGGAGACCGTAAACTCGGGGCCGCTGATATATTCCTGGAGAATCAGTTCATCCACCCCATAGGGACTGCCGCCGAGATAAGACCGCAATGCCTCGTTCGATTCAAGCAGTTCCACCCCGCGGCTGCCTCTGCCCGTCCGCGGTTTCACCACCAGGGGAAACCGCATCGCGGCGCCAACACCTTCGCTCGCGAGTCCGGTGCGGGGTGCCCTGATACCGCATCCG
>ENA-OSEO01003611-OSEO01003611.1-sediment-metagenome-genome-assembly--contig:-NODE-3611-length-17830-cov-3.450684_pt1 | contig 17830 bp, 10 predicted proteins | sample MGYA00237883_ERZ534232 | MGnify/ENA metagenome assembly ERZ534232
CTCGACGATGTACTTGACGGCCGCCTTGCCGGCGATCCTGCCCTCGGTGTGGGAACCGGAGGAGAACTTGTGGCTGGATGCACCGGAGCCGTCCCCGATTGCAAATAACCCTTCCGTCGTCGTCATGTTGGCATAGCCCCATTTGTACGGCGTGGGCAGGTCCTCGGGACCGCTCACCCATGCACCGGAGGCGCCGGAGTGGGAACCGATGAAGTACGGCTCGCACGCGGCGATCTCGGAGTGCTTCTCTTCAGGCTTCACGTTCTGTGCGGCCCAGAGAATGGCCTGGGAGATCGTCATATCCAGGAAGTCTTCCCACGCCTCGCTCTCCAGTTCCTTCATCTTCTTCTTGAAGGCCTTGGGGTCGTCCTTGTACTGGGCGGCGATATTCTGGATGGCCTTGTCGGTCTCCATGTAGAGCGGACCATAGCCTGCATCCACGTCCAGCATGCCGAGGTAGTTCCTCAGGTTGGCCGGTATCGGCTTGGCCAGTCCGTAGGGGGCCCAGTTCTTCAGCTCGTCCACCCTCACTTCCATGTAGTTTCCGGCGACGGCGCTCACTGCGGCAGACTTGAACAGCAGAAACCACGCGCCGACCGGGCCGTAGGCATCCTTGAACCGGACCGGGATGAACCGCACTTCCTGGCAGGTCATCTCCGCGCCGGCCTTGATGGTGAAATAGGCGCTGGAGCCGGAGTTGAACGGCGGATACCAGGACCGGCCGAAGCCCTCGCCCACGGACCGGGGACGGAACACGTGCACCGCCCCGCCCATGGCCGCGACCACGGCCTTGGCCTTGAACACGTAGAATTTGTTCTCGCGGGTGCTGAAGCCGTAGGCGCCGGCGACGCGCTCGCCGTCCATGATCGGCCCCACGATGAAGACGCGCTCGTAGATGTCGAAGCCCGCCCCTTTAATGGCGTTGATGGCGGCCTCGGCGACCACCACCTTGTAGGACTCGCCGTTGATCATGACCTGCCAACGGCCCTCGCGCACGTACTTGCCGTTCTCATCCGTCCAGATTGGCAGGCCCCATTTCTCGAACAGATGCACGGAGCTGTCCACGTGGCGGGCGATGTTGAAGACTTGGTCGTCGCGGGCGACGCCCATGAGGTCCTGGCGGACGTATTTGATGTAGTCCTCGCAGGTGTTCTCACCCCTGCTGTAGCCGATGTATTCGTTGATGGCGGAAAGGCCCATGGCCACCGCGCCGGAGCGGGTGGGGACGGCCTTGTCCACCCAAGCCACTTTAAGGCCGTTTTTCTTTGCCCAATAAGCGGCCTCCACGGCCGCGCCGCAGGCGGACATGCCGCCGCCGCAAATCAAAAGGTCTGTGGTGACCTCTACGGTTTCCCAATTCTCCATAATCTGACTCCTCCTCTTATTATAGAGAGGTTGATTTTTTAAGGCTCCCGACTTTAGATGCTGGGCATCTTGTCGACGCCGGCCGAGGCCGGTTCGGTCATCAAATTGACGCTGTTGATGTCGCCGTCACCCTCGGCGAATCCGCCCAGGGGCTGGGCCTCGCCTTCGGGAGTGGTGCGGATGGGGAATTTGAAGCGTTTGACCGAACCGTCGCGGAACTTCACCGTCCACATAATGTCCTGGGAGCCGCGTAGAGGTACCACGCTAGCGCCTAGAGGCACAAAATCGGCATAACCGCGTACGTCGACCGCCTGTTGGGGGCAGATCTTCACGCAGTTGTAGCATTCCCAGCACATGCTGGGGTCGCGGTTGAATGCCTTCATCTCCCCGTAACCCATGGAACCGTCTTTATCCAGTACCATCAGGTCATTAGGGCAGATGTACATGCAAGCCGTCTTGTCCTGACCCTTGCAGCCATCGCATTTTTCAACCATTACGAAACTTGGCATTCAGTTCCTCCTCCGTTCTCCATGGGAACTTTTGATGGTTTAGGTTACACAAATTTTCAATTGGGTTTTCTGTCCAATTGCCTAGGTTTGTTAATACTTCCCAAGAGTTAACTGAAGTTACGAATGCTGTAATTTGCACCTCCTTACCATGATGGGGTTACGGAAGACCTTGGTTTGCCGGCTTGAACCCGCAGCCAAGGCCTCATCTGGTTTTAGGACTTATTAGTACTTGTGAAAGATAGTGCTTTGTATCCCGTCCCCGTTTTATTGTCAAGAAAAAATAAATCTTTAAAATAAAATGTATAAATTCAACGTCTTACATAAAAGAATCCTGGAAGGTAGAAATATATCCCTACTTTTCTAAGCAAAATCCTAGGGGATAAAGGCGTCCAGGGCCTTGCAAGCAATCCTTTCAAAGGCCGTAGTCAACGGAGGTAGATTCCTGGTGAATCAAAAAAGCGGGATTGGGCGTAATCAAAGAGGCCGGCCCGCGAGGGGCACGGCCTCTTTATATCATAAAATTAAAGTGTTATCGGTAGGATCGCTGGTTCTGATATTGGGTCACCTGATGCATGAAAGCCTCCAGGCGAACGCGGGTGCTGGCCTGCTCCTGGCCGTCCATGGCCAGGGGTAAAAAGGGAAGGTTGTCGTGGTCCTCCCTAAAGCGCTTCATTAGGGCGTTGACGATGGTGCCCGGCATGCAGGTGAAGGGAATTACGTTCACCACTCCGGCCGCGCCCCTTTTCAGCATGTCGCAGGACTTGCCCACGCTCAAGATGGCCTCTCCTTCATAGGTGGAGTGCAGATAGGGCGCAGCCATGGCCAGGGTCTCGTTGATGGTGGGTTCGTGCAGGGTGCGCAAAAAGCCCTGCCAGGGTCTGCCCAGCCAATGCTCGTCCTTGTGCTGGATGTAGTCCTTCAAGCGGGTGCCCAGCCAACTGCGGTAGCGCTTGAGCAATACTGCCCGCCGGCTGCCGGTAAAGTTTACATACAGCACCCATTCGCCGATGGTGGGCATCCAGGCCTCGCCGCCCAGCTCCTCGATCATGCGCACCACGTTCTCGTTGGCGAAACGGTTGGCCCGGGTATAGATCTCGCCCACCACCCCCACCAGGGGTCTGGGGCTCCCGTTGGTCTTGGGTATGGCGGTGAAGGCCTGGCGTGCGCTGGCCATCACCTGGTGCAGGTCGCCCCGTGCCCGCATGGTGTCGCAGACCAGTTTCAGGTAGTCGGCATACACCCGGTCGGTGTCGCCGGGGTGGGCCTCATAGGGCCGGTTCTCATGCAGGGCCTTTTGCAGAAGGTCCACCGCCACCAGGCCCCGCCAGGCCAGGCGCACGAAGTCACTGCCTCCGGCCATGCCCAGTTCTTCATAGAATACCTCCGACTGGTCCGGGGCGTAGATGGGCACCTGGTTAAATCCCAGCTCATCCAGGACCAGGCGGTGAAAGCGGTGATACTGGCCGAAACGGCAGGGGCCGGTGCCCGAGGGCATGAAAAGCGCCACCTTGGCCGGGTCCACATCGCCGTCTAGGAGCAGCTTCAGCATGTCGCCGGTGGTCAGGGCGCAGGGATAGCATTCCTTGCCCGAGGTGTAGCGGCGGCCCAGCTCCAGGGTGCGGCGGTCGCTCTCCGGAAGCACGTGGGCTTCCCCCCCGCAGGCCTGGAAAGAGGCGGCTATGGCATAGGTGTGGTCCGACATGGGGGGTATGTAAACCGTGCGCCCCATGGTGCTGACGTTACGCCGGCGGGCGGGGCGGGCCTTCAACTCTTTGGGCGGGGAGTTCTTGAGCGAATCCAAAAAGGCCTCCAGCCGGGTGATGGCGCCCACGTCGGCCGAATGCTCGTCTATCTCTATTTCCAAAAAGGGCTTACCTTCCATGATCTGCCGGAAAAAGTGGCTGATGAAGCTGTCCGGGCCGCAGGCAAAGTTGGTGATGTATACCGCATAGAGCCGGGGATCCTTGCGCACCTTGTGGGCGGCGGCCAGAATCTTCTGGCCGTAGCGCCAATACATCTCGGCCAGATCCTCCTGGCCCATCTCGGCCTCCAGGTCCAGAAAGTCCATGGGTATGGACCAGACGCCCAAGGCGCGCATCTTTTGGGGCAGGCCCAGATTGATGCCGGGGTCCGCCCCGTTGTAGGGCCGGCTGGTCACCACCATGGCCAGGTCATGCGGCCCCATCTGGGCAAGGACCTCTTGGCCGCGGGCCTTCAGACGGGCATAGAAATCGGCCTGGGCCGCCTGGGCCGCCGCCAAGGCCGCGTTTAAATCCGATACGCGGCCGCCCAGACGCTGGACAAGGAGCTTGAGGTCGTCCCGCAGCACCTTGGGGCCGAAGCCAAAGCGGACGGGCGCCGTGATCAATTCAACGCCGGAGCCAGCCAGGTTAAAGGCCGCCGGCAGGGTGTAGGGCAGGGTCTGGGCATAGGGGCACACCTGGCCGTAGGGCATCTCGTGGCCCGGTGCCGACAGGTTGATCACGGCCGGCAGCACAATGCGTTTCATCCCTTTATTGAGAAGTTCGGCCATATGCCCGTGGGCCACCTTGATGGGGAAGCAAGGCTCGTTCACCACGGCCTCCACCCCCTGGTGAATTAGCTTTTTGTTGGTGGGCCCGCTTTCCACCACTTCATAGCCCAGGTTTTGCAGAAATACGCTGAAGAAGGGCAAAAGATCCCGCAGGAACATGGTCCGGGGAAGGCCCACCACCCCGCGCCGGTGCGGCTCCGGCACCGGCTTCAGATAGCTTAACAGCATCTCTTCGCGCTCGGCGAAGAGGTCCGGCAGGTGGGCGCCCTTTTCCTGGGCGCTTTTGTCCACGTCGTATTTTTCGCAGCGGGAGCCGTAAAACAGGGGTTTTTTCTCACCCTCCACCAGAACCTTGCGCACGGCGCAGGTGTTGGGGCATCCCTTGCATTCGAAGGTGCTGATCTGGTATTGGGCCTCGGAGACCTGAAAGCCCTTGAAGCGCGATTTCTCCCAGGTACGCTCGCGCATGGACAAAAGGGCGGCGCCGATGGCCCCGGTCACGTCGTTGTGGGGCGGCACGGTAATGGGCCGCCCCAGCACGGCCTCGAAGGCGGCGACGATGCCCTGGTTGCTGGCCGTGGCCCCTTGGTAGAAGATCTTCTGGCCGATACGCCGGTCCTCCACCACCTTGTTGAGGTAGTTGTAGACGATGGAATAGCTTAAGCCTGCCACCAGGTCGTCTATCTTTTCGCCGGCCGCCTGGTGGGAGACCAAATCCGATTCCATGAACACCGTGCAGCGCTCGCCCAGGCGCACCGGCTGCTGGGAGCGAAGCGCCCTTTGTCCGAACTCGTTCTTGATTTGGATGCCCAGCTTTTCGGCCTGCTCCTCCAAAAAGGAACCGGTGCCCGCCGCGCAGACCTTGTTCATGGTGAAGTCCACGATGGCCCCGTCTTTGAGCGAGATGTATTTGCTGTCCTGGCCGCCGATCTCGAAGATGGTGTCCACCTGGGGGTCCAAAAAGGCAGAGGCGCAGGCCTGGGCGGTGATCTCGTTGCGCACCATGTCGGCGCCGATGAAATCTGCGGTGAGGTACCGGCCGGAGCCGGTGGTACAGGCGCCCAGGATGGTGAGGCGGTCGCCGATCTCGGCCCCCACCCGCCTTAAGCCCTCCTTCACCGCCTCCAGGGGCCGGCCCGCGGTCAAAAGGTACTGCTTGCTTAAAAGGTGGCCCTTAGGATCTATCACCACCACGTTGGTGGATATGCTGCCCACGTCCACGCCCAGATAGCCTTCCAGCGGACCATCGGGCACCTTGATCTCGCCGGTTTTACGCTGGTGGTGCTCTCCCAGGGACAGCCGGGGCAGGCGCAGCGTCTCCCGGCCGGTCTGGGCGGCCTGGCGTTTTAAGGCCTCCAGCGAGGCGATGGGCCTTTGCCTGCCGCGGCCCGCGGCCAGAAGCGCCGCCCCCAAGGCCCCCATGCAGCCGAAGTGCTCGGGCACGATAAGCTGTTCGGGGGAAAGCTCCATGATTTCGCGCAAAGCCCGGCGGACCCCGTGGTTGGCCGCCACGCCGCCGGTGAAGCAGACCGGCGGAACCACCTTTTTGCCTTTGGCGATGTTGGATTTCAGGTTGCGGGCCATGGCGAAACAGAGCCCGGCCACGATGTCGTAGTCCGGGGTGGCGTCCTGCTGCAGATGGATCATGTCGGTCTTGGCAAAGACCGAGCAGCGGCCGGCCAGGCGCGGCGGGTTCTGGCTCTTTAGGGCGATCCGGCTGAATTCTTCTATGGTCAGTTGCAGGCGGTGGGCCTGCTGGTCCAAAAACGATCCGGTGCCGGCCGCGCACATGGTGTTCATGGCGAAGTCTTCTATGCGCAGGCCCTCCCGGCGCTCGGGGCTCACCAGGATCAGCTTGGCGTCCTCGCCGCCCATGTCTATGATGGTGCGGGCCTCGGGATGCACCGCCCCCACTCCCCGGGTCAGGGCGATGATCTCATTCACCTCCAGGGCGTTGAGCAAAGGCGCCAAGACTGGGGCTCCGGCGCCGGTTACCGCGCAGGCGGCAAAGTTTGAGGAGGGATACTGGGTGAATAATCGCTCCAGCACCTCCAGGGTGACCGGCAGGGGCCGGCCCTTGGTGCGGGTGTAGTCGGCGAAGAGAACCTCCCCGCCCGGCCCCAGCACCACGCTGTCCACACTGACCGAACCCACATCCAGGCCCAAGAAAAGGCCACCCGAAGCACACGATTTTCCAGATCCGTCTTTAGCTGTCATGGCCAATACCACCGTTTTGACCTGCTTAGATTCCGCGGTAAAAAGTCTTGGCTCCGAAATGCTCCTCGGTCATGCATCCGCCCCTAATCAGCCTTTGGATCAATCTCTGGGCCTCCTTTTGGCCGATACCGGCCATGGCGGCCACGTCGGCTAGGGTGCAGGGGCGGCGGCGGGTCATCTCCACCACCTGCTGATCGAGCCGACCCTTGTCCGGCCCGGCCCGGCCCTTGGGCGGCGCGATCACCTCGGTGGGCACTGAAAACCGGGCGGCGATTTCCTTGAGGCGTTCGTCGTCCACCGCTTTCATGCCGCTCACCGCCGGCGGGCGCACCACCGTGTTGAGCTGGACCCGGGTGGGGTTTATCTCCGCGGCCGCCTTGACCAGCCGGGCGATCTCCTGGTCCGTGTCGTTGATTCCGGCCACCAGGAGTATCTCCAATAACATTTCGCCCTTGTGATCGCGGCCCAAAGCCCTAAGCCCCTCTATTATGTCCTGGGGGTTAAGCCCCGGGGCAGGCCGATTAACCTTTTGAAACACCTCCGGAGTCACCGCGTCCAGGCTGGGGACCACTACGTCCGCCAGAGAGAGGGCGGAGCGTACCCGGGGGTCGGGAGTTAAGGTACCATTGGTGAGCACCGCCAGGCGGCTTTTACTCATCTGCCTTAAATCACGAAGTATTTTTTCGAGGTCTAGGTGCAGGGTGGGCTCGCCGGAGCCGCTCAAGGTAAGAAAGTCCGGCGGGGAGGAAAGCTCGCCCAGCCGCTTTTTCACCTGGGTCAACACCTCGTCCGGATCCCGGAAGCGGGCGCGGGTAGTGGTGAGGCAGGTAGTGATCCCCAGTTCGCAATACACGCAGTCTAGGGTGCAGGTCTTGGGGCGTACCAAGTCCACCCCCAGGCTGAGACCCAGCCGTCTGCTGGGGACCGGCCCGAAGACCGCCTGTCCGTAGTTTTCATGTATAGTCAAAAAAGCCCCCATAAAAAATGGCGGAAGCCGGTTGTTTATATATAGTAAAGAATATTAGGGTCTAGCCTTCTGTCAAGGGGGTGCTTGAGGTTAGAGGGAAACTGTGCTTCCGGCTGATTCTGAGGTAAACTTGCTATTATGCAACTAGGTGAACTTACAATTGAAAGCCCTTTTTGGGCCGCTCCCATGGCTGGCATCTCCAGCCCGGCCTTTCGCCTCATGGCCCGAAAATGCGGGGCCGGTCTGGTGTTCACCGAGATGATTTCGGCCGCGGGGCTCATGCTGAATCGCGCCAAAACCCTGAATCTGGCCCAATTCATACCGGGGGAGCGCCCCCTGGGGGTCCAGATCTTCGGCGGGGATCCGGAGATGATGCACCGGGCGTCCGGGATGGTTTCCAAACTGCCCGTGGATCTGGTGGACGTCAATCTGGGCTGTCCGGCCAAGAAGGTGCGGCGCCAGGGGGCCGGCTCCGCTCTTTTGGACGACCCGGATCGGGCGGCCGCGGTGGTGGCCGCGGTCAAGGAGGGAACTCACCTGCCGGTCACGGTCAAACTGCGCCTGGGCTTTAACCGTGACGACCTGGAAAGGGTGCTCCCCGGCATCCTTCAATACGGCGTGGCCGCCATTACCCTCCATGCCCGCACGGTGAGGCAGGGATTCGCCGGCCAGGCAGATTGGGAGGCCATCGCCCGGCTCAAGTCCTGGTCCCCGGTGCCCGTGATCGGAAACGGCGACGTGCGCGATGAAAAAGACGCCCTGCGCATGTTGGCCACAACTGGCGCGGACGGGGTGATGATCGGCCGGGCAGCCATGGGCGATCCCTGGATTTTCAGCCGGGCGGCGGACCTTTTGGCCGGGCGGACGCCGCACCAGATCGGCCTCGGGGAGCGCCGGGCGGCCTTGCAGGAGCATATGGAGCTGGCCAGGCGCTACGGCGGCGAGGGGCACGCGGCGCACTTTGTGCGCAAGTTCATGATGTGGTACAGCAAAGGTCTGCCCGGCGCGTCCACCTTCCGGCGCGAGGCGGGCCCACTAAAGGACTTGGACCAGCTCTGGCGGCTTTGCACCGAGTTCTTCGACGGGTTGAAAAAGGTGGCCTAGATGAAGGTACGCTTGGCCAGGACCGCGGGCTTTTGCATGGGGGTGCGTCGGGCCATGGAGCTGGTCCTGGCCGCGGCCCACGCCGAAGCGGGCGAGATTTACACCTTGGGCCCTTTGATTCACAATCCCCAGGTCCTGGAGCTCTTGGCGGGCAAAGGCATCAAGGTATTGAATGATGTCCCCGCTCCCGACGCGCACCAAGGCGGCACGGTGATCATCCGGGCGCACGGGGTGCCGCCCACGGACAAGCGCCGGCTCAAAAGCGCGGGTTTCCACAAAGTAATTGACGGCACCTGCCCCCGGGTGGTGCGGGTGCAGGCCATCATCCGCCGGGTCACCCAGGCCGGAGGACACGTGGTGATCGTGGGCGATTCCGACCACGCGGAGGTGGTGGGGCTTTTGGGGCACGCCGCCGGGCGGGGATTCGTGGTCTCCCGACCGGAGGAGGTGGCGGGCCTGCCCGCACTTGAAAAGGTGACGGTGGTGGCCCAGACCACCCAGAATGAGCAAACCTTCAGGAAGGTGGTGGATGCCCTGCGCAAAAGGTTCGCGGAGGTGGAGGTGCACGACACCGTCTGCGAGGCCACCCAGCGCCGGCAGGAGGAGGTGCGCCGGCTGGCGGCCGAGGTGGATGGTTTGGTGGTGGTGGGGGGCCGCCAAAGCGGTAACACCAAGCGCCTGGCCGAACTGGCCCGGGCCGGGGGGGGACCGGTCTTCCTGGTGGAAAGCGAGGCCGAGTTGGATAGGGCGCGGCTGGCCGCGCTGGGCTCGGTGGGGGTGACGGCCGGGGCCAGCACGCCCAACTGGATGATTAAGAAGGTCATGCGCGAGTTGGCTGCCATCCGCTCCATGCGGGAAACTGGTTTCAGGTTTTGGCTGCGCAGGTTGTTCGGATTTCTGGTCCGCAGCCAGGTGGTGGTGGGCGTGGGCGCCGCGGGCATGACCGCCGCCGCCAGCCTGTTGCAGGGGATTCCCTTAAGCCCCACTTTGATCGGGGTGTCTTTTTTCTACATTTACGCCATGCACATGCTCAACCATTTCCTGGACAAGGAGGCCGGCCAGTACAACGAGCCTGAGCGGGCGCAGTTTCTGGCCAACCACCGGATTCCCCTGGTCGCGGCGGGTGTGTCTTCGGCGGGTTTGGCCCTGATATTGTGTCTTGCCCTGGGCTGGCTGCCCTTTCTGCTGGTTACGGTCATGAGCATCCTGGGATTGTTGTACTCGGTGCCTGTGATTCCCCGGCGGCTGGAGAGGTTGGTCCGCATCCAAAGCCTGAAGGATATCCCCGGCTCCAAGACCGTAAGCGCCAGCCTGGCCTGGGCCTTTATCGTGGCCGGCCTGCCTGCGGTGGCCCTGGGTCCGCTTGACCCCTGGAACTCGCCTTTGGCCTTTTTCTATACCTCGGTTTTGGTCTTCGTGCGCTGCGCCTTCTTTGATATCCTGGATGTACAGGGCGATCTCATCGTGGGCAAGGAAACCATTCCCATCGTCCTGGGCGAAAACAAGACCAGGCGCCTTTTATGGGTGCTCACCCTGGTCCTGACCGCGGTCTTGCTTTTATCGGCCGCCCTGAAGCTGACTTCCACCCTGGCCTGGGGCCTGGTCTTGCCCGTAATGGGCCTGGCGGCGATGCAGCTTATATTGGCCCGCAATTTGATGATGCCCGGGGCCTTGAGCGAGGGCCTGGCTGACCTTAACTTCTGGCTGGCCGGCGCGGTTGCCTTGTTCTGGATCGCTTGGTAGAGTTTAATAAGGTAAGGGGCAAGGTTTGTCCGGCCAATTGGCAGGCGTACCAGACGGAAGTAGACTCGTCATTTTCGTCCAGTTAGGGAAAAAGATTATTTGGGGGGACGGGGCCTATAAGTTCTCGGTACCTGGGTGATGAACTATACGAAAAGGAGGCGAAGATGAAGGTTTCGGAGGCGGTTTACCAACGCCGGTCAAGGCGGAGCTTCACCCAAAAGGCGATACCCAATGGGGTTTTGGCCGAGTTGGTGGACGGCGCCCGGGTGGGCCCCTCGGCGGGCAATCGGCAGCCCTTGGAATACATCGTGGTCAATGAGCCGGGTTTGTGCGCGCAGCTCTTCGGTTGCCTGAAGTGGTCCCTGTACACCGCGCCCAAGGGCACGCCTGCGCCCGGCCACGAGCCCACCGCCTATGTGGTGGTTCTGCGCCGCGGCGATACGGTCCTGGGGGATACCGCCCTTTACGACGTGGGGGCGGCGGTGCAGACCATGTGCCTTATGGCCGAGGGAAAAGGACTGGGCAGCTGCTGGATCAAGACGGTTAATTTCCCCAAGATCCGCGAAATCTTCGCGGTGCCCGAAGGGATCGAGATCGATTGCGTTGTGGCCCTGGGGTATCCGGCCGAGGAGCCCAAGCGGGTGGATTTAAGGCCCGACCAGACCGGGCTGGAAGTGATACGTTACTGGCGGGATGAAAATAACCAGCAGTTCGTGCCCAAGAGGGCCTTGGCTTCCATTTTGTTTTATCAAAAATACGGCGAGCGCAAAAGCTAGGGTATGGATTGCCCTTTTATTTCGGCGATGCGGCGGTCAAAGCGCCGTGCCACCAGAAGATCGAACTCCTTGCCCAGAAAATGCCGATGCGCCTTGAGTTTTTCTTTTACTTTTTCCCAAAGTTCATCCAGGGATTCCAAAGAGTTAATCTCGTTAAGTCGCTGATCCAAATCCGCCAAGAAACGAGCGCGCAAGCGCTCCACGTTCATCTCGAAGAGATCCCGCAGGCTTTGTTGCCGGTCTGAGGGCAGGGGCAGTTCCAGGCCTTCCTCCCAGGCCACCTCAAAGAGTCGCCCCAACTCGTCCAGATCGTCGGCTTTGGACATCTGGCGGCGGACCCGTTCCAACATGGCTTCCCCCAGTCGTTCCAGATTGTCTAAAAAGGCCCCCTCCAGCCTCTGCTGATAATCCAGGGTGCTGTAGGTGGTGAGTTTCAGCTTTCTAAGTTCATTGTGGTAAAGCTGCTTGAGCTTGGCGGGTCTTTTGGCCCGGCGCACGGCCTCTATCTTGCGGTCAAAACGGGCCAAGTCGGTTATGGTCAAGCTCAAGGTGCAGGAAGCACCGTCTAGATGCATGGTAAGACCCTCGCGGGAGTCCAGAAAATACCTGAGGCGTCCTGGGTCTTGGTACAACTCTGCCGGGTTCAGCTCGTTTATGGCCTGGTTAATCACCTCGAATTTGCGCTCGATCAGCTTGGCCAGCGGCCAGAAGCTGACGGTCAAAGGCCTGGGGCATCTTAATTCATGCCAGCGGGCAGCGGCCAATCCCAGAAAAAGCAGGCATATCTGGTTGGGATAAGTCAAAAGTCCGGCCGCTGGGGCAAAGCCCACCAGGCGCACCGATTCCTCTGGATCGGCCAGGGCCCGCAGGATGAATTCTTGCAGGTTTTTATCCAACCGTTGCAGTCCGTGGTACAAACGCAGCGCCTCGTACAGGTCCCGCTCGAAATGAGTCGGCCCGATGGAACGCAGCCCCTTCAAGCGATAGATGTAGACCACCGGGATTTCGTGTTGCAACATCAACAGATCCAGGGTGTTCACGGCATATAGCCCCCTGAGTTTTAAAAGGCGCTCCAGGCCGGCGCTTTCTTGGCCCCGCTTGAGGGCGGCCTCCCGCTCGTTCTCCGGGATGGGGGTCGTCTCTAAAAGCTGCCGTAGGCTGGCGGTGGGGGCCTCGCCCTCTTGAATCTCTCGGTAGTGTTCGAAGGCCAGCCGCTGGCGGGCATGATGTTCCAGGTGTTGCTGAAACGCCAAGCGCGCGGAGGCCCGGCGGCGGAAAAGCCCGTGTATCTTCTGCCTCAGGTCCAGGAACTGATCCAGCAGATCCTCGGTGAGAAACCCCTCCGAGCGGGCCGCCGTGCAGATCACCGACAATATGAAGAGGGCCTCGGTCAAAAGCGGGTCATTGGTGGCCAGAAGCTCGGCCAATCTCAGCAAGCAGGACTGTCCGCTGATAATCTGCCAGATGCGGTCGTTGAATTCGAGCAGGAAAAGAAGATCTTTTTCCATGCGTTTGCTCAGATTGAGGCGGCGGGCCAGGGCGGAAGCGGCCAGGCTGGCGTGATTTTCAGACTCGTCCGGCGGGTGCACTAAAAGCACGGCGAGCATGAGTAGCCGCCCCAACCGAGGTTGCGTCTTGACAAGCCTCCCCAGGCTTTCCGCCAAAATATGGAACTGGAAGGCGGAGATGCCTACGATACCGGAGGCGGCGGAGCCGAACTCGAGGCGGGCGGCCTCGTGGCTGGCCTTCATGTTTTGAAAGCCTTCGTAACGTCTGGTGATTAAGGAGCTCAGCTTAATGGCCGCGGCCAGCCGGTGCGCGGTGTGGGGGTCCATGGTGGGCTGCGGCAGCAGCCGGTCCATCAAACGAGGGCAATTTTGGATGAGCAGGTTCAGGTTGGCCGCGAAGCGAGGCAGGTCGAAAAGCTGCTTTAGAACATAGTCCAACAGTTGACTGGATAGTTGGGCATGGAGGGTTATGAGGGGAAGAAAGGGATGGGACTCGGAGGCTTGTTCCAGGCTTTTCAAGTCAAGTGCCGCCCAAAAGCGTCCCACTTCAAACGTCCTGTGATCCATGGACCTTAGCCGTGAGGAGGGTACCTGGCCCAAGGTCTGATTTAAGGTGGCATCCAATTCATTTTTTAAGAGGGTGATCTCCTGTTGGGCGTCGACCAGGCCGGGAGTAAGGGCCCCGGTATTCGGGTGCAGCTTAAAATACAGCCCGGACTCGTATACATAGGCCTCGCCCTTGCGGCTCACGGTCTCTTTTAAGTTCGCCATCTGTTTGGGGGAGAGTTGCTCCGGCGAAAACATTAAGAGCAACCGGCGCAGTTTTTCCAGGCGCTGGCTCAGCTCCTCCTCGGTTTTTACCTCCAAAAGCGGGTTGAAATCCAAGAGCCTGCGCTCGCTGCCCAGGATGCAGATCCAAAGCAGGGTGAAACCAGCCGCGGGACCTAAACGGGGAAATAATCTGCCGGTCCCGTGCAACTCGCAATTTAAAAGAGCTCGGAAGAAAAAAGGCCGGGCGGTGGAATCGCCTTGATAAAAACGGCCCACGAAACGGCGCACTTGCCCGATCAGTTCCATCACCTTTTGGCTGCGCGCCAACCTTTTCTGGTCAAAGTCGGCCAAGGCCTCTTTCTGGTGGGTGCCCGCCTCTTCCAATTCTTGCCAGTTATCCAAGAATTCGAATAGGTTAAATAGCTTGAGCATCTTGCGGGTGGCCATGGCCTGAACCCCGCCTTTTTTGCTCATTTGGGCATCCCAAAAGCCTTCCCAGCTGAGGCTCGGGGTGCTCACCACGCGGATGGCTTCATCGGCCAGGTTGAAGAGCTCCCGCAGTTGTTCGGGGCTGAGGCCCTCCTGGGAGGCCGCGGCCGATTCGGCCACTGACAAAAGACGGTAAAGCCGCAGAGTGCCGATGGCCTCGTTGGGATTGGCGTAGTTTTTGGGTTCGGAAAGATAGCGCAGGCTGGTTTCGGGCAGCTTGCCGAAAGTCACCCGGCTTAGGGTGGAATGACCCAAAACTATCAAACAGAGTTGCCTTAGGGGACCTTCCTTGATGCCCATGAGGGAAAGCTTTTCCAAGTTTTCCAAAACCGGGGTTTTCGCGCCCAGGGTCCCGCCGGGATTCAGCCTCTCCTCCAGCCGGGGCAGGGCAGGGGCCAGTTTCATGAGCTTTAAGATGTCGTTGAGTTGGGACAAAGGCTCCGCAGTCTGCAAGACCCGGCGTAGCCGGCTGAGCTCAAGGCCGGGAAGACCTTGGACGGTATTCCCCCTTACTTGTTCGAGGAAGTTCAAGACCTTGTGCACGTAGGCGAAGGAATTTTTGTAACCGGCCAGAAGACCGACCGAACAACCTGCCAGGCGCTGACGTTCCAGCTGGCCGGTCAGGTTGGTCATGGAGACCGGGGGACGGTTTTTTTTGCCGTGGAGCACCAGCAGGGTTGGCGGAAATTCACCCTGGATATGGTAGCGGCTTTCCCAATCGACGCAAACCACCGGCGGCAGAACCGAGCTGATCCGGGACACGCTGAAAAACGGTCCGAACCAACGGCGCCAGGCGGAGAGCATCTGCGGGGCGGAGCCGCGCGGCAGGGGCAGGTCTTGGTAGGGCAGGCCGTCTATCTCTGCGGGATCGACATAGGCGCCCGGCTGGCCGTTAAAAAGTCCTTCCATGGTGCCTTGATAGAAAAAGCGGCCTGACAAGAAGGCATTGAAGTCGAAACGGTTGACCTCGATTTTCATGCCCTCCCGGCTTTGATAGCGCCTCCTGGTGCGGAACAAGTGGCTGAACAACAAAAAGCGCTTGAACTCGCCCTGGTCAACGAACTGCACGGTCATGTTCTCGCGGCTGGAGCCCAAGGGACGTTCTCCCAGGCAAAGCACCTCCCCTTCTGGCCTTAAAAGATCGCAAATCAGGCCGGTGGCGAAATAGCCATAACTTTCCTTGGCCTGGCGGTCCGCGGGGGGAGTGGCTCCTTTGACGGTCGCCAGTCGCAAGATGAACTCCCGGAAGTCGTCCATCACCACCACCGCATCGAACTTGGTCTCCGGCTGGGTCAGGCCATCTAGGGAGTCCAAAAGGGAAAATTCCAAATCGGGCATCCGGCTTTGCAGCTCGGGAAACAGAATCTCGTTTTTCTCGGCCAAAAGCCCCACCTTTAGGGTCTCCCGCAGGCGGCGGGACATGAGCGCGCTCAAGAACGTTGTGATCTCGCCCAGACGTCCCTGGATGTCCACCAGATACTGGGCCACGAACTGGCGCGGGATCAGGTAAAAGGGGCTGCCTTTTTTGGTGTAGCGGATTAGAAGGCCCAGCCGCTTGAAGACGTCGTTGATTTCCCGATAGCGGGAGGCCACTTGGTTGGGGTCGGCCAGGTCCAGGTCCTCGAAAATTTTTACATCGCTGAAGGGCAAAAGGCTTTGTTCGAAAAGCCCCAGTCCATAGGCATTGCCGCCGAAACGGTGGGGTAAAAACGGAGGGTGGTTTTCAGCGGGATACGTCCCCAGGGGCACGTCATCCGGATCAATCCCCAGTTCATCGAACTGCTCCGGGGCGATGAACCGGAAAAGCCCGGAAAGACGAGATGCCTCTGGGGGTTGTACCAAGTTAGGGCCCGGCATGCCATCCTCAGTATAAGGGGTCAAAAATACTCGGGTTGGGGAATGGTAGCCTTGTTGGGTGCGGGTGTCAATGCAACTCAAGGCACGCTTGCCCGCGGGTTAATATCGTTTTACGGCCGGCTTTTAAGTTTAAGGCCCAAAGCCTTGCCGGGCGAGGGTGGCCCTTTGGCCGGCGAGGCCACTGGGCCCTCATCTTGCTTTTTGCCGCCGCCCAGCGGATATCTCCTTTTTTTATCTGTAATATTGAATCATTATCTATAAACGAGGCGTCGAAGACAGACCTTGGCGGAATTCGAGGAGGATGCCCGGCCTACCTGGCCCGGTCAGCAAAAATTTAGTGAAAACCCATAAAAATGCTATGGTTCCCTTGCTATCTGCATAATTTGTTGCCATATTTATAAAAACAGAGGTGGTTAAAGGCCCATTAATTAAAGAAGGGACGGAAAATGGTAGAAGTAACCGAAAGCGCAAGCAAGGCCATCAAGTCCTTCATGGCGGAAAAGAACCTGAAATCCGCCCTGAGGATTTATCTGCAATCAGGCGGGTGAGGCGGCCCGTCCTTGCGGTTGGTTCTGGACGAACCAAAAGACGAAGATGAAAAGTACGAGGTGGACGGTCTTACTTATTTGGTGGAAAAAGACTTAAACGCCAAAGCGGGGACCATCAAGGTTGATTACGTGAACAACGGCTGGCAGCAGGGTTTTTCCCTTTCCTCATCCGAGCCTCTCTCTCAGCCGGGAGGCATGTCCTGCGGTTCCTGCAGCTGCTAAGATTAAGAAGAGTGCTTTTAAGAGGGCGGGCTATTAACCCGCCCTTTTTTGATCCAGAAGGACAAGGGCCTTTTGGGCCAGTTCACGGGCCTTGGGGTCGCCGGCCTGGTTCAAGGCGGCATGAATGGATTCCAGGCAGGCGATAAGGATCGCCTTAAGGGGCTGGCTCCGCTTGAGCTGAGGCTTTAGGCTGGCCAAATCTAGGGCCAGGTCGGCGGCCGCCGAGGCGGGAAGCCCCATATCCCCCGCCTCCTCGATGGCTGTTATCAGCTCGGGCAGGTCGAGGGGTTGATCCGGTGCCGGCGCCTCCTCCATCTGGGCCAGGCCGGATTCGGTCAGGCTCACCGCTCCACTTAGGCTCACCATCTCCAATAAACCGGCGGAGAGCAAGTCCAGGGAAAGGGTTTCCACGGTCTGCCGGTCCAGGCCCAGGGCCTGGCCGACCTGCCACATGTTGGCCTTGGGCCCGGTCTTGGCCAATTCACGTAAAAACCGCAATCTTTTTTCCGGATCCATAACCGAACTCCTTGACGATACTATTTGCTATTCCAACCCTGACACGTGGCCGGGCCAAGGTCAAGCGTCTGTCCGGCAAGCCTTGCCGAGATGCCGATTACCTTAAGGTGTGTTAGCATAAAAGATTGGAATACACCGTTGAAAGGGAAGCTAATTACGTGCCCAGCCCCCGAAGGCTTTTAATCGAGCTTTACCAAGACCTTTTGGACCGCGAGTCCGGCTGGGTGAAAAAAGACCCCGGCGGTCGGCTCCAGGTGGCCCTAATATACCCCAACACCTATGCGGTGGGCATGGCCAACCTGGGCCTGGCCGTGGTTTACCGTCTGATAAACCAGAGGTCGGACGCCTTGTGCGAGCGGGCCTTTTTGCCCGACCGCCAGAGCCTACCCCTTTACGACAAGGCCAAAATTCCGCTGCTCAGCCTGGAGTCCGGCCGGCCGCTGGGCGATTTTGACCTGGTGCTTGGCACCGTATCGTTTGAAAACGACGAGCCCAACCTGGCGGCCATGCTGCTGCGGGCCGGGCTGGGGCTTTGGTCCAAAGAGCGCCAGGGCCCCTTGGTGATAGCGGGCGGGGTGGTGCCCATGCTCAACCCCGAGCGTTTGGCCGATATTTTGGACGGCTTTCTTCTGGGCGAGGCCGAGGTGGTCGTCGCGCCTTTTATGGACGCCTATCTGGGCGTATTGGACGGGCCTCGTGAGGAAG
>ENA-OSEO01003612-OSEO01003612.1-sediment-metagenome-genome-assembly--contig:-NODE-3612-length-17825-cov-3.761720_pt1 | contig 17825 bp, 11 predicted proteins | sample MGYA00237883_ERZ534232 | MGnify/ENA metagenome assembly ERZ534232
TAATATCTCGACGGGTTCGTCCATTGGAGGCGCTTCGGTTGGGGGTTCTTCAGTCGGCCGGATATCGCTCTGTGCGTCTGCGGGGTTTGTATCCGCATCAGCTGTTGCTGGTTCCGCTTCTGTCTCAGTGCTGCTTTGCTGTGGGAGATTGCAAGCTGAAATAAAGACCATGATCAATATGATAAGCAAAATTGTTTTGACAAACCTGATTGGATGGTACATGGAATCCCTCCTTTGGACATATACACTTTTTCAATCAATAGCTGAGACAATGAGTTAAAAGATGATTACGCTTCTTTCATTATAAAGAAAATGTATCATCAATAAAACACACATCTCCAGATGAGGTTGTTTGGAACATGATACCAACAGAACAATTTCCTGATCGTGTAATTTGCAATTGCACGAAAAAGGGACACTTGGCAATTATGGCTGCCCATTTGATATTCGGGTGCCATGGCGCTGACTATTTACCGGGTTGCTATTGGAGTGGTGTTTGCAGAATTGTAAAGCGATATTTTTTCACCTTATGGAAACAGATTGATGTATAATTTTTGCATGCGGGGAAAATTTCTTTGAAGCCTGTTTAATAGATTCTTCATGTCTTGGAGGCCTTCATGCCAGAAGAGAAGAAGTCCAACAAAGCAGTCTGGATCGTGGTTATCATTGCTCTTGCGCTGGCAGTAATTTGCTGCTGCCTCGTCGCGCTGATCGCTTGGGGGAATATCTTTAATGATTCTGGTGAACAATCACAAGGAGACACCGAGGTGGATAACACGGTTTCTTCTACACCAACAGCCGAAAAGCCCCCGGTTTTGGAAGAGACAGAAAACGACCAAACTTGGCTGGTGATGTTGTATCAGGACGCGGACGACGCGCTGCTTGAAGAAGATATCGTTTTTGATTTTAACGAAGCGGAACTGGTTGGCTCCAGTGATGAGGTGACCATTGTTTCTCAACTCGATCGATATTCCGGCGCTGAGGGCTTTTCTGGTGATGGAGATTGGCATACCGCAAAACGCTTTTATATTACCAGGGACGATGATCTCAACGCCATCCACTCTACCGAAATCGCTGACCTGGGTGAGATCAACATGGGCGCCCCGGGCACGCTGCTTGACTTTGTGACCTGGGCAGTCGAAACTTACCCCGCGGATCATTACGCGCTGATCCTTTCCGATCATGGCGGCGGTTGGACCGGAGGCTGGACGGATTCGGATCCCTCGTACGATTATCTGAGTATGAACGATCTGGATTACATCCTGTACACGCTGGTTTCATCCCTGCCGGTAGAGAAATTTGACCTGATCGGGTTTGACGCCTGTCTGATGAGCCAGCTGGATGTTTATAACATCATCGCGCCTTACGCGCATTACGCGGTTGCTTCCGAAGAGGTGGAGCCTGCTACCGGCTGGGCTTATCGGGCTTTTTTGCAACAGCTGGTGGATTATCCGGATATGGATGGCAAAGAGCTGGCTTCAGTCATCGTGGAAACCTATCTGGCACAGGATGAACGGATCTTGAATGATGAAGCCCGGGCGCGCATGCTGCAGGGCAATACCCAGATCACCGCTCAGGAAGTGCTTGACGAGCTGCTGCCTTATTCAACGCTCACCGCGGTTGATCTGGCTTATATTCCAGAAATTACCCAGGCGTTGAATGGGTACGCCGGCCACATGACCAACATCAGCCAGAAGAAAGTGGCTGCTGCCCGAAATTACGCGCCTGCATTTCAATCGGTGTTTGGAAAGGGCACGGTGCCATCCTTTATCGATCTGGTCCAATTTTCTTTGATCCTGGAGCAGGAAGCGGGCGGTAAGATTGACCCGGCTCGCGGCGAACGATTGCGAGAGGCCATCTCAAAAGCAGTCATCCTCAACAAAGTTGGGACGGAAATGACGGGCGCTCAGGGTATTTCGATTTATTTTCCGAACTCCGAGCTGTACACTCATCCTGTGGGAGGATATGAGGTTTACACGGTAGAGAACAGCCGCTTTGTGAATAACTCGCTGTGGGATGAATTTCTGGCGTATCACTATGCCGGGGTCGATTTTAATCCTGAATCGAAGACGGCTGTCATTCCATCCCGTATGGAAGATGTCAGCGGACCGGGTGCCGGACAGGTCCAGATCTCGGAGCTTTCCCTCTCTCTGGAAACTGTATCGGCTGAGGATACGCTTTCTTTCAACACAGAAATTACCGGTAGTAATGTCGGCCATGTATATCTGCAGTATGGCTGGCTTGCCCGCGATGTGCGCACCATGCTGGTGGTGCTGGGGATGGATTATATCCGCTCGGAGCAGACCCGTGAAGCAGGGGGGGCGTATTATCCGGATTGGGGAACCTCTGGTGAAATACAGATCGACTATGAATTTAAACCCAGTCTGTTTTTCATTGCGGACGAATATGAAGAGAACATCACCTTTGTTGAAGTAGTGGCTTCTAAATATGGCGCTACGAAAGATGATGTTGTTATCACTGTTCCCGGTATCTTTACTTTTGGCAAGAGCGGCCGTGAGCTTTACGCGGAAATGAAATTCAACAGCACCGGCGCAATGATTGAGCTGGTCGGCTACTCCGGTCAAATCAACATTGTGGAGGATGAATCCAACCTGGAGGGAATTTTCCAGATTGAATATACCGGCGAGGAAGGCGCGGGCAGTCTGTATCCCATCACACCTTTTTCGGGGGATACCTTTATGCCATTTTTTATCGGCTATATCATCGAAGATGATATGTATGTGAATGTTAAAAGTGATCCGATAGCCTTTGGTCAAACACCTTTTAAACTGATCGCCGAATCGGTCGCTGATTTTGATCTGGATTTCCCATACTATGTGGCAGTTGCCGTTGAAGATCTGGACGGTGTGTTAACCGACGCGGCAAACTTTGACACTTTTGAGGTACAGCGCTGATTTGTGTTTATATTCCCTGACCGGTTGTGGAGGATGGATTGAAGCCAGTATGGTGGTGAGATAAAAATGTGGGTAGTGTGCAATTAACATCCATCAAGGTTTATTCCCACTGATTTTTTGTTGACTTTGCAGGATAATTATTCTAGAATATCAGTAAATACATCACAGCATTTTTTATTGATAATGTGCATTGCATAATTTAATACCTCCGATTCACTGATTCCCTCCGGGATAGGTGAACGATAGGGTATGGGGAGCAATTCCCATTACCTGCCAGTGCGCAAAGGAGAACCTGTACGATGACGTGAGTAACGTCAGACGGTTTTGCTTTGCGTTTGTTTTTTAACGCACGCATTTCATTATTGGTAACACTCCGGGCAAAGAGGGTTTGAATTTCAATTCATTTGTGAGTTTCAGTCTATCTGATAAAAACCAACTAAGAGGAACAAGGAGGATCCAAATGTATTTTGTGCGTATCAACATGAGTGATCGAAGTTATGAAGTAACTGAAATGCCGCCAGAGTATAAGTATCTGGCAGGTAGAGGGCTCACTTCTACCCTAATCGCAAAAGAAGTACCGCCGTTGGCCCATGCTCTGGGTGCCAATAACAAGCTGGTTTTCTCTGGAGGTTTCACAACCGGAACCAGCGCCCCAACCTCTTCCCGGGTTTCGGTGGGAACAAAATCACCATTAACCGGTGGAATCAAAGAAGCCAATGCGGGAACATCCTGGGCGAAAGATCTGGCCGAGTTGAACATCCGGGCTCTGGTTGTTGAAGGAATGCCGGCTGAAAAAGGTAAATATTGGGGCTTACATGTAACCTGGGATGGGAAGCCCAAAGTTGAATTCTTTGAAGCGACTGAATATACCGGAAAAGTGCTGCCTGAAGTGTACCCGGCCATTTATGAGAAATATGGCGAAAAGATCTCTGTTTGCGGCGTGGGAATGGCTGCGGAGCATGGGTATGGAAATTCGGGGGTTGTCTTCAACGATATGAAAAACCGACCGACCCGATATGCCGGTCGCGGCGGCGTAGGCGCGGTAATGGCGTCTAAGGGGTTAAAGTTCATTGTTCTGGATGGCACCGGCGCGCCAGGTGTGGAGATTGTGGATAAGGCCCTGTTTGAAGAAGGCCGCAAGAAGATGATCGATGCGCTGCGCACCCATGCCATTACCAAACCCAAAGGCGCGTTGAATTCTTATGGTACGGCAGTGCTGATCAATATTCTGAATGAAGCCGGCGGCCTGCCAACACGCAACTTCTCTTCCGGGCGGTTTGAAGGGGCGCCAAAGATCGCTGGTGAAGCCATTTTTGAATCCAACAAAGCTCGTAAGGGTAAAGAAGTTTACAACCATGCCTGCAGCCCTGGCTGCATTATCCAGTGCTCCAACACGGTCTATGATAAAGATGGCAACGAGATTACTTCCTGTCTGGAGTATGAATCGGACTGGTCCATGGGCGCCGACTGCGGCATTGACAACCTGGATGATATTGCCAAAATGAACGGGCTGTGCAACGACTATGGTCTGGATACGATTGAAACCGGAACGACCCTGGCTGTAGCGATGGAAGCTGGCGTGATCGAATTTGGTGACAGCAAAGGCGCGATTGAATTGATCCATGAAATGGGTAAAGGCACGCCAGTTGGACGCATTTTGGGTGCCGGCACTGACACGACAGGCAGAGTGTATGGGGTGACCCGTGTTCCGGTTGTCAAAGGGCAGGGCATGCCGGCCTACGAGCCCCGCGCGGTAAAAGGCATTGGCATCACCTACGCCACCTCAACCATGGGCGCTGACCACACCGCCGGTTACACCATTGCGCCTGAAATCCTGGGTGTAATGGGCAAGCAGGATCCGCTCAGCGCTGAGGGCAAAGCCGCGCTCAGCCGCGCCTTCCAGGCGACCACCGCCTTCATTGATTCCAGCGGGCACTGTCTGTTCATCGCTTTTGCTATTCTGGATATTGCTGATGGCTATCAGGGTATGATAGATGAAACCAATGGCGTGTTGGGTACCAACTGGACAGCTGATGATATTCTCAAGTTCGGCTCGGATGTTCTCAAGGTTGAGCGAAAGTTTAACGAAGCAGCCGGAATCAGCAAAGAGGCTGACCGCATACCAGAATTCATGTTGACTGAACCGCTGCCACCTCACAACACCGTTTTTGATGTGCCCGATTCCGCTCTGGATTCGGTGTTTGGTGATTTATAAAAATGATGTGGTTCTGGCGTTATTGAGCCAGTAACTTGAAGATGTGGGAACACGGGAAACAGTCCCGTGTTCCCTTCCATATCCAGGTTCGTAATGGAATAATCCTATGCCTAAAATCGTATCCGGCTCGAATGGTAATTTGAAATTGCCCGAAAGTTTCTTAAAGCGCAGACACTTTCCTGCCGATGTTGAGTTTTGGCTTAATGAACGCGAGGGGGATTTTATTCTGCACCCACGCCTGCCTGATGCCCGAAAGCTGTATATTGAGGCCACTACGGGCTGTAACCTGCAATGCAGCACCTGTATTCGTAATGTGTGGAGCGACCCGATTGCCCCTATGAAATGGGATACTTTTGAACGCATCCTGGAAAGCCTGCCAGGGTTACCAGAGCTGCAGCGCGTTATTTTTACCAGTTTTGGTGAACCACTCACGCATCCGCGTATTCTGGACATGATTGAAGCGGTGCGACAGCGAGGCCTGGCTGTCAGCCTGGGGTCAAATGGACTTTTGTTGACCCCGAAAGTATCGGAAGAATTGGTGCGTCTGGGTGTTGACCGGCTGGTTGTATCGGTGGATGGGGTTAAGGCTGAAACATATGAGGGTGTGCGCGGCGCGGAGCTTTCACTGGTTCTGCGCAACCTGCGCGGCTTGAATGAAGCCAAATACCGGCTTGGTTCGCTTACACCGGCTCTGGGGATAGAGTTTGTAGCGTTGAAATCCAATGTGGAAGAACTGGCATCTTTGACTAAACTTGCATCACATTTGAATGCCGCGCGTGTTCTGGTGAGCAATGTGCTGCCTTACACAGAAGAGATGCGTGAAGAGATTCTGTATGGACACGAGCCGCAAGATTCGTATAAAACTGGTGGGTTCCCGGTGCGTGCAGATGCCTGGGTGACCTGGGGTACGCTGGAAATGCCGCATATGCACTGGGGGGCCGAACGGCGCTGCCGATTTGTTAACGACCGGTCAATTGTGGTGGGTTGGGACGGCGGTGTTTCGCCCTGTTACGCGCTTTCTCACAATTATTCCTATTACGCCATTGATGGGCGGAAGAAACAGGTTAAACGCTATATCCTGGGGAATGTTCATCAAAGCTCGCTGGCGGATATCTGGATGTCAGAAGATTACACGTTGTTTCGCAGTGAGGTACGCATTTTTCACTTCCCATCCTGCCCCGACTGCGACCTGCGCGATACCTGTGATCTGCGCGGTGATAACGAAGGCTGCTGGGGCTGGAATCCATCCTGCGCGGACTGTTTGTGGGCGCAGGATATCATCCGCTGCCCATAGGGTATAATCACTTCTGATTTACAGACACTATGGACAGTAAAAGACAGTTTTATGCAAATTTACGTTAAACTCTTTGCAACATTGCGGGTTTTCCTGGGTAATGTTCCTTCCGGTACAGCAGTAGAAATCAGTGTGCCAAAAGGAAGCACTCTGGGGGCGCTGGTCGAACAGCTTAAGCTGCCGCTGGAAGAGGTGAAAATCTGTTTTGTCAATGGCAGAATCGTTGAACCTGATTATATGCTTACAGAAGGGGATGAAGTCGGAATTTTTCCCCCGATTGGAGGAGGATAGGAATGCCGGAAATTCATATTGACACCTGGTTGTATGGCGTCCTGGCACGGTATGGCGGCGATCCTGAAGAGCGGGTGTTCGCTAACCCCCAGATCACCTTACCGGCCGGCGCGACATTGAGCGACCTGCTTGCCGCACTGAAAATGGACACCAGTGAAAGAGGGATCACTTTTATCAATGGTGACCTCAGCGCGATGCCCGGTATGCAGCCAGACTTGAATCACTCCTTAAAGGACCGCGACAGGGTGGCGTTTTTTCATTTGCAATCCATGTGGCCTTTTCAATACAGGCATGGTGTGGGTATGATCCCGGAAATGCAAACTGCCCTCAATGAAAGTGAAGACGGTGGTTTGCGACATGCCTATCAAAAGGAAGCGCCATAGAGCGTCTGGTTGTTTCAGGCAATTTTTTATCCCGCAATACTTTTATGCCGTGAAGGAATATTCAAGCGCCGCGTAAGCACAACGCAATGGAAATGTTTGTAAGCACCCGCCCGCTGTGCAAGCGCGGCTTTATGGGGCGGCCTGGAAAAAGTTTACCCGGCGAAATTGGGCAGACCCGATTTTGGGAAGCAGCAGGCAACGGTGTAGGCATTGCTGACGAGGTTACCCAGTTCATAGCGGACTAACTGTCCCAATAAGATTCCCACCTGGTCGTGGTTCATGCCGTAGGATTGCCGGAGCCAGTTGACCATCTGCGCAGTAGCGGCGCGGGCAGCCTGCTCAAGCGGTTTACAATTCACAATGGTGTACAGAAATTCAGTATCTTCTCCGGCAGGCCATTGCAGGCCCAACCGGTTGACCCGCACCGAGAAAGAAATGTCACAGGAGACTTCGATCCCATTCCCGGTGATTTCGCCGGCGCCCTGCAGGGCGTGGCCATCCCCAAGGTAGAGAAAACCACCCTCAACGAAAACCGGCAGGTGCAGCGTGCTGCCGGCTGCAATTCTGGGATAGTCCATGTTTCCACCATAAATTCCACAGTCCCGGCTGGGGATATTCTCGGAGATATTTCTGGCGACCCCGATGCTGCCCAGCACCGGCCTGAGAGGGATTTCAACAGTCTGGTCCGGGAAAAAATCACCCAGCGGGGTGGCCGTTTGGCGGTGGGTGTCGATGTGCCAGGTGACATATTCCCTGCGGCGGGCAGAAATGGGCAGGGGTGGGTGTTGCATGTTTGGATGGATATCTTTGCAGGCATAGCCTTGTGAACGGTTTGGGGTGAGCGAATGGATGGTCACGCTCAGGGTGTCGCCGGGCATAACTCCGGGAATGCAAAAAGGCCCTGCCAGCGGGTTCGGCTGGCCAGCTATTTGAGATAGGTTGGCATCCTGCCCATGAAAATCCGGAAACCAAGTGGAAATGATTATACCGGGTTCGATGGGTATGGCTGGCTGGTTTACACCATAGGAAAGATGAAATGTGGTTGGTGAGTAATTGAAAGCTGGTTGTGTGGGAGGGTTATGCGTTTCTGTCGACAGTGTATCGGAGCTGCTGGGATCGGACATGGCAGAATGGCCTTTCAGTAGTAACAGAAATATCGATAGGGTGCAGCAGAAAGATTTTAGGCAGGCGATCCCCCGGATATATTAGATGGGATGCTGGACCGCTGCTTTCACGAAATTCCATGGTGTTAATTTTCTTACAAGTTTACCACGCGGACAAAGGTGTTTCACGCAATTTCCGCTATCAGGGAGAAGCTGGGTCAGATTTTGTGGCATTTTTAGATGAAAGTTGCTAAAATGAATAAATTGACAGATTGATTTATTCAAAGAGCGGTAATGAGTGAACACCACAGATGTAAAACGCCCCAGAAGAAGTTTTCAATTTATTGTTGCGGACGCATAAAAAGCCGCTGACTCTGGTTCTCACAAACCTCTGTTGGAGTCAAAAGATAAAGGACAGTTCACATCAGTTTATTGGTTGAAGCCGTAACGATACGCCCTCCTGTATAGCAGTAAACTATGACAACTGACAGGTATATAAGGGGAATCCAGCTGCTTATACTGGTAATCAACTGATTAATGGTCATTGAATGTGTGGAGCGATCTCCGCAGGGGTGTTCTTTGAAGAAAAAGTGTTCTGAAAATGGAATTATCCCACTGCTCTGATATGAGTTAGATTTCCCGTAATAAACTTGTTGCCGCTGAGGAGCTGCCTGGCATGAAATATAATTATCCCAACTCGAAGATGAAACCTCAACAAGGACAGCAGAACTGGATTCTGTTTGCTCTTTTCAGTTTGTTCGCGCTTTTCCTGGTGGCGGTTGGATGGGAGTTCTACCGTTACCAGGCCCAGGCCATCCGGCAAGATAAAACCAACCAACTCAGATCAATCGCAGAACTTAAGATCAACCAGCTTGTTCAGTGGCGCCATGAACGGTTGTCTGATGCCCATTTGTATTCATCAAACCCTTTTCTTAATCAAGCTGTCCGCAACTGGGTCGCGGAACCGGGAGATATGGGTTTAAAGGCTGATATCGAGACCAGTTTGCAGCTTCTCATGGATCAATATGGTTATCAGAATGTACTGCTCACCACCGCGGAAGGAGAGCTGCTGTTATCAGCAGGTCCTTCCGCGAAAGAGGTGAATTCTGATACTCAACTTCTCATCGCGCAATCCGCAGCTACCGGCGAACCCCAGTTTGGTAATTTTTATCACAGCGCGCCCACGAATCAGATCCGTCTGGATATTGTCGCTGCTCTTTATGATGTGGAACAACAACCTGTAGCGGCGCTTATCCTGCGGGTGGATCCGGAAAATTACCTCTATCCGCTCATCCAATCCTGGCCTACGCCCAGTCAAAGCGCGGAGACTTTATTGATCCGCCGGGATGGCGATGATGTCTTGTTTCTAAATTCGCTGCGCCACAACGAGGCAGATCCTCTGACGTTACGGATCCCTATAAGCAATGCTGAGATCCCGGCAGTAAAGGCAGTTTTGGGGCAAACAGGTCAATTTGAGGGAATTGATTACCGTGGGGTGGATGTGCTGGCTGAAATCTGGCCTGTCCCAGAAACACCCTGGTTTATGGTCGCTAAAGTGGATTCTGAGGAGATTCTTGCCGAAGTTCGTTTTTTGGGTGGGGCGGTGCTGTTGTTTGTTAGCCTCTCAGTAGTGATGACTGCTGCGCTGGCAGCTTACAACTTCAATCACCGCCAACGGGTGCTGTACCAGAATCTGTTACGAACAGAGCAGGAACGACTGCAAGCTCAGGAAGAAATCCGGATGACGCTTTACAGTATTGGTGATGCTGTCATCACCACAGATAAAAAGGGCAAAGTGACCCGTGCGAATCCCATTGCTGAAAACCTGACTGGTTGGAGCGAGGCCGAAGCCGTTGGCCGACCCTTGCCGGAGGTTTTCAGAATTATCAATGAAGAATCCCGGAGTGAAGTGGAAAACCCGGTTGACCGTGTGCTGCGCGAAGGCCAGATTGTAGGGCTGGCCAACCATACTTTGCTGCTGGCGCGCGACGGCAGTGAGCTCCCGATTGCTGACAGCGGCGCGCCAATCCTTGGAGCTAATGGCGAGATCAATGGGGTGGTACTGGTTTTCCGTGACCAATCTCAGGAACGCGCTGCGCTGAGGGAGCTCGCATTGCTTAACCACACCATCTCGACCAGCCTGAACGAAATTTACCTGTTTGACGCTGAAACGCTGCGTTTCCGGTTTGCCAATAATGGCGCCCTGGAGAACCTGGGTTACAGCCTGGATGAGCTGCGGTCGATGACAGTGGTGGACATCAAGCCGGAATTTGCTCTGGAGACATTCCAGAATCTGATCCAGCCTTTGTTAGCGCATGAAAAGAAGGTATTGGTTTTTGAAACTGTTCACCAGCGCGCAGACGGCAGCCAGTACCCGGTAGAAGTATACTTGCAGTTGTTTGAACATGAAAATGAGCAGGCTTTCCTGGCTGTAATCGATGATATTACCGAGCGGCGGATCGCTGAGACTGAAATTCGTGAAAGCGAGATTCGGTACCGGAATCTGTTCTTTCATTCTCCGGATGCGATTTTCGTGAACCAGGATGACCGGGTAGTTCTGGTAAATGATGCCTGTCTCAAACTCTTTGGAGCGCAAACGGATGATGAGCTGATTGGAAAAACCCCTTACGATTTATTTCATCCGAATGATTATGAACAAATCAGAAAGCGTATCCAGCACATGCGAAATAAGCGTGAAGCTGTTCCTGTGGTTGAAGAAACCATTGTCCGCCTGGATGGGCAGCCTGTGGTTGTGGATGTATTGGCTGCACCATTTTCATTTCATGGCGCTTCTGGTATTCATGTGATTTTACGAGACATCACTCAACGAAAACAATTGGAAACCGCGCTGCAAGATTATCATGAGCTGCTTACCAGGCTTGCCGAACAGGTCCCGGGCGTGGTTTATCAATACCGGTTGTTCCCGGATGGTAGTTCCTGTTTTCCTTACGCAAGCCCCGGAATGGAGGAAATCTATGAGGTGACGCCCGAGGAGGTTCGAGAGGACGCCACACCCGTATTTGGTCGGCTGCACCCTGATGATTATGACGCAATTGTCAATGCAATACAGGAATCCGCCCGCACATTGGGATTATTTAAAATTGAATTCAGGGTAGTTCTTCCGCGGCAGGGTTTGCGCTGGCGGATGAGCCACGCCAAACCAGAAAGGACAGAAGATGGCGGCACGCTGTGGTACGGAATTATTTCCGATATTACTGACAGGAAAATGGCTGAATTTAAAATCCAAGAACAGCTTGATGAATTGCACCGCTGGCATCAAGCCACTCTCGGGCGTGAGAATCGAGTTCTTGAATTGAAACAAGAAGTGAACAAACTTCTTGCTGAAGCTGGAAAGCTGCCGCGCTATAGCAGTCCGCAGGAGGGCAGTGCTCGTGATTGAGAACTCTTTCCTGGCTTTGGTTCATAACGCTGCGCTGCTGCTGGCGATGGCGCTGTTGTTTGACCTGGTTGTAGTCCGCAAGCAGTCTAAAAAAACAAGACTCTGGGAAGTGCCTTTGGGAATTCTCCTGGGCGGGATTGGGGTCATGGTCATGCTGACGCCCTGGGTACTGGCACCGGGCATCATCTTTGATACCCGTTCGGTGCTGTTGGGTGTTTCGGGTTTATTCTTCGGCACCATCCCGACGGTGATCGCGATGGCGATGGCGGCGATATTCCGCCTTTACCAGGGTGGGGTTGCCGCCTGGACCGGGGTCAGCGTAATTGTGTCGGTCGGCGTTATTGGTATACTCTGGCGGCGGTGGTACGCGAAACCGCTGGATGAAATTTCCGGATGGCAGTTGTATCTGTTTGGCATTGTAATTCATATTGATATGTTGATTTGTATGCTAACTTTGCCTTCTGGAACTGCCTGGCAGGTGTTGGCGAATATCAGTCTGCCGGTAATGACGATTTATCCCCTGGGAACACTGCTGTTGGGTCTGTTGATGTCCAACCGGCTTCGGCGGGAGCAAATTACCAATGATCTCGTTCGCTCTGAAGCCCGCCTTAAAAGTCTGGCGGATATTGTGCAGCGCCCTGCGGATACTTCCCGTGATTTTCTTGATTTTGCCCTGGGCCAGGCCCTGCAGCTGACTCAAAGTAAAATTGGATACATTTATTTCTATTCCGAGGAGCGCCAGGAGTTTATCTTGAATACCTGGTCCAAAGACGTGATGAATGAATGCGCGGTGCTTGATCCACAAACGTGCTATGAATTGGAAAAGACAGGTGTTTGGGGCGAAGCCGTGCGCCAGCGCAAGCCAATTATTCTTAACAATTTTGAGGAAGCCCACCCACTCAAAAAAGGATACCCGGATGGGCACGTTAAACTGCGCAGGTTCATGACCCTTCCAATCATCAACGATGGACATGTTGTGGCTGTTGTTGGCGTGGCAAATAAGGAAACTGATTACGAGGAGGCGGATGTACTTCAGGTTACCCTGTTGTTGGATGGTGTGTGGAAAATAATTGAGCGCAGACGCGTTGAGGAGGCTTTGCGACAGAGTGAAGAACGTTACGAAGCCATCATTCACAACCTTCCTAACGGCCTTATTCATATTTTTGATCAGGATTTACGTTATGTTTTCAATGCTGGTGAAGAATTGGTGAGGCTGGGTTTGACGAACGAGATGTTGGTGGGCAGGACCCTGTTTGATGTACTTGGACCGGAATTAGGAGGAGAAGTAGTAAAGCAGTATCAGCGGGTACTGAAGGGGGAGACAGTGCATTTTGAGGGAAATTATAACGACCAGTCTTTTCTGCTTCATGCCGCTCCTTTAAGAGACGAGATGAATGAAATTACCCAAATACTGGTTCTATCCCTCAATATCACCGACCGCAAGCGAGCGGAAGAAGCATTAGAAAAGAGCGAAGCGCTGCTGGCCAAATCACAGGAAATCGCGCGGGTTGGCAGCTGGGAGTTGGACTTAAAAACCAGTGGGTTAACCTGGACGGACGAGGTTTACCGCATCTTTGGATTGGCACCGAAAGAATCTCCTGCAACCTATAAAGCTTTTCTGGAATCGATTCATCCGGAAGACCGTGCCGCAGTGGACGGCGCCTATTCCAGTTCATTAGAGGAAGGTAATGATTCTTACGAGATTGAGCACCGGGTGATTGACAGGGGTACCGGTGAGGTTCGCTATGTTTATGAAAAATGTGTCCATCTCCGTGACACGGCAGGTGAAGTGATCAAGTCGATAGGGATGGTGCAGGATGTTACCGAACGCAAACAGGCGGAAGAGAAATTAAAGACGGCTCAGGTTGAACTGGAGCGACAGCTTGAACTCGCAGACCAATCGCGGCGGGCACTGCTCAGTGTGGTGGAAGATCAAAAACAGGCGGAAGAACAAATCCGTCAGCTCAACGCGGAATTGGAGCAGCGGGTGCGAGACCGCACCGCCCAGCTTGAAACTGCCAATAAAGAACTGGAGGCCTTCGCGTATTCTGTGTCGCATGACCTGCGCGCGCCCTTACGCGCTCTGGATGGATTCAGTGATATCCTGATGGAGGAGTATCAAGGGAAATTTGACGGGCAGGGCCAGCACTATCTGATACGGATCCGCGAAGCTTCACAGCGGATGGGACGCCTGATAGAGGATCTGCTCAATCTTTCGCGGGTTACCCGGCGAGAAATGAGCCGCTCGCAGGTAGATTTAAGCCGGGTCGCGCAGCAAGTTGTCAAGGAATTGATGGAGCAGGACCTGAACCGCAAGATACAATTTGAGATTGAACCGGGTATAATGGTGTACGCGGACCCGAATTTGATGCGGATCGTTTTGGATAACCTGTTTAGCAACGCTTATAAATTCACCGCCCAGCGCGAAAGCGCGGATATTGAGATGGGTTTAATAAAGCAGGAAGATGAACCGGTTTATTTTGTAAGGGATAATGGAGTCGGTTTCGATATGGCGTATGTCAACAAACTCTTTACGCCTTTTCAGAGACTGCACAGCGTGCAGGAATTTCCTGGAACCGGGATTGGGCTGGTAACCGTGCAGCGGATTGTGTCCCGTCATGGTGGGCGGATCTGGGCAGAGGCAGCCACCGGTAAGGGCGCGACTTTTTACTTTACCCTGGGAGAAGGTTTATGACTGAAAAAATCATTTTGCTGGTTGAAGACAACCCTGATGACGAAGAGTTGACGCTGCGGGCGTTGAAAAAAAGCCATATTCTGAATAAAGTTGTTGTCGCACATGATGGGGTGGAGGCGCTGGACTACCTGTTTGGGACCGGGAAATACACTGATTCTGAAATACGCGATTTGCCCCAACTCGTTTTGCTTGACTTAAAACTGCCAAAATTGAGCGGGTTCGAAGTGCTGCAAAAAATGCGCGCCGACCCGCGCACGCAAATTATCCCGGTGGTGATCCTGACTTCGTCCAATGAAGAAGAGGACATCCTTTCCAGCTACCGCAAGGGAGCCAACAGCTATGTGCGCAAACCGGTAGAGTTTCAGAAATTTTCCGACGCAGTGCAGCAGTTAGGTCTGTACTGGCTGCTGATCAACCAGACCCCAACACAGACATAATGGTTTGACTTGGATTTGGGTTGTGAAAACTTTTCCGATAATCAGACAAGCTGCTGGCAGTGTTTTTGCCAGCAGCTTCAGGTTAAGCGCGATGTTGGACGTTATCCTTTGACGCCGCCAACAGCCAGGCCGCCAATCAGGTAGCGCTGCAAGAAGGCAAAAATGAGGATGGGCGGAATGGAGACCAGGATTGTCATCGCGGAGAACTGCGACCAGGGTGTGCCGGAGGCGTACTGCCCCACCATGCCGCGCAGAATCATCGGCAGGGTAAAAGTGGAGGGATCGGTCAGGAAGGTCCAAGAGAGGATGAATTCGGACCAGCCGGTCAGGAAACCCCACAGGGCGGTCACCGCGATACCTGGCACGGCCAGCGGCAAGATGACCCGCATAAAGCCCTGGGCGCGGGTGCAGCCATCGATTTGGGCTGCTTCTTCCAGGTCGTAGGGAAGCGAATCGATATACCCTTTCATATTCCAGATGGCAAAGGGCAGGGCGGTTGAGGTGAAAGCGATTGCCAGCCCAAGAAGCGAATTACGCAGCCCAACCGCGTTGAGCAGCACAAACAGCGGAGCCAGCGTGCCGCCCGGGGGGATCATCAAGACCAGCACGAAACCGAGCATTCCTATTCTTCTGCCAGGAAACTTCAGACGGGAAAACGCGTAAGCCGCGGTGATGCCTACCACTACCGAACCAAACGCGGTGCCGCCTGCGACCAGCAGGCTGTTACGCAAGAGCTGAGGAAAGGTAACCGGGTTGGGTGAGGGTTTGCTAAGCACGGTTTTGTAGGCATCCAATGTCGCCCCAGGGGGAATGATGGACAGCCCTTGCGGCCGCGAAAAATCACGCGGGTCCAGCGACATTGAGACAATCCACAGCACGGGGAAGAGGATCGTCGCCAGGACCAGCAGCAATAACCCCTGCAGCAGGTCAATGCGCATGGTTTCCCGGGCGCGTTTGTACTCGTGGTGTTTGTTGATGGCGAACAGCAAACGGATATAGCGCCTGAAAATGACCGCGCCCGCGATGATCAGGAAAAGGCCCAGTACAATACGCGGCGTCTTTTGCAGGGCATCCGAGGCGGTAATACCCCCTATCAGTGATACCAGGCCGTAAAGACTCGACGCGATGGAAAGGATGAAGATAAAATATGCCCAGATTACGGCGATTTTCGTGGTCAGGGAGGGCGATTGTACATTTGAAGTAGTAGTTGTCATCTTTTCGCCTCTTTTACGCGTAATATGGCTCGGTCGCTTTGGTGATGCGGTTGGTGATGACAGTGATAATCGCCAGGATGATGAACACGATGATATTGAAGGCTGAAGCGATACCGTACCAGCCCTGGGGGTTCACCAGCTTGAAACCCTGGGTGACCAAGATTTCGGTCAGCCCCAATGGGCCGCCGCCGGTCACAAAGTAGATGATATTGAACTGGTTGAAGGTCATCATGATACCGACCATAATGGCCGGAACCATCGAGGGCCGGATGAGCGGCAGGGTGATCAGACGGATCTTATCGAACCCGGAAACCCCATCCATTTCAGCGGCTTCATATACTTCTTTGGGGATGGTTTGCAATGCCCCGGTGGCGATCACCATCATAAACGGCCAGCCCAACCATACATTGGCAATCAGCACAGCGATGAAAGAAAGCGGCAGCACCAGGCCAAGCTGCGGCAGGTTCACGATCGGGGTGGGCTCAAGCAGCCAGCGGATATCACCGCGCAGCCCGATTTCCTGCAGTAACAGGTTGATCCCGCCAAATTTATCGTGCCACATATTGGCCCACATCATGCCAGAGACCAGAGATGGCAAGGCCCAGGGAATGACAAAAAGGCTGCGGTAGAGCCGTTTGGCGGGCATGTTCTCCTGGTTGAGGATCAGCGCGACGGCGATCCCAATGACCACATGCAGGAACACATTAACGAAAGTCCAGAACAAGTTGAAGACAAAAATCCGGCCGAAATTGTAATTGGTGACCGGCAATCCGCGAAAAATGACATCGAGATAGTTCTTTATCCCGGTAAAGTCGGGATTCATTAAACGCAGGTTTGCCAGTTTAAAGTCGGTGAAGGACATCCAGAGCTGGAACAGCAGGGGATAAAAGGTGATAAACATCATGATCAGCAGGGCCGGCAGAATATACAGGTAGGCCAGTCCCATATTGGGATACTGCTTTCTGGTTCTTTCAATCCAGTTTGGTTTTGGGGAATCTTTTAAAGAGGTAATTGTTGCCATATCCACCGTCCTTTTGCAAGATTTGTCAGTTTATTGATCATGGCAGCCAGGATACATATGGCAGCGGTGACAGATGGGTGCTATGGATATGCTGGATGGTGGGCGGTAAACTACCGCCCACCATGATGATTGTTATGGTTATTTATTGTTGGTGGTATTGATCAGGGTAGCCGCTTCAGTCAGCGCTTCCTGGGGGGTCTTGACGCCTTCCAGTATCTGCGTGATGGCGTTCCCCATCGGGTCCCAGGTGGCACCGAGTTCAGCCACAACCGGGAAAGGATCCGAGGCGGGAACCTGTTTGAGGAAACCGCCCACCACCGGATTGGACGCGGTGTCGACGGAGGAATTGGCCGGAATCCAGTTTGCGGAGTTCAGGAATTCTTTCTGCACGTCGGCACTGGTGAAGAATTCAAAGAATTTCACGGCAGCGGCAACTTCTTCAGGGGCGGCGTTGACGTTGATGGAGCCCATCTCCGACTGGTTCCAGGGGCGTGGGGCGGCTTTTCCGGGGATAGCCGGGATCGCCATGACGCCAACATTGTCCGCGCCCAGATCGGTGATGAAATCACCCGAGGCCCACGGGCCCTGAATGCGGAAAGCGACCTCTCCCTGGCGGAAGAGGGTATCCATATCGCCATCGTTGGCGTCGCAGGTCACTCCTTCGGATTTGCAGACCGTATCAAAGTAGGCGTAGGCTTCGGCACCCTCCGGGCTGTCGAGCACCATTTTGTTGTTCTCATCCAGGAAGGTGGCACCGAAGGCAGGCCCCCACATGTAGTTGTGGAACCAGTCCGCGGTGATCGCCATACCGCTATCCGCGGCGGCTGCCAGCAGGGCATCAAAATCAGCCGGTTCGG
>ENA-OSEO01003613-OSEO01003613.1-sediment-metagenome-genome-assembly--contig:-NODE-3613-length-17822-cov-4.227163_pt1 | contig 17822 bp, 18 predicted proteins | sample MGYA00237883_ERZ534232 | MGnify/ENA metagenome assembly ERZ534232
TCTCCAGAGAAATAGGTTCCTTGGCGATCTTCAACACCTTTCTCACTTTATCCAGAGGGAACTCCATCTTCTCCGCAATCTCGGCGGGAGTCGGTTCCCTCCCCAGTTCCTGCACCAGGTACCGCGACGTCCGGATCAGTTTGTTGATGGTTTCTATCATATGGACCGGAATCCGTATGGTGCGCGCCTGGTCGGCTATGGCCCGCGTGATTGCCTGCCGTATCCACCACGTGGCGTACGTGGAGAACTTGTACCCCCGCTGATATTCAAACTTTTCGACGGCCTTCATGAGCCCTACATTCCCTTCCTGGATCAGATCAAGGAACTGGAGCCCTCTGTTCGTGTATTTCTTGGCAATGCTGACAACCAGTCTGAGGTTCGCCTGTATCAGTTTTCGCTTCGCCTGCGTTGCCTCCGATTCCCCCCCCTTTATGGAGGTAACGATCATCTTCAAGGTCTCCTTGGGGACACCGATCTGAGACGCGATCCTTTTTCGAGTATTCCGCGCTTCGCGCACGGTTTTCTCGTACTCCCGCAGGGTCTTTACCGGAATCCCCGACTCCCGTGACGCATCTTTCTCGTTCCCCGCTCTCATCTGGGCGAAAATCCGGTCCAGGGCGTTGAGGGACATACCGGCCCGAGCCACACAGTCCTGTATCGCCTTCTCGTCCCTGTTCAGTTCGACCACGGTATCATTGAGTTTGAGAACCATGTCATTGATGCGGCTTTTATTGAAGCTGATATCCTTGCACAGACGGACGATCCCCTTACTGTTTTTCCCCAGCTCTTCGTTGATACGTTTCCTCCGCGCGTCACTGAGATTTTTATTTTTCAGCTCATCTTTCAGAAGAGCGTTACACTCGTTCAGCTTTTCAACCTTGGCGGCGATTTTTTCGACCCGTTCCCGATAGACATCCTCCTCCGTAAAACCGCTTTCGTCCTCGAGATTGGACACGACCGTCTTTACCCGCACCTCGCCGGTTTCGAGCTTTTTGCCGATGTCTATGACATCTTTTATGAAGATGGGGAGACTGAAAAGGGATTCCATGATCCTTTTTTCTCCTTTTTCAATCTTTTTCGCTATTTTTACCTCTTCTTCACGGCTGAGAAGAGGCACCATCCCCATCTCCCGCAGGTACATCTTGACAGGGTCTCCCGTCTTGCCGAGAGCGGACAGCGGAAGGGGAGGAATCTCATCATCGGTCTTTTTCTGTTCCTCGTCGCCCTTGTCCTCCTGTTTGTCCGCATCCTTTTCGTCCCGTTCGGCGTCAAGGACCTCGATATTCTTCTCATGAAAAACGGTCAGTATATCATCTATCTGGTCCGAGAATATAATGTCGGACGGGAGCATATCGTTGATGTCGTCGTACGTGAGGAATCCCTTCCCCTTGCCCAGCGAAATCAGTTTATTGACTTCATCCGATTTGATCACTTTTTTCATTGTTGGCCAGTCCTCTCTCTTCCCGTAACAGTCTATCTCTATCTCTGAGCAGGCTCTCGCTCAGCGCCTTGTCCCCCGCATGCCGGGCCCTGATCAGTTCCCTCGCCAGCAGGGCCCGTTTTCCCTTGTACCACTTGTTCCGTATCTGTCTGATGTTGTCATCAAAGACCCGGTCGACAATCTCCCTGTCGGCGTAGGGGCGTTCCATCATCAGTTTCAGGAGCCTCTTTTTCACCGGGCCATCGTCCAGATCACCGATCAGAGCGTTCGAGTCGCCGCGCCGTTCCGTTACGGCCCGCCCCAGCTTTTTCAATTCTTCCGAGCCGAAGCAATCAAGGATCCCCGCTTCCACCGCCAGGGGAATCTTCTCAGGATACTCCGTCATTATATAGATAAGGTGTAATTCCACCATGTCAACCGTTCCCGTCCATTTCCCCCGAGATGGGGGCCGGGCGGCCGCCCCGCGGTCGGGGGGGGATGCCGTCTCCACCTTGTCCTTCAAGAGCTTCTCGTCGATCCCGAGCCGTTCGGATACCCGCTTTATGAAGAGATTCCGTTCAACGGGGTCACTGATGGCACGTATGAATGAAACCGCCTCCCTGCTGCTATCCAGCGTGTCTTCAAGCGTCGCTCCTCTGCCCATGACAACATCTATATAGTAATCGACCATCGTCGGCGCATGGGAGATAACCTCTTTCAGGGAATCGGCGCCGTATTTCTTCACATAGTCATCGGGGTCATATCCATCGGGAAGAACGACCACCCGGGCGCGCATATTCTCTTCGAGAAAGAGCTTCAGGCTTCTCTCCACCGCATGCCTGCCCGCCTCATCAGGATCGAAGATGACGGCAACATTCCGCGTGAAACGCCTGAGCAGATCAACCTGCTCTCTAGTCAGCGCGGTCCCCAGCGTCGCCACGACATTCTTTATTCCGGCGTTCCACAGGGAGAGAAGGTCGATATACCCCTCGACCAGCACGGCATAATCATGGTCCCGGATCGCGTCCTTCGTTCTGGACATGCCGTACAGGATTTTTCCCTTGCTGTAGACGGGGGACTCGGGCGAATTGAGATATTTGGGTGTATCGGAACCGATGGAGCGGCCGCCGAAGGCAACCACTCTGCCGCTCAGATCTTCTATGGGAAAAATCACCCTTCCGCGAAACCGGTCATAATATCCGCCGCCCCTGTCCCTGGGAACGACAAGCCCGGCCTTCTCGGCGAGACCGAGGGGAACCTTTTTCGCCGCAAGATAAGACGTAAGATTATTCCACCCCTCCGGGGCATATCCCAGATGAAATGCTTCAACGATGGCGCCTCCCATCTTCCGCGCATCGAGATAGTCGCGGGCGACGCGTCCGGATTCCGAAGAGAGTTGTGTTGAAAAATACCCGGCGGCCATGGCGTTTATCCGGACCACCTTTTCTCTCTCGCCTGCCTCGGCCTTCTCGGCTCCGGTCTCGCTTCGGGTCGGAAGGGGTATTCCCGCCTTGTGTGCCAGGTGGCGCGCTGATTCCGCAAAGGACATGCCGTTCAGTTTCATCAGGAAGGCAAAGAGATCCCCCCCCTCTCCGCAGCCGAAGCAGTAGAAGATCTGCTTCTCGGGATTCACACTGAAGGAAGGGGTCTTTTCCTTATGAAAGGGACAGAGGCCCACAAAATTTCTGCCGGCCTTTTTCAACGGAACGTGTTCGGAAATAAGATCGACGATGCTGACCCTGCTCTTGATCTCCTCTATCTTTTCCGGAGGAATATATCCCTTCAAGGAACTGCCACCTCTCTCGGCACCTGCCACGTTGAAGCCCCGCTGCTCTCAACTCAGGATAACCGCGCCTTGACCGCCTCGCCAACGGCTTTCCCGTCCGCCTTTCCCATGACTCTGGGCATGAGAATCTTCATCACCTTTCCCATGTCTCGGATGCCCGTCGCGCCGGTCTCTTCAATGGCCTGCCCGATCAGCGCGTCGATCTCTTCAGAGGACAGCTGCTTCGGCATAAAGCCTTGAATAACCTCTATTTCCTTTGCCTCCTTTTCGGCAAGCTCCGGCCGTCCGCCCTGCGTGAACTGTTCGACCGAATCTTTCCTCTGTTTGATCATGGAGGAAAGCACCTGAAGGATCTCCGTCTCGCCGAATTGGTCCTTGAGGTCGATTTCCCTGTTGTGCAGGGCAGATTTGATCATTCGAAGCGTCGATAGCGTTTCCTTGTCCTTATCCTTGGCCGCCTTGACCATCGCGGCTCCCACCTGTTCCCGTATATCCATTACCGTTTTGCACCTCTCACTTCACTCGTTGTGTGCGGCAGAGCTCCTGCCGCTCATAGTATCGGGAATTACACGATCATCCCGTTAGCCCATCTCATCACTCAGTTTTCTGCCTCCCAGGACATGCGCATGGAGGTGGAAGATCACCTGCCCCCCTTCTTGGTTGCAGTTGATAACGGTCCTGAACCCTGAGGCGGCGACGCCTTTCAATTCGGCGACCTTCCGCGCAGCCTCCATCAAGCTGTCCATCATGCCGTCCGGCACGTCCATGAGCGTGGGGACATGCTGCTTCGGGACCACAACCACATGCACGGGGGCCATGGGATTGACATCCTCAAATGCCAGGGCATCCGGCGACTCATAGACAACCGTCGCGGGGATCTCCCCCCGGACGATCTTGCAGAATATACAGTCTTCCATATCAACACCTCCTACACGATCTTCGCGACGCGCGCTATGGCATCTTCCAGTTTGAGGGCCCCCGTGTAGAGAGCCTTGCCCGTAATAACCCCCATGATCCGTGATCCTCCCGCCTCAAGCAGCCGGTCGATATCCCGGAGGCTCGCCACGCCCCCCGACGCGATAACGGGAATGTCAACGGCTTCGGCAAGAACCCGCGTGGATTCGACATTGACTCCCGATTCCATGCCGTCGCGCTGTATATCCGTATATATGACCGCATGCACCCCGCATCCTTCATACTGAGCGGCAACCTCCGCAGGAGACCGATCTGAGCTTTCAGTCCACCCTTCAACGGCGACCATGCCCTCACGGGCGTCGAGGGCGAGAATGATTCGTCCGGGGTGAGCGGCACAGGCATGCAGCACAAAGTCTCTATCTTTCAGGGCACCGGTTCCCAGTATGACGTAGCCCACGCCCATGGCGAGATAGGCGTCAACGGTCTTCATATCCCGTATTCCGCCCCCCACCTGCAGGGGGACATCCACGGCGCTCGCAATCTCCCCGATAGCATCACGGTTGCGGGGCGCTCCGTCCCGCGATCCGTCGAGATCGATGATGTGAATCCGCTCCGCTCCCTTCTTCTGCCATTCCAGGGCAATCCGGGCGGGATGATCCGAGTACACCGTCGACCGGTCAAAATCGCCCTGAAGAAGGCGCACACACCTGCCTTCCTTCAGATCTATGGCGGGTATCACAATCACCTGTCAGTTCCCCTTCATGGCCGGAAATCCATCCAATATCTCCCGCACTCCTTCACGGGCGAGTTCTTCCGCAGTCATCCACTTTCCGCCGCCTCGTAGAAAGGGCAGGATTTCCAGGATGTTCTCAAGGAGCGAACTCTGAGTCTTGTCGAAAACCCCCTTCCATACCGACACGCCGTCCTCTACACGGATCAGATGGATACAGAACGTGACAGACGCGGGTGACTCAACCGCATAATCAAATCCCTTCCGCTCCCGGTAACAGAAAAGATACCCCGCAATAATGCCGTCCGCTCCGGCCTCTCTCCCGACTTTTTGCAATATCTCCACGGGTGATGCTCCCAGCGAGCCCGCATTCACCCGCCGGAATATGCCGCGTATCTCCCCGGGGGGTATGAGGGTGTACTCCCCGGAAGGATTGAGCCTTTTGTAAACATAGTCGTCTATCGTTTCTTCGGGGGTTCCCGAAAAATCGCATGCTCTGAAGGTTGCCCCGGAAACGGGACACCGGACAATCCGGTCATCGGGATCGTCGGCACGAACAACCTGAAAGGGGACCATGGCGATCCGTTTGAAGTGAACATTCTTGTCGAGAAGGGGAGCCGTTCCACCGGATGTATGGGACGAACACCCGGCAAGAAGAACACCGCAGAGAGCCACCGCCGGGAATACCCGGAAAAACCTGAAGGAAGAAATAAACGTTTTGATACGTATCACCCCGCTCTGCAAGATTTTACAACAGCCAGATTCCACGGGGAATGTCATGAAAAGATGTTCAATACGGCAGACAATGAATTCAGATGCTTCCCTTAGTGGACAGGACACCCTCGATCCGGTCGTCAATACGGACGGAATCTCTCAGGGCGCGGGCAAACGCCTTGAAGACAGCTTCCGCTATGTGGTGAGGATTCTTACCATATATAACATTTACGTGCAAGGTTATTCCTCCGTGATCCGTAAAGGCCTTAAAAAACTCTTCAAGCAGAAGAGGATCAAAATCCCGTATCTTCTTCCCGCCGAATGCGGCCCGGAAAACCAGATACGATCTTCCTGACACATCGATGCAGACATGGCACAGGGTCTCATCCATGGGAACATAGGCGGCCCCGTATCGGGCCATTCCCTTTTTGTTTCCCAGGGCCTCTCTGACCGCCGTGCCGAAGCATATCCCCAAGTCCTCGACGAGGTGGTGATAGTCCACGTCCGTGTCCCCCGTGCCCCGCACCGAGAGATCGAAAAAGCCGTGCTTCGCGAAGAGCGTGAACATATGATCAAGAAAGGGTATCGACGTGGCTACATCCCCCGTACCCTTTCCGTCGAGATTGATCTCGAAGGATATGTCCGTTTCCGTGGTTTTTCTGGTTACCTTTTTTCTGCGCACCATACCCTGGGGTCTCCTTTTACAATACCTTGTTAAGGGGATATTCTATGATCCCTTCAGCCCCCGCCTCCCGGAGAAGGGGGATCAAGTCGCGGACAATATCCCGATCCACGACGGCTTCGACAGCGAACCAGTTCTCGTCGTATAGCCCTGAAGTGGTGGGCGCCTTGAGCGAGGGGAGGAGCAGGACAACCCGTCCCAGATTCTCCCTGGCAACATTCATCTTCAGGCCGACCTTCCCCATGGCCATGAGTGATCCGGAGAGGAGCATGCTGATCTGATCTATCTTTTTCCTCTTCCACGGGTCATCCCATGCCTTTTTGTTGGCAATCAGCTGGGTATTTGTCTTCAGGAGTTCATGGATGATTTTCAGTTTGTTGGCCCGGAGCGTGCTCCCCGTTTCCGTGACCTCGACGATGGCATCCACAAGACCCTCGACCACCTTCGCCTCCGTGGCGCCCCATGAAAATTCCAGATGAGCAGCTATTCCCCGTTCCTCAAGATATCTGCGGGTAAAGCCCACCAGTTCCGTGGATACCGTCTTGCCGTCGATATCTTCAAGGGTTTGTATGGGAGAATCTTCCCGCACCACAAGCACCCACCGGGCCTGTCTCGTGGATGCCTTGGAATAGATAAGATCTTGAACGACCACAACTTCGGATTCGTTTTCCAGGATCCAGTCCCTTCCGGTGAGGCCGAGGTCTATGGTTCCATCTTCCACGTACCGGGACATTTCCTGTGCCCGCGCAAGGGCGCAGGAAATGTCGTCGTCATCGATATCGGGGAAATAGCTCCTGGCATCGCTGGTTATGCGCCATCCCGCCCGCTTGAACAGTTCAATCGTGTTGGCTTCAAGACTTCCTTTCGGTATGCCCAGCTTCAGCTGTTTCATTTGCTATACACTTTCTCCGGGTCAAACACCCTCTCACCGATGATTTCCATCTCCCCGCCGGTCACTTTCCGGTAGAAACAGGATCGATAGCCCATATGGCAGGCGGCTCCTCCCGCTTGCTCCACCTTCAGAACCAGGGTATCCAGATCACAGTCTACGAGGACCTCTTTGACCGTCTGAACATTGCCTGATGTCTCTCCCTTTACCCAGAGGGCGTTTCGTGACCTGCTCCAGTAGGTTGCCTTCCCCGTTTCCATCGTTTGCACCCATGCCGCGCGGTTCATATAGGCCAGCATAAGCACGTCCCCCGTTTGGTGATCCTGTGCTATGACAGGGATGAGCCCGTCTCCCTTCTCAAAATCAAATTCAACCATACAGCGCCTTTCCCGTCCCCGCCGGAGGGGATGATAGTACCGGTTTGAAAGTATATGACGATAATGCAATATTCTATTTTAGGCAAGCCCTTTTTCTCCATTTTGGTCTTGCCTGTGATTCATTTTTGTGTTAGCTGAGAAGGCAGTTTATTGTAATTCCTCAGCAAGAATCATTATGATATATTATTCACATAAGGAGGCTCGAGAATATGAAGATTTTGATAGGTGGTGTCGTAGCGGCGGTCCTGGGGCTGATCGGCCTTGCCAGTTGGTGGGGGCCTTTTCTTATTCTGCTTCAGGGGGCAATACCGATTCTGCTGCTGCTCGGAGGCGCTCTTGCCATCTACGTCGGTTTCGACGAGATGAAAGACCAGATGAAGTCGAAAGAGCCCGAAAAGGCAACCCCAAGCGCCGCGGAGTTGGCTGCCGCCCGGGAAGAAGCTGAAAAGGCCAAGGCCGAGGCGGAAAAATATAAGGCGGAGTTGGAAAAAGCCAAAACCGCAAAGAAAAAATAACCCCGGCGGGTGAGCACTTTCACGGTATGTGGGTCAACTTCCCTCCGTGAAGCAAATTCTCCCGGACGATTCCGATGGTGATGCCAGCCATGGGGTTCGTAAAAACCATTTGACAGGTCACGACAAATCGAGTACAGGGTGAAGCCACACACTCACGATCGAGGACGGGCTATGGACAATATATTCTCATATTCCCTGCCAGCCATTGCATGGTCCTCGTGTGCGTCCTACACGTATTAATGCCTGCTTCCCGACCCCTGCCGGGCGGGAAAGCAGGCCATCACACACCGTCGTTCCCGTTTCAGGTTCAACAATCCGATAAAAACCTGCCGTGCCGTATTGGAAAAGACAAAGCGGACGGCACCATATTATATAAGGGGGAGAGTCATGAGAAAGAATCTTTTTTGTATCAGCATGATATGCGCGGCAGCATTGCTGTTGACGGGGGGGTGCCAGAAAAAAGAAAAAACGGTCGAGCTTACCTACAGCATATTTTTCCCGCCCACCCACAGCCAGTGCAAGGCGGGAATATCATGGGCCGAGGAGATAGAAAAACGGACCGGAGGAAAGATCAAGGTCACGACCTATCCCGGAGGCACCCTGACCGCCGCAAATCAATGTTACGACGGAGTCGTGAAGGGGATTTCGGATATCGGGATGTCCTGCTTCGCGTACACGCGAGGTCGTTTTCCGATCATGGCCGCGGTGGACCTTCCTCACGGCTATATCAACGGCCGGGTAGCGACCCGTGTGGCCAATGAATTTGCCAGAACCATGGCGCCCCAGGAACTGACCGATGTAAAGGTTCTCTACATTCACGCTCACGGTCCCGGACTGCTGAGCACGAAGAAACCGGTACGGACCCTGGAAGATATGCGGGGACTGAAAATCCGCTCAACGGGGCTGAGCGCCAAGATCGTGGAAGCCCTCGGCGGCGCTCCGGTCGCCATGCCCCAGGGAGACACCTATGAGGCTCTCCAGAAGGGCGTCGTTGAAGGAACCTTCTCCCCCATTGAAACCCTCAAGGGGTGGAGACAGGCGGAGGTGATCGACTACACGACACAGTGCACCGGCATCGGGTACACGACCGCCATGTTTGTCGTGATGAACCTCGACAAGTGGAAGAGTCTGCCGAAAGAGTTGCAGAAGATCGTGGAGGAGGTCAGCAGCGAGTGGGTCAATGTGCACGGAGAAGCGTGGGATCAGAGCGATGACGAGGGGCGCGCGTACACTCTGAGCGAGGGGAACGAGATCATCGATCTCAGTGAAGAAGAAAACAAGCGGTGGGTTGCGGCGGTCCAGCCTATTATTGACGACTACATAACCGCCACCGGTGAAAAGGGACTTCCGGCGGAGAAGGCTGTAAAAGTGATCAAGGACCTGATCGGCACCTACAGCAAATAAATTGGAGAAACCGGGTGCGGGAAATTATGCTTCCCGCACCCCCATGATGGATGCTCATGATACGTCCGGGAAAAGGGATTAACACTCTCAGCGACGCCTTCAACTGGCTGGCGGCACTAGCCGTTGTGGTTATGATGATCCTCACGTGCGCCGATGTGGTGCTGCGGTTTTTCCGTCACCCCATTCCGGGAACCTATGAGATCGTGGGGCTCCTGGGGACGGTGGCCGTTTCCTTTGCCCTTGCCCACACAACGGCGCACAAGGGACACATCATGGTCGAATTCCTGACCCGCAGGATGCCGGAGAAGGCGCAGCATATCATTGCCGCTGCCGGTGAACTCCTGGGCGCCGCGCTGTTCGCGATACTCGCGCGTCAAAGCATCCTATACGCCCTGGATCTGAAACGGACGGGAGAGGTATCCCTGACGATCGCGATACCGATATATCCCTTTGCTTTCGGCATAGCCATCGGCTGCCTTCTCGTGTGCTTCGTTCTTCTGGCGGACCTGCACCAATCATTCAAGAGGATCGCGCAGTGAGCTTTACCACCATCGGTCTCATCGGCATCGCCCTCCTTTTCATCCTCATATTTTTGAGGGTACCCGTCGGGTTCGCCATGGCGGCGGTGGGGTTTGTGGGTTTCGGATGCACCGTTTCTTTCCAGGCGTCCATGAGCATGATGGTGAAAGATGTTTTTTCCATCTTCGGATCCTACAGTCTGACCGTGATACCGCTCTTTGTGCTCATGGGCCAGCTTGCGTATCATTCCGGAATAAGCAAGCGGCTTTTTAACGCCGCTTATCGATTTATAGGCCACTGGTCCGGAGGCCTCGCCATAGCCACCGTCGGGGCCTGCGCGGCCTTTTCCGCCATCTGCGGCTCCACGAACGCCACAGCCGCAACCATGGGTGCGGCGACCCTTCCGGAGATGAAACGGTATAATTACCAGCCGGATCTCGCAACCGGGGTTGTCGCAGCGGGGGGAAGCCTCGGGATACTGATCCCTCCGAGCGTCATATTTATCGTCTACGGGATCGAGACGGAGCAATCCATCGGCAGGCTCTTCATGGCCGGCATCGGCCCCGGGCTGTTTCTCACCCTCCTGTTCATCCTCGCCATCGTCATATGGACCCGTCTGAGACCCGAACTGGGGCCGAAAGGGCCGAAGTTCTCCCTCCGGGAGCGCTTTGCATCGCTCTCGGGTCTTATCGAGACGCTGCTCCTCTTCATTCTCATCATGGGGGGCCTCTTCCTGGGCATCTTTACGCCCACCGAAGCCGGGGCCATCGGCGCTTTCGGGACCCTCGTCCTGGCGCTCGCCGGACGTAATCTTACCATGCAGGGGTTCATGACGGCTGTCTTTGAGACGACACGCATATCCTGCATGATCCTCATGATTGTCGCCGGAGCCACCATATTCGGCCATTTCCTTGCGGTCACCAGGATTCCCTTCGATATCGCCCAAGGGGTATCGGAGATCCAGCTTCCCCGCTACGCGATCATGCTGATTATTATCGCGGTTTATCTGGTCGGGGGATGCGTGATAGATTCCCTGGCCCTTATTATGCTGACCATTCCCATATTCTACCCGGTGATCCTGTTTCTGGAGTACGACCCGGTCTGGTTCGGCGTCATCATCGTTCTGGTGACGCAGATCGGCGTGATTACGCCTCCGGTGGGGATCAACGTTTACGTGGTAAGCGGTGTGGCACGAGATGTCCCCCTGGATGTCATCTTCAAGGGAGTCCTTCCCTTCCTGGCGGCGCTCATCATCGGCACGCTTCTCCTGATCCCCTTTCCCCAGATCGCCCTCTTTCTCCCGAATCTGATGGGATAGGAACGGTTTCACGGTCGGCTCCCCCCGCCGTACCGTCTTGCAAGATCGGTAGTCTGTATGGTAGACAAAAAGCCATGCTTGCTCACGAGGTTTCCCGCATGGCCGGAATACGAAAGAAAATCTGCTTGTGTCTCACCCCCATTCTTCTGGGTTTTTTCCTCTCCGGTTGCGCCCTGCTCCCCAAAGAGAGGCAGTACAACCGAGTGACGCGCACCATGCTCGTTACCGCCTATGATGCCGGCCCGGAATCGACCGGCTGGGAGAGAAAATACGGGTGTATCGGACCGGCGGTTTACGCCTACGGGCCGCTCAAGGGAAAACGGAAAGAGGTGGGGATTACGGCCGACGGGACAAAGGCAAAGCATGGGACCATCGCGGCTGACATCAGCCGGTATCCCTTCGGCACGAAGATGTATGTCCCGGGGTACGGATGGGGTGAAGTCCATGATGTGGGAACCGCCATCAAGGGGGATCACATAGACGTGTTCTTCAAGGACCGGGATGATGCCCTGCAGTGGGGGAGGAAGTATCTGAAGGTGGTTATTCTGATGCCCCGCTGATCCCCCGTCGTCTTCTGAACAGCTCCACGATGAGCAGTACCGCCCCGACCGATATGGCCGAATCCGCCACGTTGAATGCGGGCCAGTGATAGGAGCCGATGTAGACGTCAAGGAAATCGACTACTTCTCCGAAGCGAACCCTGTCGATCAGATTTCCTGCCGCCCCTCCCGTGATCAGGGAAAGGGCAACCGTCAGGAGAACCCCGCCGGCTCTGTTCTGTGCAAGATAGTACAGGATCATCACGATGGCGGCGGCTGAAACGGCGATCAGAAAACCGGATCGAGAGAAAGAAGGGGCGTTCGCCAGAAAACCGAACGCCGCTCCCGGATTGCGCACGTACGTAATGCTGAAAAATCCGTCGATCACCGGATAGGACGCATGGAGGGACATGGTCGAACTGATTTGCCACTTGGAAAACTGGTCCAGCCCGGCAATCAGAGCCAGTGTTATTAAAAAAACCCAGTAATTCTTCCGCACCGGGCCCTCCTACAGATTCTTCGCGCACCTCGCGCAGATGGTGGGATGCTCGGTATTGTCACCGACCGTTTCGCTGTAGTTCCAGCACCGATCGCACTTCACCCCCCGCGCCTTCCCAACACCGATCTTCAGGCCCGTAAATTCGGTACTTTCATACGGATCGAACATCGTTTCCCCCGACACAAGATCCACCTGGGACACTATCAGCAGAGCCCTCAGGGTATCGCGATAGTCCTTCAGCATGCCCTGCAGATCTTCCGGGGCCTGAAGGGTCACGCGGCTGTCCAGAGAATGACCGACCACTTTTTTCTGGCGCGCCATTTCTATGGCCTTTGAAATTTCCCCCCTGATCGCAATGAGTTTTTCCCATTTCTTTCCGAGCTCTTCATCCCGATAGCGGTCGTTCACATCGGGAAAGGGGGCCATATGAACGCTCTGCTCCTTCCCCGCATAGGCGGGCATATGTTCCCATATCTCCTCGGAGGTAAAAACGAGTACCGGAGCAAGCAATTTTACCATGGCGTCAAGAATGATATACATGGCGCTCTGGGCGGACCGCCTCTCCCGGGACCCGGCTTTTGAGGTATAGAGCCGGTCCTTCAATACATCCAGGTAGAGCGCGCTCAGGTCGACACTGCAGAAATTGTACAGGGTATAGTAGACCACATGAAACTGATACGTTTCATACGCGTTTCTCACCCGTCGGATGATCTCCTGGAGACGGTGAAGGGCCCATCGGTCGATCTCCTCCATATCCTCCACGGGCACCATGTCCTTCGCGCAATCAAAATCGTACAGATTCCCCAGGATATACCGGCTCGTATTGCGGATCCGGCGGTACGCCTCCACGAGACGTTTCAATATCTCTTCGGATATCCGGATATCGAGGGTGTAGTCCTCGGCGGCAACCCACAGGCGCAGGATCTCCGCTCCGTACTGGTCGACCATCTGCTGGGGATCAACGAAATTTCCCAGCGATTTTGACATCTTCTTTCCCGTGCCGTCGACGACAAAGCCGTGGGTCAGCACATTCCTGTACGGCGCCCTGCCCCGGGTTCCGACCGACTCCAGCAGGGATGAATGGAACCACCCGCGGTGCTGGTCGCTCCCCTCCAGATACATATCGCAGGGTGAGGCCAGATCGTCACGCTTTTCAAGGACCGCCGCATGGCTGACCCCGGAATCAAACCACACATCGAGGATGTTGGTTTCTTTGGTGAAGTCCCCCCCGCCGCAGGAAGGGCACACCGTCCCGACGGGGAGGAGATCGGCGGCATCCCGTTCGAACCAGACGTCGGCCCCCTGTTCTCTGACCAGAGCCACCACATGATCGATGATCTCCTGCGTCGCCAGATAGGTGCCGCATCCCTTGCAGTAGAATACCGTAATGGGGACCCCCCACGAACGCTGCCGCGATATACACCAGTCGGGCCGGTTTTCGATCATGCCATATATGCGGTCCCGTCCCCACGAGGGGATCCATGTGACGCTGTCTATGGCGGCAAGGGCCTTCCGGCGCAGTCCGTTTTTATCCATCGAGATGAACCACTGCTCCGTTGATCGAAAGATAATAGGCTGCTTGCACCGCCAGCAGTGGGGATACTGATGTTCCATATCCATGCGGCCCAGAAGCGCCCCTACTTCATGGAGCTTTTCGGTCACCGCCTCATTGGTGTCAAAAACGAACCCGCCGGCGAAAAAATCAACATCGGCGGTAAACCGGCCGTCGTCATCCACCGGAGCATAGACATCCAGACCGTACTCAAGGCCGATCTCATAGTCTTCCTGGCCGTGGCCGGGCGCGATATGGACGCACCCCGTCCCGGCGTCCAGTGTGACGAAGGGGGCGAGGATGAGGACGCTGTCCCGGTCGATGAAGGGGTGACGGCATTTCAAGCCCTCGAGGGCGGCTCCCCTGAAGGTCTTCAGTATCTCGTAAGGTTCTCCCCTGAAGCCGAAGGCGTCGAGGCAGTAATCCAGAAGTTCCTCGGCAAAGATCAGGATTTCGCCGTTCACCCTGACCGCCGCGTAGTCAAAATCCTTATGCACCGCAATGGCCAGATTGGCGGGGATTGTCCAGGGGGTGGTCGTCCAGATCACCACGCTGATCTTCTCGCCGGCAAGCGCGGGGAGGTCAGCCGACAGATCCGATATCATGGGGAATTTTACATAGATGGAAGGCGTCGTGTGGTCGGCGTATTCCACCTCCGCCTCGGCAAGGGCCGTCTTGCAGGAGGCGCACCAGTATACCGGTTTCTTTCCCTTGTAGACATCGCCGCTGAGGAGAAGCTTCCCGAATTCTTCGACCGTGGTGGCCTCATAGTCATAATCCATCGTCACATAGGGATGATCCCAGTCGCCGAATACGCCGAATCGTTTGAACTGGTTGCGTTGGATGTCGAGATAACGGGCGGCGTAGGTGCGGCAGAGCCTTCGCTTCTCCGCCTGGGGCATGGTGTGCTGTTTTTCACCCAGCTCCTGGTCGACCTGGTGCTCGATGGGAAGGCCGTGGCAGTCCCACCCGGGGACATAGACACAGTCGAACCCGGCCATGCTCTTCGCTTTTATGACGATGTCCTTTATGATCTTGTTCAGCGCGGTCCCGAGGTGTATATCCCCGTTCGCGTAGGGAGGGCCATCGTGGAGGATATAGGGCGTCCGTCCCTTTGATACTTCCCGTATCTTTCCGTAGATATCTATCTCGCGCCATTTTTCCAGCTGTTCCGGCTCTCTTCGAGCCAGATTCGCCTTCATTGCAAAGTCGGTTTTCGGCAGATTCAGCGTAGCCTTGTAATCCATGTTCCGTCTCCTGAGTATGGTATCCATCCTGCACATCTGAACGTGGTCTGATACCACACTTTGCCGACAACAGGCAACCTATAACCTGAAGGGACGCGAGCTGTTCCAGTATGCCCCTTATTTTTTTGTCTGCTGGAGGGCGAGGATCCCTGTGCGCGCTATCTTGTCAATACCGAGGGGTTTCAGGAAACTGATGACCGTTTCCACCTCCTCCCTGCTTCCGGCGACTTGGATAATGCAGTAATTGTTCCGCATGGAGATGATCTTGCAGTCAAACATGCCGATCGTTTGAAGCGTCTCCTGTCTGTTCTTCTGATTCAGTGTCATCCCTATCAGAATCATCTCCCGCTGGGCGGACTGTCCGGGAAGCTGTTCGGTCACCTCGATGACATCCACCAGTCTTCCCAACTGCTTTTTCACCTTTTCGATAAAATCGGCATCAGCATTGGTGATCGATGTTATCCGCGATATCTCGGGGGAGATGGTTTCCGCCACGCAGAGACTCTCGATGTTGTATCCCAGTCTTCCGAAGACGCCGGCAACCCGGGCCAGGACGCCCGGCTTGTTGCTGACCAGTATCTCCAGTATCCGTTCTTGTATCCCCATAGTATCCCCTTTCTTTCTTGAAATCTCGCCTGTGCGGGTCTATCCCTGCCGACCGCTTATCATGTCAATGTTCGATTTTCCCGGAGGGATGATCGGGTAGACGTAGTTATCGGGAGGCACCATCACCTCCAGCAGGAACGGTCCCTCCGAAGTAGCCATCCTCTGGATGCCTGCCCCCGCATCATCGACCGGAACGCGGTCTGCTTCGATCCCGAATCCTTTGGCGATTGCGACCAGATCGACCTTGCTGGTCCCCAGCTCAATATCGCAGAAACGAGCCCCGTAGAACAGGTCCTGAATCTGCCGTATCATCCCAAGGTTTCCGTTGTTGAAGACCACGATCTTGAGCGGTATCTGGTAGCAGGTAACCGTAACGAGTTCCTGTATGTTCATGAAGAAGCCGCCGTCCCCGGAAAAGACCACTACGGCGCGGTCAGGCGCCCCCACCTGAACACCCATCGCTGCGGGAAGGCTGAATCCCATGGTCCCGAGCCCACCAGGCGTGATCACGCTGCGGGGGGCCTTCGCTTGCCAGGATCGCAGTGCCCATATCTGGTTCAGACCTACATCAGTCACTATCGTGGTTGCCTCCGGCAGCGCTGTCTGGACATTTCTGATAAACGGTCCCACCGGTCCGCATTCATCCATGGCCGTATTCTGACACGCTGTTTTTTCCCGTTTGATTCTGTCCAGCCATTCCCGTCGGTTCTTCTTCTCCACAAGAGGGATCAGCCCGGCGAGTGCCTCCCTGATATCACACACCAGGGATATATTTGCCTTGACCACCTTGCCAATGGATGATGCATCAATATCGATCTGCGCGATGGTGGCCAGCGGGGCGAACTCCTCAACAATAGACGTGCTGCGATCGCTGAAGCGAGCCCCTATGGTCAGGATAAAATCGGAATCATGGACAATGCGGTTGGCAAGCTCATTGCCGTGAGTACCGATGAAGCCCAGGTTAAACCCATTTGAGGCGGTCACCGATCCGATCCCCATCATGGTCGACACAAAGGGGATGTTCCCCTTCTCGATCAAACGGGCAAGCCCATTGCAGGCCTGGGCGAGCTTCACGCCGCCACCGATCAGGAGCACAGGCCTCTCGGCCCTGTTCAGATAGGAGGCGATCTTCCGGAGCTGCTCGTCATACTGGTCCTCCCTGGGTTGTGATTTTACCCGGGAGGGCGTGTCCTTTGTATCGCCCAGAGCACACTTGGCGGCCATGATATCCCTTGGAAGATCAACCAGAACCGGCCCGGGACGTCCGCTCTTTGCAATATCAAACGCCTCCTTCAGGATGGATCCGATATCACAGGGATCGTTGACCAGATAGCTGTGTTTCGTAATGGGCATGGTAATGCCGATAATATCCGTCTCCTGAAAGGCATCGCTCCCGAGAAGGCTCGTTGTCACCTGACCGGTCAGAACGACAAGGGGAGTCGAATCCATGTATGCCGTCGCTATTCCGGTCACGAGATTGGTGGCCCCCGGCCCCGACGTGGCCAGGCAGACTCCGACCTTCCCCGTCGCCCTGGCATAGCCGTCGGCGGCATGGGCTGCTGCCTGTTCGTGCCGCACCAGATAGTGCCGAATCTGGCTCTTCAGCAGGCTGTCATGAATCGGCAGACTGTTTGCCCCGGGATATCCGAAAATCACATCCACTTCTTCGTCTTTCAATGTATTGACCAGTATGTCAGCTCCTGTCGTTTCCATCATGCACCTTCCTTGCTATCGTTATGGTATGGCATCACATGCTCATCTTCCGCTCGAGAGCATAAACAAAAAAGCCGCAAACCTCCTTCTCGAGATGCGGCTTCACAACTAAAAAGCCGCGGGATTCGGGGCCCGCGGCTTGATTTCTTTTATTCCTTCAGGATCAAGCAGCGGTCCCCGTAAGTACTACAACGAGTACAAGTACGCTTACCAAAAGGCCTACCGCTTTTCCTGAGAGATGAAACACCGATCAATACTCCTTTGATGAATTGGGGAGGGATTATATATAAAAAAATCCTTTTGTCAAGAGGATTCTCAATCCCCAAGATTCGCGGTTGGTTTTATTATGGAGGGGTTTATCGTGTTATGGAGACTCAAAAAATGATCTTTGCCGGCA
>ENA-OSEO01003614-OSEO01003614.1-sediment-metagenome-genome-assembly--contig:-NODE-3614-length-17814-cov-3.614422_pt1 | contig 17814 bp, 12 predicted proteins | sample MGYA00237883_ERZ534232 | MGnify/ENA metagenome assembly ERZ534232
GCAGTCAGGGCCACCAGCTCCAGGAACTCGCGGGACTGCGCCCGGGCCTGAGCCGCAGCAGGCGGGGAGGGCTGGCCGAACCAGGCCCCGGTCATGACGTTTTCCAGGACACTCATTTCCGGGAAGATCTGGGGCATCTGGAAAGTGCGGGCCATACCCGCCCGGCAGAGACGATCCGGCGTCCAGTCGGTAGTCTTTTCCCCGAAAAAGACCACTTCGCCCCCGGAAGGGGTGACCCAGCCGCTGATGATATTGAACAGGGTGGTCTTGCCGGCCCCGTTGGGGCCGATGATCCCCAGGATTTCTCCTTCCTGAAGAGAAAAAGATACCTCCCGAAGGACTTGCTGGCCCCCGAAACGCTTACTGAGGCCCTTGACCTCTAAGCAGAGGCGCGTCTGGTTATCCATGCGGCGATGCCTTTGGGGAAGAAGAGGATGGTCAGAATGATCACCAACCCGTAAAGCGCGGCGTGGCCCTGGGGCAAGAGCGGCTGAAACACCAGTTGTTCCAGGGGATAAAGGAGCAAGGCCCCCAGGACGGGGCCGAAGAACAGGGTGCGGCCCCCAAAGATGGTGAAAATCAGGGGCAGGGCCGAGACATGCAGGCTGAACACCAGGGAGGGCTCGATGAGTCCCAAAATATGGGCGTAAAGACCGCCGCAAATCCCGGTCAAGTAAGAACTGCACAGCAGGGCCTTGGTCCTTTCCCGGTTGACCCTGATCCCCATCATGGTGGCCGCGGTTTCATTTTCCCGGAGCGCCCGCAAGGCCCAGCCCCACCTGGAGTCAATGATCGTTTTATAGAGGAACGTGGCCCCGATAACCAATAGCAGGAGGAGGTAGTATTGAGCCTTTAGGTCTGCGCCGAAGGCCAACTGCCAGTCGCCCAGGTGCAGCGTGGGCAGCCTGTCTAAGCCCGTCATGCCCATGGAGCCGGACGTGAGCGAATCCCAATTGTCGATGATCACCCGGGGAATTTCCACCGCGGCCAGGGAAGCCAGACCCAGGTAAACCCCCCGGAGGCGGCGGAAAAAGAAGCTCCAGATAAGGCCGAAGACCACGCTGGCCAGGGAACCCGCCAGGATGGTGAGAAAGGGCGACCAGTGCCAGTAATGGTTGAGCAAGGCCGAGCCGTAGGCTCCCAGACCGAAAAAGGCCGCATGGCCCAGGGAAACGGCGCCGGACAGTCCATAGATACTCCAGGCCAGGGCCAGGGTGCCGTAAAGGCAGGCCATGCCCAAGACCTGAAAGTATAAGAACGCGTCCGGAAAAAACAGGGGCCAGACCATCAGGCCCAAGGCCGCGGCCGTTACCAGGATGGAGGAAGGGAAAGGTCTCAGTTTCAAGGATTTACCTGATGGGGCTATCCCGGTTTCCGGAAAGAAATCCCTTGGGGCCGGAAGTAAAGGAGGATGAGGAGCACCGCGGCGCTCACCAATTCCCGCCACTTGCTGCCCACGGTCAAGATGGCCGCGGACTCCATTAACCCCAGAAGCCAGCCGCCGAGCAGGAGGGCGCGGATACGGCCCACCCCGGCAAAGATGGTGAGGATAATAGCAATCAAAGTGGCCTCGGCCCCTGCCAGGGGATAAAGATACATGTTCTGGCCGTAGAGCGGTCCGGCCAGGCCGATGAGCATGCCCCCCAGGCCGAAAGCGATTAAGGACATGGATTTGACGTTGATCCCCGATATCTGGGCGGCTTCTTGATCCTGGATGGTAGCCCGCAGGGCCTTGCCCAGGAAAGTGTGGTGCAACCCCAAATGCACCCCGGCGGTGGCCAGCAAGGATAGGAGCAAGAGGACGACCTGATTCCAGGAAAAGGTGAGGCCCAGCCCGGGGATGGTAAAGGAAGAGAGCCCGGAATTCAGCAAGCGGTAGTCGGCGGAGAAGAGGACCAGCATGAGGTTTTGCAGCAGCAAAGCCAACCCGAAGGTGACCACCAGGGTATTCAAGGCGTAGGGCTCTTTCAGCCGCCGCAGCAAAAGATAAAGCGGTAGGGTGAGCAGGCCCAGGGCCAGCAGGCACACCGGCAGGGTCAGGTAAAAAGGCACCTGGCAGAATTTCCACAAAACAAAGGCGAGGTAGCCGGCCAGGACGATCATCTCCCCATGGGCCAGGTTGAAGGCCCGGGTGACCCCGAAGATGAGGGAAAAACCCAGGGCCACCAGGGCGTAAAAAGACCCCAGGGCGAAGCCGGAGACGATAATTTGGGGCCAGGGGAAGGCAGTAATGGACATGGTTAGGGAAATTAATCTCTTTTGTCTGACCTCACGCAAAGACGCCAAGGCGCAAAGACGCAAGAGTCCTTAAATAATAATTCTTGCGTCTTAGCGTCTTTGCGCCTTTGCGTGAGATACTCTCAGCGACGGGCCAAAGAAAAGTCCACCTGGCCGGTGGCCCGGTCCGGCGGGTAGACCACCACCATCTTTTGTTGCTGAATCTGCACCACCACGTGGTGATAATACTTGGGGTCGCCCTGGGCGTCAAAGGCCAGCCGCTCCATGGGCAGCTTCAGGTCCAGGGAGGCCAGGGCCTTACTGATGGTCTCCCCCGTGGGCTTGGCCCCGCTTTGGAGCACCGCCTCAATGGCGGCCAGCATGGCTCGGGCCGAAGTATAGCCGTGCATGGCGGTGGTATTGGGCTCCTCCCCGAACTGTTGGCGGAACCCGGCCACGAACTCCCGGGACATCTGCTCCGTCCCCGGCTGCGTAATGCCGGGGTTCCAGGCGCAGGTGCCGAACAGCCCGTCCGCCCCCGGGCCCACTTCCCGGATGAAGCTGGGATAAGCCAACCCCCAGGGGGCGATGAAGGCTTGGAGACCCAGGGGGCGCTCCTTAATCTGCCGGACCAGGATCAGATTGTCGGCATAAAAACCCCCGGATATCAAGACGTCTATCCCGGCCTGTTTGACTTTGAGGAGCAGGACGGAGAAATCGGGCCAGCCGGGCCGGAATTTCTCCTGAACGGCCACCTTATCTCCTGATTTTTCCAGGCAGGATTTGAGGCTGGCGGCGAATTCGGTGGCCCCCGGGGTGGCCACGTGCAGTACCGCTACTTTCTTGGCTTTATAAGTCTGGCCCAGGAACCCGCATAGAGGCTGGACAATGCCCTTAAGGCAGGAAACCCGGAAAAAATAAGGATTTTTCCGGGCCGTCAGACCACTCTGCAAGCTGGCCGAAGCCACGAAGGGCACCCGGTATCTTAAGGCCAATTCGCTGACCGGCCCCACCAGGGAATCCACATAGCCGCCCACCAGGCCGATGACATGTTCCCGGAAGATGAGGTCCTGGGCCTGGTTGATGGCCACTTCCGGCCGGCTTTGGTCATCCCGGCTGATCAGCCTGATTTGACGTCCTGCCAGGCCCCCCCGGGAATTAACCTCCGCCACGGCGTACAGGATGCCCTGATGAATCTCCAGGCCGTGCTGGGCCAGGTGCCCGGACAGGGGGTCAATTTCGCCGATAACCAGGTCCTTCCCGGCAAGAGCGGCCCCGGGCGGCCCCAGGATAGGCAGAAAAATAGGAAAGAACAGGACAAGAATGAATCTTAAGGCTTTATTAGCGGAATTTCTGCACATAGGGAAGCAACCTCAAAGCAGGAGCCGCTTTTAAGGATATAGCTAACCTAGGTTGTTTCCAACAAAAATTATGAAAACTTTCCGGCGACCTCCCTTTAACTGGAACTTTGAACCTCGAACTTTGAACTGTTCACTGAAACGGAAGACCCTTTAATGGCCGCAAAAGTTTGAAAAGAATTGCCCTTGTGCCCCTTTTCATTTGGGGATCAGCCGTCTACGGTGTTAGTATATAATTGTTTATACCAAGTTGGGTGCAAGAAACGGTGCAAGTCGAGCAGCAATCCCTTATCTGCACGGGCTGCGGCTGCCTGTGTGACGACCTGGATGTGACGCTGGCCCAGGGTCAGCTTCAGGAGGTGGCCAATGTCTGCCTCTGGGGACTGAGCCGCTTCTTTCCCACCAAGAGATTGCATCCCAAAAAAGAGCGCCACCGCCTCTTGGAACCCCTGTCGAGGCTGAACGGCCGCCTCCAAGAAGTGCCGTATACCACGGCCCTGGAGCAGGCCGCTCAGATTCTCGGCCAGGCCCGGCGGCCCCTGATTTACGGGTTGACCAATACCGGTTCCTGGGCCCAGGAAGCGGCCCTGCAACTGGCCCGCAAGATCAAGGCCCGGCTGGAACCGGCCGATCTGGCCTTTAAAGCTCCCTATTATCACAGCCTGCGCAAGCACGGCCTTTATTGGGCCCCCCTGGAAGTCATCCGGGATGAAGCGGACACGGTGCTCTTCTGGGGGGCCAACCCCCTGCACACCTGCCCCCGCCATCTGGTGCGCTACAGCGTCTTTGCCCGGGGGCGGTACACGGAAAGAGGAGTGGAAGACCGGCAAGTGGCGGCCGTGGACCTCTACCAGACGGAGATGGCCAAATTCTGCCAACTTTTGGTCCAGATCGAGCCCGGCCAGGAGTTGTCTCTTCTTCAAGGGATTGGGGCACATTTGCCCGGAGGCTCCGGGGTCAAGCCCGCGGTCAAGGGGGCCAGGAAACTGGCGAAATTTCTCTCCCAGGCCGAATTCGGGGTCATCTTTTTTGGCCGGGGGGCCACTTATAACCAGGGCTTGGCGGTGCTCGACGCCCTGGGCGGCCTGGCGGCCCGGCTGGGGGAGAAGCAAACTTGGGCGCTGTTTCCCTTGTCCGGTGATTTCAATTCCCAGGGCCTCTATCACCTGCTGCTCAACGAGTTGGGCGCGCCGGAGGCCCCGGATTTCGGCCATGAAGGCGGGGTGCTAACCTCCTCGACGCCGGTGGATTTTCATGAATTTGACGCCATCTTGGTCCTGGGGGCCGACCTCTTTTGGTTTCTTCCGGAAGATCAGGCACTGGCCTTGCAGAAACGACAGGTGCCGGTGGTCTCGATGAGTCCTTTTGCCAACCGCACCACCAGTTGCGCCCAGGTGGTCTTGCCCACGGCCCTGGCGGGCCTGGAGGCCGCGGAAGTCGCTTACCGCATGGACGGGCTGCCCCTGGTCCTGAAGAAATTGCTGCCCACGTCCCTGCCTGCCGACCGGGACATTCTTCTGGACCTGATACAGGCGATGTAAATGAATATCAAAATAACCGGAGGCCGCCTCTACGATCCGGCCCAGGGGCTGGACGGGGTCCAACAAGACCTCTTTATTAAAGGGGACCGGATCGTCTCCAGCCTCCAGAAACCGGACCGGGTGATTTCGGCTGCGGGCCGGGTGGTGGTGCCGGGGGGGATTGATCTCCGGGGCCAGGTGGCCACCTATGGCCTTAATTTCCTGCGCCTATGGAACGGCTTTCCCTCTCTTGAAGACTTGGGCCGGCTTTATGCCGCCGCGGGCTACACCCATGTCCATGAGCCTTTTTTGACGTTGTACACCGCCGGCTACGTCCACCGCCAGTTGGCCGCCATCCCCCTGGTAGACACCTCCGCCTCCCTGGTGCTTAATTTGCGGGATCTGGATAATTACCTAAAATCACTTGATCAATTGGAAGAAGTGGCGCAAACCCTGAAATCCTTGCAGGAAAAAACCCGTTCCCTGGATTTCCGGCTCCTGGAACCCTTTGTCCGCTACCGGCAATCTTTTTATTCCCACCGGACCCTGGACACTGCAAAAACCCTGGAAGTCCTGACCCGGCTGGCCCGGGAGTTCGATTTACGCTTTACCCTGGAAGCCAGCCCCGAGGTCCTGGAGCTGCCTTGCCCCGAACCCCGGGCCTTTCATCTGGCGGTCCTGGGCCGGGCGGTGACCGATGACCGCTTGCTGGAGCTGGCCCTGGCCCGGCTGGCAGAAGGGGTCAGCGCGGATCTAGGGTTCGAGTCGCCCATAGCCGCGACTCCCTTGGACGGAAAGCCGGTTAAAATCGACCTGGGCGGATATTCTCCCCTGGACCTTAACCCGGCCGCGGGGGATATGCTCCCCGCCCTGCGCCTGGCCCTGGCTCATCAGGGGCCGGGGCTGGCTTTTTCTTTGGGCGGGCCGGTCAGGAATCCCCTGGAAGAATTTCCCCCGCTTTTTTCCTGGCTCTGTGACCGCAGGACGCGGCCCCTGGTGGATGCCCAGGATTTAGCGGACCGGGAATTTTCCCTAATGGATTGGGTCTGGGCCACCCGCACCCTGCCCGCCAAAATTCTGGGCCTGGGGGACCGGGGGCATCTTGCCCCCGGGGCCCGGGCCGACGTGGCGCTGTTCGAGCTGCCCCCGGAGATTCCCCCGGCCAGTTGGGCCAAATATTTGGGCCGGTGCCACACTCTGCTCAAGGCCGGGGAAACAGTTATCGAAAATTATGAACTGGTGGCCCCTAAGACCCCCAAGGCCACCTATTACCGCCGCCGCGGCGCTAAAGAGGGGCCGCTGCTCTCCGAAATTTGCCAGTACCGCAGTATCCGGCCCGAGAATCTCTGGGTGCCGGAGGAGTTAGGCAGGGCCTGGGTGGAGCTCGATTAAAACGGCAAGCCTCACGCCAAGGCGCCAAGGCGCCAAGAAAAGACGCAAGATGTAAGGCGCGCATGGCGCACCGTGACCGGAATGACATTTTTCTTTTAAAGAATCGATTATTGCTTTAGCTCCGGAATTGTGAAAAATGACCAAAGGCAATGGTGTTCTCATTTTTCTCCTCCCACTTTGAGGGGGGAGGGTAGGGAGGGGGTGGCGCCTTTGAGTCATTGTGGTCCCAAAGTCGCCACCCTCCCCCTAACCCCCTCCCCTCAAGGGAGGGGGGACTTTAGCGGCCGTTTTTTTCAGCATCTGGTGTTTTCTTGGATTTAATTGCCCCTCTCAGGTGCATGGAATCGGAGCTAAGATAATAATCGATTAAAGAAAAACGAAAAACCGAAAACCAACGACGAAAATCACGGATGGGCCGGAGGCCCAAGCATGGCGACGGTGGACGAACTCCTGGAATTTTTGCCCGGCACTGATTGCGGCCAGTGCGGGGGGAGTTGCCGGGAGTTTGCCGAATTTCTCAGCACAAGGGAACTATCCCCCGGAGACTGTCCGGTGCTGCACGAGCCGGATTTTGCCGGTTTCATCGAAGCTCTCCAGGAACTCCTGGGGCCGGCGGCCCCGGGCATGAGCATCGATCAGGAGAAATGTAACGGCTGCGGCATTTGCGTCACCATGTGCGAATACCACTTGGGCAACTGCGCCGAAGCCCGTTTGGGCCGGGGGCCCCGCCCCGGCGATTCTGTGGTCTTCAAGGTGGTCAACGGCCAGGTGGTGGTGCTCCACCAGGAGCTCTGCACCCGGCTGATTCAGGCCGCGGAAAAGTGCAACAAATGCGGGGACCATTGCCCCACTGGGGCTATTACTTTAACCTAAGGCCGGTGCCGGATGGGAAAAGATGGTTCTCACGCCAAGACGCAAAGGCGCCAAGAAAGACGCAAACATCTGTTTGTCATTCTGAACGGAGCGTAGCGGAGTGAAGAATCTCATGTTTGCAAGGTGAAACGACTCGCCAGGACGCCGTTCCTGGAATATCTGGTTAAGTTATCCGGCTTTTCCCCCTCCCCCTGCGAGGGGGGAGGGCCGGGGTGGGGGTGGCGAAATTAGGGCGGCGGGTCCAGAAATTACACCCCCCTCACCCTAACCCTCTCCCCCCAGGGGAGAGGGGATTAATGGTGGAATATCATTGTGTTAAAAATCAAGATAGGGGATAGACCTTTCAAAATGATATTCATTTTAGACTTTTTAAGAAGCCATCAAAGTTCAAGGTTAAGGCTTTGGTGGGGCGGCCGTCTCCGGCCGCCTCCGGGAAAGGCGGGCACGGAGGCCCGCCCCACCAGGATTTTCATGATTCAGGGGAGAGCCGTTGGCTTCTGACTAACCGCCCATAAGAGTTAATCGGCCCGCTCTTTCTCCCTCTACCCCCGGCGGGGGGAGAGGGTTGGGGTGAGGGGGGTTAATGTAGGGTGGGCACTGCCCACCAATTCTTTAGAAGAGGAAACCGTATACTATCCAAGGACTTGCTGTCTTATGGATGATAAACTTCGTCTCACACCAAGATGCAAAGGCGCAAAGACGCGAAAATGTAGCTGAACCCTTGAATGCCCGGTATTTTAAGTCCCCCTTTATAAAGGGGGATTTAGGGGGATTTTCGAGCGCTGATAAAATCCCCCCTACCCCCCTTTAGAAAAGGGGGAAAAGAGCCGCTTTGCCGATGACGCTTTAATTCTGAATCGCCGCCATAGCCAAGGATTTGCCGTCTTATGGATGACAAACTTCGCCTGCAAGACCTCGATCTCCTGTTCAAAGAGGAAGTGGCCCGGGAGCCGGGCTGCGGTCACCTCCTGCGCTGCTTTAGCTGCGGGGCCTGCACCGCCACCTGTCCGGTGAGCGAGATCACCCCGGATTTTTCCCCCAGCCTGATTATCCGGCAGATTCTTTACGGCCAAAGGGCACAGCTCCTCTCCTCTCCGGCCCTGTGGTACTGCGCCCGCTGCGCCCGCTGCTCCTTCCAATGCCCCCAGGACGTGCGCTTCCTGGACATCATCCAGGGCCTGCGCGCCATCGCCCTCCGGGAAGGCCTGATCGGCGCTGATAAAGCGGAATTGCTGGAGAAGGGGGAAGGATTGCTCCAGGAACTGCGGGCACGGATGATAGAGCGGATTTTGGCGGAGGATGGGGAAAATGCTGATCCCCGGGAAATTTTGTCACTTTTAATAAAGGAAATAGACAAACTATAATCGTTAAATATAAAGTCTTTTTATGGTTACCTCCTTTTATTAATACACAATAACTCTCTGAGGTGTAAGTTAAACAGAGAAAATTAATATGGTAACTCCAATTTATCTCCTCACTGGCGAGTTAAAGAACCATGAAAAAGATAGTGTTTTTACTGGTTGGTATGGAATAAAGCGCCTACGTGCAGAAGGACCTTATGAGTCAATAGTTTTTTCAAGAGGTGAAAAAAAGTATATACCAGATGAGGGACCTCTTGCTCGCACAGAAAGCGATATGCCATCAATATGGTGTGCTTTGTTAGAAGGCAAAATTATCATATCCCCCAAAACAGATGAAGCACCACCACCGTTGTTTCGAGACCAAATGCAGATACGTGGATATTATGATCTTGATCGTGAATCAAATAGAATGATTTGGAACCCTATCGGTGCACCTTGGGACGAAAATGAAATAGAAGAATTTCGACAACTTTCGAACCCATCATATCAATTATACAGTAAAGCACCTTTACACCCAGAGTATGTTTTTTTCTTTGGAGCGGGCGCTAGTTTTGGATCAGATGCTGCCCATCTTGTAAGGGAAGGCAACCTACCTCCATTAGGAAGAGATCTGTTTGCCGCCCTTCATAAAGATCCTTTATTAAAATATTGGAATGAAATTCCGAAAGATTTTGTGGAGTTATTTCAAACACGACCTTTCGAAGAGGCTATGGATTTTTTGGAGGAAAATAAAGAATGGGAAAAGGAGTCAGTGCGGAGGGACTTGGATTTAGTACGTTTTTTCGCAAGATTTAGACCATTGCCATCCAATCTTTATTGGAAGTTAGCAAAAGCAATTTCAAGGAAACTTAAGAATCGGAATTGGACTGGTGCATCAATAACACTGAATTATGATAGGCTACTTGAAGAATCGTTCATGCGAAATTCCGTTTTTACAGTGGTTAAAGGCGTGACTTATTATGATGATAACCTTCCAATCTTACACGACAATCAGCTTTTCGAAATATGCTACCCTCATGGTGCATGCCAGTTTTTTTTAGGCCAAAACTGGTTAAAAATAGAAGGTGAGGGAAATATCGTATTTGGTAAAAATGCAAGTAGTGGTCAGACAGGTGGCGTAAATCATATATTGAAATATCAAAACATCCCAAAAGCATGCGATATGTTTCAGTTTCCAATGATCTGCCGATATCAGCCCTCAAAACGTCCGACAGTAGGCAAAAACTATTTCATAGATAACCAGCAGGATAGATGTTCGGAACTTATTGCAAATGCGAAACTTATAACAATTATAGGGGTATATTGTTCTCACCCAACCGACAAACATTTGTGGGAACCGCTTGGAACAACAAATGCCTATATAGTATATGTGAACTCAAGTAAAGATTCTCAATCCTCATTCAAGGAGTGGGCAAGCCAGAATGGAAAGATCGATGGGATGAACTATAGGATTATTTCAAAAACATTTAAAGATGCATTTCAGGAAATCATGAAAATGAATGAAATCTTGTAGCTATTAATACTCGTTCCCAAGTTGAACTTGGGAACGAGATAAAAATGTCCCTGACCATGGCTGACGCGCCCGCACCCAACACCTTTAACAGGCAGTTACGTAGCACCATTTCGGCGCGTAAGACGCGCCCTACAAGTGACATTTCATATCGGCAAAAATGGCATTATCATGGCTGAATCGCCTGCGACCAACATCTTGAATAGGCAGAGGGAGCAAGAAGACCACCAGGCCTTGGTCCGACCCCTGGAGCAGGTGGCCTGTGCCCGGGTGCTGGTGGTGGGGGGCGGCGTGGCCGGGCAGCAGGCAGCCTTGGACGCGGCGGCGCTGGGGTTGCCGGTGACTTTGGTGGAGGTGGGGCCTTCCATCGGCGGGGTCATGGCCCAGTTGGACAAGACTTTTCCCACCAACGACTGCGCCATGTGCATCCTCTCGCCCCGGATGCTGGAGATTTCCCGGAATCCCCAGATCGATATCCTCACCCTCACCCGGCTGGTAAACCTCCAGGGGGAACCCGGGGATTTCCGGGTGATGCTGAGCTCCCGGCCCCGCTATGTAAACGCCAGGTGCACCGGCTGCGGGGAGTGCGCCCGGGTCTGCCCGGTGAAGATCCCGGACCCCTATAACCTGGGCCTCACCCAGACCAAGGCGATCCACGTGCCCTTTCCCCAGGCCATTCCCCAGGCCGCGGTCATCTCGCCTGCGGCCTGCCGCCTCTTCCGGGGGAAAAAATGCGAAGCCTGCGTTAAGGTCTGCCCCGCGGGGGCCATTGATCTCCAGCAAAAACCCCAAAACCGGATTTTGCACGCGGGCGCCCTGATCATGGCCACCGGCGCCCGGGCCAACCTGGAACCGGATTTTCCCGGCGCGAAAGAAGCGGACGTGGTCACCAGCATCCAGTTCGAGCGCTTTTTAAGCGCCGGGGGTCCCCACCAGGGGCGCTTGCTCAGGCCCTCGGATTTGACCGAACCGGAACGGATCGCCTTCATCCAATGCGCCGGCTCCCGGGACTTAAGCCGGGGCGCGGCCTATTGCTCCTCGCTCTGCTGTCTGGCCAGCCTGAAGCAGGCCCTGGTGGCCCGGGAACTGAGCCATGGCCGGGCCGAGACCGTGATTTTCTATATGGACCTCCGGGCCCAGGGCAAGGGCCACGAAGCCTATGTGGGACAGGCGGAGGAGAAGGGCGTGCACCTGGTGCGCTCCCGGGTGACCGGGGTGGAACCCCGGCCCGGCGGCGGGGTCCTGGTCCGCTATACGGACGCCGGGGGCCGCCCGACCGCGGCCCCCTTCGATCTGGCGGTGCTGGCGGTGGGTCTCAAGCCGCCCGCGGATCTGGCCCAGGGGTGCGCCGTTTTGGGCCTCGGTCTCAATGCCCACGGCTTCATCCGGGCCGGAGCCGGGAACCAGGTGTTAACCATGCGGCCGGGGGTCTTCACCTGCGGCACCGCCCGTGAGCCCATGGATATCACCCAGTCGGTAACTGCGGCGGGAGCCGCGGCCCAGGCCGCGGCGCAGCTATTGACCGTCAGCCGCCGGGCCTTCGCGCCCCGGCCAAAGCTACCGGAGGCCAAACCGGAGACGGACCTGAGGATCGGGGTATTCTTGTGCCATTGCGGCACCAACATCGCCAAAACCATTGATCTGCCGAAGTTGGGAAACGAGGTCCGGAAGCTCCCCGGGGTGGTGCACGTGGAAGACGAGATGTTCACCTGCGCGGTGGAAGCCACCCAACGCCTGGCGCAGACCATCCGCACTCATGCCCTGAATCGGGTGGTGGTGGCCGCGTGCACGCCCCGGACCCATGAGCCGATTTTCCGGGAGGTGGTGGCCGCCGCGGGCCTGAACCCCGGTTTTTTCACCATGGCCAATATCCGGGAGCAGTGCGCCTGGGTCCACCAGGAGGAGCCGGAGAAGGCCCAGGAGAAGGCCCGGGAACTGGTGGCCATGGCGGTGCTTAGGGCCCGGGTGCTGCCGCCCTTAACGGCCCACACCCTGCCGGTGACCCCTAAGGCCCTGGTGCTGGGGGGCGGCGTGGCCGGCATGAGCGCCGCGATCTGCCTGGCGGACCAGGGTTTTCACACCTATTTAATCGAGCGCACCCACCGCCTGGGAGGGGTGGCCCGGCAGTTGCACTTTACCCTGGAGGGCCTTAACCCCGGGCTCTTCGTCCAGGAACTGGAGGCCCGAGTCTATAGCCATCCGAATATCGAGGTCCTCACCTCCACGGACCTGGCGAGTTGTGAAGGTTCCGTGGGCCGGTTCCGCAGCCGGGTCCGGAAAAAAACCGGAGGCCGCCCCCAAGAGCGCTTACTTACGCACGGGGTGGTGGTGGTGGCCGTGGGCGGCCGGGAATTCCGGCCCCAGGGGCGCTATCTTTACGGCCGGGATGCCCGGGTGCTTACTCAATTGGAACTGGAGGACAGGCTCAATGACCAGGACCCCTCCTTGGAAAAGGTCCGGCGGCTGGTGATGATCCAGTGCGTGGGTTCCCGGGAGCCGGAGCATCCCTATTGCAGCCGTCTTTGCTGCAGCGAGGCCATTAAAAACAGCCTGGTGCTGAAAAGACGCTACCCCTTAATGGATATCACCATCCTTTACCGGGATATCCGGGCCTATGGCTTCAGGGAGGATTATTACCGGGAAGCCAAAGAAAAGGGGGTAAAGTTCCTCCCCTACCCCGCGGCCAGGCCGCCTAAGCTGACCACGGCCAAGCGGCGCCCCTTAACCGTGGGGGTGTGGGATGAATTGTTGCAGGAGGAAATAGCTCTGGCCGCTGACTTGGTGGTTTTAAGCGCGGGCATCGAGCCGCCGGCGGACAACGTGCGCCTGTCCCAGCAGTTGGGGATTCCCTTGACTCTGGAGGGCTTCTTTCTGGAAGCCCACCAGAAGCTGCGGCCGGTGGAGACGCCCACGGACGGCATTTTTCTCTGCGGCCTGGCCCACTATCCCAAGAGTCTGGGGGAGTCCGTGGCCCAGGCCCAGGCTGCGGCGGCCCGGGCGGGGGCCATCCTCTTCCAGCCGGAGTTGGCCAGCGGCGAAATCACGGCCCGGATTGACCCAGGCAAGTGCCGCCGTTGTTTGACCTGCCTGGAGACCTGTCCCTATGGGGCCGTGCGCCTGGATGCCGGCGGCCGCCCCGAGGTGCAGGAGGAACTCTGCCGGGGTTGCGGGACCTGCGTGGCGGAGTGTCCGGCGGAGGTGATAACCTTGAGCCGCTATACCGAGGCGGAACTGGAGGCCCAGATCAGGGCGGCTCTGTCGTAGGGAGGGGAAATCCCCAAATATAATATTATTCCGGGGGCTTATCAGCGGGCCCCCGGATGGTAACCGGCAGGAGAAGAAAAGATGATCAGAGCAAGTTTTTGCGGCTTATGTGACGATTGCCAACTGGGCAATCCCGCGTTTCTGGAAGCGGTCACCCGGCTCCAGAAATACCTGAGTCGCTTCCGGGCCAACTGGTGGCTGCATTGTTTCCCCGGGGAAGAGAGTTTCAGCTTCGCCGAGCTGCGCAAGGGCCTGGAATGGTTTCAGGCCCACGCGGATTGCCCGGGTTGCCAGGGTGGCCGGGGCCACGAGGATTGCCCCATTCGCCTTTGCGCCGTGGCCCGGGGGCTGGAGCATTGTTACCAATGTCCGGACCTGAAGCCGTGCGATAAATTCGACTTTTTGCTCACCGAGTTTCCGGACCTGAAATCCAGACTGCGCCGCCGGCAGCTGAAGTACTTCGCCCGGGAATTTCACCGCCGCCTGGAAACCAAGGGAACGGAAAAATAATTTCCCCGGCGATGGGAAGTATCCATTGGCAGCCAGATGCGCGGCTTTACTAGTGTTGAGCTACCGAAAGTTTATGGTAATTACGGTCCCGGTAATTGCACAAAACTGGTTTTTAAGTCCCCCTTTTCCAAAGGGGGATTTAGGGGGATTTTCGCAGTTTGATAAAATCCCCCCTGCCCCCTTTAGAAAAGGGGGAGAAATGCAGGTCTCCTTTGGGGCTTTTTCTTTAAAAACAACAGTATCTTATTGGCGAACCGTCACCATGGATTTAGGGGGCCCATGTTTCCCCAGGTAAAAAAACGGGATCGAGCCGACTTCCTGGAATTGACCCTGCAGATGTATGTGGACCGGGTGCAACTGCGCCTTAATAAGCAGGTCTGCATCAGATGCGACATCTGCTCCCTGGTCTGCCCCCGGCAGGCGGTGACCATCATTCCCGGGGATACCGGGCTGGACATCGACATCGACCCCCGGCGCTGCGTCCTCTGCGAGATCTGCGCCCATTTCTGCCCTCTGGGGGCCCTCACTTTGACCTATAACGGGCAGACCAAGGCCATCCTCACCGAACATCAGGGCCTGGCCCCCTTCCTGCCCAAAATTCAGATGGACAAAAGCAAGTGCCCGGAACCCTGCCCGACGCAGCCCGAAGGCGAAGTCCACTGGTGCCGCCAGCAGTTGCAGTTGATTACCAATGCCCTGGAAGAGTGCCCCAAACATTGCCACAAGTGCCTGGAGGCCTGTCCCCGGCAGGCCATTATCCTGGATGAGACGGGGGGGCAGACGCAGCCCCAGCCCGATTTTTGCCTGCGCTGCACCCAGTGCCTGGGGGTGTGCCAGTATGACGCCATTGAGGTCAATCCCCAGTTTGCCGGGGAAGTGATTATTGATGGCCGCAAGTGTCCGCCGGATTGCCTTAAATGCATTGACCTTTGTCCGGTGAAGGCCATTGTCCGAGAGGGGGAGCGGGTCTTCCTCAAGGTGGACAGGTGCAGTTATTGCGGCGTTTGCCGCAACATCTGCGACGAGGAGGCCATCACCCTGACCAGAAGGGAAGTGATTGCCGTGCCCGGCAAGTTTTCCCAGGCCTGGGCGGAGGCGTTAACCAAGTTGGTGGGGAATGACTGAACGCTGAAAGCTGATGGCTAACAGCTGATAGCTTAAAATGACTAAAGAAATCCGCCTCGGAATCTATATCTGCCACTGCGGCCTGAATATCGCCGGCGTCCTCGACCCCGAAGCTTTAGCGGCCCAGGCAAAGAAGCTCCCCGGGGTGGCGGCCTGCCGCCATCATCTCTATACCTGCTCGGAAGCCGGGCAGTTGGAAATCAAAAAAGATATCCAAAAGCATAAGCTGAACCGGCTGCTTTTGGCGGCCTGCTCGCCCAAGCTCCATGAGGCTACTTTCCGCCGGCTGCTGGTGGAAGCGGGGCTGAACCCCTATCTCCTGGAAATGGTCAACATCCGGGAGCAATGCTCCTGGGTGCACCTGCATGAGCCCCAGGCCGCCCAGGCCAAGGCCCTGGAATTGATCAACATGGGCCTGGCCAAGGTGCGCTCAGCCCAACCCTTGCCGGCGCGCCAGGTGCCGGTGACCCGGCAGGCCCTGGTGGTGGGCGGCGGTCCCGCAGGTCTGCGAGCCGCCCTGGATATTGCCAACGCGGGTTTTCCGGTGGTTCTGGTGGAGCGCCAACCCATCCTGGGGGGCATGGCCAACAAGCTGCACCGCACCTTTCCCCAGGGGGAAACCGCCCTGAGCCTAATCAACCCCTTAATGGCCGCGGTGACGCTCCATCCCGGCATCCGGGTTTTAACTTCCAGCGAAATCACCGCGGTCTCCGGCTATGTGGGGAATTTTCAGGTAACCTTGCGCCGGGCTCCGGCAGTGGTGACCGACCGCTGCGACCTGTGCGGCCAATGCGCCCCGGCCTGCCCCCTAGAAGTTCCCGGGGAGATGGAGGAGGGCTTAAGCCTGCGGAAAGCCATTTACCTGCCCTCCCCCAAAGCCTTTCCGGCCCGGTACGTGGTGGACCGGGAGCACTGCGATAATTGCGGCTTGTGCGTTCCTGCCTGTCCCCGGCAGGCGATAGATTTGGCCGCGGCGGAAACCCAGGAGACTTTGGACGTGGGGGCCATGGTGGTGGCCACGGGTTTTCGCCCCTTCGATCCTAAGGGGAGCCGCTACGAATCCTGGGCGGCCCATGAAAGTGTTCTCACTTCAGTGGCCCTGGAGAGGCTGCTGGACCCTTATGGACCCACCGGGGGCAAGTTGCTTATCTCCGGCGCCGAAATCGCACCCCAAGATATCGCCTTTGTCCTCTGCGTGGGCTCCCGGGAGGAGGAGGGAAACCGCTATTGCTCCCGGGTCTGCTGCCCCACCGCCCTGAAGCAGGCCTTGGAACTCAAAGCCCGGTTTCCCGAGGCGCGCCTGCGCATTTATTACCGGGACATACGCACCACCAAAAAGGACTGGGAGGAGCTTTACACCAAAGCCCGGGAAGCAGGCATTCTCATGATCCGGGGAGAAGTCACCGGCATCAGTACCGCGGCGGACGGCAGACTGGTCCTGACCGCTCACAACGAGCTGATGGGGGTAACAACCGAAGACCGGCTGGATCTGGCGGTGCTGGCCGTGGGTATGGCGCCGGGAAACAGCCAGCCCTTGAAGGAAGTCTTGAAACTACCGGTGGGTGAAGACGGCTTTTTCCTGGAAGCGCACTCCAAGCTCCGGCCCCTGGAGACAGTGCTGGATGGCGTCTTTCTGGCCGGGACCTGCCAGGGTCCCAAGGACCTGGCCGAGACTTTGGCCCAAGCCAGCGGCGCGGCCGCCAAGGTCCTGGGGCTTTTTGCCCATGAGGCCATCACCCTGGACAGCGTTATCTGCACCGTGGACCAGGAAAAGTGCGTGGGCTGCGGCACCTGCCTTCAGGAATGCTGCTATCAGGCGGTGGAGATGCTGGGGGAGGGCAAGGAGAAGAAAGCCCGGATCATTGAAGCGGCTTGCAAAGGCTGCGGGGCCTGCGCCGGGGCCTGCCCCAGCGGCGCGGTTATTGCCCGGGGTTTCACCGATGAGATGATTTTTGACCAGATCGACGCGGCCCTGGCGATGGAGCCGGAGAAGAAAATTTTGGTCTTCTGTTGCAACTGGTGCTCTTATGCCGGCGCCGACTTCGCCGGGGTCTCCAGGCTCCAATACTCCCCGGCGGCCCGCATCATCCGCACCATGTGCGCCGGCCGCATCCATCCCAAGTTCATTCTCCGGGCCTTCGAACTGGGCGCGGGCCAGGTGTTGGTGTCCGGCTGCCACCCCCCGGGGGATTGCCATTACATCTCCGGCAACCTCAAGGCTCAGGCCCGGGTCGATAAACTGAAGCCGAAGCTGGAGAAAAAAGGCATTGATCCCAACCGCCTGCGCCTGGAGTGGATCTCCGCCACCGAGGGCAAGGTTTTTCAAAGGGTGGTCCAGGAGATGGCGGCCCAATTGCCCGCCGGGGACCAGGAGGAAGGGTGATGAAACTGCTGCTCTGCAGTTGCCCGGAGATTCCCTTCGATTTGTCGGAAGTGACCCGGCAGTTGGCGGACGCGGGATACAAAGTGCACCTGACCCCTCCCATGTGCACCCCCGCCGGACTTAAACAGGCGTCCACCCTGGCCCGAAAACCGGGACCCTGGCTCCTGGCAGCCTGCAGTGCCACCCACCACGCCGGCCTGTTTCAGCATTTTCCGAAAGCCCCATGGGAGAGAGCGTGTTCCCTCGGTTTTGTCGGTTTGCAGTATCCTGAAGACTGCGGGGGTCAGGAGCTTGGATTTCT
>ENA-OSEO01003616-OSEO01003616.1-sediment-metagenome-genome-assembly--contig:-NODE-3616-length-17810-cov-3.519089_pt1 | contig 17810 bp, 12 predicted proteins | sample MGYA00237883_ERZ534232 | MGnify/ENA metagenome assembly ERZ534232
CGATTCGAGCATCAATTTCAACTGGGGATCGGGCTCCCCCGGCCCCGGAGTCCGCTCGGATAACTTCTCGGTGTGGTGGAGCCGCGATCAGTATTTCGGCAGCTCGCGCACCTATCGATTCTACGCGACGGTGGATGACGGCGTCCGCATCTGGGTGGATGGCGATCTGGTGGTCGATTCGTGGCACGACGGCTCCGAACGTACCGTTCATGGAGACAAACACCTGAACAGCGGCAACCACGACCTGGATGTCGAGTACTACGATGGCGTCGGAAACGCTGTGATCCGGGTCTGGTGGGAGAGCGTCAATCCGACGTCCACGCCGACGCGCACACCTACCCACACCCCGACACCGACTCATACGCCGACACCGACGACCACACCGGGTAGCGGCCCGACGATCTGGCTCTCGCCCGCATCGGGCCCGGTGGGGACGGTCATCTCCGTGATCGGCGACAAATGGCCAGTGGGGGCAACGGTGTTCCTGACCCTGGCTGAACCAGGAGCCATGACATCGTTCACCCAGGAACAAGCGGCGCAAATGGCCCAAACGGCGAAGGCCGGCGTTCAGGCGGCGGGTTTCGTCGTCGATTCCAACGGCCATTTCGTCGGGACGATAGAACTGCCAGCCGGCCAGGGCTGGGAGGGCAAGACAGCCGCGTTGGTCATCGCATACACGAGTGACTTCGCTCATGCTGCTGCCGCTCTGTTCGAAATCTCTTCGGCGCCGATGATTCAGATCCAACCAACCAGCGGTCCGGTCGGAACGATTATCACCGTGGAGGGGTACTACTGGCCCGACGGGTCGAGCGTGTCGGTGAGCCTCGCGAAGAGCGGCATGGCCCTGGCATTGGGCGAGGAGAAGGACGCCAGCCTGGCTGCGATCACGCCGGTCGGCGGTCATTTCGAGACCACCATCGAGTTGCCGGCTGGGGAAGGCTGGGAAAGCGAATCGGCAGCGGTCGTAGTGGCATTCACCGACGACTTTTCGATCTCCGCAGTCGCGCAGTTCACGATCACTGCCGGTCCATCTCCAACCGGCGAACCGACGAGTGAGCCATCCGCACCCGCGAATCTGGGAGTATCTCCCGCGCAGGTAGCGATTGGCTCGACGATGACCATCAGCGGGACGAATTGGCCGGCGGGCAGCCAGGTGTTGTTCTCCCTGGCGCAGGCCCCGCAGGAACTCACCTCTGTGCAAATCAATCCGCAGGCGACAGAGGGCGGCGTGACCGTCAATGAGAACGGCACGTTCAAGACCCAAATCACGCTCGCCGAAGGACAGGGTTGGGAGAGCGAAACGAGCGCCGTCGTGGTTGCGTTCACCTCCGACTACCAGGTGACCGCTACCGCACCGTTCGATATCATCACGAGCTCGCAGCCGTCGATCGTGCTCCCGGCCACGGAAGGACCTCCGGGGTCTGACGTCGAAGTCGACGGGTTTAACTGGCCGCCCGGAGCGACGATCTACTTCACCTGGGCAGAGGGTGGCGTGCTGAAGAAGACCCAAACCGGCCCCGGCGTGCCTTCGAGTACCGCCGGAGTGGACGGTAGTTTCGAGACTTCGATCGCCGCGCCTGACGAGGCCGGCCAGGAAGCGCTCCTGCTCGTGGCATTCTCCGAAGACTACAAGCACACCGCGACGGCGGCATTTGCGGTCGTTCCACCCTCGCCAACTGAGGAACCAACCGCAGAAGCGACGGAAGAGGCGACTGTGGAACCGACGACGGAGCCAACTGCTGAGCCAACCGAACAGCCAACGGAAGAACCAACCGTCGAACCGACACAGGAACCTACTGCTGAACCTACAGCAGAACCGACGGCGGAACCGACGGCGGAACCGACAGAGGCTCCGCCCGTGCAGCCGGCTTTGACGGTATACCCCGAAGCGGTGATGGTGGGAGGGAACCTCGTCGCCATCGGCAGCGGGTGGGCTCCGGAGAGCGAAGTGTTGCTCACCTTTGCCAGAATGCCGCAGAACGGCGCGCAGTCCATCGAGATCGATCCGAGCTTGTTCGTCAGTAGTGTGCTCGCCGATACGGACGGTGAGTTCCAAACCGCGTTGGTACTTCCGGAGGGACAGGGATGGGAGAACGAAAGCAGTGGTCTGCTGGTCGGCTTCACGTCGGACTATCAGACCAGCGTAGCCGCATCGTTCGAGGTATCTACTGTGACGCCTACCGCCACTCCGACTGAACCGGCAACGGCTGAGCCGACGATGGAACCGACGACTGAACCAACGACTGAACCAGCGACGGCAACAGCGGTCCCGACCGAAATGCCGACAGACACGCCCGTCCCGACCGATACGCCCACACCGCTGCCGACCGAAACACCCGTGCCACCGACGGACACACCCACACCTGTTCTACCGCCGGTCATCGAGGTCAGCCCGGGACAGGTGAGTGTGGGGGCTACCGTAGTGCTGCGCGGCGCCAATTGGCCCGCCGGCCAGCCCATCTACATCGCGCTTGCACCGCTGGCGCCGGTCGAGACGGTGTTAGCGACGTCGCAGCAGATACCCGCGGGGCAGGCACAGGCGGCTGAAAGCGGTACCTTCGCAGTACAGGTGACTGTGCCGGACATGCAAGGACTGGAGTCCACCGGAACAGTCTTGATGCTGGCGTATACATCCGATCAGCAGTTCGTTGCCAGCGTGCCACTGACGATCGTGCCGATCTACAAACCGGCGTTGTCGATCGAGCCCCGAAGCGGCGTGATCGGCACTATGGTCCGCCTCTACGGGCAGGACTGGCCAGTGGGAGGCGTGGTCTACATCGCCCTGGCACGAGGGCCGGTGGTGGACATGGCGCAGTTGAGCGGAGGGTTGGCACGCACGCAGGTCGGGGGCGACAACTCCTTCGTGCTGGACGTGATGATCCCCAGGGTAACCGGTTGGGAAGGTGAAACGCAGTTCCTGATCGTGGCCTACACTGAAGACTACCAGTACCTGGCGACGGCCCCGTTCCTCGTGACCCCACCGACAGAGACGCCGCTGCCATCTGTCGTGCTGCCGACGGACACGCCGTTGCCACCGCCGACCGATACGCCTGTGCCAGTCGAGCCGCCGACGGAGACACCATTACCGCCCGTCGTGCTACCGAGCGACACGCCGTGGCCGACTCCAACGGAAACGCCACTGCCGCCACCACCCACGGACACACCTATTCCGCCGCGGCCGACGCCGACCGAGGTGCCACCGGTGCAGCCGACACCGCTGCCAACACAACCGAGCGCGGTGCCGGGGCAGCCCGTCATCTGGGTATCGCCGAACTCCGGGCCGGTGGGCACCGCGGTGACCCTGCAAGGCTCAGGGTGGCCGGCACAGAGTTTCGTCAATATCTCGTTGACTCAACCTTACGCAGCTGGAACGCTGGCGCAACCGCCGCAGGTGATCGCATCGGGCGTGCCGGTGAACGCCGCCGGAGAATTCGCATACACCTTCGCCATCCCGGTGGGTCAGGGGTGGGAGAATCAAACGCAGATCGTCATCCTGGTGATGACCGCCAACCAGTTGTACAGTGCCGTGACTCCGTTCTACGTGGGCCAGGGATCACCGGGAGTCATCCCACCGGACGATGGGTCTTCACCGAGTCCGTGGCGGCCCCTGGAGACCCCCGCATGGGGTCCACCCAGCCGGCTGCCAGGGCAATCCATCCGCCCGATGGGCTAGATGAACCCGTCCGAGGGGATGCAGGCCGCAACGCGGTTTGCATCCCCTCTTCGGCTTTTGCCGGAGCGGACTGGTCACACTGGGAACGTGACCTGCAAAACCAGCGCACATGCCATGTTATTGTGGATCAAGACTATGCCAATTCTGGACGCTTTGCGCTTGCGCGGAGGTCCACCGGAACGGGCCGCCAGACCGCCGCATGGCTTGTGCGGAGATTGGCACAGTCTGCTCCAGTGGGCGTGCTCTCCAGCGCATTGGTCGTGTCCAAGGTGCTACACTTGTCGCAAAAAATCCTGACTGCACCCGCCCTCGAAGAAAATATGCATCTGGGCGAAATGCAGTGTATAATAGACTAAAGAGGAAGTGCCCCTCGTGACCACTATGCGCACAGCGCACAGGTTAATCCGGAAGGGAGTGAATCGAAGTGAGCAGCAGGGAACTCAGAGCTCTCGGTCTCACTGCGGGGGCTTTCGCTATCATCCTTATCTGTCTGGTCCTCTTTGGCGCTGCCACGTTTCTGGTCGTCAGGTACCGGGAGCATCGCAACCAGGTGATGGCCTTGCCTGCCACCGTAGCGACCAACGCGGCAATCGTCTTAATGCCCGATGCTGGCTTTACCGGCACTGAGATCTCGGTGAGCGGGACAGGATGGCACGCAGGAGAAGTCGTGTTTATCCGGCTGCGCGATGTGGCCGGGCAGTTGAATGGCACGTACGCATTCGCGGGCGCGGTGGTGAACAGCCAGGGCGAATTTCACACTTCATTCACGTATCCGTACGAGACACGCTGGACTGAAGGAGAGCAGGTCGAAGTCATTGCCAGTGCCGACGCGTCGGGCTTGCAGGCAATCGCGACATTCAAGCTGGATTCGAGCTGGAGCGCCCAGGCCGAGCCTGCACAGGCACCGGTCATCGTCACAACGGTCGCCCAGCAGACCAGCGTGCCCATCCCCGGAATCGTCGTCGGTACGGTGCGCGACCGCACCACGGGCCGGGGAATCGCCAACGTGCGTGTCACGATGGGCACGCAATCGGATACGACCGACGCGGACGGTCATTACGAGTTCAGCGGGCTCACGCCGGGGACCTATCTCGTGCAGGTCGATTCGGCGGAGTATGCCGCGATCGATTCGCCGCCAATCATCGTCAAGTCGGGCGAGGCCAGGCAATTCGATATCCCGCTGGTCCTCCGTGGAGGACAGGGCACACAGCAGCAGGGACAGACGGCGACCAGTGCCGCCGTGGCCGCCGCGGCAACCACGACACCCTTCGCTTCCGCATCCACCTATACGGCACCGACTGCGACGCCGGTCGAAGCCGAACCGACCTCCACGGAGGAGAAGCCGACAGCAACGCGCACACCGACCCGTACTCCCACCCGCACGCCGACACGCACTGCCACGCCATCTCCGACCACGACCCCGACGCGTGAAGCGTTGATGGCGTTGTTCCCATCGTCGGGGACTGTGGGCACGACGATCTCTGTCGTCGGGCACGGTGGGCCGATCAGCACGACGCTGTTCCTGGCAGTAATCGAACCCATAGCCGTAGACGTGACCGCGCTGGACATCGACCAGGTCGCACGGTCTGCGGAGGAAAGCGGCGCGCTCGACGAAGCCTCCACGGCCGTCACCGACCAAACCGGCCACTTCGCGGGAAGTGTGAAACTGCCGTCCGGCGCCGCCTGGGAAGGCAAGTCCCAGGTGTTCGTGCTGGCGTACAGCGCAGACTTCTCGTTCACCACGCTGGCCCCATTCACCATCACTGAGTCGACGCACGCGGTGATCGGTATCGACCCGCTTTTGGGACCGGTTGGCACGGTGATCACGGTACGTGGCGCCTACTGGCCCGCGGATGCCGCGGTGTTCGTGACCCTGAGCCGGAGCGGCGGAGCCATAGCGCTCGCATCCGAAGAAAGCCAGGGCGCGGCGATCACACCGGTCGACGGCTCGTTCGTGACCACGCTCGATCTGCCGCCCGGCGAAGGCTGGGAAGAGCAGGAAGAAGCCATCGTCGTCGCGTACACCGGGGACTTTACTGTGTCTGCCGTGGCGCCGTTTGCCATCACCGATCCCACGCCAACGCCCACAGCGGGCGCGGCGACCGAGACACCGGCGCCCCCCGCCCCCAGCCTGACGCTTTCACCAGCGAAACTATCCGCTGGAGACCTGCTCACAGTGATCGGCGAGAATTGGCCCGCCAATACTGCGGTGACCCTGGCACTATCCAATCTGCTGCGGGACATCGCAACCGAGGCGGAGCAGCCAGGGCCTGAGAGCGACCGGATTGTGACCGGCCCCGATGGCAGCTTCGAGGCGCAGATCATCGTCCCCATCGTCGATAGTTGGGTGGAAGGCGACCAGCTTCTCCTCCTCGGGTTTACCGCGGACTACGCAGCGACGGCAGCCAGAGTCATCGACCTGATTCCGGCGAGCAGCGCGCCAGCTACCGTGACCTTTGCAGATGGGCAGAGTGTGCCGGGCGTTGCTGTTGCCGTCGCCGGGAGCAACTGGAAAGCGGGTGTGGAAGTCTATCTGGCGTGGTCTGAGAGCCATCTTCTGGCCGACGTCGCGTCCGCATCCGTTCTGTCGGTCGTGGTTGCTGACCCGCACGGCCGGTTCGAGACTGAAGTCATTGTCCCGGCTCTGCCGGAAGGTGAGGAGCAGGTGAACCGCACACTGGTGGCATGGTCACAGGACAAACAGCAGTCCGCTGTGGGCGTGCTGACCGTGGTCGAAACACTGCCAACGACCGTCAGCGCGGGTACTGCGACGGAGACGTTCACTCCGACGTTGACGCCGACGCACACTGCGACCGCGACCTTCACGCCGACACTCACGCCAACGCATACCGCAACCGCGACGGCCACATTCACGCCGACATTGACACCGACGCACACCGCGACAGCGACGTTCACTCCGACGTTGACGCCGACACACACGGCGACGGCCACGTTCACAGCGACGTCGACGCCGACGCACACTGCGACGGCGTCGTTCGACCCGCTGGTCGAGCCGACCAGTACACCCGGCGGCGGCTGGATCGGGTTGGTCACAGACACACCCACCGCGACGGGGAGCTGGTCGGACGAAATCACGGCGACCGCGGAGGCGACGATCACTCCAGGCGAGGCCGCATCGACAACACCCACGACGACGCTTCTCCCACTCGTCAAACCGACGAGCACGGCGACCACAGGGTGGGCAGGCGCCGTGACCGCCACGCTCGCGGCGACCGCAACGTTGACCATGACGGTCACGGCGGAGGCAGTGGAGACGGAAGAGGCGGAAACGACCGTAGAAGCGACGCACGAGATCACACGCACAGTTACGGCAGCAGCGACGGCCACCGCGTCCGCAACACCTACCGGCACATCGACTGCGACCGAGACACCGACAGACACGCCAACCCCAACGGGCACTTCCACCCCGACTGACACCCCCACACCGACGGATACGCCTGTTCCACCCACGGTGGAGCTGAACGTCTCGGAGAGCAGTGTTGGGCAGCCAGTCACCGTGCGCGGTGCGCACTGGCCAGCCGGCCAGCCGATCACGGTCACGCTGGTGTGGGCCGGGCAACTCGATGCGAGCATCGCGAGCGGTCAACCGGTACCGATCGGGCAGACGTCCGTCAGTAATGAGGGAACGTTCTCGCTCGATGTCGTGATTCCCGCCGGCCAGGGTTGGGAGAGCGGTGGGCAAGCGGCGATCGTCGTGTGTTCGTCCGGTTGCCAGCAGGCGACGTCGGCGCCGTTGGCGCTGGTCCCGCCCACCGCAACACCGGAACCTCCCACGGCGACCCCGGAGCCGCCACCTCCCACGCAGGAACCGCCTCCGCCGCTCGAGGAACCACCGGTTCCGACCGAGGAAGTGCCGGCAGAATAGCGGCCAGGAACTTGGCTGCCATCCACGACGGAGGCTTTCCCAAAGCATGGCGGCGACGCGAGGGTCTCGTCGCCGCGCGAGCTTGACGCAAGTACCAGCCATCCTCGAATCGTACGTGATGCCCACGTATCGCGCGCAGGCTACACGAATGACGTCCGGCAGAGGTTCGCAGCGCACGAGACCGGCGCAATCGAGCGGGTTCCGCTCATCTCGCCGTGGTGCACTCTGGCCGATCGTCGTTCACAACGGTCTGCGTGACCCTATTCGAGTATTCATGTCTGATTCGTGGACGGCACGAGTGCCAGCGTACCGAAGCAGCCATCGCCCGCCGACACCAACCCCGGTACCTGCCTGAGTTCAAGCACAATGTGTGGAGGTGACTCGCTGCTTGCGGGGTAGCCCCCGTTTTCCGTGTCCGAGAGTCGGGCCAGCATAGAGTAATCGTAGGTTTAGCGTCAAGAATGGAACGAAAAGCTCTGCTATAATGGTGTCGTAGTCTGAAAGAGAGTTGTACACGACCCCGACGGGGGGTCACCAGATGAGAGGAGGTGAGGCTGATTGTTTACTGGCGGGTCTGTGCGACTCGTGCCCACCAAGTGAAATTTGAGGGACACAGGCCCAAGGTTGTTTGACAATAGCCGCGGTTGCATCTGGTAGTGATTTACGAAACGAAAAGACAGTGGGGTTGTCGCGGCCCCACTGTCTAATTTTGTGCCTCGATTTGCCTTGACCCCTCGCTTGTGCTATACTGGCTGGACAACATGCCCCTATAGCTCAGAGGATAGAGCAGTGGTTTCCTAAACCATGTGCCCAGGTTCGAGTCCTGGTAGGGGCGCTGATAACGAACCAAACACGGATGCCGGCAGTATTAGTGCGGATATGTTCGCTCCAGTCGATCCAACAGATCGTGGAAAGCTTCGTGCCGTCCGGCGCCGATCACCTCGCGCTCCACCCGCTCGAACGCCTCCAGCAGTTCTCGGTCTTGTTCCGCCCCCAAATGGGCATCGGCGATCATGTACAGGATATTGTCCTCCTTGTGGATGTGCTGAGATAAGAGGTTGCCATAGTTCGTCGCCTTTTCGGCGAAATTCCGTGCCGCTTGCTGATCGCCCTGTCGAAAACCTGCGACCGCTTCCGCCATGCCCTCAACGTATTCCCGTCCAAGGGTATGCTCGGCCAGCATGACCCCGATCGGCCCGCCTTCCCCCGGAATACCCGCTTCCTCCATCGCCGGGAATAGCAGGTCTTCCTCTTTGCCGTGGTGGCACTGGTCGGCAAAAACGCGGATGAAGTCGACGATTGCGACGAGGTCAGCGGGGTCGACCGCGCTGCTCTCGTTCTCCAAACGAGCGGAGACATTCCTGAGAATGGCAATCATACGCAAGATTGCTTGATGTTCGTGCTTGAGTTCTTCAGTTGGTCGCATTTGTCATCTCCTTTTCAGTGATTACGCTCAACTCTATTCCGGCTGGCTGCAGTCGCCAAGCCGTCAGTGGGCCATACCGGTGATGACCGGCTCTTCCGAATCGAAAATCTGCGGCATCTCCGGTCCGGTCACGATGAGCGTGCCCGCCAGGCCCCGTGCAGCCCTGCTGAGCGCGTGATCGACCAAGACATACTGCCCCGGAACCTGCAACCCGAACTCGACAACGGTTGCGCCACCCGCGGGAACCAGAGTCGTTTGCACATCGGTCAACGGATGCGCTGTCAGCGACGCCTGATCGTAAACCCGATCGAAAATCTCACCGATCACATGGAACGAGGAAATCAAATTGGGACCGCCAACCCCGAAATAGATACGGACGATATCTCCCACCTCGCTCCGCAAAGGGAACTCCGCGGTGAGCGCGCCGACTGAGCCGTTGAATACGAGATACTCGGGTCTTTCAGCGAGCAGTTTCTCCATGCTGATCTCATGGTGCCCCGCTGTCCCGTAAGATTGCTCCGTGTAGATTTCTCCCTGCATGACGTAGAACTCCTTATCCACCTGATGCAATCCCTGGGTGGGTTCGACGAGAATCAAACCGTACATCCCGCTGGCGATGTGGTGAGCGACCATCGGAGTCGCGCAGTGGTAAACAAAGAGTCCCGGGTTGAGTGCCCTGAAAGAGAACGTCTTCTCCTGACCGGGCGATACCTGCGTCACGACAGAGCCTCCGCCCGGCCCGGTGACTGCGTGCAGATCGATAGAGTGGACCATACGGCTGGACGGATCGTTTTCCAGCGTGATCTTCACCCAATCGCCCTGTTTCACGCGGATGAATGGGCCGGGCACCTTGCCATCGAAGGTCCAATAGGTATATGTCGCCCCATCCGCCAACCGGCCTTCCAGCTCTACCGCGCGGAGCTTGATTCTCACCACCTCTGCCGGACGGTCACCGAGCGGTGGTGGTAAGTCGGAGGGGTCCCGGCTGATCCGCATCGCGGGGTCGGAGACCGGTTCCTGCTCCTGTCCAACCAACAGACGGCCTTCCATGCCAGCCAGCCGGTGGCCGGGCAACGAACAGAAGTAAACCCACTCTCCCGCCGTACCGGCGTGGAATACCAGGCTGGTACTCGTCTCCTTGGTCAGAATGTGTTCAGAGTGTGCGTCTTGATCGGGGAATACGATGTCGTGCTCGGCCCCATCACCGTTGACGAGGGTCACCTGAACGACATCGCCAACCTCGACACGCAGGTCGGGATTGATGACACCGTCGATGGCTCCCCCTTCTCCGACATACACCAACCGCCCCTCTGTGGCACCCGTCCGCAATGTGAAAAAGACGGTGGGTGCCTGAAATCGCTGCCGGACCTGGACGGATTCAGCCTGCGGGGCGGCCCTGGAGTCACGCGCTGCTGCAACGACCGGAGAACTCAGCAGCGCCCAGACGATGGCCGGAACCAACAGGAAATATGTGCCTGGTTCCCATCGCGATCGCTTGTTCATCGGCCTCTCCTTAACTGTGAAATATCCAAATATTCTGCATATTGCCTGTGTACATAGATGGTAACACGGATTTGGGGTCCTGTCTTTGCTCTGGCGCAAACAGTACCTCGTGGCTATCGGCGTGGATCTGCCCACGTTCGGGAACAAACGATTCAGGGTTGGGTGCGTCCTGGATGCTGGGGAGGCCAGCGAACAGTGGACCGGTCACATCTTCAGCGTGCCCTGCACGGTTCACGCGGCTGTCTTCCTCTTGGACGCGTTCCACTTGCGCGGTGGCCCACGTGAACAGGCTGCCGGGCACCCACACGGCATGCACGGAAATTGGTCCAGTCTGGTACAGCGGGCGCTCTCCAACGAATTTGTCGCGTCAAAGGCGCTGCAGTTTCCGCCAGAATTCCGGGACACCCCCTATATGGTTTGCCGAATTCGAAAATCACGTGGATCTGGGGTATACTTGACTTTCGAGAGGACATATTCCGACTCACAAAGGAACGGACATGATTATGCCGACAACAGCGCTGCATGTGCTGAAGAATTCTCCCATCTTCGGAAGCCTCACAGAGACCGAGGTCGAGGAAGCTCTGCGCTGTGCCAGCACCCAGAGCGTCACTGAAGGCGATTACTTCTTCATGCAGGGGGAGACATCGTCAGCCTTCCTGATACTGGTTTCGGGACGCATCAAGCTGACCCGGCTGACCCCGGAAGGATATCAGGTGATCTTACGTTTCATCCGGCCCGGAGAGCCGTTTGGTGCGATTGCCACGTTGGATGTACGAAATTACCCGGCTTCGGCTGAGGCGGTGACCGATTCATCTGCGGTTCGTTGGAATGGCGACGCGATGCGGCGCATCATGATCCGTTTCCCGCAAATTGCGCTGAATATCCTCGGCTTGCTGTCCCAGCAGTTCCGGGAATTGCAGGATCGCTACATTGAGTTGTCAACCGAGCGCGTGGAACGAAGGCTGGCCAGGGCGCTGCTGCGTCTGACCCGACACCTCGGCAAAGAGACACCGGAGGGGATCCTGATCGACTTCTCCCTGTCGCGGCAGGACCTGGCGGAGACCACCGGAACCACCCTCTATACGGTCAGCCGGATACTCAGTCGTTGGGAGACTCAAGGTATCGTGAAGTCGGAACGGGAGAAAGTCCTCATCACACGTCCTCATGGCCTGGTCACGATCGCTGAGGATTTCCCCTCGCCGGAGGATTGAGGGCATATTCATCAGCCGAAATTGGAGCTTTTCCTCAATTGAATAAAATACTTGAATGAACAGCCACCATACTTTGAAGGAGTCTGTCATATCTCATGACAAAGTCAATTGCACACTTCCAACTCGATCTCTTCCCTAACTTGGAGATCGAAGCTGAATCTAAACTGCACTCTACTTTCCAAGATAATCTCTCTCTCCCGATTCACAGGTGGTTTCGGTATTCTGCCGGATTCTCTGCATTTTGGGCCAACGCAATAATTACCAGAGAAAAAGCCTTAGGCAGACACCATGTTCTAGATCCTTTTGCTGGTTCAGGAACAGTTTTGCTGGAAGCAGAACGCTGCCAAGCCAAAGCTATCGGCATTGAAGCCCATCCATTGATAGCGAGAATTGCCCAAGCTAAGCTCCATTGGCGACAGGACCCCAAGCAATTTCGAGACTATGCCAGGGCCATTCTGAAACTTGCCTGGGACAGCCAGAAGAACGCACTTGATTACCCTACCCTCATCAACAAGTGTTTCTCAAACGAGAATCTAAGACAACTCGATGCCTTGCGCCAAGTCTGGCAAAACAGCGCAGATGGTACGCCCCTATCCGAGCTGACATGGCTCGCACTCGTCTCAATCCTGCGTCAATGCGCCTCAGTTGGTACTGCACAATGGCAATATGTCCTACCCAAGAAAAGCAAGGCCAAAATCCTGGAACCCTTCGATGCATTCGATCAAAAGATTATCCAAATGAGCCACGACATGCTTCGCAGACAACAACAAGAACCAGGTTTTCACGCAATACTCCATCAAGCGGACGCCAGGGATTGTCAGCCAATACCTGAAGATTGGGCAGACATCGTCATCACCTCTCCCCCATACGCCAACAACTACGACTATGCGGATGCGACCCGCCTCGAGATGACCTTCTTGGGCGAAATCGCCAATTGGGGAGACCTGCAAGATTCGGTGAGACAGTATCTGGTCAGATCGTGCACCCAGCATGTCGCGAGAATAGTTGCGCAAACACAGGACATTCTGAATAACCCCCTCCTGGATCCAATCCGCGATGAAATCATCGAAACCTGCAACCAACTCGAAGAACAACGAGAGATACATGCAGGCAAGAAACCCTACCACACCATGATTGCAGCCTATTTCACTGATATGGCTGAGACATGGGGTGCACTACGTCGGGTCACCACTAAGGGAGCAACGGTCTGCTTTGTAATCGGAGATTCAGCCCCGTATGGAGTTTACGTTCCCGTCGACCGTTGGCTTGGAGCATTAGCATTGGCTGCCGGATTCCAGAGTTTCAAATTTGAGAAGACAAGAGATCGAAACGTGAAGTGGAAAAACCGGAAGCATCAAGTACCCCTGCATGAGGGCAATCTATGGGTAAGAGGATAGACGATGGGTGAATCGCCATCTCACAAATTTGGGCAGATCATTGGTGATATTCTGGAAGGTGCCGTAGAGCCGCTTCTCCGCCAGTTTGCAGCTGTAAATGGCTTGTATCTAGACAAACAAGGTGACCGGCCAGCACGGAGCAGCAGGAAAGTTTCGTGGACCGACATCTTTCGTAATGTGCATGATCTGGATTATGTACTTGAAAGGGGCGGTACATCCCACCAGATAGGCTCTCCAGTTGCGTTCATTGAAATCGCCTGGAGACGATATACCAAACACTCAAGAAACAAGGTGCAGGAAATACAGGGCGCGGTTCTGCCTCTGGCGACTACCTACGAGAGATTAGCACCCTTCTGTGGCGCGATCCTTGCGGGCGACTTCACCACTGGAGCATTACAGCAGCTACGGTCACGCGGCTTCAGTGTTCTCTACTTCCCCTATGAATCAGTGATAGAAGCTTTTGCAGCGATTGGACTTGATGCCAACTACAATGAAAGCACGCCCGACGCAGACTTCAAGCAGAAAGTGGAGTTCTGGCAAAACCTACCTGCCACTCAGCAACTAACGGTTGCCCGGCGTCTCATTGACAGTAACCTGGCTGCTGTGGCCCAATTCCTGCAAGCCCTCGAAGCAGCAGTCAATAGGCGGATTGAGTTAGTCAGAATTCTCCCGTTACACGGCACGATCACAGACTACAATTCAGTTGAAGAGGCCATTTGCTTCATTGCTACCTATGACGAAAGCAACGGAACCAGGCCGATCATCAAGTATGAGGTAGAAGTGAGATTCACCAATGGTGACAATATCAGAGGCCAGTTCAGCAGTAGAGAGAGCGCAATCCAGTTTTTGAACACTTTTGTCTATTCGGACAACAACTGACCCCAAGACGTCACAGTGCTTCGCCAGCCGCAGAATTTGGCATGACTTCATTCTCTCTGGATGCATTATTGGATTGTTGTTGCGCCAATGATGGTCGGATTACCTAAGGCACGACTCGAAACGTCTCAGGCGACGGCGCATGCCATTAACAGCACGTTATTCCTCACTCTGGATACTGCTTTCCCAGACCACGCACTCGGGTTCGCTCTCTGACGAACGCATACCGGCACGAACAGCCCCCAGCTTAACCCCCTGCTGACTCGGTCAGGCAGGGGGGCTTCGTCACACCAGCGCTCACTCCACACGCACCGCATTCGCGGCGATGGTCTGGGCGTACCACTTGGCGCTGTCCTTCAGGATGCGCGCTTGCGTCGCAAAGTCGATGTAGATCAGGCCGAAGCGCTGGGAATACCCGTGCGCCCATTCGAAGTTGTCGAACAGCGACCAGGCGAAGTACCCGCGGACGTCTACACCGTCTTCGATTGCCAGGCATAGTTGCGCGAGGTGGTCGCGCAGATAGGCGATGCGCCGCTCGTCGTGGACCTGGCCATCGGGGCTGACTTCGTCCGCGTAAGCGCCCCCGTTCTCGGTGATGTACAAGGGCACAGGCGGGTACTCGTCGTGGATGCGCTTCAACAGGCGACGCAGTGCGGGAGCATAGACCTCCCAGCCCATGGTCGTGTATTCGGAGCCGGGCACGGCGTCGACGATGCGGCCACCCTTCAACACGTTGCGCGAGTAGTAGTTGATTCCCAGATAGTCCAGGCGCTGCGCGATCGCCGCCATGTCGCCCGGCCGGACGTCGGGTGCGTCCGCGCCCAGCGCTTCCCACACCTCCGGCGGGTAGCACGCGCGGAAGAGCGGATCGAGATACCAGCGCTCGTCCGTTTGCCAGCGGCTCTCAGCGAGCGCCTGGTCGTGCGGCGAATCCGGAGCGGTGTCGGTCGGCCAGGCATTCAAGACGATGCCTATCTCGGCCGCGGGCCGGATGGCCCGCACCGCCTGCGCCGCCAGGCCATGTGAGACGAGCACATGGTGCGCGACCCGGTACGACAGCTTCCGGTCCCGCAAGCCCGGCGCATGCTCGCCTGTCAGATGACCGTGGGTCGCCGTTACCAGGGGTTCGTTGTGGGTCGTCCAATAGCGCACGCGATCGCCCAACCGCCGGACCATCACCGCGGCATAGTCGGCGAACCAGCCGCAGACGTCGCGGTTGCCCCATCCGCCCAGGTCCTGCAGTGCCTGCGGCAGGTCCCAGTGATAGAGGGTCACGAACGGTTCGATGCCCGCCTGGAGCAGCCCATCGACGAGCCGGTCGTAGAAATCCAGGCCAGGGACGTTCACACCGCCGCGCCCCGTCGGGAGCACGCGCGGCCAGGAGATCGAGAAGCGGTATGCCTGCAAGCCTACCTGTCGCATCAGCGCGATATCTTCGGCCCAGCAGTGATAGTGATCGGCAGCCACGTCGCCCGTGTCTCCACCGCGGATATTGCCCGGCGTGTGGCTGAAGCGATCCCAGATGGATTCCCCCTTCCCATCCGTATCCCAACCGCCTTCGATCTGATAGGCCGAGGTTGCTGCTCCCCACAGAAAATCAGCGGGAAAGACCAGAGAGCGCGTGTTCATTGCCAAGTTCCTCCTCTAGCGATATCGTTCACAGAGAATTCTCTCTGATGAAGTGCATCAGCTCAGTGAAGCGCGCGAATGCCAGGCAGGTCACCGTGTCCGCCCCACCGTAGTAGATCGCGATGCGATCTGCCGGCGGGTCATACAATGCCGCACACGGGAACGTCACGTTTGGCACGTCCCCCACGCATTCGTAATACTCCCGCGGATTCAGCAGATAAGGCCGGGTGCGGTACATGACCTTCCAGGGCTCCTCCAGGTCCAACAGCGCCGCGCCGAAGCTGTATACGAAACCGTTGCACGATGTAAGCACGCCGTGATAGAACAGCAGCCACCCTTCCGACGTCTCGATGGGGGTGGGTCCGGCGCCGATCTTGGTTGCTTGCCACCCGCCGACCGGAGCCATGACGTGGCGGTGGTGACCCCAGTGGATCAGGTCCGGGCTTTCGCTGTAGAAGATATCGCCGAAGGGGGTGTGCCCGGTATCGCTGGGCCGGCTGTACATCGCGTATTTCCCGTTGATCTTGCGCGGGAAGAGTACCCCGTTACGGTTGTACGGCAGGAAGGCGTTCTCCATCTGGTAGAACGTCTCGAAATCGTGCGTGTAGCCCACGCCGATGGTCGGGCCATGGTAGCCGTTGCACCACGTCACGTAGTAGCGATCTTCGAGCCAACACACCCGCGGGTCGTAGCCGTAAACGAACGGGCTGATGTCCTCGTCGTCACACTTGAACTGAATGCGCTCAGGTTGCAACTCCCAGTGGATGCCGTCTTTGCTCAGACCCGCGTGGAGCTGCATGTCGCGGGCGGTGCTGTCGCAGCGGAAAACGCCACCGAATCCGGCGCCGAACGTCACCACGGCACTGTTGAAGATGCTATTCGCGTCCGGCACGGCGCTGCGTGTGATGATCGGGTTACGGGCCGAACGCCACACGACCTCGTTATAGCCGTCCGGGCGTTCTTCCCACGGGATGTTGGGCAGCTCGGGGCCAATCATTGTGCTCTTCACGTCTCGTCACTCCTTGTCACAGACCATTGATAAGTGCTTGAATTCATCTGCTTATGTCACCTCTGTCCGTAGCAAAAACACGCCACGTAGTGATCGTCCGCAACACGCCGCAGCGGAGGTCTCCGCCGGTTGCAGCCCAACGTCGCGTCGCCGGCCGGACACCTCCCATAGTAGACGCAGCCACACGAAGGCTCGGCTGTTTTCGTCTCCAGCCCCCCGTTCGCGTCTTCCCATTTCCTGTCCAGCCGTGGCACCGCAGCCATCAGCATCTGCGTGTAGGGATGGCACGGCGCAGCGTATATCTTCTGCGTCGAGCCCATCTCCGCGACACAACCGCGGTAGAGGATCACCGCGCGCTCGCTGATGTAGTAGCCCAGCGAGAGATCGTGCGTGATGAACAGGATCGACAACCCGCGCGACTTCAGGTCGGCGAGCAGGTTGAGCACATCGATGCGCGTGGACGCGTCCAGCATGCTGATGATCTCATCCGCGACGAGAAAGCGGATATCCAGCAGCAGGGCGCGCGCGATCAGGAAACGCTGAAGCTGGCCGCCGCTAAGCTGGTGTGGGAACTTATCCAGCACGTGTTCCGGATTCAACCCGACCGCTAGCAGCGCGCCTTCGACCTTGTCTTTCCAGGCACTCCCCGAGACCGCGGGGTAGAACTCCTCGTGGATGATGCGGAACACACGGTCCGCCTTGAAGATCGGGTTGTAGGAGCTGAACGGATCCTGGAACACGCCCTGCACGTAGCGGCGGTAGTCCTTCAGCGCGGCACCTGCGAGGGTGGCGACGTCGATGCCATCGAAGTCGATCGTGCCCGAGCTGACCGAGATCAGCCGCAGGATCATCCTGCCGATCGTGCTCTTGCCGCTGCCGCTCTCGCCGATCAGTGACACGACTTCGCCTTCGCCGACGGTGAGGTTGACGTCGCTCACCGCGTGGAGCTCCCTACTTCCGAACGTTCCGACCTTGTAGACCTTCGACACGGCATCAAGCTTGAGCATGGGTCGCGAGCTCCTTCCAGCAGGCGACGAAGTGACCCTTCTCGATTTCGACGAACGGCGGGACGTCGAGACATTTCTCGAACGCGACGGGACAGCGCTCACGGAAACGGCACCCGGCAGGCGGGTCGAGCAGTAGCGGCGGACTTCCGGGAATGCCGGTGAGCTTCCGCACTGTATAGCGCACGCCGACCTC
>ENA-OSEO01003617-OSEO01003617.1-sediment-metagenome-genome-assembly--contig:-NODE-3617-length-17808-cov-3.715132_pt1 | contig 17808 bp, 17 predicted proteins | sample MGYA00237883_ERZ534232 | MGnify/ENA metagenome assembly ERZ534232
CCTGGGATGAGCTGGGATTGACCTCCAAATGGAAGACCCGGGAGATGCCCGGCTACATCGCCGACTGGGCGATCGCCGATTTCGACAACGACGGCCAGGATGAAATCGTGCTGGCCGTGGTGCAGATGACCGCTCCGGTCATCGGCACGGAAAAAAGCTACATCGTGATGCTGGAGCTGAACCCCTCCTAAAGATGCGGCCGAAAACGACTGATAAATCCCCTCTGTCTCCCCTTTACAAAAGGGGAGAACCCTTTGCCACGGTCTTCTCTTTGAAAAAAGGGGGGATGCTCGTTTCCTTCCTTTTCGAAGCGGGAAGACCGCTTTTTTCTTCACCCTTTGGAAAAGGGGACTCCTCTTCCTTCCCCCTTTTAAAAATGGGGACACTCTTTCTTCCCCCTTTGGTAAAGGGGGACCGAGGGGGATTTCACGGCAAATCCCGCCTGCCCAAACGCCAGGCGCCCCTATGAACGAGTTCCTTTCGAGGAGTGAATAATATGAACCCGAAACATCGACCCTCCATTAAATCGAGCCTCCTGCTCCTCGCCCTGGCCTTTCTTGCCGGATGTCTCTCCGGCATCGGCGACATTCGCGGTCGCGGGGTGGATCCGAAGCATCGGATTCCGTTGACCGAGGGCGGTCCGCACCCGGGGGTATACCAGACCGACGATATCGAGCTTTCCTACCGGTACCGGAAAACCCCCGGGGAACTGGACTTTTCAGCGGAATTGGATTACAGCCAGCGGATCAAATACAATTTCATCGGGATCAAGTATTTTTTCCTGGATGTCTATTTCATCGATGCGGCGGGAACGGTTTTGGAGCGCAAATCCCTGTTTGTCGCCGATACCAAGGGCAGCACGGAAAAGGAGACGATTCTAAAGCGCTTTGCCCTGCCGGAAGGAACCGAGGCCATGGCCTTCGGGTACCGGGGCGCTGCGGAAGATTCGGGCCAGTCCCCGGCTTCTTTCGACTTCTGGTCTTGGCCGGTCCGGTAATGAAAATCGTATACTACTGCCAGCATACCTTCGGGGTGGGGCATCTGTTCCGCAGCCTTGAGATCGCCCGGGCCCTGGGGCGGCACGACATCATCATGGTCACCGGGGGCCAGAAGGTCAGTATCCCGTTTCCCGACCATATAAAGGAATACGCGCTTGCCGGGCTGCATATGGAGGCCGATTCGGGGGGCCTGACCTCGGTTGAGGCCGACCGGCTGATCACCGATATCAAGGCCCAGCGGTGCAGCCGACTGTTTTCCCTCATGGCCGAGACAAGACCCGACCTTTTCATCGTGGAGCTCTATCCCTTCGGCCGGAAACAATTCGATTTCGAACTGCGCCCCCTGCTCCAGGCGATCCGCAAGGGGCAGTTCGGTCCGGTCGCGGTGGTTTGCAGCCTGCGGGATATCCTGGTCGAGAAGATCGATCCGTCCTACCATGAACGCCGGGCCATCGATCGGCTCAACGCTCTTTTCGATGCGCTGCTGATCCACGCGGATGAATGCATCGTGAGGCTTTCGGAAACCTTTTCCGGGGTGGGGCAGATCACCATTCCCATGGTCTATACGGGATTTGTCGCAACCAAACCGCATCCTGAAGCGGGCAGCAGGATGCGCCAACGCCTGGGCATCGGCAGGGAGGAAACGTTGCTCGTGGCCAGTGCGGGCGGGGGAAAGGCCGGTGCGCCGCTTTTCAATGCGATCCTGGATGCGATTCCTTTCTTTTCGGAACCCCGGGGGATGCACCTGTTTATGTTCACCGGACCCTTCATTCCGGATGCCGACTTTGTTCACCTGCATCGAAACGGAGGCCAGGATCCACGGGTTCGAATCAGCCGGTTTTCGGCCGAGTTTCAGTCTTTCTTGTCGGCAGCGGATCTGTCCCTGAGCATGGCGGGGTACAACACCTGCATGGACCTGCTCGCCACCGGGGTTCCGGCCCTGGTCTGGCCCTTCAACGAAAACCGGGAGCAGCGGCTGCGGGCCGAAAAGCTGGCGGTACGGGCCGATCTGAGCATCCTGGCCGATTCGGAGCTTGAGCCGTCGCATCTGGCCCGGCGGATCGAGCAGATGCTCGCCGGCCCCCGAAGGGTCGATACGGCTCCGATCCGGCTCGACGGGGCCCGGCAGACAGCCGATTGGCTCGAGAGCCGGTTTTCCGGCAAGCGAACCGACCGGCTTTAGGGATCCCGATACCATGCGGTCCGTTCGGGGAACGGACCCTACCCAAGTCGGGCCGGCGGGGGCATGTACGGACCCAACCCCCCATCGACCCGGAATGATAGACATCATGTAGGGACGGGTCCCCGACCGGTCCGTTTATGCGCCCGCAACACCGGGGGTGCCCGATCCCCACGGGGGGACGGTCCGTTCGGGGAACGGACCCTACAAGAGATCGGGATTTCTGAAGAATCCCGAGGATCTCTCCAACGCTTTCGAAGATGATGCGAAATTGATGACTGTAAATTCATCCTGCCCGGAGAGGCTCCGGGAGATGATCCGTTTTTTTGAAGCATCGGTTTTTGAAGGCCGCGGGGAAACGGTCGTCTTTTTTCGGGCCGACGATGTGGGGGTGCCCTCGGTTCGATTCGCCCGCCTGATCGATCTGTTCCGGCGGCACCGGGTGCCCCTGACGCTCGCGGTGGTCCCCGCATGGCTGACCCGCCCGAGGACCGAAACCCTGCTGGGTGCATGCGGGGATGATCCGGCACTGTATGCTTGGATCCAGCACGGCTGGCGGCACCGCAATCACGAGGGGCCCGGCAAAAAACAGGAATTCGGTCCGCACCGGCCGACTGCCCGAAAGACGGAGGATCTGCATCGGGGCCGGGTACGGTTGCAGACGCTTCTGGGGGATAAATTCCTTCCCGTCTTCACCCCCCCATGGAATCGGTGTGACGCGGATACACTGGATGCCCTCAGGAATCTGGGCTATCGGGCCCTTTCCCGGGCAGCCGGGGCGCGACCCCGGGCACCCGCCGATCTTGCCGACTATCCGGTTACGGTGGACCTGCACACGCGCAGGGAAGCGGAGCCCGAACGGATCCGGCACAACCTGTTGAAAGAATTCACGGAAAGCTTCGCCGGGGGCTACTGCGGCATCATGATCCACCACCAACGGATGAACCCCGGCAGCGGTGAATTTCTCGGTGCGCTGCTTTCCCGCCTAAAGCGGATGCCCGGCGTGCGGCTCGTCCATCTGGGAGACCTGCTGGCCCAGGGGCATCCCTAAATTCAACAGCCGTGCCACCAAGGCACAACGGCCCCAGGCCGCGTGGACCCCGGACGGGTAAGGGTTAAAGCCCGACCCCGGCGATGTCGGCGCCGCAATGGATGCACCGGCCGTTTTCAAGCCGATAGGTCCGGAGGGTAAACCCCCACCGCTGGATCACCGTTTTCCCGCACCGGGGGCAGACAGTGTCTTCCCCGTCTTCGCCCGGCACGTTGCCGGTGTAAACATACCGCAGGCCCGCCTTGAGTCCGATTTCCCTGGCGGCCAGAAGGGTGTTGACCGGGGTGGAGGGGTGATCCAGCAGGCGGTAGGTGGGATGAAATCGGCTGACATGCCATGGGGTGTCGGGCCCCAGGGCGTCCACAAGAAATCGCGCCAGGGCTTCGAGTTCCTTCGGGTCATCATTCAAGCCGGGAATCAACAGGGTGGTGACTTCAACAAAGACCCCCATGGATTTCAGGGTGCCGAGGGTCTCTTTGACCGGTTCGAGCCTGGCACCGCACTGTTTCTTGTAAAACCCATCGGTGTATGCTTTTAAATCGACATTCGCCGCATCCAGATAGGGATGTATCATCTGCACCGCTTCGGGGGTCATATATCCGTTGGTGACAAAGACGTTTCGGATCCCCTCGCCATGCGCAGCCTTGGCCGTATCGTATGCAAATTCGAAAAATATCGTCGGTTCCGTATAGGTATAGGAAATGCTCCGGCACTTTGTGCGTTTGGCATCCGCGACGACCGCTTCGGGGGTGACGGTATCCCCGACAATCCGTCCATTGTAATCCGAGGGCATCTGGGCGATGGCTGCATTCTGGCAGAACCGGCACTTAAAATTGCACCCCACCGTCGCGATGGAGTAGGAGCGGCTGCCGGGCAAGAAATGGAACAGCGGCTTTTTTTCGATGGGATCGATGTTGCGGGCAACCAGCTTACCGTAGACCAGGGTGGTGAGGGTGCCGGAGCGGTTTTCCCGGACACCGCAGATCCCACGGTCCCCGTCCTTTATGATACACCGATGGCTGCAAAGGATGCACCGCACGGTCAACCCTTTGAAATGCTCCCAGAGCAACGCTTCCATAGCGACCCCCTTGGTTCGCCTATCCGCCGACCTCCCCGGTTCTCCGGTCGGCCCGGAGCCGAAGCGAGAGCGGTTTGGTTTTGAATCGGGGCACCAGCGAGACCACCATCCCGACCATCGCACCAAAGGGGCATTTCTGCGCCAGGTCGATCTGCTCGAGATGGTGGGCCACCTGCCCGAAGCTCACGGGCAGCTGACAAACCGTACGCCAGGTAATCGGCACGTCACCGAGAAGTTCCCGGACCATCTTTTTGATTTCCCAAAGGCTGAAAAACCGTGCGCGGTTGTAGAGGGATTTGGTGAAAATCCCCTTCACGCGCAACTGGATTCCGGTAATCGCATATCGGTTGATGATTCCGATATAGAGTCGATCCTTGGTCACCCGGCAGGCTTCCTCCAGCACCTTGCGCGGGTCCTCCACAAACTCGAGGGTGGTGCTCATGCACGCATAGGCAAAGGAATTATCCTCAAACGGGAGCGCCTCGGCGTATCCCCGGTGAAGGTCCACCCGCTTCCCGGATACCCTGGCGGCGATATCCAGCATGTAGGGCGACGCATCCAGCCCGGTGACCTGGAGCCCCTGGTTTAAAAGCGGCGGAAAGTTGGTCCCGATGCCGCAGCCGATGTCGAGCACCGTCTTTCCGGGCAACGGGTTGAGCAGGTCCACCATGAGCCGGCTCTCCAGTTCGGCCACAAACCGATGGTCCTGGCGGAGCATCAATTGCTCGTATTGGCGGGCGGCGTGAAAATCGAAGACGTATCCCATGCCGCCAAGTGTAAGGAAAAAGGGTTCCGATATCAAGGGGAATCCTCCACCGGCTCAGGGTGATCGCATGTACCCTCCACCCTTTTGGCGGATCTTCCAGAGGGGTTGGTGGGTATCCGGTTCCGCATTGACACCCCGGCCGGCTTCATCTATAGCTTCGTGGCGGATATCGCGCGAAGACAGGGGGTAAACCGAAAGGAGATTCTTATGGAACGGAAAAAAAATAAACTGAAAGAAATTTTCGCCCGGGGGGAGGTTGCACTGGGAACCTGTGTCTATTCTTTCAGCCCGGCAATCATCGAACTGGCCGGATTCTGCGGGCTGGACTTTTGCCGGATCGACAACGAACACGCCTGGCGCCAGGACGAAAGCGCGGAAACCCTCATCCGGGGGGCTTTCTGTGCGGACATCGTCCCCCTGCTTCGGATCGACAAGGACAATCCTTACCTTGTCCGAAAAGCGCTGGAGGCGGGCGCCGGGGGCGTCATCGTCCCCCATGTCAACACCCCCCAGGAAGCGCAAGCCATTGTCGAGGCGGCAAAATTTCCCCCCCTGGGCCATCGGGGCTACGGCGGCCTCTGCTTTTCCGGACAGTGGGGGGCCGATGCGGGGGTGGACTGGATGGCGTGGAGCGACCGCGAAACCCTGGTGATTCCCATGATCGAGGATGTGAAGGCCATCCCCCGGATCGACGACATCCTGGGAACCGATGGGGTGGACGGCGTCTTTTTCGGCCCCGCGGATTTCAGCATATCTGCAGGAGTCCCGCTTCAAACCGGCCACGAAAAAGTTCAGGACGCGCTGAAACGGACCCTCGAGGCCGCATCCCGGCGGGGCAAGTTCGTCATTTACGGGGTCAAGTACCCCTATTGGGAAACCGCTCAGAAGGCCAAAGAAATGGGGGTCCACGCCATCGAGGTCGGCCACGACGTATCGATCCTGGGAACGATCTGGAAAAAGACGGTCCAGGAAGTCAAACGCCGAGCAATCGACAGATGACCTCTGCATGCTTCCGGGCCGCGCCCTGGTGGGCGCAGACGGCCTGATAGGCCCGTTTACCCATGGCATCCGCTTCATGGGGGCGGGAGAGCAGATGGAGCAGCTTTTCGGCGAGATCGGGGCCGTCCTTGACCTGGATGCCCCCCCGGGTGCTTTCCAGCAGGTGCTTCGCATCCATAAAGTCTTCCATGGAAGGCCCGTAGAGCACCGGTTTCGCCCAGACAGCGGCTTCGAAAACGTTTTGCCCCCCGAGCGGGACCAGGCTGCTGCCGCAGAACACCACCGATGCGAGGCTGTAGGTGGCATGGAGTTCCCCGATGGTATCCAAAACGACCACCGGTGCGGTCCGCATCGGCGCGTTGCCGTCCAGCTGGGTTCGAAGCGCAAATTTCCAGCCCCGCTCGGTGAGCTGCGAGACGATATGGGGAACGCGCTTTACATGTCGCGGCGCGATGATCAGCAGCGTGTCCGGATGGGCCTGGATGATTTTCCCATACACGTCCAGGACGATATGGACTTCCCCCCCCCGTACGCTTCCGGCGACAAATACCGGTCGGCTCCCGTCGAGATTGTAGCGCCGGGCCATGGCGGCTGCCAGACCCGCATCCGTCTGCTGCAGCAGCAGATCGTATTTGGCGTTTCCGCCGACCACGGTCCGGTCCTCCGGCGCCCCCATCTTGAGGATTCTCTCGGCATCGGCCCGACCCATCATGCTCAGCGCATCCACATGCCCCAGGGTTTCCCGCATCAGGGGACGGATCTTGAGGTAGCGCCGGATGGAGCGAACCGATATTCGCCCGTTCACCAGGGCGGTTTTCACCCCCATCCGGTGGGCTTCCATCAACCAGTTGGGCCAGATTTCGGTTTCCACACAGGCCAGCACATCCGGGCGGAGCGCCGCGATCGCCTTGCGCACCGAAAGGATAAAGTCAAAGGGTGCATAGACACAGCGGATCTCGTCTCCGGCATGCTGCTTTGCCGATGCCTGCCCGGGCTCGGTGCCGGTGGACAGAATCAGGGAAGCCTCGGGAAGGATCCGGCGGATGGAGTGAATGATGGCCAGGGCGACCCGAACCTCCCCCAGGGATACGGCATGCATCCATATGCGCGGGGAGCCGGAAATCCCCTGGATGAGGCGATCCGGGTAGATCCCCAGCCGCTGGGGCATGCTGTCCCGGTGCTTTCCGGAAATCCTGGAGTAGAGCCAAAACGGCGGGAAAAAGGTCAGAAACAGCGTCGAGCTGAGGGCTTTATAGGCTGTGTAGGCAATTTTCATGCATTGGATTTACGGGTTGATTTCAACAAAACGGTTCTTTTTCAGTTCGAGAAGATAGAGCCGTTTCCGGCAGTCGCCGTTGGCATCGAAGCTGGTCCGGCCGGTCACCCCCGGATAGTCTTTCACCCCCGAGAGCGCATCTTTGAGCATGGCCCGGGATCCGACCTCCGGTCGGCTCAGCGCGTGGAAAACGATCTGGGCCGTGTCATAGGTGATCGCTTCGATAAATCCCGGCATTTCCCTGTATACCTCCTGGAAGCCCCGGGTGAAACGATGCACGGGCTCGGATGCGCTCTGTGCAAAAAACCCGTCGGGCACGATCGCCCCCTGGGCGTAGGGTCCGGCCATCTCGATGAGCGGATCGGCGTGCCACAGATTGGTTCCCAGAAGCGTGGCGCCTTCGACATCGTAATAGGCGAGCTGGGGGATCACCAGCCCCGCCTTCTTGGGGGAATCGGGAATGAAGACGGCATCGAAATCGACGACGGCCCTGGGGGCATCACCCTCCCCTGGGCCGGATCTGCCCGGCTTTTCGGGCGTTTCATCGGGCAGCACGCCGGTTTTTGGTTTCAAATCTTCGGGCACGTCGTAAAACAGACCCACCAGCTTTTTGATGGGATCGGCAAAATCGGTCTGGGACGGCGCATAGGATTCCACCCCCACCACCGTGCCGCCCTGGGCCAGCACCTCGTCCCAGAAAAGATTCATGAATGTGATCCCGTAGGGTTCATCCGGATAGAGAATGGCGAAGCGGCGGAAATTCCGTTGCCCCACGGCGTACGGCACAAGGGTTTCCACCTGCATCTTCGGGGTGATGAAGTTTCGGAAAACATAGTCGCCGATAATGGGGATGTCATCCCGCTGGGTCCAGGTGATGATCGGAATCCCTCGATCCTGGGCCGCAAATGCCCCGGCGACGGCAACGGTCATGGGGCCGAGGATGGCCGCCACATTTTCTTCGTGGAGTTCTTCCACGACCTGCAGGGCCCGGTCCGGGTCGGATCGGGTATCGCGAACCAGGACGGTAATGGACGGATTCTTTTCATCGGCGCTGAATTCATGGAGGGCCAGTTCGATTCCGCGCAGCGCCCTGCGGCCGTAAAGTTCGTAAGGTCCGCTCAACGGCAGCATGCACCCGACGGCATACCGGCGATAGACCGGTATTTTGCCCGCCAGCGCCCTTGCCTTCAGATCCTCGAGCAGGCGGGCCGCCTCCGGGGCGTATTCATGATCGGGCAGCTTTTCGATAATCTCGGTGAGCATCCCGACGGCGTCGTCATACCGTTGCCTTTCAGCGGCGCCGAGACTCGACTCATAGAGGAGATATCCTCTCGCCTCGGCCCCCTCCAACCGATCCAGAAGCGCGGTCATCTGCGCCGGGTTGAGTCGACGAATCCCTTCCTTGAGCCGTTTCCGTAAGGGCGGCTTATCGGAATCCCCCGCAGCCGACAAGGCTTTTGCGAAATAAACACAAGCATCCGGATCGGCGCCGATGGCCGCGGCCGAATCCCCCAGAAGCAAAAAGAGCCGATATGCCTGATCGGATGTCAGCGCAGCCGTGGGAATTTCGCTTCCCCGCTGCAAAACCGTCTGGAATTCACCCTCGTGGAGGTAGGTGCCGAGGATGCCGATTTCGGCATCCACGGCAAAGGGGCTCTGGGGATATTCTTCGATCAGCCGGGACAGAACGTCGCGACCCGCCGAAGGGTTTCCCTCAAGGGTGTGGATTTGCCCGATCCTGAGCAGCGCGGCCGGTGCATGGGGCCGTTCGGGATAGCTGCGATAGTAGGCCAGAAACGATTCCCGGGCCTGATCATAGGATCCGCGTTCAAACAGCCCTAAAGCGCTCTGATAGAGTTTCTCACCGGTATCCACTTCAAGGGGTGTCGGCGGCTTGGCGGGTCGAGGGGCGCAGGAAATCAGCATCCCGATAACAAGGAGAAGCGAAATCCGTTGAAACCGTTCTGTCATGAAAAATCGCCCTTGTGCCGATAAGACTATTGCGCCGGGGCGGCGGTGACGCCCGAGAAATTCTCGTTCCCCGAAGCATTGTCCGTTCACTGTACAACAGATTTTTATAAAGTCAATTCATTGTTTTAAAATTGCTAACAATTTTAGCGGGGTGGCACCACAAGCCCCTTGACACGGGTTCCGTTCCGTCCGTATACTGAATGGCGGTTCCACCGTTCGCGCAGGGTCGTACCGGCGAAGTCTTGCGCCGAAACAGCAACCCGGAAGGAGGATCATGGGCCGATTCCTGCTGTTGGCATTTATTCTCTGGGGTTTGGGCCTGACGGCAGATGCCCAGATCTATAAATATACCGACCCGAACGGTGTGCTCCGGTATACCGATGACCTGACCCAGGTACCCGAAGCACAGCGTCCTTCGGTTGAAAAATACCAGGAACTGGAAAGCCCCCCGCTGGATCCGCAACCCCCTGACAAAGCGACTCAAAAGGCCCCGCCCTCCAAACCGCCCGGGGATGACGCCCGGGGGGGAATCGAAAACAAAAAACCAGAAACCGGCACCCCGCCTGAAAATCAAAAACAGGCGCTCGATGCGGAATACAAGGCGTTGATGAAGGAAAAAGAACAGATCGAAAAAGAAACGGAGACCTATTCGATACGCTACAAAACGCGAGCCCGGAAAGCGGTGGCCCGGAAAAAACTCAAGGAGCTTGAAGAACAGCGGGTTCAATGGGAAAAAAAATTCGACGCGTATCAGGCCAAAAAAAAAGCCCTTGAATCAAAGGAATAATGTGCCCTCTGTGTCACGTGTGGGTAAAGATCAGCCCCAAGGAGAGGGAATGTGAGGTGACCCTGCAGCGAGCTGCAGGAAATTATCACGTTAAACCGGCCGCCGGGCCGAGGGCCCTTGCCGGCACCCGAAACCTGAAGGACTCCGGATGTATCTGACCGCGTTTCTGCACAGAGATCAGCTCTTTGAGATTACCAATCGCTGGCTATCCGACCGGCTCCTCTCAACGGATCCTCTGGCCATCACAAGGATCATCACCTACGACAGCTTTGCCGCATGGGAAATGCTGCTGGTATTCATCGACTCCCTGCTGGGCGCCCTGCACGACGGACCCATTCAATTCAAAAAGATAGCAGATAAAAAGGACTTCAAGGATTTTATCTGCAGCCCCCCCCTGGGGTGCTCCGAAAGGTCAAAGGCACTGATATCCAACTATCGGCGGATGTCCGAATTCTATTATGTCGGCTCTCCCATGGCGGGCTATATCTATCATGACGCATCGTCCAGGGTCATGGCCGTGAGCCGGTTTAAGCGGGTCAAACGGATCGCCGAAAAAGCCAGCCGGTACGCATCCCTGTACCTGTCCAAAGAAGTTCAGACCGCTGCCATCGGCATGCCCGATGAAACCACGGATATGCCCCCGGAAGATCCCGGGCCATCCATCGATCGGATGGTGAGGGCGGAAACCCAGGTCATGCAACGACTCCGAACCGCCGGGGTCGCGCTGCCGGCTCGGGCCATGACCATCCGGGACATTCTCGGCATCAAGATCATCGATACCGATTTTGGAGAAAGCCGCCTGGAGGCAGCCATTTCACAATACCCGGGAGCCCAGATCATCGAGAAAGAACGGCACACCGGTAATTACAACGCGGTTCATTATGTGATCGACCTTGATGCCGACTTCGATCGGATCTCCCGCCGCTTTCTGCAGGCTCCCCGGAAAGCCGATTACAGCCTCCGGGGACTGCCGAAGGATCATATCGATCAAGACTTTATCGGCTTTCTCAAAACCGGTGCGAACAACATCCAACTGGATCTGATCTTTACGACCTTCGAAGAGCTGATCGAATCGGAAATCGGCCGGTCCATGCATGAAAGCCGAATTTTCAGGCAACGACAGGAACAGAGCGATTGGGGCAACATCCCGACCAACGTCGAGTACATCATCGAATATCTGATGGCCGTCGGGTTGAGCCCGGTGGTCCGGATCGAGGAAATCCCCATAAAGGTATGGGGAAGATACCTTCCGGACACGCTGAGCTACCGAATCCGGAAGCTATACGGGATGCCCGAATACTCGCTGATTGAAATTTAGATGCAAAGCGGTTAAACTCAAAACTGGAGTGGGATGGCAAAACGTGAACCCAACCCCCGGAACATGCAACCAGACACGATTAAAGGCCACCGGATGGACCCAGCGACCGGTCCCCCAGCGATGCCGTTACCCCAACAGATAGGGAGGTCCAAAATGACGAAGCCCAAGGCAGTCTATAGCCCCGAGTTCGAAGCGGCCCTTCGAATCGGGCGTCCACCGAATATCGTTTCGCTTTTTCCCAACTCAAAGGCATTGATCGTCAGCGGTAAATATATCGACCGGGGGATGCTCCGGAAGGGCAACGCCATCGCGCTGGCCGCAAACGCCAGAAACGGCTTTATCATCCGGGGGGTGCTGGCGGCAGCCCAGCGGGCCAAGGCGGGGGTAATCATCGAAATCGCCAAGTCCGAAGGCGGGACCAATGCCTATTGCGGCATCAACTACTGGAACATGGCCCGCACCGTGGACGCATTCTGCAACGAGATGGGCATCACCGTGCCGGTAGCCATCCATGCCGACCATTACGGGATCAAATCGGATGCGGATGTGGAAACCGCCAAAATGGAGATCCCGACCCTGTTTGAGGCCGGAATCACCTCCATCGCCATCGATGCGTCCCATCTGCCGGACGACCAAAACCTGCTGGCCAACATCGCGTTGAATCCCGTGGTGCCGAAATGGGCCGGGCTTGAAACAGAAGTAGGCGAAATAAAAGGAAAATCAGGGCTTTCGACCGTCGAAGAGGCGCTGTTCCTGATTCAAGGTCTCAATGCCCACGACATCTTTCCGGACTGGATCGCCCTGAACAACGGGACCACCCACGGCATCGAAGAAAGCGATGCGGGTATTCAAGTGGACCTGACCGCACGGATTCATGCCGCGCTGGAACAATACAAGGTATCCGGTGCCCAGCACGGCACCTCGGGGAACAGCTCGGATCGACTCCGCCAGATTGCGGCCCGAACCCGAACCTCCAAGGCCAATGTCGCCACCGCGCTGCAGATGATTTCCTGGGGATTGCAGGTCAACGATTACGGGAATGCGATCCTGGATTCGGCCGGCAACTTCATCAAGGTCGAACATGAAGGGGTATTGGCATCCCTGTGGCAGGAGATGGTCGCCTATGCGGAATCCAAGGGGCTCAAAGCCGGCGACTATAAAAAGCTGAATCTTCCCTTTGAAAACAAGCTCAACGCGCAACCCCGGAACATCCGGGAGCGCATGGCCAAACGGGTGGAAGATTTTGCCTACGACCTTCTGGTCAAGGTGTTCAATGCCGAAAACACCGCACCGTTGGTTATGGAAGCGATACGGTCCGCGGGCGGCTTCGAGCCGGGGCCCAAAATCGGGCGGCTGGAAGATCCGGCCCAATGGACCCCTGAAAAGATCGTTGAACGGGCTTCCGCATTGACCCCCCGCAAGGGGCCCAAGGGAAATTTCGACGACTGACGGGGAAACCCCGACGTTTTTTCTAAAGTTTCTGAGAAAATGTGCCGATTGAAACCCTAAGGACAACATACCGATGCATATTCCCAGTTATCAAATTCATAATGTTCTGAAATTCTACAGCCGGCAGGTCAGTCAGAGCAAAATTGTCGAACGGCAGAAGGACCTAGACAAAAAACCATCGGTCGACACGATCAACATTTCGGCAGAGGGTAAACGCAAGATGATCATCGACAGGGTGGCCGCCGGGATCGTGGACCGGATCACCCACATCGGCCCCGATGAGGACCACTTACCCGGAGTTCCCCGCCTGCAGGAGGGGGAAATCGCGCCCCGGGAGATGATCAAAAAGGAAGGAAATTTTATTTACAACACCATCGACGAACAGAACAACAAAAAGACAAACACACTGACCATCGAAGGCGCCAATTTTGTCACCCAGAGACTCGACCGGTTGATCGGGGATGAAATAGAGCCTTCCGTGGACGCTTAACCCCGGAGGTTTCCATGGGCAACATCACCAACATATCGAATCATTTTGACCAAAAACTCTACGTGAGGGGGACAACCAAAACCCAGCGCGCAGCCCCGGCCCCTGAGGAAACCGGTGAACTGCGGCCCACGGACAGGGTCAGCATTTCCAAACCCTCGAGGGATTTCCAGCTGGCAAAACAAGCCGTCGAATCCGCTCCGGATATACGATCTGAAAAAGTCGATCCGATCAAACGGAAAATTGCCGAGGGAAGCTATGAAGTCAATGCCGAATCGGTGGCCGAACGGCTCATCGGCAGCCACGTCAGTGAATGGATATAGCGGGAGGGGAAGAATTTGCCGGGTGCCCTCCCCCGGCAAACCGGCGCCATCCAATTCCAATACCCCGAAATAATTATATAATATTATTTATTTAAGGCCGGCTTCAATGCTGGCCTTTTTTTTGCATAACAGGTGTCCGTAAACCGAAGGGAGGAGCATGCCATGAATAAAATTACGGACATAACAGGTTCGGCGCCGGTTGCCGGCGCCCACAAATCGGAGAAATCGAAAAGCACCCTGTTCCAACAGAACCTGGCGGCAGCCAGGGTCAAACAAGCGGCGTCGGAAGCGCACGCGGCCCCCACGGCAGCCCTGGGCGAGGTGCAACCCACCCGCTTTCCGATCATCACCGCCCCGGCCGCCGATGTCGCCGAAAAGGCCACCCGGCTTCTGGATACGCTGGACATCTATACCCGGGACATCGCGGATCCGAAAAAATCCTTGAAAGAGATCGAGCCGTTGATCGTCTCGATCCGAAGCCAGGCATCCCGGCTTGCGGAAGCAGCGGAAACGAATCTGACCGAGGCGGATGCCCTCCGGCGGATCGCCCAGGAAAGCGCGGTGGCAGCCACTGTTGAATATGTCAAATTCTATCGGGGAGACTACAACCCCTAATTTTCAATCCATTTTTTTGGCGGCTGCCCAGTAGGTCTCTTTTTCCGGTTGGGGAACCGATTCGATGGGCTTTCCGTCTCGAGAGGCCGCCTGTTCCATTTTGCGGAACCGTTTTTCGAACTTGAGGATCGACTGGGTCAGGGCAGCCTCCGGATGGAGCCCGGCCAGCCGGGCGACATTGACCAGCGTGAACAGCACATCGCCCAGTTCCAAGGCGGCCGCATCCGGCTCCCCGGCTTTCAGGGCTGCCTCAAGCTCCTTGAGCTCCTCTTCCACCTTTTCCATCACCCCCCACACGTCCTTCCAGTCAAATCCCGTCCGGGCGGCCCGGTCCGACACGCTGAAGGCCCGCACCAGCGCGGGGGTCTTTCTGGGAACCGAATCCAACACCGATCCCAACCGGTCATCCTTTCTTTCGGACGCCTTGATCCGATGCCATTGCGCCTTGACCGCATCGGCATGGAGGATCTTGTTTTTTCCGAAAACATGGGGGTGCCGCCGGACCATCTTTTCTCGATTCCGGCGAGCCACCTCTCCGATGTCAAAGGCGCCTTGCTGCTGGAACATATAGGCAATAAAAAGAACATGGAACGCGACATCCCCCAGTTCGTCGCACACCGCATCCGGGTCCCCGGACGCGATGGCCTCCATCAACTCGTAGATTTCTTCAATGAGATAGACCGCCATGGATTCAGGGGTCTGATCCCGGTCCCATGGGCAGCCGTTTTCCCCGCGCAACCGTTCGATCATGCGGATCATCTCGCCGACAGGTATCAACTGCCGGTTTAGGCGCTCCGTTTCCACGCTTTCTTGAATTCCTGAATCTTGGTTTCAAACTTCAGCTTCATGGAAATGGGAATCCATTCGACCAGTTCGGTGAAGATCCGGCTCACCGTGGGGGTCAGTTTTGAGGTTTTGACCATGCCGTCGAATCTGGGCACAAAAACCGTGATCGCAAACAGCAGAACCGAGCTGATCAACACCCCTTTGAAACCGCCGAACAGGATTCCCGAACATCGATCCACCCATTTGAGAAAAACAAGACTCATCAGGTATTTGATTCCCATTCCCACAAGGCTCGTCCCGACAAACACCGCGATAAAGATGCCGGCAAAGCTGATGAGGGGAAGATACGGCACCCCGGGGATCCAGCCGGCGAGCATCTTCGCCCCGAGGGGATAGTAACCGAACGCGGTGTAAAGCCCTGCAAGCACACCGAGAACGGAAAACACCTCCTTGATGAATCCCCTGAAAAAGCCCCGGATGACACAGAAACCAACGATGATGGCGATACCGATATCGATGGGGTTGATAAATTTCATAGCCGGAAGTTGTGGGTCTGCCCCACCGGGCAGTGCCGAATATAAACCGTATCAGGCGCTTACCCTAACAGAGCAGGGACGGGGAGTCAAGCCGTTTTTGCCGTTTGCATTTCATCCTGCAGGTGTGATAGAAGACAAAATAGTCCTTGCGGGCCGCGGAAGGCACCGACACGGGCCGGTGCGATGATTCACCCAGACAGCCATGCGGAACGGCACGACACATATGGATTCCCCCCGTCATAGGGATGAAACCTCGGAAACTCCCCCTGTCCAGCTGAGCTTTCCGGAAATTGATCTCGCCCGGCAGTTGTTCGGCGAGCACAACCGGCATCTTCAGCGCATCGCAGACGCCGTCGATGTCCGGATCCATGCCAGGGGAAACGGGGTCCACATTCTGGGCGATCCGATCCTGTCCGAACTGGCTGCAACCATTCTCCGCCAACTTTACGACCTTTTAAAATCAGGATACCCCATCTATCCGAACGACGTGGATTATGCGGTCCGCGTTCTGAGCAGCGACGATCGGGTCGATCTGAAGGAAATTTTCCTCGACACCGTCTACGTCACCTCCAAAAAACGAGCCATCACACCCAAAAGCCGCGCGCAGAAAGAATACATCGACGCCATACGCCGTTATGACATCGTGTTCGGGATCGGGCCGGCGGGTACCGGCAAAACCTATTTGGCCATGGCCATGGCGGTGGCCGCACTGTCCAGCAAACAGGTCACCCGAATCATCCTTACCCGTCCGGCCGTAGAGGCCGGCGAGGCCCTCGGCTTCCTGCCGGGGGACCTGGCTGAAAAGGTGGATCCCTATCTGCGACCGCTTTACGATGCGCTTCACGATATGATGCGGTTTGAAAAGGCATCGAATCTCCAGCAGCAGGGGGTCATCGAGGTCGCCCCCCTGGCGTTCATGCGGGGTCGAACCCTCAATGATTCCTTTGTTATCCTGGATGAAGCCCAAAACACCACCTCGGAACAGATGAAAATGTTTCTGACGCGTATCGGATTCAGTTCAAAGGCGGTAATCACCGGAGACATCACCCAAATCGACCTGCCCCCCAACCGCACCTCGGGGCTCATCGAAGCCAAGAACATCCTGAAGGATGTCCAGGGAATCAAAATGGTTTTTTTTTCGAAAATGGACGTCGTCCGCCACAAATTGGTCCAGGAAATCATCGATGCCTACGAAACACTTGAAAAAAACAGGCAAAGCGGTGTAGAAAGCCGGCCATAATCCCCCGGACGGCTTCTTCCTGCCGCAAAGCGGAGGGATGAGACAGCCGTTTGTGCTCGAATGCTGAATGATGAAACCTGGAAAACAAATAGAAGCGGTTCGAAATTTTTTAAACTCCAGTTCCGCGGTGAAATGGGTCCTTCTGGCCGGGGTGACGATCATATTTACGCTGGTTCTCTCGCCGAATCTCATCATCACCGAACATCGCTATCAACTGGGCGATGTCGCCGATCGGGACATCAAGGCCTCCAAGGATTTTCTGCTCCAGGACAAGGAGGCCACCGAAGAAAACCGCAGGCGCACCGCAGATGCGGTTCTCACCGTCTATGACCATGATGCCGCGCTTTCACCCAGGCTCAACCAGCGGATCACCCAGGCATTCAGCGAACTTCGCCATGTGATGGATCCTGAGAAAAAGACGACGGAAAATGCCGCCGCCCCCCCGGAGGTTCCCCCGCCCGTCAGTGAAGCCGACCAGGCGGCCCGGATCAAACAGGCATGGCAAATGAAACCGGTCTTCGATGAGAAGATGGGAATCGAAATCAGCAATGGGGCCTTTGCCCTGCTGGTCCAGGAGTCATTTTCAAAGGAAATTTCAGACCTGATTCTTCGAATCATATCCGAAATCCTCGATACCGGCGTGGTTTCCAACAAGGAAATTCTTTTGCGGGAAGCCGAAAAGGGCATCCTTCTGCGTACGGTGGGGGGCAAATCCGAGGCGGAAATTCACGGCCTGAAACGATTTTTCGGCCTGGACCAGGCGAAAACCATGGTGCGCATCGTCGGCCAGCCGCTGCTCAAAGAGCTCGATTACAACCTGCGCAACCTGGTTGTGGATTTTTGCCAGCGGCTCATTCAACCCAACATCACGCTGAACCGGAACGAGACCGAGGAACGGAAAAAGCAGGCCGCGCAAAAAGTGGAGCCGACCCTCTATCGGGTCAAGGC
>ENA-OSEO01003619-OSEO01003619.1-sediment-metagenome-genome-assembly--contig:-NODE-3619-length-17799-cov-3.706523_pt1 | contig 17799 bp, 11 predicted proteins | sample MGYA00237883_ERZ534232 | MGnify/ENA metagenome assembly ERZ534232
TCTCGCGGCTGTGGTTGGTAGGGGCAAAATGCGAATCTGCCAGGACGCTGGCGATTTTCCGGTTGACCTCTTCAGGGAAAGGCTGCCATTTATCTCCGGTCCTTAAACCGGCTTCAACATGGGCAATCCGGATCCGGTGATAGTAAGAAAGCAGCGCGGCGGTCATCACTGTGGTCGTGTCACCCTGCACCAACACCCAATCAGGATTAACCTTTTCAAGAATTGGAGATAAGTTTTCCAGGATATTCGCGGTGAGTGACGCGAGGCTCTGTCCGGGCCGCATAATATCCAGATCAATATCTGGCTGGATTTGGAACAGATCCAAAACCTGGTCCAGCATTTCACGATGTTGGGCAGTCACGCAGACATACGATTCAATTCCTGGCGCGCTCTTTAACGCTTTCACCACCGGCGCCATTTTGACGGCTTCGGGCCGTGTCCCAAATACAGACAGCACTTTTAGATTGCTCATTCCGAATTTTTATCCCCCACTCCCAATTTGAATAATGTGAAGCCCGTATTCTCCCAATCCGAAGCGTTCCAGCCATTCACAGTATCCAGCGCAATTCTGGCATTGGTGAGCCCGGACAGATTTTCGGGATTAATCTCTTTCAACATTTTGTGTCCTACCAGCAAAACAATCACTTCGGCATGAGCCACTGCTGCTTCCAGCGTGGTTTCAACCCGCAAACCTTCCAGCTGAAAATCAAGTTTGTAAGGTTCATAAGCTGTTACTCTGGCCCCGGCTTTCAACAGCAAGTGAGCCACTTCTACCGCCGGGCTTTCTCTCAGGTCATCGACATCCGCCTTATAGGATAGACCCAATAAGGTGATACTCAGACCGGAGACATCTCCACCCGCGATGCGTTCAATTACCTCAACCACGAATTCAGGCTGCGCGTCATTCACGTTCCGGGAGGCGCGGATCAGGGTGGTGATATCCGGGGCGGCTTCAACAAAGAACCAGGGATCCACGCTGATACAGTGTCCACCCACCCCGGGGCCGGGGTGGAGTATATTGACCCGGGGATGCAGGTTGGCGATGTCAATGGCTTCCCACACATCCACGCCAAAACGATCCGCCAGCCGGGAAAATTCATTTGCAATGGCAATATTGACATCCCGGTAGGTGTTTTCCATTAATTTGACCATTTCCGCGGTTGTCGCGGTGGTCAGAATGATATCCCCAAGCACAAAGATCTGGTACAGGTCCCGGCCTGCTTCCGCTGAGGCCTGGTCTACACCACCGATCACACGGGCGTTTTCAACAATTTCCCGCAGGATCTGGCCGGGTAAAACCCGTTCGGGAGAATACGCCAGATAAAAATCGCGACCAGCCTTCAGCCCGGATTTCTCCAGAATGGGAGCCACGACATCGATGGTTGTTCTGGGTGGAGAAGTCGACTCCAGAATCACCAGATTTCCTTCTCGCAAATGTGGAACAATTGCCTGCGTCGCAGCGCGGACAAAGCTGAGGTCTGCTTTTTTGTCGTCCAGGAAAGGTGTTGGTACCGAAATGATGAAAGCGTCCGCTTCTTCTGGCTGGTCTCGCACAACCAGATTGCCGGATCGGAGCGCGGCCTGAACCAGGGTTCTTAATCCCGGTTCGTAGATATGCAGATGACCATTCCGCAACCCCTGAACCACTTTCCGGTTAACATCTACCCCCACAACATTTAGCCCATGGGTCGCGAAAGTGCTGGCTGTTGGAAGCCCGATGTACCCCAGGCCTAAAACGCAAATTTTCTCAAAATCCACTATCACTCCTCTTTGAGGGATCGAAATAGTAATTTATTATCCCATAACTGAACTGCGTTGCGAAGACTTTTACGCTACTTGCTTCACATCCATCACCATGATACACTCTTAATGTGTTGAAAACTGATTCAATTGCTTCATTTGTTAACACTTTGGATAATTTTATTCACCAAAGATAGTATCCGAAAACCTGTTTTTAATTAAAATAAAACAGGCACGCTTTTTGCTATTCTTACTAAAGAATAAGTTTTACAATCGATTCAGTATTATTTTAGGTGCATTCGTCTGTGAACCACCTGAATGCCAAATCCGCTAATCAATATTTGTTCTCTGGATAAAAAGACTATGTTGAAGCAATTCCCAAACGATGATAACACAATTCACCCTGATTCGGAATCGGAGCAATATCCGCTCGATTTATTGGCATGGGTCGCGGATCAGGAACTGGCTGCCTGGCATCTGAACAAACAAATTGCAGACACTGAGATATGCGGGGCAATCCTTTTTTCTCAGGATAAACAAAGGGTATCATACGCGGGAGATATCATCGAGCCAGCAGCTCAGCAAATCACAGAGATCGTTATGCGGTATTGGGATGCCAGACATCCGGGTGAGCTGGCCCGTTTTATCACCCTCAAACCCGGCGAGGTGGATTACCTGTTATTTGCTTTGCCCTTTATACAGGGAATTGTTCTGGCGGTGTTGTTTGAGCCTTCCTATTCCTTAAGCCGGGTGCGCTCTGAGTCAAAAAATCTGTTGCGTAATCTGATCACTACCACACCGGAGCTTCCCCCCGTCAGTGAGGATTCTCAGACCTTCACGCAAAATGAAGACTTTGAAGAAGACGAAGAAGACCGGGATGATGAATATGAAATGGAAGATGAAGAATTCCCGGACATCGACATCTCGAATTTGCTGCAGCATATGCCTCCACCAGATCCTCATATTGATGCTCCTTCCGAATCTGTCATCCAGGGAGACGTCAATCTTCCTGCCGAACAAGCTGTCTTAAACGGCCCGTCGGATATCCCCTCGTTTTTTGTCCCTCCTTCTTCACAATCAGAAGAATTGAATGGAACCGTTTGGGAAGAAGAGCTGGAAACTTTTTCAACTTCTTCTCAGACAGAAATAGAGGCTGAATCGCTTCCGCAAGACGAGGATCTGACACAGGAGCCAGTTTCCGAGATTCTGGTTGAGGAGCGGGATACGACCGATCCGGAAATGGTCTCGTCATTTGCCGGACAGTTCGAGGAAGAATCCGGGGCAGAGAAGCCAGAAATTCCCCCAGAGTTGAACCTGGAACAGGAAACAATCCCAACACAGGTCAACGAAGCCGGTCTGATCGCGGCTTTGGAAGATGTTGCCCATTTTGAGCTTACTGAAAATGACGAAAACGCGGAGACAATCCCGGCAACATTTTCTCTGGAAGAAGATTTGGTACTCCCCTGGGAAATGGAAGAGTTTGAGACCTCTCCTCAAAAGGATATAGAAGAACCTGTACCGGATGCGCCAGAGTTGAAGGAAGCCCTCATCTTAACTACTGAGATTGAACTCACCAATGAAGAAGTTAAAGACACCAGTCTGGTGGAGCAGGAAGATTCTTTCCTTGATTTTCTGGAGAATGAGATTGAAGGAATTCCGCTTCCTGATGATGAGACAGGCTGGCTGGCACCTTTTAAGCGGCAGAAGAGCGATCTCAATCAACCAGCGAGCAAGGCATCCGCTCCGGTTTTTTCATTTGATGAAGAAATTGTTCCTTCAATAACCGCCACAAACCATGAAGTGTTTGTGGAAGAAGAGACACCGGATATTCCTGCTGATGAAGATGAAGCGGTCGAAGAAGCGTTGTTTAACTTCCTGGATAGCGAGACATCCGTAACACAAGAAAAAGAGGAAGTTCCGGCTGTGGAAGCGCTTGAAGAAATTCCCTTCGCGGATCTGCCCGGCGCGGTATGGGAAACAGAGGCAACGGACGAAATCGTTGCGGAAGAACGACCTGTCCAAAGCACTGATCAGCCAACCAGTGAGGATGTCCCTTCCCCGGATCTACCCGACGCGGCATTGGAAACTGAAACAACCGAAGAGATCGTTCAAGAGCAATCCGATGAACGCGCTGATCAGCCGGTCTCTGAGGAAGTTTTCTCTCGGGAAGAGCCGCCTTTCGCGCCTGCGGGGCCTGTGGGATTCCCTTATGAACTGCCGGATCAAATTATATCCGATACGCGCCCCAACCGATTACAGCCCGTGCCTCCCACCGAAACAGGTTCTGATGAGGCAGAGGAAAACAAACAGGCTTATACCTGTGTGTTGGTTCCCAATCTGCCGGAGAATATGCTGGCAGGCGCGCTCGCCAAAAAACTGGGTGAGTGGCTGCCCCAACTCAGTGATAGTTTTGGCTGGGAACTGGAAAAGATTACAATTCGGCCATCTTATTTGCAATGGACAGTAATGGTTCCCCAGGCCGTATCAACTGGCAGGCTGGTCCACAATATCCGGATACACACCTCACAACGCATTTATGATCATTTTCCGGAGCTGAAACGACGCAGTCCAGAAGATTTTTGGTCGCCAAGTCAATTGATTATCAGTGGCGAGCAAACACCTACAGTGGAGATGCTTGAAAGCTTTATCCGGAAATCCAGACAGCACAACAAGCCATAAAACCATACAAAAAAAGGAAGATTTATGCCTCCTATTCTACATCTTATTGATGGTCATGCCCTTGCTTATCGAACTTATTATGCGCTTTCAGCGGCCGGGGGTAACCGCTTCCAGACCAGTACCGGTGAACCCACTGCTGGGATTTATGGCTTTACCAGTGTTCTGTTAAGGCTTCTGGAACAGGAGAAACCAGAATATATCGCTGTGGCATTCGATACTGGAAAAACATTTCGCGATGAAATCTATCCGGAATACAAGGGAACCCGCGAGAAAATGCCGGACGATCTCCGTCCACAAATTGAACGGATTCGCCAGTTGGTTGACGCATTCAATTTTCCCAGGTTAGAAGCGGAAGGTTTTGAAGCCGACGATGTGCTGGGCAGTATCGCCTACCAGGCGGTGCAAAAAGGGTTTGGGGTGAAAATCTATACCGGAGACCGGGATCTGTTGCAACTGGTCAATGACCGGATTATAGTGAATTTGCCTGGCAGACAACTCTCCGATGCCAAAGATTACCGGGCAGATGACGTTAAAGCGTACATGGGTGTCAGGCCCGATCAGGTTGTGGATTTCAAGGCACTGGCAGGGGATTCTTCAGACAATATACCTGGTGTGCAGGGTATCGGGACGAAAACAGCAACTTCTTTACTGGAGGAGTATGATCATCTGGATGATATTTACGCACATCTTGAAGACATCCCATCCAGAGTTCGGAACCGCTTGGAGCCGGGCCGGGAATCCGCGTATTTGAGCTACAAGCTGGCCAGTATTCGCACTGATGTGGAAATTTCCCTGGATCTGGAAAAAGCCCACATCAAGAATGTGGATATTCAGGCGGTCAAACAACTTTTCTACGAGTTGCAATTCCGAACCTTTACCAGAAAGCTGGAAGAGATCTTTTTACAATCTGAGTCTCAGGCTCAGGGGGAACAGCTTTCTCTGTTTGGCGAAGCCGTAACCCAGGTGGGCATCATTACAAAATACCAGCCCGCCGCAGTGCAGATTGTCGATACTGAAAAAAGCCTGCTGGAACTTTGTGAAAAGTTGAAGACGACCCGCGAGTTTGCTCTGGACACAGAAACAACATCTACAGACCCAATGCAAGCCCAATTGGTGGGGGTCTCAGTGGCTTATGAAGAGGAAAAGGGATATTATCTTCCTGTCGGGCATCAGACACAGGAACCCCAGCTTACCCTGGAACTTGTGGTTGAACATCTGGGACCAATCCTGTCAGATCCTGAAATTGCCAAGATTGGTCATAATCTGAAATATGATGGACTTGTACTATCCCAGCATGGGATGGAGGTTTTTCCGTACAGTTTTGACACCATGATCGCGGAATGGCTTGCTCACCCCGGTTCGAGGCATCTTGGATTGAAGGATATGGCTGATAAATACCTTCAAACCCAGATGATCCATATTGAGGAGTTGATTGGCAAAGGAAAAGCACAAAAAAGCATGGCTGAAGTCAGTGTTGGAGATGTGGCCCCCTACGCGGCGGCTGACGCGGAGGTGACATTGCGCCTGAAACCCTTGATGGCAAAAGCGCTCCAGGAACAAAACGCCGAAAAACTGTTCTTTGAAATCGAGATGCCTTTGATAGAAGTCCTGGCAAAAATGCAGCAGTTGGGGATCTCTCTGGATAAAGATTTCTTCAAGGAGTTTTCAAAGCGGCTCAAAGGGCGGATCAATGAAATTGTTGATCAGATTTATCAGGCGATTGGTTATGAGTTTAACTTGAACTCAACCCAACAGCTTTCAAAGGCACTGTTTGAATCTCTGGGATTGGAGCCGCCCAACCGCCGCAAGCGCACCAGCAGCGGGCTTTTTTCAACTTCCGCGGATGTGCTGGAACAAATCCGCTCACAACACCCGGTGATAGCGTTAATCCTGGAGTATCGAGAACTTTCCAAGCTGGAATCAACCTATGTTAATACCCTGCCGGAGCAGGTCAACCCCAAAACAGGCCGCATCCACAGTTCGTTTAATCAGACTGGCTCAGTTACCGGAAGGCTGGCGTCTTCAGATCCTAACTTGCAGAATATCCCTACCCGCACAGAACTGGGGAACCAGGTCCGCGAGGGGTTTGTTGCCGGGCCGGGGAATGTGCTGCTCGCGATAGATTATTCGCAGATTGAGCTGCGTATTGTCGCTCACATGTCACAGGACGAGGCCATGCTGGAAGCGTTTCGGGCAGGCCAGGATATCCATGCCACAACGGCAGCGGCGGTGTACAATATCCCTCTGGAAGAGGTGACTCAGGATAAACGCCGCCATGCCAAGGCGATCAACTTCGGTTTGATCTATGGGATGAGCCCATTTGGCCTGACCCAGACTACAGATTTAACCCTCGCGGAAGCGGAGAACTTTGTAAAAGCTTATTTTGAGCGTTTCCCGGGAGTGAAGAATTTTTTAGATCATTTAAAGAAGCAAGCGGCAAACAGAGGATATGTAGAGACACTGCTGGGACGCCGCCGGTATTTTCCCAATCTCAAATCCATCAGAAACGCCAACCTGCGCAATCGAGAAGAAAGAGAAGCCATTAACGCTCCCATTCAGGGAACCGCGGCAGATATCATAAAACTGGCTATGATCAGGTTGCCAGAATTCATAGCACAAAAACAGCTGCACGCAAAAATGCTGCTGCAGGTACACGACGAATTGATCTTTGAGTGTCCGGAGGCTGAATTGGATTCTTGCCGGAAAAACATACAGAATGTCATGGAAAACGCTTATACTTTATCTATCCCTTTGCTGACAGAAGCAAAAGCTGGCAAAAATTGGGGCAGACTTGAACCCCTTTCGAATTCATAGTTCTTAACAGGAAAAAAATCGATGCCTGGTGATCAATTAAGATTTCAAAAAATGATGAATCAAGGACACTCTGCTGCCTGGGAGCAATCCTGGGATAAAGCGGCCGGATTTTATCGTCTGGCGCTCGAAGAATTTCCTGATCATCCAATGGCGCTGAACAGTCTTGGGCTGGCATTATTTGAAACACAGGAAAATGATGAAGCGTTGAGGCGATATCAGCAAGCCGCAAAAATAATGCCTAATGATCCCGTTCCACTGGAAAAGATTGCCAGGATCTATGAGCGGCAGGGGAAACCATCTCAGTCTGTTACAAATTTTATGCAGGCCGCGGAAATGCATTTGAAGGCACACGATGTCGAAAAAGCGATTGAGAACTGGAATCAAATTCTGAAGTTACAACCTGAAAACCAGACCGCTCACACCAAACTTGCGATGGTCAATGAAAGGCTTGGAAGGCGAGTTGAGGCTGTGCGAGAATATATCGCTATCGCCAGTTTACTTCAACACCGTGGCGAAAGGGAGAAGGCGCTGCAGGTCATTGATTACGCGTTGAAAATTATGCCGGATAATGTGGACGCGCAGCAATCCAAAATGCTGGTCAACACAAATCAAAAGCTCGCGCTGCCTGAACGTCCCCAGGTGGACACAGGCCCTCTTTCAAAAGAGAATGTTCTCAAACTGACCGCGCCCAGAGTAGAACCAAAAAAGGAGTTGAACCCCATCGATGAAGGACGGCAAAAAGCTCTGGAAATTCTTGCGGGATTGCTTTTTGAGCAGGAAGAGAATCCAGACCCGGGCCAAGAGAATAACCGGCGCGGATTAAACGCACTGGCTCGGGGAGCCGGAACGGCCTCTTACAGTTCAACGAACCGGAGTAAGGTTCTGCTTCATCTTGGGCAGGCTATTGAATCGCAAACGCATGATCAGAATGCGCAGGCTGAAGAAGAATTGGAGCGCGCTGTTGAAGCGGGGCTGGATAATCCCGCCGCCAATTTCAACATTGGGTTGCTCAAGAAAGATCGTGATAGCAGTACTGCTCTGATCTATCTGCAAAAATCTGTAAAGAATCCCGATTTCGCGCTGGCTTCTTACTTGCTGATGGGGCAAATTTATGAACAGGAAGGAAAACTTAGCGAAGCAGCTTCTGCCTTCCTCCGCGCTCTTAGTCTGGCAGACTCACAAACCGTGCCTTCCGATCAGGCGGAAAGCATACGTCAGATATACGAACCCATCATTGAGTTCCAGGGCCGCCAGTCCAATGAAGAAGATCTCAAAAAGCTTTGTGGAAATATCCATTCGCAACTGCTGCGGAAAGACTGGCGGAATTACCTGAATGTCGCCAGACAACAGCTCCCCAAGCGGGAAGAAAATGGCCTGCCGCTTCCATTAGCGGAGATGTTTCTGGAGACCCGTGGCGGAAGAGTGGTTGAGTCATTGGCGCACATTCGTAAGCTGACCGGTGAACAGAAGTTTCGCTCCGCGATGGAAGAAGCTTACCGCACATTACAAGAAGCTCCCACTTACCTGCCTCTACATGTCCAAATTGGAGATATCCTGTTCCGCGAAGGACGCACCCGGGCCGCGATTGATAAATATATTCTGATCGCCAGGCTGTACGCGCTGAGAGGGGAAGCCAGCCAGGCCATCCAGCTGTTGTTCAATCTAACCAAAGCCATGCCAATGGATACTTCCATCCGAACCCGGCTGATCGATCTTTTGAAAGATCAGGGTAGGAATGATGAGGCCATTGAGCAATTTATTGAACTGGCAAATATCCATTACCATCAGGCCGAATTGGATCTGGCGCGCAAGCATTATATGAACGCGCTCCACTTCGCGCAATCCTCATCAACCAGCCGGGAAACCGTTGTTCGGATTCTTTACAAAATCGCGGATATTGACCAGCAGCGGCTGGATTGGCGAGAAGCCGCCAAAATTTACGAACAAATCTGCACGTTGGTTCCTGAAGATCCCCAGACCAGAGTGCAGCTCAGCATTTTAAAAATTCGTCTTGGTAGAGATAAAGAAGCCCTGCAGGATATTGACGAGTACATCTCGATGCTGATCGGCAAATCCAAACGACGGGTAGCGATAGATTTTATGGGCGCGCTGATCACCGAATATCCAGGCATTCCTGAACTTCGGAACCGGTTGGCCGAGCTGTATATTCAAGATGGGCAGATTCTGGAGGCGGTTGACCAGCTTGACGCAATCGCAGAGGAGATGCTCAACGCGAACAACCGCTTTGGGGCAATCTCTGTCCTTCAAAAAATTATTTCTTTAGATCCACCCAATGTCGACTCGTTTCGGGACGCGCTCAACCAGTTAAGAGGAAAATAGCAAGTACTTGTTCACGGCGTGATTATGGATCGGCCAAAACCTGCTTATCTACAGGAGGTAATTAAATTGACAGCTTTACCCGATCAAAGCCTGCGCAGCCGGTTAATTGGCTGCGCAGTTGGCTCTGCCATTGGGGACGCGCTTGGCATGCCATTGGAGTTTGGAGCCCCGCGCTCACCCGATGACTATGTAACCGAAATGGTTCCTGGCCGATTACCAGCCGGGAACTTCACAGATGATACGGAAATGTCACTCGCGGTCGCGGAGAGTTTACTCACCAGGCAGCCGCTGGATGGCGAGGACCTTACCAGACGCTTTGTCCAATGGCATAAATCCAGGCCGCCCGATGAAGGTATTCAAACCGCCCGGGTATTAAGCTGGCTGGAAAAGGGGGAGAATTGGCAATCAGTTTCTGGCAAGATCGAACGGGAAATGCCTGACAGCGCGGGTAATGGTTCGATCATGCGCTGCTGGCCAGTTGCGCTGGTATGGTGGGCAGACCGGTCGCAACGGATTACAGACAGTGTCCTTCAGAGCCAGATCACCCACCCGCATCCAGATTGCATCGCAGGGTGCAAACTGGTCAACCTGATGATTGTAGACCTTGCCAAAGGGGCTTCTCCCCTTCAGGCTTTTGACGCCAGTCTTCAATCGGTGGTACTTTCAGAGGACTTCCGGAAAATGCTGAACGCCGCTCCGCAGCGTGGGCGTCAGGAGCTCAAAAATACTGGATGGGTGAGGCACACATTGGAAAGCGCGGTTTGGGCACTCCTGAACACCACCACTTTTGAGGATGCTCTCATCCAGGCGGTTAACCTGGGTGAAGACGCGGATACGGTGGGTGCTGTTGTTGGGGCGCTGGCCGGTGCGGCGTATGGTGTTGAGGCCATCCCACAGCGCTGGCGCAGTGACTTACAGGGAGAATGGCCTGTTAATTCAGGAAATATCTGGCGTGAAACAGATTTTGTTGAGCTGGCGGACCGGTTGATGACTCTGTCTCTACCTCTGTAAAGTTTCACTCATCTTATCCTTATATTCACGACACTTGCTATGAATTTTTCAGAATATCCGATGTTATAATCTCAATATGGACGAGATCAGTCTTGCGAACGCGGCACAAAAAGGCGATCTAAACGCTTTCAATCGTTTGGTTCTGGCCTATCAGGAACTGGCTTATAATATTGCCTATCGCATTCTTGGCGACCCTCACGCGGCTGATGATGCCACTCAGGACGCTTTCATTGCGGCTTATAAACATCTCAAAAGCTACCGTGGGGGTTCATTTCGCGCCTGGTTGATGCGGATCGTCACCAATAAATGCTATGACGAGTTACGCCGTCAGAAGCGGCACCCACAAACACCATTAGAGCCCATCAATCCGGACAGTGAGGAGGAAATTGAATCCCCACAGTGGATCATGGATGATTCTCCTTCACCGGAAGAACAGGCAGAAACAATCGACCTCGATAAAGCTGTCCAGGATTGCATCCAGCAGCTTCCGGAAGATTTCCGTGCGGTTGTGGTGATGGTGGACATCCAGGATTTTGATTATAACGAGGTTTCGCACGCCATTGGAAAACCTCTGGGAACCATAAAAAGCCGGCTGGCCCGGGCGCGGATGCGTCTCAAGGACTGCCTTCAAGGTTTCCGGGAACTTTTGCCCTCTATGTTTCGTCTTGAAAACGAGGAACTATCATGAGACCGCAAGAGTGGCAAACCCTATCCGCGTACATTGACAATCAGCTTTCGTTAAAAGAAAAAGCTGCTCTTGAGAAGCGTCTTGAGAAAGATAGTGAACTGCAAAAAGCGCTGGAAGAGCTTCGCCAAACCAAAGCGCTTTTGCGCCTGCTTCCAAATAAACGCATCCCGCACAACTTTACCTTATCTGCTGATATGGTCACCGCCCGATCACCGGCCATCAGCAGGTTTTTTCCGGTTTTCAGCCTGTCTTCGGCCCTGGCAACTGTGTTGCTGGTCTTCAGCATTGTCTTTCAGTGGGGCATTGGCGTTCCCCAACTCAGGGCGCAGTCAGAAATGGCACCGGCCGCAGACATGACCACCACTTATGAGATGAACGCGGAAGAAGAAGCACCTCCGCCCATTATTCTGTGGGGAGAACAGAATTACTCTCTGGAAATGGCCACTGGCAAAGGCGGAAGTGGCGGTGGAGATGGAAATGGGCCCGCGCCACTGCTGTTGCGTGAAGCTCCTGAAACCTCCGCAATGCCCCCGGAAGAAGGACCTGCGATCGCAGAAGGCCCAATTGAAGAACAACTGACCGCTCCGGTTACTGAAATGCCGGATCCTGAACAGGCTGTTTCTGGAGATGAGTCAGTGAAAGATGTCCCGGCTGAAGCTGAATCCCTGCCAGCAGAAGAGGACGCGCCGCAGATGATGGAACCCTCTCCCCAGGAACCGCTTACAGGAAAGCAGTATGGCGAGGGACCCATTCTGGGCATCCCATCTGAAGAGGAAGCGGGGCGGATCATACTTCCGGCTGAAGATGCAGGACAACCCCAACCACAAAGCCGGAGAGCTCCTGAACGGCTGCCCATTCTTCAAATTCTCTTGGGTGGCCTTGCCCTGGCCAGTGGCACAGCAGCTTTTCTCATCCACCGCAAGAATCAGTCATGAGTCAGCGTCCCATTCGATTTTGCCCATATTGTGGAACCCCAACCATATTGCAGCTGCATCATAGTGAACAACGCCCCACCTGTCCTTCCTGTAATTGGGTATATTACCCCGATCCTAAAGTTGCCACTGCCGTGCTGGTGACTCGTGATGGACAGGTGCTTCTTACCCAGCGTTCTTACCAACCTGACCATGGGAAATGGGCTTTGCCGGCCGGGTTCATGAACGCGTTTGAAGACCCCGCAGAAGCGGCTGCCCGGGAATGCCTGGAAGAGACGGGATTACGCGTTGAGATCACCAACCTCCTGAAAGTGATCCCTGGGCGTGAACATCCTTATGGCGCTGATATGGTGCTGGTTTATGAGGGGAAAATTACCGGAGGAACACTCCAGGCGGGGGATGACGCTGCTGCCGCCAGGTTTTTCAATCTTACTGAGCTTCCTCCACTCGCTTTTCGGGCGACCCGGATTGTACTGGGCATAGAATAAATCTCATCCTTACAAAACAGCATAAAAATATTCAATGCTCCTTTCCTGCAAGGAAGATGAGATCGTTTTTTAATTCAAATCGGCAATATTTTCTGATACAATAAAATTAGATTGGACTTTTGTTCTGATAATACAAATACTGGTCAGGAAGAAATACGTGGCAAAAACAAGTTCGAATTCGCGATCCAGATCCACTAAAAGCACAAAAAAAACCGGGTCAACCCGCCAGACAATGGCGCGTCCCGTAAAAAGGACAACACGCTCCTCGTCCAGCAGGACGCGAACCAGATCCTCACCAAAACCGACCAAGAATAAACTGATTCCATCGTTTACATTGGGACAGGTTTCGCCGGAGCGCAAGCTGGATATCATTGGTGTGTTCATGGCACTGGTGGGATTGTTAACAATATTGAGCCTGATCTCGGCTGAGCGCAGCCAGCTGACTGGTTGGTGGGTTGACGCGCTGCGTTGGGCGACTGGTTGGGGGACTTACGCGCTGCCATTGATATTGATCGCTGCCGGGTTGTGGTTGGTTTTTCGCAACATCGACCAACTCCCCCGTATTTCTCCGGAACGGATCACCGGCATTATTCTGTTCATTGGAAATATCCTCACCTGGATTCACCTTGCGGCCGGGGGTGGGTGGAATCTGGCTCAGGCAGGGCAGGGCGGTGGCCATATTGGTGGTGTGTTTGAACGCACGCTGGTGTTGGGTATTGGTAAGCTGGGCGCGATTATCGCCCTGCTGGGCTGGTTTTTGATCGCGGCAGCGTTAACCCTGGATAAATCTATTCCTGAGTTGATACGACACCTGCAGCCTGTTCTGGATTACCTTCAAGACCAGTTGCGGAAAAAACGCAAACAGCAGGACAAAGAACAGGATGATGGGACCAGCATTGCAACGCCGATTGAGCCTGTGGAAGAACATGTCCCGCTCCAGGAGACGAGCACGCATCCAGCGCAGGAACAACCCCAAACAGAACCCGCCACCTCGGCCAACCCGAAGAAAAGCGAGACGGTTCAAACAAGGTGGACAGACCCAGTTTCTGAAACCCAGCCCAATATCCAGCATGTGACGATTTCCGCGGCAGCGAAAAGCTGGAAACTGCCCGCGGTTGAAGATATCCTTGACCGGGCCACACCGGTGATGATCCAGGAAAATGTGGATCACGACCGCGCTAAATTGATTGAAGAGACTCTGGCCTCGTTTGGTGCGCCGGGGCATGTGGTTTCCATCCAGCGCGGACCGACCATTACCCAGTATGGCATTGAGCCGGATTACATTGAATCTCGCAATGGACGTACTCGGGTGCGGGTCAGTAAAATCGCGAATCTGGCGGATGACCTGGCCCTGGCGCTGGCCGCGACGCGGATCCGGATTCAGGCTCCTGTTCCGGGGCATAGTTATCTGGGGATTGAAGTGCCTAACGCCGAAATCAGCCAGGTTTCACTTCTGGAAGTCATTGAAAGCAAATCTTTCAAGAAACTGCGTACTCCCCTGCGGTTGTCGCTGGGAAAAGACGTGGCCGGAAAACCTGTCGCAGTGGATCTGGCGAACATGCCCCACTTGTTGATCGCCGGGACAACAGGCTCCGGTAAATCGGTATGCATCAACTCGATCCTGTGTTCTTTCCTGATGAACAATTCCCCCGCGGACCTGCGCTTGGTTTTGGTGGACCCCAAACGGGTAGAGCTGACCGGATACAACGGCATTCCACACCTTTTGTCACCTGTGATTGTGGAAACCGACCGGGTGATTGGCGCGCTGCAATGGATGCTGCGTGAAATGGACGCCCGCTATCACAAGTTTGCCAAGCTTGGCGTGCGCAATATCACAGAATATAACCGGCGGCAATCGCAGGAACATTTACCCTATATTGTTGTTGTGATTGATGAATTGGCGGACCTGATGATGCTCGCGCCGGATGAAACCGAACGGTCCATCACGCGTCTGGCGCAGCTTGCGCGGGCTACCGGTATTCATCTGATCCTGGCCACGCAGCGGCCTTCTGTCAACGTGGTCACCGGACTGATCAAAGCAAACTTCCCGGCCAGGGTGGCTTTCGCGGTCGCCTCCGGGATAGACAGCCGGGTCATTCTCGACCAGCCCGGCGCAGAGCGGCTGCTCGGAAGGGGAGATATGCTCTTCCAGGCACCGGATGCCGCTGCTCCCGTCCGCTTGCAGGGTGTTTTTGTCTCTGATGACGAGACCCAACGCCTGGTGGACTACTGGAAAATCACTGCCGCCGAAGCCTTCCAGAATGCCATGTCTTCCGGGGCCGAAGGGCCAATTGATATGCCGCTGCCGCCGGGTGTGCCGCTGACTCAGGTGCCGCTGTTTGAAGATATGGAGCCTGAAGAAAAAGGGGATCCACTGATAGGTGAGGCGATCGAACTGGTGAGGCGGGAAGGCCGCGCTTCTATCACCATGCTCCAGCGCCGTATGCGGATCGGTTATACCCGCGCCGCGCGGATCATTGATAATCTGGAAGAACAAGGGATTATCAGCCCGACCCTGCCGCACACCCAGGTCAGAGAAGTGTTGGATTATGGGGATATGGCCCCGCCCGTAGATGACTAAACCAGCAGCTCAGGAGAAGGATATCGTGAGGTTCTGGTTTTCAAAACCAGGACTTCTTTTTTTGTAAGACCAAAAAGGGACTACAATTATGCTGTGTCCGGAATTATGATTGGATAAGCGAGGTAAAAAATGGCAAACTTGAGTTCCATTGATGTTTTCTTCCTGATCTGCGCGGTAATTGGGGGCGCGCTGTTTCTGGTTAGAACCGTTCTATTCTTTGTGGGTGGAATTGGGGACACGGATCTGGACGGTGATATTGGCGGGGTTGATCTGGATTTGGACGGCGACATCGATCCTTCTTTTAATGGCGGTCTGGATGACAGCCTGGGGGATACGGATACCAGCTTCCGGATACTTTCTGTGCAAGGAATTACGGCTTTCTTCATGATGTTTGGGCTGGTGGGGCTGGCGGTTTCCACCGGCGCTCAAAATTCCTTTCTGGCTGTGCTGGGAGGATTTGCTTCCGGCATGGCTGCAGTGTGGTTTATCAGCAAGATTTACAGCGGCATGACAAGGCTCCAGGCTGATGGCACCATGAAGTTTGAAAACGCGGCCGGAAAAGAAGGCACAGTTTACCTTAAGATTCCCAAAGGCGGCACCGGACAGGTGCGGGTGTCTGTGCAGGGAGCTTTGCGGGTACTTGACGCGATCTCGGTGGATGGAGAAGAAATCAAGACCGGAGAAAATATCCGGGTTGAAAAAATTGTCAGCGGAAATATTCTTGTAGTGCGTAAGTTCAATTAATTTTGACAGGAGGTCAATATGGGTTCAACAATTTTGTGGATCATCGCAATTGGCGCGCTGGTCATTTTGCTGTTTTCCACAGTCTTATTTCTGGCTGGACGTTACAAACGGTGTCCTTCCGATAAAATCCTGGTGATTTACGGTAAAGTGGATGAAGGCCGCTCCAGCCGCTGCATGCATGGTGGCGGTGCGCTCATCTTGCCCCTGATCCAGGATTATTCTTACCTGAGTCTGACACCGATGACAATCAGCATCCCGCTGCAAGGGGCATTGTCACAGCAGAATATTCGTATTAACGTGCCCAGCACCTTCACAGTGGGTATCAGCACTCAGCCGGATATTATGACCAATGCGGCTGAGCGCCTTTTGGGGCTGAAAGGTACGGAAATCGAAGACATGGCCAAGGAGATCATCTTCGGTCAGCTCCGTTTGACTGTGGCTTCTCTGACCATTGAACAGATCAACCAGGACCGTGAGAGCTTTCTGGAGGAGATCCGCAAGAATGTTGACCCCGAATTAAATAAAATTGGTCTGATTCTAATCAACGTCAATATCACCGACATCACCGATGAGTCGGATTATATCGACAGCATCGGCAAGAAAGCCGCCTCCGAAGCCATCAATAAAGCTAAAGTAGACGTGGCCGAACAGGATAAATTCGGTGCGATTGGCGCCTCCGAAGCGGACCGTGAGAAAGAGATCCGGGTCGCGGAGAACCTGGCATCGGCCGAAAAAGGCCGTAAAAAGGCACTCGCAGACCAGCGTATCTATGTGCAGGAGCGTGAAGCCAGCGCTGTGATGGGTGAAAATACTGCCAAAGTGGATATTGCGAAATCCAACGCCCAACTGTCTGTTCAACAAGCAATAGCCAGACAGCAGTCGGAAGTGGCCCAGAGAGAAGCGGAAGTACAGATCCAGAAAGCGCAGTATAAGGCTGAACAGGAACGCCTGAAAGCCGATGAAGTGGTGCGGCAGGAAATCGAAAAACAGAAGGTTGAAATCAACGCCGAGGCCACTGCAGAACGCACCCGGCGCGAGGCTAAAGGTGAGGCTGATGGCATCCTGTTGAAATACCAGGCAGAAGCTGAAGGTTTGCAGAAGCTGCTCGAAAGCAAGGCGGAAGGTTACAGATCGCTGGTGGAAAGTGTGAATGGCGATGCCAAAGCGGCTGCAACGCTGCTGCTGATTGAGAAGATGGAGCAGCTGGTCTCCAAACAGGTTGAAGCGATCAGCAACCTGAAAATTGACAAAATCACGGTATGGGATTCGGGCGGAAGTGAAGGTTCTTCAACCGCCAATTTTGTGTCCGGTTTGATCAAGACCATTCCCCCACTGCACGATCTGTCATCAATGGTCGGACTGGAGCTGCCGGAATTCCTGGGTAAAGCGGTGGAAGAAGCTGCGAAAAAGCAGGATACTGGCCCTACATCGCTGGAAGAAAAAGCGTAAAAACAGTTTGGTCGCAAGCTGAATAAAAAAACCAACTTTAATGAAAACGTCCCATCACGCTGGGGCGTTTTCTTAATGGAATTTTTACTGTGCAAAGTTCTGAGAGCGAGCTATTCCATCTGGCCGAAATGGTACATGACCAGCGCTGAAACCGTCATGGCGGCTGTTTCCATGCGGAGGACGCGCGGGCCCAGGGTAACGGGGATAAAACCGGCTCTGGCGGCACATTCGACTTCTTCTGTGGAAAAGCCGCCTTCGGGGCCGATCAGTGCCGCGACCTGCCGGGGTGAGTGGTTTTCAACCTGCCGGGCCAGCACCTGGCTCAGGCTGAGC